>OJOT01000249.1_pt1 | contig 37014 bp, 24 predicted proteins | sample 1598261 | NCBI WGS metagenome assembly OJOT01 (sample SAMN03922468, study PRJEB24848) | human gut metagenome | isolation source: stool sample | host: Homo sapiens | place: Germany | collected 2010-11 | reverse complement strand
TTGATTGCTGTCAGCGTGTTTCCTTTTCTGGCACTTCCATTAATGATTACAATTTTCATGCGTGTATCCTCCAACTTCAGATTTGTATGTCTCTATTATACCATAATGATAGTGATATGTGAAAAATTATATATTCATTTAAAGTGAATTTTTTATGCAATTTTACCACTTTACCGCATTAAAATTTAATACTTTTTTTATAAAATGTGTAAAATATAACAAAAAGTACTGGACAAAATGTCCTATACGAGGTAAAATGCATATATGTAATCAAACAGCACATTTGAAGGTTGTGCAGATAGTATTGGTTATATTTTGCGAATTGGGGGGATTTTTCATGAGAATATATCATGCTAAGGATTATGCAGATATGAGCAGAAAGGCTGCAAATATCGTATCGGCACAGGTGATTATGAAGCCTAATTGTGTATTGGGACTGGCTACAGGCTCTACACCTATCGGCTTGTATAAGCAGCTCGTTGAGTGGTTCAAGAAGGGGGATTTGGACTTCTCAGAGGTTATGACGGTGAACCTTGATGAGTACAAGGGACTAAGCCGTGAGAATGACCAGAGCTACTATTATTTTATGCATCAGAATTTGTTTGATCATGTGAATATTCCGGTTGAGAATACTCACCTGCCAAACGGCATGGAGCCGGATTCACAGAAGGAGTGCAAGCGCTATACAGAGCTGATTCAGTCTCTTGGCGGTGTTGATTTACAGCTTCTTGGTATCGGACACAATGGTCATATCGGTTTTAATGAGCCGGGCGAGTCTTTTGACAAGCAGGTACACTGTGTGAATCTGACAGAGTCTACTATTGAGGCCAATAAGCGCTTCTTTGCATCGGCTGATGATGTTCCGAAGCAGGCTTATACGATGGGTATCAAGACCATCATGCAGGCTAAGAAGATTCTTATTGTTGCAAGTGGTGAGGATAAGGCAGAGATTGTGCATAAGGCTTTCTTTGGACCGATTACACCACAGGTGCCGGCTTCTGTATTACAGCTGCACAATGATGTTACGCTTGTAGCGGATGAGGCTGCACTGAGTTGTTTGTAGATATTTTTTAGTTGAGAAGGTGCATGTATATGATAATAAAAAATGCAAGAGTATTTACAGAGGATGGCAGCTTTATGCAAGGCGATGTTGTCGTTAAGGATGGCCGTTTTGACAGTGTTTTGGAGAGAACAGCTGACACGGACGCGGCTAATGACAGCGCACAGCAGGAGATTATAGATGCATCAGGTCTTATCATGATACCGGGCCTTGTGGATATTCATTTTCATGGATGCAAGGGAGCTGATATGTGTGACGGCACCACAGAGGCGCTTGATGTGATTACAGCATACGAGGCTTCTGTCGGAGTGACGAGCGTGTGTCCGGCTACTATGACCATTCAAAGGGATGAGCTTTTGAGTGTCATGAAAAATGCCGGTGATTATAATTATCATGGTGGTGCACATCTTGTAGGTATCAATATGGAGGGACCTTTTATCAGTCCTTCTAAAAAGGGCGCACAGGCGGCAGAGAATATCATGCAATGTGATTATGATTATTTCTGTGAGCTTCAGGATGCGGCCCATGGCTTGATAAAGCTTGTAGATATTGCTCCGGAGGAGCCGGGCGCGATTGATTTTATAGACAGGGTAAGAGGAAGTGTTGTGGTTTCAATAGCACATACGGCGGCTGATTATGACACCGCGGTAGAGGCTATTGAGCATGGTGCAAGCCATGCCACACATTTGTATAATGCGATGCCACCGCTTCATCACAGGAATCCGGGAGTTATCGGGGCTGTGAGAGATTCAGAAAAGTGTCATGCAGAGCTCATTTGTGACGGTGTGCATATTCACCCGTCGGTTATCAGGGCAACATTTGCCATGTTTGGTGCGAAGCGCATGATTTTAATAAGTGACAGCATGAGAGCCACAGGGCTTGAGGATGGCGAGTATACACTCGGTGGACAGGCAGTGACGGTCAGAGGTCCGCTTGCCACACTCCATGATGGGACAATTGCCGGCTCGGCAACCAATCTGATGGATTGTATGCGTTTCACAGTAAGGCAGGCAGGTATTCCGCTTGAGGAGGCAATTATGTGTGCTACAGCCAATCCGGCTAAGGAGATTGGCATCTATGATGAAGCAGGCAGCATTTCTGCAGGAAAGAGAGCAGATTTTGTGCTTCTCAATGATGATTTGGATATTGTGAGTGTGTATATCGACGGAAAGGAGATATCATGTTAGGTTTTTTTAAGAATAAGTCAAAGGGAAAGGTGATCTGTTCTCCGTGCAACGGCAGAGTGGTTCCTATTACAGAGGTTCCGGATCCTACTTTTTCTGAGAAGATATTGGGAGACGGCGTGGCCGTGATTCCTTCTGAGGGCAGGTTTTACGCTCCGGCGGATGGTGAGGTGACAGCTGTATTTGATACGCTTCATGCTTTTACCATGACGACCACTCAGGGAGTCGAGTTGCTTTTGCACATTGGTCTTGATACAGTGACACTAAAGGGTGATCCTTTTACATCACATATTTCCGTTGGTGATCAGGTGAAGAAGGGTGACCTTTTGATGGAGGCTGACCTGAAGCAGATTAAGGCAGCAGATCTTAATGTCATTACTCCGGTTTTAATTGGCAACACTGCTGATTATAGTGAGATAAAGATGCTCAAAGAGGGGAATGTATCCGCCGGTGATGAGATTTTAAGTCTCGCGTAGATATGAATATAATTATATAATAATAACGAACTTTATTGGAGTATCTCCAGTTTAGTATACATAATGTAAAGGAGGGGAAATTTATGAAATTTCTTCAAAAACTGGGTAAAGCTTTAATGCTTCCCGTAGCAGTACTTCCTATCTGTGGTATCCTCATGGGTATTGGATATTATTTATGTCCTGCAACCATGCAGGGTGGTGACATCGAGGGAGTGCGTAATTTAATAGGTCTGTTTTTAGTTAAAGCAGGGGGCGCTTTGATTGACAACATGGCCATCCTTTTTGTAATCGGCGTTGGTGTCGGTATGTCGGAAAAGAACGACGGTACCGGCGGTATTGCAGCTTTAGCTTCATGGCTGATGATGAAAACACTCCTGTCTACAGGCTTTGTTACCACAATCATGCCATCTATCGCTGACAGCGCTACAAAGACACTTGCATTCGACAAGATTGAAAACCCATTTATCGGTATCTTAGCCGGTGTTATTGGTGCTTTGTGTTACAACAGATTTAAGGATACAAAGCTTCCTGACTGGCTGTCATTCTTCAGTGGCAAGCGTTGCGTAGCAATTATCGCAGGTGTTGTTTCAATCCTTGCATCTGTAGTATTACTGTTTGTATGGCCATTACTTTTCGGTGCTCTTGTATCTATCGGTAAAGCAATCGTTGGTCTTGACGTAGTCGGCGCAGGTATCTATGCATTCCTGAACCGTCTGTTAATCCCTACAGGATTACACCACGCATTAAACAATGTATTCTGGTTCGATACTATCGGACTTGGAGACCTCAAACATTTCTGGGCAGGCGAGACATCAAAGGATGTTTCATGGAGCCTCGGAATGTACATGTCAGGTTTCTTCCCATGTATGATGTTTGGTATTCCTGGTGCAGCACTTGCTATGGTTAAGTGTGCAAAGACTGCTAAGAAAAAGGCTGCCATCGGTATCCTTGCTTCTGCAGCTATCTGTGCATTTATCTGTGGTGTTACAGAGCCTTTCGAGTTTGCATTTATGTTCCTTGCTCCTGTTCTCTATGTGATTTATGCTTTACTTTATGGTATTTTCACAATGATTACAGTAGCTCTTGGATTTAGAGCAGGCTTCTCATTCTCAGCCGGTGCGATGGATTTATTATTCTCATCTTCACTTCCGGCTGCAGCAAAGACATGGCTCATCATTCCTCTTGGAATCGCAGCTTTTATCGTATTCTACATTGTATTCTATTTCGCTATCAAGAAATGGGATCTTAAGACCCCTGGTAGAGAGGACGATGATGTCGAGGCAGAGAAGAAGGCAGTGCTTACTAACAATGACTACACAGCAGTAGCTAAGACTATTCTTGAGGGCTGCGGTGGCAAAGACAATATTGCAAGCATTGACAACTGCATCACAAGACTCAGACTTGAGGTTAAGGATATCACTCAGGTTGATGACAAGAAGATTAAATCTGCAGGTGTTGCAGGCGTTATGAAGCCTGGCAAGAATTCTGTTCAGGTTATTATCGGAACCAAGGTTCAGTTTGTTGCGGATGAGTTTTCTAAGCTTTGCGAGTAGATTTGTTCTGCAATATAGCAGTGTTGATTCACATTAGGTGATTCACATAATTTCATAATACATGATTAAAAGCCACACCGGGTGTTATGCCTGGGGTGGCTTTTTTGAGTTCGGGCCGTAAGCCCCGCCCGGTCGTGGTGCACACGGAAATGTATAGCTTTACAGCAAGGGTTGAAAAACAAACAAATGTTTGCTATAATAAATGAAGCGAGGAAATAAAAGTATATTAGGTTTAGTAATTTAAGTATTCATTTAATTTATTGTAATTAGGGAAAATCCAATATCAATCGATTGATAGAAAGAGTGATTTTATATGAACATATGGCTAAAGTTAAGGAAAACAGCAGCAATTGCACTATGTGAGTTACTTGCAATTGCTACAATTTTTACAGGCTGTGCCTCCACTGATTTATCCGGCACTGAAGGTGCCGGGCATGCCGTAGGAGCTGTTGTAGCAGATGAGGATTCTTCCGGTGCTTTAGGCAGCAAGGATAAAGTGGATGGGCCACAGGAGGATCTTGTAAACAACAATTCCTACGTTTCCCTCGATGCGATTCCGGCATATGATGGCAAGGCATACGTGGCTGTCAACAATAATGAGCCTTTTTTTACGGATAGCGATATGACTACCACTGCTTTTGAAAATTACAGTGATTTGGATTCACTTGGCAGATGCGGTGTGGCTTATGCCAATATCTGCAAGGATATTATGCCGACTGAGGAGCGTGGCAAGATAGGTATGATAAAGCCATCAGGCTGGCATACGGTGAAGTATGATGTGATAAAGGACAGGTATTTATATAATCGCTGTCATCTTATTGGATATCAGCTTGCCGGCGAGAATGCCAATCCGAAGAATCTTATTACCGGTACGAGATACCTGAATGTGGAGGGGATGCTTCCGTTTGAGAATCTGGTAGCGGATTATGTAAACAATACAGGCAATCATGTACTCTACAGAGTGACTCCGATGTTTTCGGGCAGCAATCTAGTTGCAAACGGCGTTCTCATAGAGGCAAAGTCGGTTGAGGATAACGGTGGCGGCATACTTTTTAATGTCTATTGCTATAATGTGCAGCCCGGAGTCGGAATAAACTATGAGAATGGTGACAGCTGGCTGGATGGCACCACAGGAAGTGCATCATCAGGTTCAGACAGCTCAGCAGCAGAAAATAGCGCTGCAGATTCTTCAAACAGCGAGACGATGGTTCATATCACTGCAACCGGCAAGAAATATCACCGTGCGGGCTGTCGGACCTTGAAAAAGAGTGACACAGAGGTAACGCTTGATGAAGCAAAATCCATGGGCTTGTCTCCGTGTGGCATCTGCAATCCGCCGCAGTAGATGTGCATTAGCATTTGTAACCGTTCACAGCAGATGCTCGTTATCTTTGCAGTCCGTATAATTACCATAAACCCTTGACGATTGCAAAACCGAAAAGTATAATAGAATAGCTAATGAATTCAATATTTTAATATAGATGGAGGAAACCAAATGGCACTGAGCAAAAAGCCGGTCAACGGCATGAAGGATATATTACCTGCAGAGATGGAAATCCGTGATTATGTGACAAGTGTGATCAAGGATACATACAGAAGCTTCGGATTTACACCGATAGAGACACCATGCATGGAGAATATAGCGAATCTCACAAGCAAGCAGGGCGGAGAAAATGAGAAGCTGATCTTCAAGGTAATGAAGAGAGGCGAGAAGCTGAATCTGGAGACAGCAAAGGAAGAGTCGGATGTAGTAGACTTTGGAATGCGCTACGACCTTACAGTGCCACTTTCAAGATATTATTCAAACAATGCCAACAACCTGCCATCGCCGTTTAAGGCACTTCAGATGGGCAGTGTGTGGAGAGCAGACAGACCTCAGAGAGGCCGCTATAGACAGTTTACACAGTGTGATATAGATATACTCGGAGAGCCAAGCAATCTGGCAGAGATAGAGCTGATTACAGCAACTACTACCACAATCGGCAGACTCGGCTTCGAGAACTTTGAGATAAGAATCAACGAGAGAAGAATCCTAAAGGCAATGGCTGCTTACAGTGGTTTTGCTGAGGAGGACTACGACAGCGTATTTATCACACTCGATAAGATGGACAAGATAGGAGTGGAAGGCGTTGCAAGTGAGCTTGCACAGGATGGCTACCCACAGGAAAATATTGACAAATATCTTGATTTGTTCAAGCTTTTGGAGCAGACAAGGGATGTCACTGAGGGTGTAAATATACTTTCAGAAAAGCTCGGTGAATATTTAGACGAAGAAGTGGTTACAAATATGACAGAGATAGCTACTGCTGTCAATGCCACAAAGGGAGCAAAGTTTGAGCTCGTATTTGACCCTACACTTGTTCGTGGAATGAGCTACTACACAGGAACTATTTTTGAGATATCAATGCCTGAGCTTGGCGCAGCCTGTGGCGGTGGCGGACGATATGACAAGATGATTGGAAAATTCACCGGAAATGATGTACCGGCCTGTGGTTTTTCAATCGGTTTTGAGAGAATTATCCTGCTTCTCATGGAGAGCGGTTTCAAGATTCCTGAGAGTCCAAAGAAGGTGGCTTATCTGGTTGAGAAGAAATATCCGGCAGACAAGCTTGTTGATGTCATGAACCAGGCAAAAGACGCAAGAGCAAACGGACAGCAGGTGCTTGTTGTGCGCATGAACAAGAACAAGAAATTCCAGAAGGAGCAGCTTATGAAAGAGGGCTACGAGGAGTTTGTTGAGTTCTTTAACAGATAGGAATCTGATAAGCAGCAGATTAGCTGTGTAGCAGCGGTACCAAACAGTTATTAGAATAAATATATAGTAGAAATATAAGGAGTATAAAATGGCAGAATCAATGCAGGGCTTACATAGAAGCCATAGATGTACAGAGGTATCAAATGCCAATATCGGTGAGAAGGTCACCGTCATGGGCTGGGTACAGAAGAGAAGAAATTTAGGAAGTCTCATTTTCGTAGATTTAAGAGACAGAAGCGGAATACTTCAGATAGTATTCGGCGAGGAAAATGTAGGTGCAGAGGGCTTTGAAAAGGCAGGCACCTTAAGAAGTGAGTTCGTCATCGCAGTTGAGGGAACTGTCCAGAAGAGAACAGCTGCTGTCAATGAGAACTTAAAGACAGGTGATATCGAGGTTATCGCTACATCAATCAGAGTGCTTTCAGAGGCACAGACACCTCCATTCCAGATTGAGGAGAATTCAAAAACCAGCGAGGACATCAGACTTAAATACCGTTATCTGGATCTTCGCCGCCCTGATATCCAGAGAAATCTTATGCTCAGAAGCAATGTGCTTCGCGTGATGCGTGACTTTATGGCAAACGAGGGATTTTTGGAGATAGAGACACCAATCCTTTGCAAGTCTACACCGGAGGGCGCCAGAGATTATCTCGTGCCAAGCCGTATACACCACGGACATTTTTATGCGCTTCCACAGTCACCACAGCTCTTTAAGCAGCTTCTGATGGCTTCAGGCTATGACAGATATTTCCAGATTGCACGATGCTTCCGTGACGAGGATCTGCGTGCAGACAGACAGCCTGAGTTTACACAGGCCGATATGGAGCTTTCATTCGTAGATATCGATGATGTAATCGAGGTAAATGAGAGACTGTTAAAGCACCTTTTTAAAGAGGTTATTAATGTGGATGTTGAGATTCCGTTTAAGCGTATGCCTTGGCAGGAGGCTATGGACAGATTTGGTTCTGACAAGCCTGATACACGCTTTGGTATGGAGCTTTGCGATGTTTCGGAAGTGGTAAAGGACTGTGGCTTTGGAGTATTCACAGGAGCTCTTGAAAACGGTGGCTCTGTCCGCGGTATCAATGTAGAGGGACAGGCAAAGATGCCTCGTAAGAAGATTGACAAGCTTGTAGAGCACGCAAAGGGCTGTGGAGCAAAGGGACTTGCTTATCTGTGCATCAATGAGGATGGCACATACAAGTCATCATTTGCCAAGTTTATGACAGAAGCTGAGCTTGATGCACTTGTTGCAAAGATGAACGGAAAGCCGGGAGATTTACTCCTTTTCGCAGCAGACAAGAATAAAATCGTATGGAATGTACTTGGAGCGCTTCGTCTCATGCTCGGAGCTGAGCTTGGCCTGATTGATGAGAATAAGTACAATTTCCTCTGGGTAACAGAGTTCCCACTCCTTGAGTGGTCTGATGAGGAAAACAGATTTATGGCAATGCATCATCCATTCACTATGCCTATGGAGGAGGATTGGGACAAGATAGACTCAGATCCGGGCGCAGTTCGTGCAAAGGCATATGATATCGTACTCAATGGTACAGAGCTCGGTGGAGGCTCAGTGCGTATCCATCAGGATGACATCCAGGAGAAGATGTTTGAGGTGCTTGGTTTTACAAAGGAGCGTGCACATGAGCAGTTTGGATTCCTGCTTGATGCATTCTCATATGGTGTACCGCCACACGCAGGACTTGCCTTCGGTGTTGACCGTATCTGCATGCATATGCTGCATACAGACAATATCAAGGAGGTTATTGCATTCCCTAAGGTAAAGGACGCTTCGGACCTCATGTCAGAGGCACCCGGAACTGTAGATCCAAAGCAGCTTGAGGAGCTTGGAATAGCAGTGGCTGCAGAGGAAGATGAGGAATAACACTATAATATGAATTTGAAAAAAAATATTTTCAATGCGATTACCATAATACTGCTCGCCGCACTTATTGCGGGGGCAGTATTGCTTAATAACAGGATAAAAAAGCTCGAGACACAGATGTCATACACCTCAGACAACACATCGGTGATACTTTCCGATGTGCAGACCATGCAGGATAATATCAAGTCCACCCTTGAGGAGGAGGCCAGCCTCATAACAGACTGGGACATTTCCTTAAAAAGCGCAGACTTTACCGATATGACATACACAGTCTCAGTCTCGGTGGTGCCAAAGGAGTACACAGAGGATACAAAAACCAGTATATTTTTCGGTACAAACGAGATACCGCTCGAGCTAAACGGCATCAAGTATACGGGCGAGGCCACACTTCCGCTGTCTGAGGACTATGCAGGCAATGTGACATTTCTGTTTGTTGACGGAAATAAGAGAAGCACAGAGGTGCTCGATGAGTTTGAAGGTGTGACATCAGTGTTCAAAAATGTAGCATCAGGCATACTTTCCGATAAACCAACCTTTGACAATGGCAGCATAAAGCTTGGCACAGATGTAGATGTAGCGGTCATGGGAAATGATTACTTTGACTTTAACAGTGTGCAGCTCGTAGTTGCAAGCTCAGGAACAGAGCTAAAGACATACGATATCCGACAGCTGTTGGCAGAAAACGGCACAGACAGTGCAGACACAGACTCCATCACATCCGCCTTAAGCCGGAAGGATGATGCCAAAAAAGATGGCTCAAAGAATGACACGGAAAATGATACCTCTGATGCCTCAAAAGAGGATGACGGTAAGCTCCATAGCCTCGAAGGCACAGTCAAAATCGAAGACTTAATCCCTGTCACAGCTGCAAGCAATATCAAAATATATGTCAAAGCAGTATCGGCACAGGGCTACACCTTCACATATGACCTGTTCGATGGTACCGTAAATCAGGACATCACAGACTTTGAAACCACAGCCGACATATCCGGCGGCGACTACACAGTAACCGACCCGTCCGGCAGCAAATATGAACCATAAGAATATGATATAAAATAAAGCTCATTTCGCATAAGTGAAATGAGCTTTAAATTTAAAAAGTAAAAAGTGCCGGACAAAATTTCACGCCAGTGAAATAAGTCCGGCACTGCCAGAATGCAAGGCAGCAAAGCGCCTCGCTCATAAACCTGAATTAGCCGGAGAGTACACGGTGTGTTCCGAAGAAAAATGTGAACTGCCGCGGAGTTCCATAAAGTAAAAAAGAAAGAAAATGTAAATAAAACCGTAATCTGTCCGGACAAATAACCGCGGCTGACTTCACATTATTCTGAGGAATATACTGTGTACTCTCCGGCAGTCTCACAACCTAAAAAGCGAGGCGCCACAAGGCGCCTCACCCTTCTTTTTTGCTGAGCGGCAGCGTAAATATAAACTCAGTTCCCACACCCTCAGTACTTATCACATTTATATTCTCACCATGCGCCTGCACGATTTCTTTAACTATAGACAGGCCAAGTCCCGTACCGCGCTTATCCTTTCCGCGGGATAAATCACTCTTGTAGAAGCGCTCCCAGATCTTTGAAAGGCTATCCTTTGGTATACCGATACCGTGATCCTTTACTGATATAAACACCTTTTCATTTCTGATACTCGTCTCAATCTTGATACTCGAATCATTATTTGAAAACTTCACAGCGTTGTCTATCAGGTTGTAAAGAATCTGCTGGATTTTGACCATATCACCGCGCACGAAAAGCTCTTTTCCGGTGAGCAGCAGGTCAAAGCTTAAGCCCTTCTCACTGCATTTACCCTCGAAGGTGAGGATTGTCGTGCGGATCATTGTATTGATGTCAAAATCAGCAATATCCAGGTGTATGCCGTGATGACCGAACTGGTTCAGATCGATAAGACTCTTGGTGAGCTTATTAAGCCTCTCGGTCTCAAAAAGTATGATATTTAAATATTTATCCTGCATCTCAACAGGTATGGTTCCGTCCAGCATAGCCTCCACGTAGCCCTTTATCGAGGTAAGAGGGGAGCGGAAGTCGTGTGACACGTTGGAAACAAACTTGCGCTGATCCTCCTCAAGCGTATCAAGCTCCGTTGCCATGTAGTTGAGTGTGTTTGCCAGATAGCCGATTTCGTCATTGGAATGTACATCAATCTGGGCGGTGAAATCACCCTTTGCATACTTCTTTGCAGTCTTTGTGATTCGTGTGATTGGCTGGTAAATGGAGCGGCTCAGCATGACAAGCAGAATAAATGCCACTGCAAAAATGAGCGCTACAGTGTAAAAGGAGATATTCATAAAACCGTTTACACCTGCCGTGATATGGCTCATTGTCTTGTGAATGACTATGTAGCCGATATTCTGGTACGAGACATTTACCGGGGAAAATACGGACAGCATCTTATGCTTGAAGGAGCCGTAAAAATCTCCAATCATATAGTTGTCGCTGCCAAAATCGGTGACATCAAAGCTATTTATCACTACAGGCTTAGAACTGTCATTTTGGATATCAATGCCTATTGACGGATCATCTGAGTCCATGAGCAGCTCACCGTCAGGGCTGACCACCCATACCTCGGCATCCATATAGTCGGCTACAATTTTCATGTGATTCTGGAAATCACTTAGCGACATGGATGAGCCAAAGTATTCATTGGCGTAATCACCTGCAATGATGGAGGCCTCCCTGTAGAGATTGGAAGCCTCCTGCTTTTCGATATAGTCTGTGGTGAGATGCTGTGTAAAGGTGCATATAATGAAAAAAGCGATGACACCGTAAATCAGATAGCTGATTAACAGCTTAGTGTAGATGGTATGCTTCATTATTTATTTTACCTCAAATTTGTATCCGATGCCCCAGACAGTTGCGATACGCCAGGTAGGCTTGTCCTTGATTTTCTCGCGGAGACGCTTTACATGCACGTCGACAGTGCGGGTGTCGCCGACATATTCATAGCCCCATATGTTGTCCAGAAGCTGCTCCCTTGTAAACACCTGATTTGGAGATGAGGCAAGAAAATATAAAAGCTCAAGCTCCTTTGGCGGCATATCAATCTGCTGTCCGTCATAAGTGACAGAGTAGTTGGACAGATTTACAATAAGCCCCGGGTACTCCACACACTTGATATCTACGGAAGCATAGGCCTCCGGCTTTGCAGGCTGGAAGCGTCTGAGCACGGCCTTGACTCTTGCCACAAGCTCCTTTGAGTCAAAGGGCTTGAGTATATAGTCATCGGCGCCAAGCTCCAGGCCTAAAACCTTGTCAAATACCTCGCCCTTTGCGGAGAGCATGATAATCGGCACATCGGACTTTGCACGTATCTCACGGCATACCTGATAGCCGTCTATGCCCGGAAGCATGAGGTCCAAAAGAAGCATGTTTGGCTTGTAGTGCTCAAATGCGATAAGCGCCTGCTCACCGTCATTTACGATTTTGGTGTCATAGCATTCCTTGGTCAGATATAGAGATATAAGCTCTGCTATATTGTTGTCGTCGTCTACTATCAGTATTTTCTGTTTAACAGCCATTTCGAATCTCCTTCTTAAAAATTATTTATATTCCGTAAAAGTAAATTGTCGTTATTTAAAGGTTGCGATGGTTACTCCGGCATCGCCTTCACCAAACTCACCGAGATGGTATTCCGCAATAGTTTTTGTCCTCTTCAAAAGTCCATGCACAGCCTTTCGCAGTGCACCGGTGCCTTTGCCGTGGACAATGCGCACTGATGAAAGATGAGCGATATATGCGTCGTCTAAGTATTTATCCAAGAGAGCAAGTGCCTCATCCGTAGTCTTTCCTATCAGATTGATTTCTGATGAAACTGACATTGACTTGCTCATCTTTATCTTGCTTCCGCTGCCGCCGTACTTCTTGGCAGGAGAGACATCGTCGTTTAAGAGCACGAGGTCATTAATATTAACCAGCGAGCGCAGTATACCCATCTGCACATACAAATCGCCCTTGGCGTTTGGCAGAGTGTGGACAGTTCCCTTCAGATTGAGGGAGAGCACAAGCACAGAATCACCGATGCGCAGCTTCTTAGGCGCCTTGTGATTTGCCTTGGCAGTGTTTTTCTTGATGTCTGACAGCTTCTTTTCCTTGTCATTCATCTTGTCACGAAGGGCAGAGCGCTCCTTTTCCATCTGGCTCATAGGAGCCTGTCCCTGTCCGTATTTGTTGAAATTGCGGATGGTTTTGTCGGCAAGTTCCTTTGCATCCTGCAGTATCTTGTAGGCTTCCTCATTTGCCTCGCGTAAAATCTTGTCTTTGCTCTTATCTATGCGCTCATTTTTCTCTTCGAGCTGTTTCTTGAGCTTTTCAATCTCGGCCTTGTAGCTGTTGATTTCAAGCTGTTCCTTTTCGATAGTCTGTCGCTGTGACTCGAGGCTTGCAATCAGATCCTCAAAATCAAGGTCGTTATCATTAATTCTGCTTTTTGCATCCTCGATGATGTTTTCGTCCAGACCAAGCTTTGATGAGATTGCAAATGCGTTACTCTTTCCCGGAATACCGATTAACAGGCGGTAGGTAGGGCTTAAAGTCTCCACATTGAACTCACAGCAGGCATTTTCCACACCGTCTGTGGAAAGCGCATATACCTTCAGCTCACTGTAGTGTGTGGTGGCCATGGTGATGGCACCATACCGGTGCAGTCTGTTTAAAATTGAGATGGCAAGTGCCGCACCCTCTGTCGGGTCGGTTCCCGAGCAGAGCTCATCGAACAGGCAAAGGCTTCTGTCATCAGCTTTTTCAAGAATTTTTACGATATTGGTCATGTGAGACGAGAAGGTACTGAGACTTTGCTCAATACTCTGCTCATCGCCTATATCCGCAAAGACATCCTCAAAGATGGCGAGCTTTGACCTGTCAGCCGCAGGAATGTGAAGACCTGCCTGACCCATGAGAGTCAAAAGTCCGACAGTCTTTAGTGAAACCGTCTTACCACCGGTGTTTGGTCCGGTGATGATGAGCTGCTTATAGTCCTCGCCGAGCCGTACATCTATAGGGACCACCTTTTTAGCATCCAAAAGCGGATGACGCCCATTTCTGATATTGATATGCCCCTCGGTGTTGAACTCCGGTGCCACACCGTTATATGATTTAGCCAGATTTGCCTTTGCAAAAATGAAGTCAAGCTCTGAAAGAATCTCATAGTCCTGCTCCAAAGCAGCCGCATTCATGGCAACTTTGTCGCTGAGCGCTGCAAGGATTTTTTCAATCTCCTCCTGCTCCTTTATGAAAAGCTCCTTGAGCTCATTATTCAAATTGACGACAGCCATCGGCTCGATAAAAAGGGTAGAGCCGGTAGATGACTGGTCGTGCATCATGCCGGGTACATTGCCCTTTGCCTCAGCCTTTACAGGCAGACAATATCTGCCGTCGCGCATGGTCACAACCGCATCCTGCAGATATGTCCTCGTTGTGCTGTTGTTCATGAGCTTGGTGAGCTGCGCATGGATTCTGTCGTTCATGCCGCGTATGCTCTTTCTTATCTTAAAAAGCTCAGGACTCGCATCATCGGCAATCTCTTCCTCAGATAAAATGCACCTCTTAATCTCATCGCAGAGCGCAGAAACCGGTTCAATCCCTGCAAACAGACCTGAGAGAGAATCCTGCTTCTCATTGTCCATGGCGCTTCTGCCATAAGCCTTCACGCGCTTTGCAACCTCCAAAAGACTGCAGATGCGAAGAAGCTCGGTCGTATTCAGTGCACCACCGATATCAAGCCTCTTTAGGGAAGCATGTACATTGTGTATGCCAACGAAGGACACTCCGCTGTCTTTGTACAGGCGGCTTAGTGCATCGGCAGTGGTGGTCTGCAGATGTCTGATTTCGTATAAATCGGTGATAGGCTCAAGCGAAAGACACCTTTTCTTTGTCTCATCACATGCTGCGTAGCTGCTTAGCATGGTGAGGATTTTGTTATATTCCAATGTTTTGTAAACTTTTTTATTCATTTCTATATCCTTATATTTCGGTAGTTGAATATTAAATTCATATTTACTGTATAGCTTATCATATTATAGCTGAAAATCTTCAAAAAAACCATAATAAATATGTATTAAATGATAATTACAAGATGATAACATAAAGTTTAATACATAACAAACCAGTTTGTTAAACGAGCCAAAAAAGTAAGGGCTTGCGGCATGGATGCCGGGGCAAGGAGCTATCGAGCCATGGAAGGCGAGTAGCGACGGTTTCGTCATGTATAGAAAAAGTAAATGCATAATCCATACAGAATCTTAGTCACGCAGCATAGCACCGTTGGGAGCAGTGCAGCAGTCCGGCGGGTACATGCCGCAAGCCCGTACTCAAAGGCGTACTCAAAAAATATGGTTGCAACGCAATATAATTCAGAATATAATGTAAGATAGTAACTAAAGACATCTAATCAGGGTGACAATATGGAGCAATTTATCAGAGAAAAGATAAAGGATAAACCGCTGAATAAAAAAAGACTTGCAAAAAAAGCAGGCACAGCAGCACTCTGCGGAGTGGCATTTGCAGTGGCTGCAAGCATTGTTTTTGCTATATTTCTGCCGGTTATCAACAGACAATCAAAAAAAGCTTCAGATGGAAAAAATAATAATGATGTGCAGACAGCCACACAGCAGTCAGGCATAGATGACAGCAGTGATGCATATAGTGAAAATGGTACACAAAGCACAGAGTCCGGCACTTCTTCGGAGCCGTCTTCGCAGACCTATCAGCCTACACTCGCAGATTATCAGGCAGTGCAGAACCAGCTTTACAGAGTAGGAGCCACAGCTACAAAATTTGTAGTAGGAGTCACGGGTGTGACAGATGCCACTGATATTTTCAACAATTCCTATGAGACCGAGGGTCAGGGAGTGGGAGTGATACTGAGGGACAATGGAAAGCAGCTAATCATTCTGACAGAGAAAAATGTAGTGGATAAGGCGGATAAGCTTAGTGTAACCTTTGTAAACGATACGATGGCTGATGCTGCGCTGGTCAAGTATGACAGCAATACAGGTATAGCAATCATTTCCGTGGATAAGTCACTTCTGGACGATGCTACAACAGGGGCTATAGCGGCTGCGGAGCTTGGTAATTCAAATATTGTTTCAAGAGGAGCATCTGTCATTGCACTTGAGGCAAACTATGCCATTCTCACAGGTCTTGTAACGTCAACAGCCAACGAGCTGTCGGCGCAGGACAACAATTACTCGGTGCTCACCACAGATATCGCAAGCAACAAGTTGCAGAGCGGTATACTGATTAATACAGATGGTCAGGTCATAGGGCTTTCGCTGCAGGATTTCAATCCGGCGGAGGAAAACAATACGCTCACGGCTGTCAGCATAAGCGACCTGTCACCTGTCATTGAAAAGCTCGAGAGCGGCGCAGATGTGCCGTACATAGGCATCACCTGTACTACAGTTACAGAAAAAATAGCAAACAGATATAACATCCCAAAGGGTGTTTATATAAAGCAGGTTACCATGGATTCACCGGCATTTGTCTCGGGTCTTCAAAGCGGAGATGTGATAGTTGCGGTAAACAATACAGAGGTGTCGAATGTGTCCGCGTACAACACACAGCTTATGCAGCAAAAGCCTGAGGATACCTGCAATCTTAAAGTAAAGAGAAAAGGAAGCAACGGCTACACGGAGATTACCTGTCAGGTGAAAATCGGAGTGATGAATTAGCCGAAATTAGGAGGATATATGAAGTATATTTCAACTCTCCGAGAGGGAGAGAGAATCAATGAGATTTTTTTATGCAAGAGCAAGCAGACAGCCATGACCAAAAGCGGAAAGCCTTATGACAATGTTATCCTGCAGGATAAGACAGGCACGCTGGATGCCAAGATATGGGATGTGGGCTCAGTAGGCATTGAGGAATTTGATGCTATGGATTACATAGCCATAACCGGTGATATCACAAGCTTTCAGGGCAATTTGCAGTGTTCCATAAAGCGTGCGAGAAAGGTAAACGAGGGGGAATATGACCCTGCGGATTATCTGCCGGTCAGCGATAAGGATGTCGAGGTCATGTATAAGGAACTCATGGGCTTTATCGGCTCTATAAAGAATCAGTACCTGTCACAGCTCTTACATAGCTTTTTTGACAATAAGGAGTTTGAGCGCCGTTTTAAGTTCCATTCAGCCGCAAAGAGCGTGCACCACGGCTTTGTAGGAGGTCTTTTGGAGCATACACTCGGTGTGACGAAGAACTGTGATTATTTTGCAAAAATGTATCCGGTTTTAAACCGTGACCTGCTTCTTACAGCAGCTATTTTCCATGATATCGGAAAATTAAAGGAGCTTTCTACTTTCCCGGAGAATGACTATACAGACGCAGGCCAGCTCCTCGGACATATCATGATTGGTGCAGAGTGGGTAGGCGATGCGATTAAGAGCATCGACGGCTTCCCGGTAGTGCTCGCAAACGAGCTGAAGCACTGTATACTTGCTCACCACGGCGAGCTTGAGTTTGGCTCTCCGAAAAAGCCGGCACTTGTCGAGGCACTGGCACTTAGCTTTGCAGACAACATAGATGCCAAGATGGAGACCTTCAGGGAGCTGCTTGTAAATGTGCCTGAAAACGATACAAAGTGGCAGGGCTACAACAGATTTATGGAGACAAATTTCCGCAGAACAAGTGTGTAAAAAGCGGACAATATTTAATATAGCTACGGTGTGATTTTTGGTGTGAAAGCTTGCGCCGGATACAAACATTATAAAGAGTAATCATAAATGAGGGGCAAAATACCTTTTGACCCTCATATCATTATACATAAAATAAAGAAGAGAAAAGCATGAAAAAAAATGACATATTTGAACTTGAAATAACAGATATGGGAACAGATGGCGAGGGTATCGGACATTATGATGGTATGACCTTCTTCGTAAAGGATGCACTGATTGGTGACGTCATAACAGCCCGCGCAACAAAATTAAAGAAAAACTATGGCTACGCAAGAGTGGAAGAGATTAAGACCCCTTCCACTTTTCGCGTTGAGCCGCAATGTGAGCTGCACAAGAGGTGTGGCGGCTGCCAGATACAGGCGCTCTCCTATGAAAAGCAGCTTGAATTTAAAAATAATAAGGTGCGCAACAATCTCATGCGTATAGGTGGATTTTCCGAGGCAGAGCTGGACAGTAAAATGCAGCCTCCTGTTGGCGTAGACAATCCATACCGCTACCGCAACAAGGCACAGTTTCCGGTGGGATATGACAGGGATGGCAATATAGTGACAGGCTTTTATGCATCGCGAAGCCACAATATCATCCCGGTTGAGGACTGCAGGCTTGGGGTGCCGCAAAACAAAGAGATACTCGACATCATAAAGGAATGGATGAATGAGTGCGGCATCACACCGTATGACGAGAACACACACAAAGGGCTCGTGCGCCATGTGCTTATCAGATATGGATTTACATCAAAGCAGATTATGGTGTGTCTTGTGATAAATGGGGACAGTCTTGAAGCGAAACGCCGAGCCGGGAATGCAGCAGATATACTGTGCGAAAGACTCTCAAAAATCGATGGAATGACATCCATTTCCTACAATATCAACAAGGAAAACACAAATGTCATCCTCGGTAAAAAGACAGTCTGCATATGGGGAATACCATATATTGAGGACACCATCCATCTGCTTTCTTACCCTGATTTCACACCACAGGGGACAGGCATCACATATCAGATTTCGCCACAGTCGTTCTATCAGGTAAACCCGAAGCAGACAGAAAAGCTTTACAGCACGGCACTTGCATTTGCAGGGCTCACAGGAAATGAAAATGTCTGGGATCTCTACTGTGGTATCGGTACCATATCGCTCTTTTTGTCACAGAAGGCAAAGCAGGTGTATGGAGTGGAAATAGTGCCTCAGGCAATCGAGGATGCCAAAAACAATGCGAAGCTCAATGGCATCACAAATGCACAGTTTTTCGTAGGAAAGGCTGAGGAGGTGCTGCCACAGTTTTATGAGAATGCAAAGAAAACTGAGAAAATCACTGATGATACAGCATCCACCGGACGTACAGATATGCTTCGCCCGGATGTGATAGTCGTTGACCCTCCAAGAAAGGGCTGTGATGAGAAGTGTCTGGACACAATGCTTGCGATGTCACCGGAGAGGATTGTATATGTGAGCTGTGATTCGGCAACATTGGCAAGGGATTTGAAGATACTCTGTGAAGAGAAGTATGAACTGGTGAAGTGGCAGGCGTTTGACCAGTTTAGTCATACTGGGCATGTGGAGACGGTAGTACTGCTTTCCCACAAAAAGCCAGACGGACATATCAACGTAAAAGTTGAGTTTGGTGAGGGTGAGGGAAAAGTTCCGCTTGATAATATCGCTAAAAGAGCCGAAAGCTATAAGCCCAAAGAACGAGTGACCTACAAAATGATAAAGGAGTACATAGAAGCTAAATACGGCTTCAAAGTACATACCGCATATATCGCAGAGGTAAAGAGAGATTTAGGCTTGCCAATGTATGATGCTCCTAATGCGGTAGAAGAATTGAAACAGCCGAGGAAACATCCGACAGCGGAGAAAGTGGAAGCGATAAAGGATGCGTTGAAGCATTTTGAAGTGATTTAATGAGGATAGGCGTATCATTAGAAATAGTGGTACGCTTATTTTTGTCCCTTTTTGCAGATTTGTCCTTTCCCCTGCTTTCCAATATAATGAAGCTAAAGAAGTGGAGGTGTGCTTATGAGAGAGAAATTTAATCATCTATATTTGGATAGCCACGAAAGAAAACTTTTGATACATAGCCTTGTAGAGTTAAAAAATCAACTTATTCAGCAAGGCAGATATACGGATTGTATTGACGAGCTTATTTTTAAGGTCATAAATGCACCGACCAAGAGAATGAAAATTGAATATGTCTAAGGCAGATTACAAAGCCGCTTATTCTTATTGATTTTAAGAGTAGGCGGCTTTTTTGCGTTCTCTAGTACTGTTTACATAGCCACCTTGACAAAGTGGCTAAATCTATGTGAAAGGAGGACGCATCTATGTCAAATTGCAAAGTAATTGCTCTGACTAACCAGAAAGGTGGTGTCGGAAAAACAACCACAGCGGTCAATCTGGGTGTAAGTCTGGTGCAGCAGGGTAAAAAAGTCCTGTTGATTGATGCCGATGCACAGGCAAATCTCACGATGGCTCTGGGTTATAACAGACCAGACGATATTCCCATAACGCTCTCTACTGTGATGCAGAACATCATAGACGATAAAACGCTTGATGCTTCACAGGGTATTATCCATCACAGAGAGGGCGTTGACCTGCTTCCGTCAAACATTGAGCTGTCGGGCTTTGAGGTAAGGCTAATCAATGCAATGAGCCGTGAGCGTGTGCTGAAAACCTATGTCAATGAGGTTAAAAAGAATTACGATTATGTGCTTATTGATTGTATGCCGAGCTTAGGCATGATAACCATCAATGCTCTGGCGGCGGCTGACAGCGTGATTATCCCGACACAGCCCCACTATCTCTCGGCTAAAGGTCTGGAGCTTTTGCTTCGCTCCGTATCAATGGTCAAGCGGCAAATCAACCCAAAGCTGCGGATAGACGGTATCTTAATGACTATGGTAATGCCCCGTACCAACATTTCTAAGGAAATTACGGCAACGGTCAAAAGTGCATACGGTAAGAAAATCAAGGTATTTGATACCGAGATATCTCATTCTATCCGTGCGGTGGAAGCTACCGCAGAAGGCAAAAGTATTTTTGCTTACGACAAAAGCGGCAAGGTTGCCGCAGCCTATGAGCAGTTAGGAAAGGAGGTGGCAGAGATTGGCGAGAAGCAGAGAAACCAAAATCGAGCTGACCGCATACGATGACCTTTTTCAGACGGACGAAAGCCGTGAGGAAGCAAAGCTAAGCAAGATACGGGATATTCCCATATCGGAGATTGACGAGTTTCCAGACCACCCGTTCAAGGTTTTGATGGACGAAGATATGGAACAACTTGTTGAGAGTATCAAGCGAAACGGTGTAATGACCCCTGCGACAGTTCGCTTAAAAGAGGATGGACGGTATGAGCTTATCAGTGGTCACAGGCGAAAAAAGGCTTGTGAACTTGCAGGACTTGAAACGCTGAAATGCGAGGTCAAAGAGCTTACCCGTGATGAAGCCATTATTGTTATGGTGGAAAGTAATCTCCAACGCTCTGTTATTTTGCCGAGTGAGAAAGCGTTTGCGTATAAAATGCGGTTGGAAGCTATGAAACGACAGGCAGGCAGACCCCCAAAAGAAAATGCGTCGCCATTGGCGACTAATTTATCAAAAGGGCGTTCTGATGAGGAATTAGGAGAACTTGTTGGAGAAAGCAAAGACCAGATACGCCGCTATATCCGTCTAACGGAGCTTGTTCCCGAAATCCTGCAAATGGTAGATGAAAGGCAGATTGCTTTTCGTCCTGCGGTTGAGGTTTCTTATCTGACCGAGGAACAGCAATACACCCTGCTTGAAGCAATGGAGTACAACGATGCTACCCCGTCATTGGCACAGGCTATCAAAATGAAGAAGTATAACCAAGATGGCAAGCTCAATTCCGAGGTTATCCAGTCCATTATGGAGGAAGAAAAGCCCAATCAGAAGGAAAAACCTGCTTTCCGTGACGAGAGGATAACCAAGCTCATTCCAAAGACTGTTCCCAGAGGGCAGGAAACGGATTTTGTTGTCAAGGCGTTGGAGTTTTATAACCGACACTTGCAGCGGAACAAGGCTCACGAGAGATAGCCACACACCGAGGGCGAGGTCTGCCCATTTGAGTGGATAGCCATTATTTTGGATTCCCCCTCTCCACACCTCACCCCCTAACTACTGCCAGTAACTATCCGAGAAAAGAAATACTTTAAGCTGTCCATAACGGGCAGCTTTTTTCGGTCAGTAAGGCAAAATATTCAATCCAAATTACAGGAGGTAACTATGAAAATCCCTAAATTGTTCAAAAAGGCTGCGGCTTTTGTAATGGCTGCGGTCACGGCATTATCCATAATGCCTGCGACGGCGTTTGCTGCGGGTGACATCGGGACGATTTCCTTTTCCCACACCTATGACAGCAACGGTAATGCGATGAGGTACAATTCCAGTGCGAATATCGGCGGCTATACCGCAGGCGGAACGGGAAATTATAAGTACCGTATGTTTGTGGACGGTGAGAATGCGTTTTGTATTCAGCCGGGAGTACCGCTGAAAACAGGAAACACCTTGAAAAAGGCTTCCTCTGATACTTGGAACGCCCTTTCAGCCAACCAGAAAAAGGCGGTTGGGCTTGCCCTGCTCTATGGGTATCAGGGCAACCGAAATAATCTGTCAGGAAGTGATGATGAAAAATGGCTTGCCACGCAGACCCTCGTATGGGAGTTTGTCACAGGTTGCCGTGAAGCCACAGGTTCATATAACCAGACAAGCACCACCGTTTACAGCCTGCACTTCGGTTCAAATTATGCCAACAGCGGAGCAAGGGCAGTGTATGACCAGATTGTTGCAATGCTGCGTGAGCATAACACCATTCCGAGCTTTATGTCGGGCGGTAAGAATGACATCACAAAGGAGCTTGCCTACAAGGACGGAAAGTACAGCATCACATTGACGGACAGCAACGGCGTCCTTTCCGATTACAGCTTTTCAAGCTCTGACAGCAATGTGAGTGTATCGAAGTCTGGAAATAAGCTGACAATCAGCTCCACCGTAGCTATCAGCGGTTCTGTCCGCATTACGGCAAAGAGGAACAATGTGCCGACTGTCAGCAGCAGTGCAAAGCTCATTGCCTATGGCGACCCGAACTTGCAGGATTTGGTAACAGGTGTGGAGAATGCTGATACCGTGTCTGCATATATCAATATCGAAACGCCGACAGGCACGATTGCCCTCAAAAAGACTTCTGAGGACGGAGTTGTGGAGGGCATCTCTTTTACAATCAAAGGTGATAACTTCAATAAAACAGTTAAGACAGGAAAGGACGGCTCTGTCTCCGTGGAGGGATTATTCCCTGGCACTTATACGGTCACAGAACAGTCTATTGACCGTTATGAGCCGCAGAAAACCCAGACTGTCACACTTATCGGAGGAAAAACCTCTACTGTGACCTTCAGCAATACTTTGAAGCGTGGCAGTCTGGAAATCGTCAAGACTTCCGAGGACAATCTGGTGGAGGGAATGAAATTCCACCTTTATGGCACATCTTTAAGCGGCTTGCCTGTTGACGAGTATGCCGTGACTGATAAAAACGGACTGGCTAAGTTTGAAAATGTCCTTATCAGTGGCGATACCCCGTATGTGGTTGAGGAAGTGGATACCGCAGTCCGCTATGTCGTTCCTGCTTCCCAGACAGCTCCGATTGAATGGAACAAGGTCACAAAACGCAGCTTCGACAATGTGTTGAAGAAATTCCAAGTGACTGTGACAAAGACCGATGCAGAAACAGGTTCTCCGCAGGGCGACGCTTCCCTTGCAGGTGCGGTTTACGGCATCTATAAAGGTGAGGAACTGATTGACACCTACACGACTGATGAAAACGGTCAGTTTACGACCAAGTATTATATCTGTGATAATGATTGGACTGTCCGTGAAATCAGCCCGTCCGAGGGGTATCTTCTGGATACCGCAATCCACAAGGTAGGTGCAGAACCAGAGCTATACACGGTAGAGCTGAACAGTACCGCAAACGATGTGAATGAACAGGTCATCAAAGGCAATATCGCACTCATCAAGCATACGGATAACGGGGAAACCCAGATTGAAACACCCGAAGAAGGTGCGGTATTTAAAGTGTTCCTCAAATCCGCAGGCAGCTATGAAAATGCAAAGGAAACCGAGCGTGATGTGCTGACATGTGACGAGAACGGTTTTGCCCAGACAAAGGATATGCCGTATGGCATTTATACCGTCCGCCAGACCTTTGGTTGGGAGGGGCGTGAACTGATGAAAGACTTTGATGTGTTTATCAGCAAGGACGGTCAGACCTACCGCTACCTTATCAACAACGCTAACTTTGAGAGCTATATCAAAATCGTAAAGAAAGATGCAGAAACAGGCAATACAATCCCGTATGCAGGTGCAGGCTTCCAGATTTACGACCCGAATGGAAATCTTGTGACTATGACTTTCACTTATCCCGAAGTGACGACCATTGACACCTTCTATACTACGGCAGACGGCGACCTTATCACACCGCAGACATTGGAATACGGCAAAGGCTATTCCCTTGTGGAAGTACAAGCCCCGTATGGGTATGTCTTAAATTCCGAGCCTGTTTATTTTGATGTGGTGCAGGAAAACTCTGAGGAAGAAAGCGGCATTACCGTTATTGAGGTAGTACGTTCCAATATGGCACAGAAAGGCACAATTACTGTAGAAAAGTCTGGCGAGGTATTCAGCTCCGTGGCAGGCGATAAGGGGTTGTATCAGCCGATTTTCTCTGTCAGCGGTCTTGATGGTGCAGTCTATGAGATTACCGCAGCCGAGGATATTGTCACTCTGGACGGAACGGTCAGAGCAAACAAGGGCGAGGTTGTGGATACCGTTACGACAGGAAAGGACGGTACAGCAAAATCCAAAGAACTGTATCTCGGAAAATATGAGGTTAAGGAAATCACAGCTCCGTATGGAATGGTGCTGAATGAGGAAGTCCATTCTGTTGAGCTTGTGTATGCAGGACAGAATGTTGATGTAACGGAAACGGCTACTTCTTTCTATAATGAAAGACAGCGTGTTGAAATCGACCTCATCAAGAGCCTTGCCATTGATGATGCCTACGGCATTGGCAAGAACGGGGAAATCTTTGATGTGACCTTTGGATTGTATGCGGCAGAGGAACTCACAGCCGCAGACGGAAAGACCATTCCTGCGGACGGTCTGATTGAGGTCATTTCCCTTGATGAAAGCGGTCACGGGAAAGCAATCAGCGACCTGCCGATGGGCAGCTATTATGTGCAGGAAATCTCGACCAATTCCGCATATATTGTCAGCGATGTAAAATACCCTGTTATTTTTGAATACGCAGGGCAGGATACCGAAATTGTCCGCATCACAGCCAATGAGGGCGAAGCTATCACAAATGACATTATTTACGGCTCTGTAAGCGGTAAGAAATCTGATGAGGATGGAAAGGCTCTGGGAGGTGCAGTTATCGGTATCTTTAAGACAGGAACTACCGAGTTTACAAAAGAAAATGCGATTGCAGCTACCACATCAAAAGATGATGGTAGTTTTTCTTTTGCCAAAGTGCCGTATGGAACTTGGATAATCCGTGAAATCGAAAGCCCGAAGGGATATGCACTCTCCGAGGAAGAAATCGCCGTAACAATCGGCAAGGTGGACGAAGTTGTGGAAATCGAACTTGTCAACTACTTCATTAAGGGCAATATCGCTTTGACAAAGGTTGATGAGGATTATCCCGACAACAAGCTGTCTGGTGCGGTATTTGAGGTTTACTCCGATACCAATGGCGATGGGAAACTGGATAATGACGATACGCTGCTTGGCGAAATGAAAGAACTTGACGGCGGCGTTTATCAGATGAGTGAACTCCGCTACGGCAAATATCTGGTAAAGGAAACCAAAGCTCCGACAGGCTTTGTGTTGGATGAAGATGTTTATGCCGTATCCATCGAGGAGAACGGAAAGACCTACACCGTGGAAAACAAGGCGGGTGTTGGCTTTATCAATGCAGCACAGAAAGGCTCTCTAAAAATCGTAAAGACTTCCTCTGACGGTAAGGTGGAGGGCTTCTCTTTCCGTGTGACAGGCGTGGACTATGACCAGACCTTTAAGACAGATAAGAACGGGGAAATCGTGATTGAGGGCTTGCGGATTGGCGACTATACCGTATCCGAAGTAAGCGACAAGGCTTCCGCAGGATATATCCTTCCTGCCGATAAACAAGTAACGGTAAAGGTGAACGCTACGGCTATCGTGCAGATGCACAATGAGTTTAGGGATACCCCGAAAACAGGCGATGACTTCAATCTGGGCTTATGGGTAAGCCTTGCAGCTTTGTCTGTTGTCGGTGCGGGCGTTCTCGGATTTGTCGGCTATAAGAACAGAAAGAAGAAAAAGGAGGACTAATTGATGGACGCTAAAACCATTATCGCAATCGTGCTTGTCGTGTTCATTGTGGGTGCGGCGGTATGGCTGAATATCCGTAACAGAAAGAATAAGTAAGTGGTTTGGGCGGCTGAAAGATGCCGCCCTTTCCTTTATGGAGGTAAAGATGAGAAACCTAAAAACCATTGAAAAGAAAGTCAGGGCTGTTCTGGAAAAGAATGAAGATGCCAGAAATGACGATATGGTGCTGTATCTTGCACTTTGTAATGCCTGTCTGAAGGATGCAGGGGCAATGCCGCTTGCAGAGATAATGACGCAGCACAAATATCTCGGTCTGCCGAGCTTTGAGAGCGTCAGCAGGACACGCCGCAAGCTGCAGGCACGGTATCCAGAGCTTGCAGGGAGCCGCCCTGTTCAAAAAATGAGAGCTACGGGCGAGAAAGCCTATCGGCGTTATGCCAAAGAATAGAGAGGTGCTTATGGACGAAGAAAAACGCTCCAATCAGAACTATGAAATCATTGAGAGCTGTACTATCGGGAGTACAGAGCTTGTCATCGGTCACAATCCCAACGCACCCAACCCTTATGTGTGTTGGTACTGCAAGGGCGGCTCAAATTATTTCTGGGGTTATTACACGAATGAGCTTGATGATGCACGGCAAAAGCTGAATGAACGATACCAGTCAGAGTGCCGTATGCCCTATAATCAGCCTGCCCAGAAGCAGAAAAACGGTGATGACCGTGAGCGATAAAATAAAATATGACTGCACGACCTGTCCTTATCCCCGATATAAGGATGGGTCAGTTATTTTCTGCGATGTCTGTATCCGCAAGATTTTAGACAAGCAGAAGGAGAAAAAGGAAAGAAAGGAGCAGCCGAATGAGTAATGAAATAAAGACAAGACCTTTAACCCCGACAGAACAGAAATACACCTATGCCCAGAGCATGCAGCTTGAGGGGCAGACAGGCACTATCGGGCATCTGCGTGGTGACTTTGCCACAACGGGCTATGGCTTTTACACCACTTGGTTTGATACCAGACCCCAATGGAAATCTGACGAATTTAAGGCAGACCTTGATACGGTCATCAATGCTTTACGGGAGGATAAAGGGCTTTTGCATAACCGCTATGATATGAGTGCGTTTGCAAGGCATTTTCCCGAAAGTGTTATTAAGGGCAACTATTGTACTGAGTACGGTTTCCGTGTAGATACGGAGAAACACGCTTTTCTGCTTCGGTGCAATCCCACCAAAGGCGACTATAATTTTTATTGCTATTGCTATGTGAAGGAATGGCTTGATAAGCATATCCAGAAAGCAGAACAAGGTATCCGATTTATTGACCCTCAATATAAAGAACTGTTCCGTATCTCCGACGGCGGAAAGGTCTTTGTCACGACTTCTTGGGGAGAGAAACGGGAGTATCCCTGCCGCTTCATTGATGAATACCATACCGAAGTCGGCAGCAATCTGTACCACATCTGCGAGTTTGCCGAGCGTATGCAGAAAAACGGGGCGACCTATGAGCCGAAACCTGCGGAGCAAACGCCGCAGAAAGAACCGAAGCACAAGGATTTAGAACGATAAGGAGGATTTAGAATATGGCTGTTAATCAGAAAGCCGTCAAAGTCTTGAATAAGGTCTTGGAAGCAGGCTTCACCGATGAAAAAGCGATTGCCGCTATGACTATGGACGATATTCTTTCTATGCAGGGCATCACGGTTGCGGATATTACTCTCATCAATGACCTGCAAAAGAGCATTAAATCGAACAAGGTCATTTCTTTTCTTGGCGGTGGTGCGGAGTGAGCAAAAAGGAATATTTGAAACAAAAACGATAAGGAGGTGTAGGTTGAATGGCTGCGAAGTATCAGCTAATCACAGAGCTGTATCGGCGTACAGGCGTTGCGGTTGCAAAAAGTCCGCAGGCGTGGCAGGGCTTTCTGTCCTCTGCCTGCCGCAACTATAAATGCCGTTTTGACGAACAGCTTTTAATATACGCCCAACGCCCCGATGCTGTCGCCGTTGCGAAGCTCGAAACTTGGAACAGGCAGTTCAAGCGTTGGGTCAATAAGGACAGCAAGGGTATTGCCGTATTTGACCCGAAAGGTCGCAGGAATACGCTGAAATACTATTTTGATGTGTCCGACACCCACGAGGGCTATTATGGCAGCCGCCCTGTTCCGATATGGCAGATGGATGAGCGATACGAGCAGGCTGTTATGGAAAGGCTCTCGGACAGGTTTGGAGATGTGGAAAGCACTGACCTTGCTTCTGCCTTAATGGAAACGGCAAAGAACGCCGTGGAGGACAATCTGCAAGACTATTTTTCTCAGTTAAAGGACTGCACGAAAGACAGCTTTTTGGAAGAACTGGATGACTTTAATATAGAAGTCGTTTACAGGCGGCTGGCAGCAAACAGCGTTGCTTTTATGCTGATCAGCCGCTGCGGTCTGGATACGAATGAGTTTTTTGACCGTGATGATTTTGCGGATATTGTAAATTTCAATACCCCTGCAACGATAAACGCCATCGGCGTTGCCACGAGCGATATTGCGGAAATGGCGTTACGGGAAATCTCACAGTCTATCCGAAATGTGCAAATGGCGGAAAAAGACCAGAATCGCACCTTTGCACAAAGAACGCAGGCTCAGTATGATAAAGGCAGACCACAACCCGAAAGGAGCGAATACAATGAGCAAAATCACTTACAGCAGACAGGGGGATTATCTTATTCCCGACCTAACATTACCGACAGAGCCAGAGCTTCCGCTTGGCAGGTACGCTTTGATGCACAGGGATTATCTGGAGAAGCACAAGCGAGTGACCTATCTCAATCTGCTGACATCGGGCAGGCTGAACGGGCATCTGCACGAGGTAGAGCAGACAGCACTCCAGAGGTTGGAGCTTCTGACGAAGCAGCTCTCAGCCGAGCAGGGCGTGACAGAGGAACTGAAAGAGAAAGCACCGATGCAGTGGGTCGGACTGATGAACAACATCCGCAGCCAAGCGGAGGAAGTGATACTGACCGAACTGATTTACAAGTAAGCGTTGCCAAAGAGGATGAGGTCAGGGTCAATCTTCCAACCGTAGATGAACAAATCGAAATGATAGCAAAAGCAGAGGACGAAAAAGCCGCTGCTTTTGCTATTTCCAAAGAAGATATTGACTCCGTGCTTCAGAAAGGCAGCGGTGTTGCGGACGGAAAATACCGCATCTACCGCCAATTCCAAAAGGGCGTGGACAGACAGAAAAATATTGAGTTCCTTAAAAATGAGTATGGAACGGGCGGCGGTACGCACATCTTCCCCGATGGTTTCAGCGGTCATTCTTGGCATGACAGCAAAGGTCTTGCCATTGACCGAAACGGCACTTATACCAATCACGACCTTGTGTTGAAATGGTCACAGGTTGAAAAGCGTCTGCGTGAGCTGATTAAGGATAACTGCTATCTCAATCCGAAAGAAAAAGACCATTATGCCGATTATCTGGAGAGCGTGTCAGCTCCCCAATATGAGATTGACACCCAGAGGAAAATAGCAAGGCAGCGTTTTATTGACGCCCACCGTGACCTGCCGCCTGCCGACAAACGGGATACCCTTGCTTTGCGGCTATCTGACTTTATCCGTGACTTGGACAGGTACGAAAAAGACTTGTTATCTGCTGTGGAACGAAGCGACCTTGCAGATGTTACCGCCGAGCAAATGGAACAGCACCTGTCCGACCCCTCAACTGTTCAACAGCTCATAGACTTTCTTGCACAGGTACAATGGAAAACGACCTCGGTTTTCAGCCGCAGTAATGGGTGGAAGTTTACCGAGGAATTAAGGGAGCTGCACCCACTCCGTTACCTCTACAATGAGGGCGATGTGGTGTATATCGGTGCGGATAAATATGAGATTGCAACACTTACCGAGGAAAAGGTTTATCTGCAAAATGCCGAGTTCCCTATCTTGGGACAGGAATACAGCCGAGCCGACTTTGAAGAAAAGCTAACGGAAAATCCTGCAAATGACCATTTGAAAGTGGTCGTAACCGAGAAACAGAGGACAGAAACACCGTCCGAGAAAAAGCAGGACGGAATACAGTTTTCTATCGGTTTTTCCAAACACCCTGCCTTTTATGACAGACAGTTTTATGACCGCTATACGGATTTGAGCTTTGCTCTGGGGAATAAGCTGCTTGGTATTTTGGACGAGAAACAGCACCGTGAGCGTGAGGGCGATAAAAATATCGGGTGGTATCACAAGACCGATTTTGTTATCAAGGCTGTTATCGGCGGCGAGGAATTTAACTATGAAGGGCGGTTTGATATTGGCGATGGTGAGGGTGATTTAATTGCCCACATTAAGAATTTTTACGATTATGCCTTATCGCCAAAGGGCGAACAGCTATATGGAGATGACCGAGAAAGCCTGCTCCGTGGCAGAGGTGAGTTTATCCCATTCTTGGAACAGCACACCGAGCTGACCAAAGAGGACGAGAAGCTCCTTGATGAGATTATGGCTACCGAAAGTGATTGGTACAGGACAGCCGAGGAAGCCGAAGAAAAACCACAGGCGTATGCCGATATAATGAATGGCTCAGAAGCTCCTGCCATTGAAATGGAGAAATCCGCAGACGACCTCATAGGCAGGGAAATCATCATAGATAACCGTAAATATCTCATTGAGAACATTGGCAAAATCAGCGGCGATGTGTCCCTGCGTGACATCACATTCCAGAACAATGTGGGTTTTCCGATAAACCGAGTGGAGAAAATCGGCTATATCCAAAAGCTATTGGAACAGGAAAAAACCGAATTACTCCCCGAAGAAAAAACGGAAGCTCCTGCTGTAGACCGTCATAATTTCCGTATTAACGATGACGCCATCGGTGTCGGCGGAGCAAAAGAAAAGTTCCGTAACAATATGGCGGCAATCAACCTGCTGCACGAGCTTGAAATCGAAAACCGCCTTGCCACACCCGAAGAACAGGAGGTCTTATCTCAGTATGTCGGTTGGGGCGGTCTTTCTATGGCATTTGATGAACACAATGCGGCGTGGGCGGAGGAATTTAAGGAGCTATATGCCAGCCTATCCCCAGAGGAATACCGTGCCGCTATGGAGTCAACGCTGACCGCCTTTTATACGCCGCCTGTTGTTATCAAGGCGATGTATGACGCACTTGACCGCCTGGGCTTTTCACAGGGCAATATCTTGGAGCCGTCCTGCGGTACAGGCAATTTCTTTGGTCTGCTTCCCGAAAGTATGCAAAACAGCAAGCTCCACGGCGTGGAAATCGACTCTCTCACAGGCAGGATTGCAAAGCAGCTCTACCAAAAAGCGAACATTGCCATTGAGGGCTTTGAGAAAACAAATCTCCCAGACAACCATTTTGATGTGGTCCTCGGTAATGTGCCTTTTGGGGAGATAAGGGTCAATGACAGCCGATACAACGCCCAGAAATTTCTCATACACGACTACTTTTTCGCAAAGGCTCTGGATAAAGTCCGTGCCGGCAGCGTTGTGATGTTCATTACCTCAAAGGGTACGATGGATAAAGCAAGTCCAGAGGTACGCAAGTATATTGCCCAGAGAGCCGAGCTTTTAGGTGCTATCCGTCTGCCAGACAACACCTTTAAGGCAAACGCAGGCACGGAGGTCACGAGCGATATTCTTATCCTGCAAAAGCGTGACCGAGTGATGGATATAGAGCCAGACTGGGTACACCTTGATACGGACGAAAACGGTGTTACGATGAACAGATATTTTGTCGAACACCCCGAAATGGTGTTGGGCGAGATAAAGATGGAAAACACACGCTTTGGTACTTTCGAGCCTGTCTGTAAAGCCCGTAAGGATATACCACTTTCCGAGCTTCTGTCCAATGCAGTTCAGAGGATAAACGGCGAAATCCCAGAGCTTGATAATAGGGTTGATGAAATCTCCGATGAGCAGGAGCTTTCCGTTCCTGCTGACCCGAATGTGCGTAATTTCTCTTTTACTCTGGTGGACGGCAAGGTTTATTTCCGAGAGAACGACCGTATGCAACCTGCTTCTGTGTCGATGACCGCAGAAAACCGTATCAAAGGGCTTATCCAAATCCGTGACTGTGTGCGTAAGCTCATTGAGTATCAGACCGAGGATTACCCAGAGGAAATGATATGCACCGAGCAGGAAAACCTCAACCGTCTGTATGATGCCTATACCGCAAAATACGGTCTAATCAACAGCCGAGGAAATTATCTTGCTTTTGCTTCAGACGAGAGCTACTTCCTTTTATGTTCTCTGGAGGTGCTTGATGATGAGGGCAACTTCAAACGGAAAGCGGATATGTTCACGAAGCGGACTATTAAGCCCCATCGAGAAGTAACTTCGGTTGAAACAGCAAGTGAAGCCCTTGCCCTCTCTATCGGGGAGAAAGCCCGTGTTGATTTGCCTTATATGGAGCAGCTCACAGGCAAAACGCAGGCTGAGCTTGTGCAGGATTTACAAGGTGTTATCTTCAAAGTACCGAACTGTGAGCCTGTTTCCTATGTAGCCGCAGACGAGTATCTGTCGGGAAATGTCCGCAACAAGCTGACGGTTGCGGAGCTTGCTGCGAAGAATGACCCAGAGCTTGCAGTCAATGTGGATGCCTTGAAAAAGGTCATTCCCAAAGACCTCTCGGCGGCGGAAATCTCTGTCCGTCTGGGTGCGACTTGGATACCGCAGGAAGATATACAGCGGTTTGTGATGGAGCTTTTAACTCCGTCAAGCTATGCCGCAGGAAGATTAAAGGTACGATACACCCCGATAAACGGAGACTGGTTCATAGAGAATAAAAGCTCCGATATGGGGAATGTAAAGGCGGACAGCACCTATGGTACGAAAAGGGCTTCCGCCTATCGTATTATTGAGGACACCTTAAATCTGCGTGACACCCGTATCTTTGATTATGTGTATGACGAACACAGCAATAAAAAAGCGGTGTTCAATGCAAAGGAAACCACGGCGGCACAGGCGAAGCAAGAAGTCATCAAGCAGGCGTTTCAGGATTGGATATGGAAAGACCCAGAACGGCGAAACCGCCTTGTCCGTTATTACAACGACACTTTTAACTCTGTGCGACCCCGTGAGTATGACGGAAGCCATATCACTTTCGGAGGTATCAGCCCAGAAATCACACTTAGACCCCATCAAGTCAACGCTATCGCCCATATCCTTTATGGCGGCAGTACGCTCCTTGCCCATAAGGTGGGAGCAGGAAAAACCTTTGAAATGGTAGCTGCCGCACAGGAAAGCAAACGGCTCGGTTTATGCCAGAAATCTATGTTTGTTGTGCCGAATCATCTTGTCGGTCAGTGGGCTTCCGAATATCTACGGCTTTATCCGAGTGCAAATATCCTTGTTACAACAAAGCAGGATTTTGAAACAGGAAACCGCAAGAAGTTCTGCGGCAGGATTGCCACAGGTGACTATGATGCAGTCATTATTGGGCATTCGCAGTTTGAAAAAATCCCGATGAGCATAGAACGCCAGAGGGAGCAGTTGGAAAAGCAGCTTGATGATATTGAGCGTGGCATTGACGATGTGCAGGCTTCCAAAGGCGAGCAGTTCACGGTCAAACAGCTAATGAAAACCCGAAAAGCAATCAAGACGAAGCTCGAAAAACTCAATGACACCAAGCGTAAGGATACGGTTATCGACTTTGAACAGCTCGGCGTTGACAGGCTTTTCATTGATGAGAGCCATTTTTACAAGAATTTGTACCTCTACACCAAGATGCGAAATGTAGGTGGTATCGCCCAGACCGAAGCCCAGAAATCAAGCGACCTCTTTATGAAATGCCGCTATCTGGACGAAATCACGGGCAACCGTGGCACGGTTTTCGCAACGGGTACGCCTGTCAGCAATTCAATGGTTGAGCTGTACTCCGTTCAGAGGTACTTGCAGTATGACACCCTTGCACAGAACGGTTTGCAGCATTTTGACAGTTGGGCTTCCACCTTTGGAGAAACGGTTACAGCTCTGGAATTAGCACCCGAAGGCACGAATTACCGAGCCAAGACGAGGTTTGCCAAATTCTATAACCTGCCAGAACTGATGCAGATGTTCCGTGAGGTGGCGGATATTCAGACCGCCGATATGCTAAAGCTCCCTGTGCCAAAGGTCAATTACCACAATATTAAGACCAAGCCGAGTGAGATACAGACCGAAATGGTAGCTTCCCTTGCGAAGCGGGCTGAGAAAGTCAGGGCAAGGCTTGTCGAGCCTAATATCGACAATATGCTCAAGATAACCAATGACGGACGGAAACTGGCTCTTGACCAGAGAATGATTGACCCGATGCTACCAGATGACCCAGACAGTAAAGTCAATGCCTGCGTGGATAATGTGTACCGTATCTGGGAGGAACACGCCGATACCAAAGCGACACAGCTTGTGTTCTGCGACCTGTCCACCCCGAAAAATGACGGTACTTTCAATGTCTACGACGATATGAGGGAGAAACTGATAGCCCGTGGTATTCCTGCGGAGCAGATACGATTTATCCACGAAGCGACCACCGATGCACAGAAAAAAGAGTTGTTCGGCAAGGTCAGAAGCGGCGAAGTCCGTGTGCTGTTCGGCTCTACTCCTAAGATGGGAGCAGGTACGAATGTGCAGGACAGGCTCATAGCAATCCATAACCTTGACTGTCCGTGGCGTCCTTCCGACCTTGAACAAAGGCAGGGGCGTATTGAACGGCAGGGAAATATGTTCCCAGAGGTGGAGGTTTACCGCTATGTGACCGAGCAAACTTTTGATGCCTACCTCTATCAGTTGGTGGAGAGCAAGCAGAAATTTATCAGCCAGATAATGACGAGCAAAAGCCCTGTACGCTCTGCCGAAGATGTGGACGAGGTTGCCCTGTCCTTTGCGGAGGTTAAAATGCTTGCCACAGGCGATGCCCGTTTTAAGGAAAAGATGGATTTGGATATACAGGTTTCCAAGCTCCGAGTGTTAAAGCAGAGTTATCTTTCCGAACATTACGACCTTGAGGACAGGGTGCTGAAATACTATCCCCAGACCATTAAAGAGTATGAGGAACGCATTGCAGGATATGAAAATGATGCAGCTCTTGCTGAGCAGCACAAGCCGCAGGGTGAGGATAAGTTCTGCTCGATGACATTAAAAGGAGTGACCTACACCGAAAAGGCAGACGCAGGCGAGATGCTCCTTGCAATCTGCAAGGATTATCCGATGTCCGCACCTACCGAAATCGGCAGCTACCGAGGTTTCCGAATGGAGATTTATTATGATACTGTCAATGCTCATTACTGTATGAACTTCTGCGGAAAGGCAAAGCATAAGGTGGATTTAGGTGCTGATGCCCTCGGAAATCTGACCCGAATTGAAAACGAGCTGTCAAAGCTCCCCGCCAGACTGGAAGCTGCCAAGACCAAAAAGGCGGAAACTATCGCACAGCTTGAAACCGCAAAGGAGGAAATCAAGAAGCCTTTTGCCTTTGAAGATGAGCTGAAAGAAAAAACAGAACGGCTGAACGCTCTTAACATTGAGCTGAATCTGAATGAAAAAGATACTTCCGTTATGGATACCGAGCCAGAGCAGACAGAAGAACAGCCCGAAAGAAAATGTGCAAGTCGGGAGAGATAATGCGGTTTGCATATTTGTATTGCTGATTTCTGGGAAGTATAATAGGTGTAGATTAGTAAATGTCGGAGGTGAAAGGTGTGCTTGATAATTTCAGATTTGAAACCTTTGTTGATGTGCATAGCAACATCTTTGCTGAATATCTAAGCTCCGTTATCGCAAAGCTGCCCAAAGAAAATCCAGAATACCATTTCATAGAGGAAAGGATAGAGGAACTCTACAAGGAGTATCCCAAAGTGATGGCAGTTTTGGATACGGAAAAGCCGAGTGATTTATCCGAGCAGGAGTGTAAGGCTTTGATAGAAGTTTTGGAGCTTCGGAACAGACTCAGCGATATGCAGCAGGAAGCAATCTATTTCAGAGGGTGCTATGACAGCGTTGGGTATCTCAAAAAGGCAGGAATTTTGTAACCAAGAATGGCGGCATTGGCGTTGAGCTGATGCCGTCTTTTGCATAGCGGCACAGGTAGAAAAATATGTCGTAATATGCTATAATATAATACAAGGTTTGGTCGAAAGGATTGTGAATATGAAAGTTTATATCTTAGCTTCGCTTGATAATATCTCATTTGCAGAAAAACTTTTAAGCAACATAAGAAATGCAAAGATTATTTCAAAGCCATCAATAAATGAAATTGGTTCAAATATTAATGTAGCTCTAAAACGAAAAATGGAGAGTGCAGATGTCGTTTTAGCGATAATAGATGAAAAATTCTCTGATAGTGTACCTCTTAATTTGGAGTTGCAGTTGGCACAAATGTCAGTACGAGAAAATAGAAATAAAGTGTTAATTCCAGTTGTTTTGAATAAGGCAGATGTTCCTAAATGTATAGAAGGAACATTATATATCGACTGCATTTCCGATTCTGAGCAAGATTTATGCAAAACACAATTGATGATAGAAAAGGTGTTGACACATAGAAAATATATTATAAGAAAGGGCAATCTAAAGGAAAAAAACAGTAGAACATCTTCTATGATAATTATGACTCTTGCCATTGAAATGTTTGCAATGCTTTTCATTGTTCTATTATTTAAGGAAAATCCTTTTCAAATGGGAAGTATTGGGGACGAGAGTATTATTACTATAACATTCGGAATAGCCTCTGTGATGTTAGCTTTTGTAGCTCTTTTAACGAGCTATTTATCAATTATGAAAAGACGATGGCAAGAAGATGATGAAGAAGAATTAGAGTCTTATTCAAGACGATTAAAACGGGCTATAGTTCCAGAAGAAATAAAACAAGAGGAAAAAAAGAGTTCTGGAAATGAAGGTAAGAAAAAGGAAATTGATGCTTTAGAGCGTATGATGATTAACCTTGAGGATATTAAAGAGTTTTATACTTGGAGTCAAAAGCAGGCTAAAGCATCATTCATTTTAGCTGTAATAATGTGTATTTCTGGATTTGGTTTAATGATAGTTGCAATACTGATAC
>OJOT01000101.1_pt1 | contig 61734 bp, 64 predicted proteins | sample 1598261 | NCBI WGS metagenome assembly OJOT01 (sample SAMN03922468, study PRJEB24848) | human gut metagenome | isolation source: stool sample | host: Homo sapiens | place: Germany | collected 2010-11 | reverse complement strand
GAAAATAACCAGAATAAACAATATCCATCTTGAAATGAAAGAATATATCAGGCAAAGCATTGTTTATGTTACATATACCATTATATTTGCATCCATTGCCAATCAACTTTGAAGGACTTATGAAACCCGATTTTTCCGATTATATTATTGCCGTATTGTTTGAACTGAATGATGGACTGCCGCATTCAATGGATTGGTGTGTCGATAGAATCCTTGATAGATGTAGTATTGAGTATGAGATTCCATTGGTGGGGCATTATTTGAAAAAAGAGGATGTCTATTACACTTCCGTCAAGACCACGATCGTCATGCTTGAAGCCAATGGTATCGTTAAGATTGATAACGACCATAACGCAATGCTCACCAGAAAAGGCAAGAGATATATTGAAATGAACGAACTGGAAATCATGGAGAGATGGAAAGAACTTCATGACCGGAAAGTATTGGAGGATAAACGGAAAAATGAAGACGGTTTCTAAAGATTATAATTTCAGTATCCATCATTCCCTTACAACCCTAAAAACTGCTCTCCTATATACTTAAAGGTTACTATTGGAAAATCAGGATATTATAGGCTAAAAGGGATAAGTCGGAGACAAGAGTATGGAACGTAAGTGGAATGTATAACATAGCTGAAAGACAAGGTGTAATAAAAAAGTTTGCAAATAAGGTACAAATGCTTAAAGAATAACGTTTTTGTAGTTTTTTTATAACATCCCTTCGGGTTATGCACTATACTCATACTTCATATAGGCCTCCGTCTCTGACTAACCGATTTTTACTTTGGAATAATAGGCTTACAAGGAATATAAATAAAGAAAAAGAGAACTATCATTATGCTATGTCTTTCGTATTTATTTTGTCTTCGGTTATATATCAAGCTTATTTCTACGGTTTGGTTGTAATGTAATATCAAGTTGAATGTTACAATTCCATCATATACAAATCAGCCGTTCAATGATATTTTCCTAATTTTACCGTCTCTGAAAGTATTGTTTTCCTTATATTTGAAGAAATAATACTCACTATAAGAGCGTTACGTTGAACAAAAAATACTATCTTTGCGGTGTCTGATCGGAGAAATGGTCGGATATATAGAAAGCGTTTTTTGCTTTATCCTGATATTCGAAATCTGGAACGTTAAATTTGAAAAAATATAATATTCTGTATATCTATATTTTACAACGTAACAAAATGCAAATCGTAACAAATTCGTAACAAAAAGTGATTTTATTCGGGTTTGCTTGATTTTTTATTATCTCTTCTTTTCAGCGACGTCATTTATTGGCATTTTACCCGTCTTCTCTCTTATCTATCCCTTCCCCCAAAGACTGTCTCTGCTACAAAAATTTTACAGCCAAAAGAAAAAGAGCCGATAACGTTTCTTCACTTATCGCGATGCACAAAGATACACATATTTTCAAACCTATCGATACACATTGACCGATCTTGCCGATTCAATCATTGCATCGTAAAATTCTCGTTCAATCATCCCATACATATACGCAGGTAAAAAGACCTGCATATATAGTTTAGTTTGTGTTAGTATATATATAGACTAAAATGTAAATTAAACTGCATTTCAGACTGTTTTCACAACGGCAAATCTGACCGCTAAAAGAAAAAACATCATCTTTTTTCTTTTGGCTGCAATCCTCGTTTATCCTACCGACCTGCCGAGTGCTTACGAATGGCTCGAAGAGATTGCAGGCGTACCTGTTCGCTCCGAGCAGGATGTTCAGGCTCTTAAAGAGAAGTGGGAAGAAGCCAACCCTCACGCCTTTATCATCATTAACGAGTTTATGTTTAGCGGAGGATTAGCGATGTGAGTAAAACGAATGACCATACACGAAGGAGAGCGAGCGGATTTGTCTCGCTCTTCCAATTTCCACAAGACGGGCAATGTCGCTGGAATGAAAGAGCGTTGTTATGGTCTTGATGCCCTGCTTGTCCGATGCGGCGATTGCGACCGCAATGTACCGTCAGAGCCGCACACCGGTCGGCATATTGACCGCAATCGACGGCTGCCCCTTATCGGGTGGCTGCTGGTGCTCGCTTATATCATTCCGGCTGATACACATCTTTTTCTTTTAGCTGCCGGCATCCTTTTATATCGGCAGGCATAGTTCAGTTGTAGGGACGATTCCCGTATCGAGCACATCGGCTTCGTTGTCAGCGATATTTTTCTGTGCAAAGTTACAGCGTGCGACCGACCGCCAAGTACCGCTCCGCTAATTAGCCGCGGGGCAACGACAACCTTCCGCAAATCGAAGATTTGGGTATTCCATTGCCCCGAGACGGCTATTTCCTTGTCTTGTCGGTCTTCTTCCGCTGTCCTGTCCTGCACAAAAACTTATCCCGACAGAGAAGCCGAAAGGCATTCTACAGGAGGGAAAGAAAACAAAAGTCAAACAACTAAAAATTAGAGTTATGCACAGCAGGATTTTTCAAATCACAACAGAGCAGGTAGAGCGCGAGAACTATCTGAACGAGAACACACTGGAGCAAGGCGACGCCAGTCCGATTGATTATTGCTCCGAGATTGACGATGACGAACGGGAACAGAATATCGCCTGTTTGGTCGGGGCTATTCTGCCCAAAGGAATGTTTACGCGCGTAGGGACTAATATCATCCGCTACAATGGCGGCATGGAACAGTGGAAAGCGGAGACGGTTGCCATGATACAAGAGAAAGCCGCCGCTCTTACCGCCGACAATCTTTTCCGCTATTCCGCTCACCGCAACCTGGAGCAGGCGCTCGTTAATCCGCTTGATACTGCCTATCTGTTCTATACGGACACGGAGGGATTGCAGGGTTATGCAGACCAGTCCTACTACTTCATGCTCTTTGTCGGCGGACTGGAAGAGGGAACACTGCTTCATATCGGAGGGGTTATCGACTATCATTTTTAATCTCAAGACAGACAACGACAATGAAAGGGACAGAACAATTCAAAAAGACAATCCAGACCTATTTGGACGAACGAGCAAGGACGGACGAACTTTTCGCCGTGACCTATGCCAAAGAGAACAAGAACATAGACGACTGCATCACATTCATTCTCAACCAAGTGAAGAACAGCGGTTGCAACGGCTTTGCCGATGATGAAATCTATTCACTTGCCGTACATTACTATGACGAAGATACAATCGACGTCGGCAAGCCGTTGAGTTGCAATGTTGTCGTCAATCACCAAATCCTGCTTACCGATGAAGAAAAGGCAGCGGCGAGGCAAGAAGCGATCACCCGCTACCAAGAGGAAGAAATCCGCAGGATGCGGGAGCGCAGGAAGCCGAAACCGGCCGCACCGCAATCCGAACAGCCTGTACCCTCACTTTTCGACATGTAACCATGAAGCCGAGAACCCGTTTCCAATACAAGGTTGCAGCCGCCAACGAGCGGTTGCAGCCTATCAAAGACAAGGCTGTCGAGTGGGCTTTTCGCCACACGGTGAATCACTTTGCCTTTCGCACCCCGAAAGGTCTTACCACCTGCCTTGACTGCGGCCACAAGTGGCATGAAAAGGGCGACAAGAAATGCCGTTGTCCGAAATGCGGAGCAAAATTGGAAATCAACGATACGCTATGCCGCAAGACTATGGGGAGACAATACTGTTCCGTTCTTGAAACACGGGACGGGTTTCAAATCCAGCGTGTCTTTCTTTTGACAGCCCTGTATCATAAAGGAAGAAAGCCGGAAATCCTTATCCGTGAAACTTTGCGCTACTGGTTGGACGAGCATGGCAAGAGTGCGGTTACCGCCTTACGTCGGACACAGGGATATTATCAGGACAGCTTCATGTCTTCGGATATTGAGCTGCGGCAGGACAGCTATGTCTTTCAACGGATTGCCGATTGCGAGGTCTATCCGAGATATACGGTTATCCCTAAATTTCGACGCAACGGACTGAAAGGCAGCTTTTGCGGTATCGAACCTCAAAAACTGATGAAAGCCCTGCTGTCGGACAGCCGTATCGAAACGATGATGAAAGCAGGTCAAAAAAGACATCTGAAATACTTTATCTCTAATCCGCAGCGATTGGACGAATGTTGGCCGGCCTATCGGATAGTCCTGCGCAACCGCTACCGTATTGACGATATAGATATTTGGGCAGACTACATTCAGATGCTTGTCCAATGCGGCAAGGATATTCACAACGCCCACTATGTATGCCCTGCGGACTTGTGGGCGGCGCATGACGAATACCAAGAGAAAATACGCATCCTCCGGGAACGTGAGAAGTTGGAGGAAAACAAACGCAAGGCTTTGGAACACGAGCAGGAGTTTCGGGAAATGAAAGGACGTTTTTTCGGATTGGAATTTACGGACGGCGTGATTGTCGTCAGCGTGTTGGACAGCGTACTTGCTCATTACCAAGAGGGCGATGCCCTGCATCATTGTGTAGGTCGGGAAAGTTATTTCCTCAATCCCCATTCACTGATCATGTCGGCGCGGATAAACGGCAGACGTATCGAGACGGTGGAATTGAGTTTATCGTCGTTCAAGGTATTGCAGTCGCGCGGCCTGCAAAACCAGAGTACGGAATACCACGACCGGATTATTGCATTGGTCAGAAAAAATGTAAGACAAATCCGCAGGCGCATGGCCACCTGACCGCACAGGCCAAACGGTCAGCCGCCTGTCTGTGGGCAGGCGGCTGATTTCCGGCGGGCAACCCGCTGTGGCTGCCGGCACCCTCTGTTATAAAATGCCGTCCGGAACTTCTGTTCCAAACGGCATCCTTCCTATCTGCGGAATGCGCGGTGAAGCTCCTCCTCTTGCTCTTCGGACCGGGTTTCATCGGTCTGTTCCTGATGTTCTACGCGCTGCTCCTCCTGTTGTAGTGCCCGGTCGGTTTCCTTTTCGACCGTCTCTTTCTCCTCTTCGCGCTGCCCCTGCTCCAACTCTTGGGCTATGCGATCGACCCTGTGTGTAATCATCGCCGTCGCTTTCTTGACGTCGATAAGCGTTGTCTTGATGAACTGGGGAGACTCCTTCAGCTTGTCGAGCCACGATTTGAGATAGGCACAACTGTCCTCCTTGATATGGCGGCTCATGCCGTAGCGTTGGGAAACTAATGCCGCACCCAGCTCGGCCACCAGTTCCTCGCGGGCATACTCATCGGAGCCGAACGCGGCCGGTTTGATGCGGTCGAGCACGCCCTCGATACCCGTCGAGTGTGTCATCTCGTGGAAAAGCGTGCCATAAAAGGATTCGCCGCTCTTGAACTGGCTCTTCTCCGGCACGACGATCTCGTTCTTCGATATCGAGAAATAGGCGTTGTCCTGATGCCGGGGATAGATCGGGCAGATCCATCCGTTATCCCGTATCATCGTGTCCACCGGCTCGAACGAGAAGTTCTCGCCGGCCGCGATCCTTGCCTGGCCGTTTTCCGTCTCCAGCTTTGCCCACAGCTCCGGGCGGGCCTCCTGCAAATTGGTCTGGGCGACATTGAAGACGCGGAAGACCTGCATTCGCGGATAGACATTGTAACGCTCCTGCTCTTCGGGCGAGAGTCTCTTGTAATCGTCATACTTGATTTTCTCCTTCGTGTCTTTGTGTACGCAGGTGAATGTCGTGAGCATGACGGGAAACGATTTTTCGCCTTTCAGCACGGAGACTCTGGGCAGTTCGTTGCCCTCCTTATCCTTGGCATCGCGATTCATGCGCTGCACGCAATCGAAAGTACAGAAACGCGGAATCTTATATCCCTCTTTCTCGCAGTGGAGCATGAGTACAAAGGCGTTCATGCCGTTATACTCACGCCCCGAAAGATTGCGCGGCCACTGCATCGCCCGCAGGCTCGGCATATCACGCCTTGCTGCCTTTCGGCAGTAGGTCTTGATATGCCTGCCACCGAACCGTACTTGCATGTCTCCATGCATACGGCTCTCCATTAATGACATCACACTATATTTCTTTGCAATTATTAATCGTAGCATAGCATTTCTTACAGACAACCAAAGTTTTTCTATGCTTTTGGAGCATCATTTTATCCCATTCTTTCACACCCTTCAGTGTTTTGAGTGTTCTAACATGATGCATGACGACTTCGCCCTTATGTCCGCATAATTCACATGTACATGTCTTAAGCCTTTCTACGAGACTTGGTCGGGGTACATGAAACACTTTGGGCATATTGTCACAGTCGGCATATTTATTGGCTTCTTTGCGTTTGAATCCCTCATTATAGAATACTCTGAATCTTACATTGCCTTTTGAATCAGTATAGGGTACAGTGAAGTCTCCATCCTTTGTGTATTTCCTGATTACTTCACTTATCGAACTGTTAGTCTTTTGTGCAATGGTATGATACATACTGTATTCCATTATGTGTCCAAACTTGCTTCCCGCTTTGGAAATGTTGTTGGCAATAGAGTAATAGTTGTAAAATCCTCTTATCTCGCTGTTATATTGAGAGACGATTTCTGCTATATCTCGTTTGTTTAGAAAACCTCTATACTTTGCTTGCCATATCTCTTTCCCTTTTGGGGATTTGATACTCATTGCATTGTAATCAAGAAGTTTTTCTTTAACAATTCCTATTGGTAGTGTAAGAATGACATTCCCATTAAAACTTTTCATAAGAACATTATTCTTGTTACGCTTATATGCTATTGACTTGCGTATAGAAATTTCATATCCGAGAAATTTTGCAGCCTTTTGCGCATGAGTGATTAAAGTCTTTTCTTGTGACAGTTCCAGCTTCAAGTTTTTTTCCATGAATCTTGTAATGTCAGTCTTCATCATCTCACAATCAGCTTTGCTACCGATGATTCCTATAAGGAAGTCATCTGCATACCTCACATATTTAACTCTTCTATACGTTTCATCCATATCCATACGACATGGCATATTAAGCGCCTCCCTTTTCAATTTGCGGTATTCTGTTTCATACTGCTCAATTTTAATCTCTTCCTTACAGCGTTTGATTTTCTTCCGTAGATTATTCATCTGTCGGATGACTTTCAAATATTGAGGGTTTAACCGTTTCTCTTTTCCCTTATTGAATTTGTCTGCATATTCATTCATGTACTTATCGAACTTGTCAAGATAAATATTTGCCAATATTGGGCTTATAATTCCACCTTGTGGAGTTCCTGAGTACGTGTGGTGATAATGCCATTGCTCAACATAACCTGCCTTAAGGAATTTTCTGATGAGACGAATAAATCTTTCATCAGCAATTCTTTCTTTCAAAATATCCACTAATACATTATGGTCTATGTTGTCAAAGAAGCCTTTAATGTCACCTTCGATAAACCATTTTGCACCAGTGAATGTATTCCGTATTTGTGTAAGTGCCGTGTGGCAACTTTTGAATGGTCGGAAACCATGTGTTGTGGACTCAAAATAATCCTCATAGATTGATTCCAAAATCATTCTCGCAACCTCTTGCACCAATTTATCCTCAAATGTCGGAATACCCAACGGTCGTAACTTTCCGTTCTTTTTGGGAATGTAAGTTCTTCTTGCTGGTTTTGGCTGGTATGTTTCGTTTTTCAAACTTTCAATAAGTGCATTAATTCTTTTGAGGCTCATGTTGTCTATTGTCTTGTTATCCGTACCTGCTGTCATATTGCCAGGTTTGGCATATATGCGTTGGTAGGCGACATAGTACATTTCCTCGTTAAAGAGAATACGATATAGTCTCTCGTACTTATAGTCCGAGATTTTGCTATGATTGTGTAGTGTGTTTAATATAATTCTTGGATTTCTCATACGTCTCTCACGTGTTCCTTAAATTGATATTAAAGTCATTAACTGCTTCCCTTCGCCATGTAAGAGTTATTATCTCTCTCAGACTACTATGGAAGCTCCGTTGCCATATTGGGTATTCAGAACCTGTGTTCATAGCTTTCAAGCATCCCAACTTAGGCAATCCCCATTTGCATTTGCAATAACTATTTAGCGTGAAAGATTGCCGGATGCGACTTACATTCTTTTCCATGCTTATTGCAGGTGCGATACAGTCAGTTCCTGCCCGACTATCCAGAAGGTTATAGTCGGGTACTGTATTACAGCGTAAATAATTACCTTCCGCCGTAGCCGGTTCATTTGCCGCTGAATTATCGTTTAACCAATCAGGCTTCATCCTCATATCTTTCGTTTTCCCTTGCCGTTACATCCTCTGCTCGGTAATTAGCAGGCTTGCGACTTTTCCGACATGCTACACTCCCCAAAGAGTTTCCCCTTACGGATAAGTCGGTTGGAAATATGTTGTTTGAACTCTAACATAATCTCGTGCTAATGAGATATTTATTGCAATGCCTTGATGGGCGCAACTTCGGTGAACCAGGGCTTGTGCCAGTCCGCACGGATGCTCTCGATTTTCTCCACCATCATCTCGGCGAAGAGGTCAAGCGCCTTGTCCTCGGAGTTGGGGCCGCTATGCTCTTTCCTGTAGCCTGCCATCGCCGTCAGTCATTGGTTTCATACTCCGGTTTGACCGCCTCGGCCATCTCTGCCACCTTGCAGGAGATGTTCAGGCTGCCGTCGTATGCCGAGAGGTTCATTTCACCCCTGACCTGCACACGGCAGCCGGGCTGCAGCCACTCCTCGCGTCCGGCATTGAAGCGTATGAAACGCACCCAGACGGACTCGAAGCTCTCGCCGACCTTCTCGGTGCTGTGCGCCGAGAACTGCAGATAGGGATTGCCCTTCCTGTCGGTACGCTCGTCGATGCGTTTGCCGACCTTGCCGCGAAACTCCATCTCGCCCGTTACGGAGTCCCCGTCCGTCTCCGGGGAGACGTTGACCCCGCTTGCCGAGAGGTTGAGATAGAGGCTGTCGCCGCGCCGTTTGAATGTCAGCATACCCGTCGCCTCGATGCGTGCACCGATGCGGTAGTTGGCGATGTCGGCCTCGCTGCCGTCCGTGCGGATACTTATCTCGATGGTCTTGTCGCTGCCGCTGCGGGCGGGTACAACGACGTTCATGGGAACAGAGAGAAAAGGCTTTCCCTCCTTGCCGGTGCGCATCACCGCCTGCCGGGCGACAATGCCGCATACTGTTACATTACTCTTAATCATATACTTTTCTTTTTTGGGTTTGTTGCAGACCTTCGGGCAGGTGCGGTATGGTTTGAATGTCGGTTGAAACGGGGCGTTGCCGTCAGTCGGGAGCGCGTATGCGGCAGTATACAATCACCGCAGCCGCGAGCAGCTGCACACCGGTCACGATTGCGGCGACCGCCACTCCGAAGAAGAGGCAGCACGCCGCCGTTTGCAGTATGGCGGCACAGAGCAGGGTCAACCCCTTGACGCAGTGTATCATCACGCGGTATTTCATCATCGTCTGAGGTTTTCCGTCTGTTCCTGCTGCCGGTTCATTCCCTGCTCGAAGTTCTGCGACGCCACCTCCGAGAGAACGAGGGTATTGACCATCCCTGCCACGCGCATCCGCTTCGATTCGTCGGTGAGCGTCCCGCTGTGGAGCGTCGCCGAGAGGCGGCTCATCTCGGCAGAGGTCAGTTCGCGCGATACCTGCACCGTGCCGTTGTCGGCGTGCAGCACGGCTCTGCCGTTCTCGTCCAGCACCAGTACGCACGACTTCATGCAGGGCATCAGTGCCGCAAGGTCGATGCGTCGGCGGTCGGCAACCTTCGATATGGCGGCCATCTGCTCCTCCTCGCGTTTGTTGTCGAGCTGCACAGCCAGCATCATCAGCGACGCGAAAGCGGTCATCGCCCTATCGACAATCGGGTCATTGCAGCCCGACAGACCCACGCCGCTGTCCTCCGAAGAGAGCAGTTTCTTCATCCAGTCATCGGGCGTGAGCGGCTTTTCGGCCGTCGCTGCGACTTCCGTGCTTTTGTATCTGACCAGCAGGTCAGCTCCGTTGTGCAGGGCTTGAACCTTGATGTTACCCTTCTGTGCGATCTCTGCCAGATACGCCGCAGGGTCGATGTCCCGGCGTGTGCCGTCGGCGTGGAGGGTCGTAACGCCGAAGTGCAGATGCTCGCCTGTCGTGCGCGTTCCCGTGTTGCCCGATATGCCGAGCCTTTCACCTGCACGGAGCGTATCGCCGACCTTAACTTCCACTTCGCTCAGGTGCATATAGACGCACTGCACCTTGCTGCCGTCCGCACGGCTGTATTCCACCGTCACGGACTTGCCGCCGGCGGTCGCAGCGTTCTGATTGACGGCCACGACCCTGCCGCCGTTCTCCGTTGCCAGCACCGCATCGCCCTTGCAGCGGATATCGATCCCCTTGTGCATCTGCTGCCTGCCGGCATCCAACGGATCCGGCCGCATACCGAAAGGCGAGGTGATAAAGAGGAAGTCTTCCCGTTCAACAGGAAAAGCGTACTGCGCCTCGCGTTCTGCGGTCCGAGTTCCGAGCGGACTGATCTCCGCACCGAACTCATGACCTTCGGTCTGCATTTCCCGCATCACCATTTGGTCGTACCTTTGCAAACCGTTCTGCTCGATGATGCCTTGAAGACGGACGGCATACTCCCTGCCTGTGGCATACCCCGCCTTTTCCAGCTCCTGCGACCACCCTTTGTAGTCGTCGGCAGCCAGCGCGAAACAGGCGGCATAGCGGTTGTTCTCTTTCAAGAACATGGAGTGATGTTCGTAGGAATCCTGCACGCTGTCGTATCGGCAGAACTTCTCGTCGGGCTTGTCGTCGGTGTAGATGCCGTATGCACCGCCCTGCGCGATCCAGTCAGGGGTCGCCTTGATGCCGAAGTGGTTGTTCTCGTTGCGCGCCAGCGTACTCTGTCCGTTGGCACTCTCCAATATACCCTGTGCCAGTGTCACGGAGGCCGGTATTCCGTACCTGCGCATCTGCTCCATGGCACAACTGGCGTACTGATCTGCATAATCCTGATTCTTGCTCATTGCTTCGCTCCTTTACCGGTGCATTCCCCTGTTTTGCTCCTGTTCCTGTCCGACCTCGTTTTTCTGCTCCCGCTGCGCTGCGGCAGCCTCCCTTGCCTCCTGCGGCATATCGTTGGCAACAGCCACCCGTTCGCCGACTCGCACCAACTTAGCGGTGTTGATGTCCAACTGCCGATCCTCGTAAGCAAACTCTACGGCTGCCGTGACGCCGTGCCCGGCTTTCGGATACTCCCGCAGGGGCAGTTCCAGAATCTTCGAGGCCCGCACCGCATCTTCGTTGTAGAGGCGGCAGATTCTTCCGTCGTTCACGATGATGAGCGTATCGGGATGCTTCGCCTTGACCTCTTCCCACTGTTTGGGTAAGGACGGCTCTTCGCTGTTCCTCTGCACGACGGTCTCTCCCTGCTTCTGCTCCGTCTCGCGTTCCTGCTTCTCGCCGGCAGTCTGCTCCTGTGTCTGTTCCTTGCGCAGCACATCGGCAAAGAGCGTCGCCGCCAGATGACGCTTGTATTCCTGCGTATCCTCCGCCACCCACATACGCTGCCATTGCTGGGGTGTGATGCTGCGGGGCTGCATCTTCTGCCCGTCGATGGTCGCGGCGCACAGCACGCCGTCCTGTCGGGTCTTGAAGACCGAAACGCGCTGAATGCGGTTCAGGTCGATGTCCTGCTCCTCCGTGCTGAACAGGTCGACCTTCAAATCGGGCTGCTGCTCGGCCAGTGCACTATACTTCTGCGCCAGTTCCAGCCGTACCTTCTCCATGTTGTCGAGCGACTGCTTGAGCGTGGCAAAGAAGCGGTTGACATCTTCCTTGTCAGGATAGATGCTGTACCCTGCGCCGTTCTCCGGCTTGATGTAGAGCGCCCAGCGTTTCTTGTCATCCTGTATCATCTGCACCTGGTCAAAACCCCGCTCATGCGCCTGTCTGACCGCCTCCGACGGATCGAGGGTCGCCAGCGTTTCCAATGCCCGATTCTTCATGCGGGCGACCGTTATCTCCTTTTCGGCAAAGTAGCTGTCGTCGGGACGGTAGCCCAGCGCACCGTCCGTGTTGAAGAACTGCACCGTGTGGATGCCCATCTTCTCCAAAGCCTTCCCGATGCACTCCTTGTTGATTCCGGACTCCTCCTTCGGCGCATTGGGCGACGCTCCGGCCGGCAGGACCACATCGGCACGCTTCATGGCGTTGTCCACGACGATGACGAAGTTCTTGTCCTCCTTCTTCGGGTGCTGCCTGATTTCGTCCGCCACATAGTAGTGCTTGGGCAGCGTCCGGCGGATCTCGGAGGTCTGGCGCCGGTTGCGCAGGGTCGCATATTCGATTTTCTCGCCCTTCTCGGCCTTGCGCATGACTTCCAGTGCATTGTTCACATCGCTTTCGATGGCATCCATGAGGCAGGGGTCTTCGTGCAGCTCCCGGTCCCAGTATTCCACTAATCCGAGACTTTCGGGCGCAAGGCGCGCCGGCAGCCCCAGTTCGAGCATCCTGACCGCCGAGGCAAGCTCGACAACCAAGCGCTCGTGTTTGAGAGCGTCCTCCGACGGAGCCGTGCCGTTCTTCATCACCATGCCTTCGCGTGCCAGCCGCTGCTGATGGCCTGTGGCACGCACAAGCTGGCGCAGCATCTCCTGCACATAGTCGTTGTAGTGCTCGAACTCCTTCTGACGCGGCATATAGACGGCATCCTTGTCCGTCTCGTAGTGTGCCACGCCGCTGCCGTCGCTGCGCACCTTCACCAGGTTGTCGTTCATCTGCTTCACGAACTCATTGAAACGGCTGCGGAGCTTGCGCTCCTCGGCCTCGCCGTAACCGCGTTCCTCGGCGCTTCCGTACTCCCTGACCGTCTGCCCGTAGGCATCCTTGTCCGCGTAGGGCATCGTTGTCTGGTCGATGTTGAAGAGCGTGCGGATCTCCCGGTCGTGAACGCCCTTGTACTGCTTCTGCTGTTCGGCATCGAGAGCCTGATAGGCTGCCCGGCTGATCATATCCTCCGGGTTGTTGCGGTTCACGTATTTGTTCCAGTTATAGAATATGAACGGCACGCCCTGTTCGTGTTCGCGCACCGCCGCGCCACGCGCCTTGGCTTCGTTGTAGAGCGTGAAGACATTGGTCCGGCTGCCGTTCCTATCCGAGTGGAGTGCCATAAACAGCGCATTGAACGGGCTGACCGACACACCCTTCGAATAGAAGCGGGGGTAACTTTTGCCGGCGGCATTGAGCCAGTGCCCGTTGGCATGGGCTGCTTCGCCGAGGGCTGCGGAAAGCAGGGAGATCTGTTTCTCCTCGGCATTCTTTTCTACTTGTGATTTCTCTTTCATGGTGAGTTATGTTTTTTGATTATTGTATTCCCCGTGTGCGGACGACGGTCTCCTGACGGGAGCTGTCGTAGTTCTGCGCCGCCATCTGCTGCATCCGGTCGCTTTGGGCGAGTATGGCATTCGCCAGCGTGTTCAGCGGCAATGCCCCGACCCGGTAGGCCTCGGCTACCGTCTCGGTGAGCTGTATCGTGCAGGGCACCTTGTCGATGGTTGCAATCAGGCTGCTGCCCTGCATCACGGGCCGCTCGATACGGGGATTGAGCGGCTCGTCGGCATACTGCCGGTAGCGCATCCCCGTATTGACATTCTCTTTCCCCTCATTTTGCTTGCGCTCCAGCGCTTCGTGTCCGGCTTTGTTGAGCAGATTGGCACCGCACATGCCGATGAGCAGCATCTTCAGAATGGGATTCCTGACGAACATCCCCGCCACGATACCCGCTATGGGCAGCAGGTTGTCTTTCAGTCCCAGCGACTTCGTCTTTCCCGTGAAGATACCCAGCAGCAGGTCGGGCAGCATGGCCAGCACATAGCCGAGGTTGCGGCCTATGTCGCCAAGCCCGTCCAACCCCACGCCGGCCAGCAGACCGTCCCAGCCGTTCCCGTTGGTCTGCGCCGTCTCCTGCGGCGGCTGCACCGCCGGCTGTGCGGACTGTTCCGATTCATATTGCACGGGAGGAGGCGCCGCTGCCTGCACGGTGGTGTCCGCTGCTTCCGTATGCTCCACGCCCGGCTGCTCCGGCTGTCCGGCGGTCTCCGCCGCCACGCCTGCCTTGTCCCGCAGGTAGGCTTCCTCCTGTCCGGGAGCAATGACAAGCGGCACCTCCCTGTACCGCTCCGCACGCTCCCGTTCTTTGTCCGTAGCAGGCTTTGTCCACATAAAGCCGCCCGTGCCTTGTCCTGTCCAATCCACCGTTTCGTGTATGATGGGGATTTTCCTTTCCAACTGTTCGTTTGCGGCGACGATGAAACCGTTCTGCCCGCTGCGTATCTGTGCCGCCTCCCTGCGGAAGCCGTCAAAGACATTGCTTTCGCTGCCGAAGACACCCCGGCTGATGCACATCTCCACCGCCGTCTCCTCACTTTCTGCCTTGTCGAAATGCGACATCACCGCTGACATCGCCGTATCCGCGCCGACCAGTTTTCCGAAGGCCGCCCACGAACCGCCACCGCCCAGCATCAGCGTGTCGACAACGGCTCCCACGGCCCAGCCTGCCCCTTTCTCCCAGCCGCTCGGATGGTAGGCCCTCTCGCCACGCGCCTCGATCTCGGCGGCCAGCGGCGAGCGGCCCATCACCTGCGTCAACCCCAGCAGACTGGACTCGGCAGCCTTCTTTATGATATAATCGGAGGTGGACTTGGGCATACGCTCCTTAACGAGCCTGTCAATCATCAGCTGCTCGATGCGGTAGTCCACATAGGCGTATGCAAGGTCGCCGCCCAACTCCTGCGAGAGGGCGTTGTAGCGTTCCCGTCCGACCTCGCCGACAACGGCCTCGCGCCATTCGGCAGCCATCAACGCAAGGTCTTTCTGTAAAGCCTCGTCCTTGATGATGCGCTCCTTGCACATCCCGATATAGTCCTCGGTGGTCTTGGAGTTCCATTCGCCCGTGACCTTGAGCGTCTGATACGGGTCGCTCAAAGGCATGTTCGCCGACGCCATCATGCCGAGGATGCCGCCTATCGAGGTGGAATACTCCTTCATCTCCTCGCCCTGACGCCGGTCGAGTTCCGCCCGTGTCTGCCGCATCACGGGTGCGAGGTGACTGTGGAAATAACCTTCCACGAGATGCTCGATTTCCGCAAAACGGCTGTTGTCCTTTATACTCTCCATCGTTTCCTGTTACATATTTATCTTGCCGAGCAGCTGCTCCTTGGTCTGCTCGATGGCGTTGTGGTAAACCTCCATGGCGTGCGGGAAATACTCCTCCAACCACGCATCCTTCTCGAAGTTGTCCTGCATGAAGCGTATGGCCTGCTCGCGTTCTATCTCCACCGAGGCTTCTCCCTCCTCGCGGTTGTTGAACCATGCTTTCGTCCAGAACCTTACGCCGGCACGATCGGGATAGACGGAGACGATACGCGGAATGTCGAAGCTCTGCACGTCGATATCCAGTCCGGCCAGCGGGTCGATGATGCCGCTATGGGCTAAGGCCTGCCTGTGAAGTTTTTTTTTACGTCCCCGTCCATCGTCGACAGGTAGACATCGTGCCGCAGCGCCAGATAGTTCAGGAAGTCGGCGATGAGCAGGTTCTGCACCTTGCAGGCCAGCGGCATCGCCTTCTGCCCCAATCCGAGCGGATTCGACATACTCGGCATGGTCTCGTAGAAATACTCCTTCACGGCGCCCATCGTGAAGAGGTGGCGCAACGACTGTCCGGTGTGTTCGGGAAGCGTGTAGGCTCCGCACTGCAGATCCCTCATATAGGCCGGCAGGAAACGCATCATCAGCCGCTCGATCTCCTCGCGGTCGCGGTCGTAGTCCGTCGGCAGCGTCATCTCGAATGTCGGGAAGTCGGGAATGCCGCCCGGAATGCGCTGCTGTGTCGCCCTGACATTGCCGTAGAGCATCGTCAGGAACTCCAGCGGATTCAGCTCCTCGCCCTTGAACTGCACGCCGAGGTGCAGACGGTCGCCGCTCAGCGCAACGGTCCGGCCCGCCTCGACGCGCTGCCCGAAGCCGGCAAAGACATTCGAGAGGTGGCCATAGGTCACCTCATAGGCCCCGTAGCGGATCGTTTGGCAGATGCCGTGCGTCGGGGTGTTGGCGATTGCCGAGACCACGCCGCTTGCCACAGCCGCCAGTGCATGGCACTTCACGTTGAAGTCCACGCCGTGATGGAAGAACGGCTCACCCGTTGCGGGGTGCGTCTGCTCGCCGTAGCCGAGCGTCATCTCCACATCCTTGCCCTGCGGCTCCTCGAAAGGCATGCAGTAGCCGCTCGCGGATTGCAGGATCATCTCTTCCGTATATTTCATCTTTCCTTGTATTGGTTCGTCCTTTTCTACCGTCTCATGCCGCCGCTCTGCCGCTGCTCTTCCTCCGTCTCCGGCGCTGCCTGCACGCGCGGCCGGCTGTCACGCTCCAGCACCTGTGCCATGTTCGCATGGTTGCCTATGAGTGTCAGTCCCAGCATGAAGCCCGCAATCTTGCCTAACCAGCCGAAACGTCCGAAGACTAAAAAGGCCGCGGCGACAAGTCCGGCGATACTCAGTCCCGACACATTGCCGCTGCCGAGGTTGCGGAAGAAGTTGCCGAACATCTCTAATCCGTTGCCGGAGAAGATGCCGCGGAAAAAGTTCGACATGCCGCTCCACCTGGAGTTCACATCGTCCATGGCATGGCTCACCGTTTCCACGGCGGCGCCCGCCTTGTCCTTCAGCTCCTTGACATCATGCGCCGCACCGGTGATGGCGTCGGTCGCCGATTCGCCGACAACGGCATCGCTCACGATGCGGGCGATGCTCTTGTCCGTCGTCAGCTTCTCCCAGCCGACATAGCCTGCCGCCGTACCGAATGCGGCAACCTTCATGGCCTGTCCTGCACCGCGCAGCGTCTGCGACGGATGCAGCACGGCGCTGCCGACACTCTTGCCTGTGGCGACCGTAGCCTTGCCGCCGTATTTAAGTAAACTGCTCCAAAATCCCATAGCCGTAATTCTTTAAGGTCTTATGTTTCGTCCAGCCTGCCGCCAGCGACGGCTCGCGGCATCCACAATATCCCGCTTGTCCGCTTTCGGGCGTGCACCCTCGTCGATCTCCAACCAGATGTCGTTCAGCGTGGTGTACTTCACCATGATCGTCAGCCGCTGCAGCTTCCGGTTCATCTCCCGCAGCTTCGGACGGATGCCGAAGACGATTTCCATACGTTCCTTTTCGGTCATCTTGTTCCGAGACAGGCACGCCATGCGGATGTCGTTCACAATCTCGACGCTGTTGAGAATAAGCTCGCGGTAAATCGCGTTGCGGCGCGGCGTGAGCGCAACGGCCAGTGCATTGGCTGCATGTCCGTCGAGCTGCAGGGTAAAGTCGCCCATATGGTCCGTCAGTTTGGTAATCTCGTGATAGAAGCCGTACACCTGTGCGGCGTAGCAGACAATCGACCGGAAAGAGTCGAGGTAACTGTTGAACTCGCGCTGCAGGTCGGTCGTGGCTTCGACCTCTTCCTTCGTCCAGATATGTCCCGTCGTCTGCAACAGCATCACCTTCTCCTGGCTCTTCAACTCCTTCTTCGCCTTCTCGGTGTAAAGCAGGATCATCGCCGTGAGTGTCGGGTCGGTCGGCGCCTGCGCCTTCGACGCGACAAAACCCATCAGCAGCAGGCAGGTCAATACGATTCGTTTCATCTTCCGTCGGGTTTTAATGGAATACCTTTGCCGCCCTGCGCCAGCGGATCAGCGCCATACGCGCCACCTCTCCGTTGCTGCGGTCAAGCATCCCGGCCGTAGCATTGTTCCAGACGTCGGTAAACGTGTAGCAGCGGATACTCAGATAGAGTTGGTGCAGCTTCCGGCTGAATGCCGCGAGTTTGTCGTTCAAGACCCAAAGGGTCTTGCTGCGCTCGGCTCCCGTGAGCATATTCTCCGCACCGCCCACGGCGACCGCCTCCTTCAAAAGCGTGAAGACCGAAACCAGCTCCGTCGCCGTTTCGAGGTACAGGTTGTTCATCGCAATGGAAGCCGCCGGACCCTGCGGATTCTCTTTCACGGCCTTGCCCATCCGGCACAGCGTGAGGAAGATTCTCACGCCGTCGTTGTAGAGGTGCGAACACGCCTTGAGCGACGAAGCGTAGCCGCCCGCCGTCTTCAGGTAACTGTTATACTCTTGCTGCCATTTGTGCATCTGCGTGAACTCCGCCGCGATGGTGTTCTGCAGCAGAGCCGTCTGCGTCTGACCCTTGATCTGCTTGTCAATCTCGGCGTAAATGACCTCATTGCCCTCGGCAAGCGCCACGTATTCCAGCGGATTGGCGGAGACCAACTGCGCATGTGCCATCTTCGGCGCAAGGGTCGCGATGCACAGCACAAGGCTAATGGTTCGTGATCTCATAGATTCCTTTTCGTCGTTTGTTATATTTGTCTGTATCATCGGTGAAAACGCGGTTGATATTCCTGTCCGACTTCCTGCCGCTCTTCGGCAGATTCCTGTTTCTTTATCTCGGAGAGCAGCTGCTCGTTCCAGTCCTTGCTCGGATAGTCGGGCTGCTCGCGAACAAAGGAGGCATCGCTGTTCGGGTCAAGACCGAGAAACTCCCGCAGCCCTGCGCGAAACTCTTTGTAGAACGTATTCATCCGATCTGTCTGCTCCTGAATATCGTCCGGGTGGCAAAGTCCGCTTGACCGCATTGACATGGCCTCCTCCCACGCCGCTTCGTACCTGCCATAACTCTTTTGCAGGCTATCGGGCAGCAGATCTACTTCGCCGCTGTCCAGATTTTCGCCGTCGGGTACCGAATCCAGATAAGGCTGACACGCGGCGGTCGGCTCAATCGTGGCACGTACTGCACGGTACATCTCCTTCTGCAGATTCACTGTGAAGTCCATTCCGGTCAAATCGGTGTCGAAACAGATGTGCTGTTTGGCCGCCAGCGTGCGCGTCAGCACCCCGCGCATCTGCTCCCTGGTCGGATTGCCGCCTGTGGAGAGGAATACCGCCTTGCGCAAATCCCTGTTCTGCGCCTGATGCAGCTGGTAGTATGCCATCGCATCATAGGCGCTCTCGAACCAGTAGATATGGTTCGCTTCGGCAAGCGGCGTCTTCGCCGGCGAGGCTATCCACAACCCTTCGCTCGAATTGCTGCCCTCGGCCTTGCCCTTGTAGGTGCTGACGCCCTCTGCGCGGGGACGGCCGCGCTCCTCAAATCCCACGACTTTCTCCGCATCGCCCGGTCGCGTCATCGGAAAGGCCAGATTCGTATATTTCAATCCGTCCTCCCGGTGTTTGGTCGCCAGACAGAAATGGCGGTGAAAGGCATACTGCGTGGAGAGGTCGATGCCCCGATTCCTGAAGAAAGAGTAAAACTTCTTCTGCGAATCCCTGTCCTGCGGATTGAAGCGGTGAATGTCGTAGTTGGCCATATCGAAAGGCTTCGCCTCCTGCCTTGGCGGAATAATCTTCTTCTCCCGCTGTTCGACAGGGTGGTTCAGCAGCCGGTTGCAGACTAAATTGACCAGCCGGTCGGGCGACATGCCGGGACGGTAGTCGGCGAACAGCTGCGGGTGCTCCTTGATGAACGAGATGATATTGTAGACCTTCTGCTGCGGTGGCTGGAAGCAGCACTGCCCGTTCCGGGTGACGATAAACTTGTCGCCGCGCACACGGCGGCCGTCGCTGTCCAACCGCACATACGACGGATAACGCAGACCGTCACGCCTGTTCACGTGATAGCCTGCATCGAGCAGCACATCCTGAATGGAGAGGCGGTTCAGAAAGTCGTTGTAGGCAAGTTCTCCTGCTGCCATAGTCCTACCTCCCCATTCTAATATCGGCTGCGACCGCGTTCATCTGCGCCTCGAAGTTGCGGGCGGCAACCTCCCGCGGAGAATCCACGCCCGGCTTGAAGTACGGACGCGGCGGACCGCCGAAATGCTCCCCGTAAAATTCGGAACCGTGATGATGACTCAGATTGTGGATGACTTCCGAGGTGACGACTGCTCCGGCGGCAAGGGCCGCGAAGATTCTTGTTCCCAATCCGGCACGCGCTTCGGGGCGGCTCTTCATATCCACCTCCGTGAAAATCTTTGAGAAGAGCTTCATCCGGTGGTAGTCGTCGACAGCCATGAACTTGTCGTACTGCTTCTGCGTAATCTCGTGGCTGACGACCTCGCCGTCTATCACGGCGGTCATGCGGTACTTGCCCTCCGATTCGCCCGGGTGCACGAGGATTTCGTCCACCTGCACCTCGCGTCCGTGCAAGCCTTCCTTGTACCATCCCTTTCCTTCATCTTCGCAGGCAAGGTCCCGGCCGTCGATGCCTTCCACGCCCTTGCTGTCTGCCGAAAGGGTGCGCTCCGGCATCTGCTGCGCCTCCAACGGCCGCAGGATTTCCTGCTCCTGTCCAATACGCGCGTCCAAATCCTGCTGCACTTCGGGATGCAGGGCAAGGGCAATGCGCCGGTCGCTGTCGAGCATATCCATCGTAACCTTGTCGGCAAAATCCTCCTTGATGATGTCGTTCAGCACCTCCAGACGTTTGTCGGGCGGCACCTCCCCGGCGTCATTCGAGGTCAGTACGGCGACCTCCCCGTCCGTGAGATCATAACGCATGTCGGCCTGCGAACACTCCGACTGGATGGTCAGCGTCTTCGCCCCGGCATCGACGATGATGCCGTGCGACGAAAGGCATTCCTGCCATTTCTCTGTCGTGAAATAGACCGGAGAGGTTATCAACTCTCCGTATCTTCTGGCCGGCTCCTGACTGCGCGGCAGCGAGGCAGCAGGGGTGATGAGAAGCTGCAGCTGCTCCAGCACATCCGTCTGCGGCACGGCGTCGCGTGTCTGCGACGCTGCCGGCTGCCCCTTGTAGTAGAAGCCGTAGCCGCCCGATTGCAGCTCGCCGGGCTTCATGCGGCGGTCCCAGCGTTCCGGTACAACAGCCGGACCGGGATAGAAGAGCTGTCCGCCCACTCTGCGCAGGTGGAAGCCCCACTGGTAGCGGGGCGTCCAGCCTAAAAACGGCGGCGGCATACCCATTCTCCCGACCCTGCCGTACTCGCCGATGCCGAGACGGTAGCCGTGAAGACCCATGGCCACGCGGCCGTTCGCGTTGCGGGCATGGACATAATCCTTCGGCATGTAAAAGTCGTTGCCGACAATCTCCGTGAAGACTCTGTACGCCTTTTTGTTCGCCGTGTTCGTCCCCCAGTCCGTCAGGGCAAGCATCTGCTTCCCGCTGATCGGATAGGTCAGCAGCGGTGAATCATGCCCCTGCACCACGAGCTGATAGCCGGAACCGGCAGTCACGATATGGGCTTGCATACCGTTGCGCATCAGCAGCGAGCGCATCTCCGGCTGCAGGTCCATCTCCCGCGGATTCGTATCTGTTCGTATCGCCATTTCGGTTACTGTTTAAGTTGTTCGACCCTTTTATGCGTCGCCGCGCTCCATGGCGTTCTCCAACTCTTCGTCCTTGAACGCTGCGAACTCGGCGGCGGAGGCATTGCCGACGGCAAGACCGTGATCCTTGCAGAAGCGGCGGTATTCCTCCTGCCACTCCGCAGAATAATGGCCGACGTAATCCAGCCAGCCGTATTCGCCGCTTTCCATCTTCGCGATCAGAACCTCTTCGGGATAAAATTCGTTCGTTTCCATACGGTACTTGCGTTAGAGGTTACTTGTGCATGGCTGCCGCAGCGCGGTTGCGTTCGCCGGCTTTCTTCTGCTCGTTCCACAGCTCCTCGGTGTACTGCTCTTCGGGCACATAGTCGAGGTTGCCGTCATCGTCCATCACCCAGCAGCCGTACACCCCGAAGGTGTACTTGTCCCACTCACGTTTGCCCTGCTCGCGCCACTGCATCTCGTCGCCCCGACACATGCGGATGCCCGTCCGGGCATGGAGGTCGATGCCTGCCGTGATTAGGTCGTTCCCGACGACAAGCGTCAGCGGGTAGCCGCTCTGCAAGCCCCTGACCTCGGTCGGACCGAGGTGAAGCTGCTCCGCCAGCACTTGCAGGTTGCGTCCGATGACAGGTGTGGGGACGGAGATGACCTGATTCGTGCCGGCATCCACCTGCACGAAGGACTTGCTGCTGCGGCCGTCGGCCGTGCGGGTATCGGCTATGATGGTCTTGCCCGACAGCAGCTGCTTCTGCTGCGCCTCGTCGTAACGCTCCACCGGCAGGCTTTTCAACGCAGGATAGAAGACCACATCGGCCTGCCCGTCCTCCTTGCGGATAAAGGCAAGGCGTGTGCGGCTTTTGATGCGATTGCCGTCCTCGTCCGTAACTTCGATGGGAAGCACGGGCGAATGGCGTCCGTCCGCGAGGTCTTCCAATACATACATCGGCAGGTCTTCAATCATCTCCTGCGACAGCCCGAACTGCGCCAGTGTCCGGTACGGCAGCTCGTTGAGTTCAATTCGTTCTCTTTTCATATTCGGATGTGAATTTGTACTCACAAATGTATGCGCGATTTAATGAACAAGAACAAAAAACTATATACCAAATGATTGTATTTTCCGCTTTTTTATATGTTGAGTACACATCGAATCATAAAATTGGACTCAACTGCTATTTTATGTTGTTATGGTGCGAAAAATTGGACTATCTTTCTCCGATTCCCCAAAAGTACTTTTTACTTTTGCCCGCATGGAAAAGAAATTGTTTGTTTTGATGGCGGGACTGGCAGCGGCAGTTGCTCCCGCCTTTGCCCGGTTCCATACGGTCGCACGGATACCCGGCTGCTATAAAATGGAGGTGGTGAAGACGGCATCTGACGGTGATGCGGACGAAATCGCCGGACTGACCGCAGACCTGCTCCCGAAGACGAACGGGAAGACATCAGAAACGGCAGCCTGCGATGATGCTTACAAAAAGAAGTGGACCGACCGCTTCCTCAGTGTCTGCTATCCGCTGCGGCATATCCGTATCAATTCGCCTTTTGGCTATCGCACAGACCCGTTTACCGGAAAAAGGAAATACCACAACGGACTTGACCTGCACGCACGAGGCGATGAAGTCTTCGCAATGATGGACGGCATTGTCGTCAGGGTCGGGCAGGACAACGCTTCGGGCAAATATGTTACCTTGCGGCACGGCAACTGCACCGTCAGCTATTGCCACCTCTCACGGACCGTCGCACGAAAAGGCGATGCCGTGAAGGCCGGAACGGTCGTCGGCATTACCGGCTCAACGGGTCGCAGTACCGGCGAACACCTGCATATCACCTGCAAGTTTAACGGCAAGGACATCGACCCGCTGCTGTTGCTCGACTTCATCAAAACCACACGCGAGGAGTGCGTGGCCGCCTTGGTGAAGGGGATATGATTCTCCCTCTTGTATTTCTGGTCATCTTTTCTGTCCGCAGGCTGCTTATCGCTTTTCGTCGGCGAATTTAGAACAACGCCCGCAAATACCAATTCACATTGCATTCGTACAAGGACGGCGGACCACATGCGTGGTCTGTCGTCTTTGTACGGACTTGGTGTATTGCGTCCTCTGCGTTGTTCTTGTCTGTGCCTTGAAAAGTCGGATAAACAGCCCTGCAAAAAAGACCGACAGCAGGGAAAACAAAAAACAAAACATTAAAAATGATTGAATTATGAAAGAAGAAATCAAGCAGAACGGCAAAGTGCTCTTGTCAAGCGACGACGGCGTGTCTGTCCCGATGATATTCAATAATCTGTCGGGCAGAAACTTTTCAGGCAACGAGTACCGAAACTATCTCGCGACAGTCAGCTGCGAGTTCGGCGTATCGGCTGGAAGAATTGAACTTTACCGAGACGGCACGGCAGTCGAAACAGCGACCATTCCAGAGTTTTAACAATCAAAACAATACAGCGATGAAAAAGACAGAAACAGCAGCAGTTAACGAGTTCGTCGCCCTCGTGGGCGGCGTGAATTGGGTGCGGACAAGCCACCGGTGTGGGGGCGACTGGCGAGGGACGACCGACTACGGCTTTATCATGGACGGACGTATCTATTTCTTCGTCTCCAACGGCATGGCGTACTTTGAACAGCGGATGCGCGAGTGGATTCAGTCGATAAAGACCTTTCGGGCGAAGAAGGATTACTACCTCCGTTTGCTCCGTGAGCAGGTGGAAAAGGACAATGCCAACGCAAAAGCGGAGGGGTTGCAGCGCGTCAGACTGATAGACATAGGCATTCTTACTCCCGAAAGCAATAATCAGTACGATTTTTTCGCTCCATACGCGCTTCTCGAAGTCGGTGGGCGGCAATTCAAGCACCGAACAACCAATTTGAGCTGTGCAATTACGCAGGACGAACTGGAAAAGTACCTCGACGAGTGCAACAGCCAAAAGACTTATACGGCAGGAGCGGTAGACACACCCGATTACATTCTTTGCGGAGTGCGGTTCAGCTCGACAGACGACCTGTATAAAATCAGGCAATAGCGACAACGAAAACCCCGTATCGGTGCAGGACATCGGTACGGGGCTTTTCGGTCTGCCGCCGGAGACCTTTTATAGAATTAAGAGAATCGCATAGTATAAAATCGGCAATAAATCAATTTTATTGCCGATTTTATACTATTCCCATTTTTATCTATTCTGTAGCAAATAACTGGTCTTTGCCCAATAGTAATATGCTTCCGGAGATGTTCGCTTCAGTTTATTCAAACGAGAGGTAAGTGCAGGTGCGATTTCCAATGAGGCTATTGAGTTAAAATCACCATCATATTTTTCGATTTCCGTCTGCCCGACTTCAAGCAGCGTTGCTATATATGCGGCTCGTGAGGCATCCCTTATGGCATCATCTATAAGATAGCGGTTCCCGAACATAAAGGATTTAATTCTCTGAATACCACGCTGCAATGCGTCGAATTGACCGCTTCCTTCCAACCCTCTTGTAGCCAAACACAATGATGTTTGCCGTATATCTTCATAGATCAATTGGAGATTATTTGCCATACCACGGTATGAGAGTTCAACCTCTGCAATTCTGTCGAATGATCTGGCTGTAGTTTCAAGGTTGTCGACTTGCTCGAACAGACGTGCAATGTCATAGAGCTGCTTGATAATCTCCATGCTGGCATCATTGCCATTTTTAATATAAGGAATGCCAGTCGTGTTGGGTGCATATGCAGTCAATTTATCGCCGAGAATATCTCCAACCGACGGCATCTTGACACGATTCACAGCTCCATCCATTTTAATGAACGGGCTTTCAATGGGAAGGGTCACAATTTCATTGTAATGGCAATCTTCATTAAGAACATCAAGCAAAATGGTTTCGCTCTTGTCCACTCCGTCAAGATACGCTATCTTATAGAAGAATTTCGAATGCGTCTTGGGAATGTCAGTTCCTCGCTGGATTCGCATAACAGGTTTGTAGTCAATAAATCCATACTCTTTATATGCCTGCAAATACTTTTCTATTTCCGTACCCGGCGGGCATATAATGTCTATGTCGATTGACAACCTGTGTCGCTGGTCTTTCAGCAACAGCATAAGGCTGCTCCCTCCTTTGAAATGGAACGGACAGCCGGAAGCTGCCAGCATATCCAGCAGCGAAAATGCGTGAATAACCTTTTCTATGATATTCTTGTCCGGATAGTTCAACTCTGTGGCTTTGTCTTGAATCCACTTTGAAGTGAAGCACTCTTTATTTATCATACCCGTTGTGATTGTTTAATAAGAGAGTCGATGTCTTCGAATGCACCTCTGCGTCTAGCATAACGAAGCATTCTCGGTGTGTTTAGAACATACTCGTCGATTGCCGTCCGGAACATATAGAGGCTTTCAACCCCTCGCATATAGTCAAGGTCTTCATCTTTTTGTATATCCACAAGCAACTTTTCAAGGGTCGGTGTCTGAATACCATTAACCTTATTCACAGGTGCTTCCGTTACAAACGGTTTCACTATGACGCAAGGCTCATGAAGATCCACATAGTCATACATCATATCATTACCAGGACGTTTGTAAACCATCTTCTGAGTGTCTTTCAATCGAAAAAAGACGGAGTCGACAGCATCCCTGTTCGTTTCAACATATATGGCATGATTAGCCGCCACATGGTGTTGAAGAGAATTAAAGATACTGCCGTCATAGATGCAAAAATCGGCAAGCGGAAACGCCTCTTTTAATCCGTTATACAACTTTTCTATATCCTTTGTGGGTATAAACATGAATATCTGCTTATCCGGAAACATATATTCACCGTTGCCTACCCGGACAAGTTTTTTCCCTCTGCTTAACCGGCTAAGGTATTGACGGGCGGTATTGGGCTTTAACCCAAGGTCTGATACCAACTGGGCAAATCCAACACGTCCGTGATTGCGGGCATAATTCAATATCCGCTGCTTTATTGTATGTTCTTCGTTCATCATTGCGCTGCAAAAATAGTATAAAATCGGCAATAAAACAAATATATTGCCGATTTTATACTGCCAATTCTATTTTCTCTATCCGTGCGCCCGACGGGGATTTCATTTTCCTGCAAAGGTATTCGACGGTTGCAATCCGTCCAAGCCCGGCTGCGCCGCGAGTGTGGCGCAAAATCTTCCTCTCCCTCTTGTCGAGCGTATTTCCCGCCACAGCCTTGTTCGGATTGCTCCCGTCACCTTTCGAGGCAGAAAAACAAAATCCCTCACGGGCGAAACAGCCCGAAATGAGGGAAAAGAAAAACAAGGTTACGATATGATTTACAACAAGTTTAATGCACTGGTGGAAAACGTGCAAGCCATTGAATTGGCTATGCGTATCCGTCTGCGGGGACGGCGACCCACCCTCAGCGAGAAAGAGGTGCTGTCCCGTTATTCGGGCTTCGGCGGTATCAAGGAGGTGCTGGACATCGGCACGGACAATCCCATTGACGAACGTATGGCAGAGCCGGTAAAGCGGCTGCAGCGGCTCATTGCCGAATACCCCTATTTCAACGAGGGTATGCGCTACAATGTCATCGAAAGCGTCAAGGCGTCGGTGCTGACGGCATTTTACACGCCGCAGCTGCTTATTGATGCAGTCGCAGCATCCATTCAAGCCGCATTTAGGAAGAACAACCTGCATATGCGCTCCCTGTTGGAGCCGAGCGCAGGCATCGGGGGCTTCCTGCCCGTAGCTATGGCAAAGACCGAAGATTATGCTTTTGAGAAAGACTACCTTTCGGGGCTGATACTCTCTTTGCTGCACGACAATACGGTAGTCGAGACGGCAGGCTTCGAGACAATCGGAGAGAGGAATTTAGACCGCAAGACCTTTGACGTTGTAGTGTCGAATATCCCCTTTGGCAATATCGCCGTCTATGATGGCGATTTTGCCCAAAAAGGCGGCATCTACCGTCAGGCGATGAAGACCGTACACAACTATTTTTTCGTCAAGGCAATGGAGCTGCTGGGCGAGGGCGGCATACTGGCTTTCGTTACCTCACGGGGCGTGGCGGACGCTCCGGGCAACAAGTTCGTGCGCGAGTATCTTGTCAACCGTGCCAACCTCATAACGGCCTTGCGACTGCCCGATAACCTCTTTATGCAGACAAGCGGCATCAAGGTCGGGAGCGACCTGCTGATATTTCAGAAGAACAGCCGCAAGAAGACGCTATCCAACCGTGAACGGATGTTTACCGAGACCATGCAGGAAATGGTCGATACCGACGGAACGACAACCGAATGCTTCAACAAGTATTTCACCCTGCCGCATACGACCCTCTCGACCGAGAGCCGCATTGTAACCAATCAATTCGGGAAATTCGTGCGCAAATACGAGTGGAAGAACGGCGAAGAGGCAATGGCTCAATATCTGCTGCGTCTGCTGACGCATAACTTCGATTTATATTTTGACAAGAGCCTTTTCACTCCCGAAAAGACGGCAGAACCCGTCCAGCTGTCGCTGTTCGATTTGTTCGCCGAATCCCAAACCGTATCAACCGTACTGCCAAAGCCTAATCTGAAAAACCGGACCTATACCGATGCCGTGCTGTGGTGGATGAAAGACGGAACACTGGTAGCGTTCGAGGGGCAACTCGGCCGTCTCCAATACCGCCGGGCAGACCACTTTGCCGATGAAAGTGCGGTATTCGTCCCTCTCAAATCCCAACCGTCGGAAACGGAGCGCGTCATGGACTACATGGCGCTGCGCGAAGCCTACTTTGACCTCTACCGGTACGAGGACGACACCCGCATCGAACACAAGGGATTACGGAAAGAACTCAACCGCCGGTATGATGCCTTTGTCGGGCGGTGGGGCTGTCTGCATCATGCAGACAACACGGCAATCGTCTCGCTCGATATATCGGGAATGGAGGTCTGCACCATAGAGATAATGACTGACGGCAAGGCAGCGAAAGCCGATATAATGTTTGAACCCGTAGCGTTCAAGCGTATAGACACCAACCTGATACTTACCCCGACCGAAGCGTTGGCAAGTTCGCTCAACTATTACGGACGGGTGGACATGGACTATCTTGTCAAAGCTACCGACAAATCGGAGTGCGAAGTTATCGGCGAATTGGAGGGAGAGATATTCTATAATCCCGTATCGGGAAACTGGGAGCATCGGGGGCTCTTTTTGGCCGGCAATGTTATCGCCAAGAGCAAGAAGATACGCTCCTGCATGGCAGAGCTTTCGGGCGAGGAACTGGCACGCTCGGAAAAGGCTGTCCGTGCATTGGAGAGCGTTTTTCCCGAAACAATCCCGTATGAAGAACTGGACTTTAATATGGGCGAACGGTGGATTCCCGAAAGCATCTATGCCGACTTTGCGCAGGAGCTGTTCGACACGACGGTGGAGGTTAAGTATTTCGACGTGAACGACACCTATGTAGTGGCGGTGCGCGGATATTCCCCTGTGGTTTACAACACATACGCCGTCAAGAACTACAACGGCGAGGACTTGTTCGTCTATGCCCTGCACGATACTGTCCCCGAAATTACAAAGAGCGTATATCGGGACGGCAAATCGGTAAGCGTTCCCGATGAAGAAGCCATACAGGAGGCATCCACCAAGATACAGGAGATACGGCGCAGGTTCAACGAATGGCTCGACCGCCAGCCGATCGCCGTGCGCGACTACCTTGTACGGCTCTACAACGAGCGCTTCAACTGTTATGTCCGTCCGCACTATGACGGCTCGGCGCAGACTTTTCCGAACCTCTCTTTTGAACAGTTCCCGTACAACGAGCTTTACCCGTCGCAGAAAGATGCCGTTTGGATGATAAAGCAGAACGGCGGCGGGGTCTGCTGGCACGAGGTCGGCGCAGGCAAGACAATGGTCATGTGTGTCGCCGCATACGAAATGAAGCGTTTGGGGTTGGTGCAGAAACCTTTGATTATCGGACTGAAAGCCAACGTACACGAGATAGCCGACACGTTCCGCAAGGCCTATCCGAGCGCGAAGCTGCTCTATCCGGGCAAGGAGGATTTTACCCCTGCCAAACGGTACGAGCTGTTCAACAAAATCAAGAACGGCAACTGGGACTGCATCATTCTGACGCACGACCAGTTCGGCAAGATACCGCAGTCCGATGAAACAATGTACAACATATTCCGTGAGGAGCTGTCGGATGTCGAGCGTTCATTGGAGGTGTTGGAAGAACAGAGCGGCATACGCTACCGCAGCCGGGCCATGCAGAAAGGACTGGAGAAGCGCAAGCAGAACCTTGAAGCGAAACTCGCAGAACTCAAACACAATATCGACACCCGCAAAGACGACTGCATCGACTTTCACACAATGGGTATCGACCACCTGTTTGTCGATGAATGCCATATGTTCAAGAACCTTATGTTCCAGACACGGCACACGAGGGTTGCCGGTATCGGCAACACACAAGGCTCGCAGCGGGCGATGAACCTGCTGGTCGCCATTCGGGATATTCAGCGGCGCACGGACAAAGACTTGGGGGCGACGTTCCTGTCGGGAACGGTCGTGGTAAATGCCCTCACGGAGTTGTATGTGCTGTTCAAGTATCTGCGACCGCACGAACTGCAGCGGCAGGCGATTAGCTGCTTCGATGCCTGGGCGGCTATCTTCACGCAGAAAACCACCGACTACGAAATTGGCGTAACAGGGTCGATAAAACGCAAGGAGCGTTTCCGTACCTATATCAAGGTACCCGAACTGGCGGCGTTCCTGCGCGAGATTACCGATTACCGGACGGCGGAAATGATTCACCTCGACGTGCCGGAGAAGAATGTGCGTTTCCTTACAAGTACACCGACGGCAGAGCAGGAGGATATGATTGCCCGATTGGTGGCGTTCGCGGGCAGCGGCTGCTGGGAGGACTTGGGGCTGGATATGCCCGCCCCGGAAAACCTCGACAAGGCGAAAATGCTCGTGGCGACCGATATAGCCCGTAAGGCGTCGCTCGATATGCGAATGCTCGGCGACAAGTTCAGTGATGATGCCGACAACAAGGCGGCAAGGTGCGCGGCTGCTGTCTATGACTACTATGTGCGCTCCGCAGCCAACAAGGGGACGCAGTTTGTGTTCAGCGATTTAAGCACCTACAAGCCCCACGAGTGGAACATTTATGCGGATATTAGGGACAAACTGGTCGCAATGGGTATTCCCTCCGAAGAAATACAGTTTATTCAGACGGCCAAGACCGAAGCGGCACGAAAGCGCGTCATTGCCGACATGAACGCAGGGCGTGTCCGGGTGCTGTTCGGCTCGACCTCGATGCTCGGCACGGGCGTGAACGCCCAGCAGAGGGCGGTGGCGGTGCATCACCTCGATATACCTTGGCGGCCTGCCGATCTGGAGCAGCGCAACGGCCGCGCCGTCCGCAAGGGCAACAGCGTGAAACTGTGGGGCGGCAATACGGTGGATGTCATCATCTACGGCACGGAAAAGACGCTCGATGCCTACAAGTTCAACCTGCTTAAAAACAAGCAGATGTTCATCAACCAAATCAACAGCGGCACGGTGGCGGCACGGCGTATCGACGAGGACAGCATGGACGAGAACAACGGTATGAATTTCGCCGAGTTCGTGGCTATTCTTTCGGGCAACAACGACCTGTTGAACAAGGCGAAGCTCGACAGCAAAATCGGACAACTGGAAAAGGAGCAGCTTGTGTTCAACAAGGAGCGTTACCGTGCCGAGCGCAAGATAGAGAAAAACCGGCAGGATATTACACAATACCGCCGCAATATCGAGCGCATGACCGAAGACCGTGCATATTGCACCGCCTACAATGGCGGGCGGCAAATGTTCCTGCTCTCCGCACCGCAGGCGACAACGGAGGAAATAGGGCGCGAACTGCACCGCATAGCCCGTTCCTATCGGGGTGGCAACGACAAGACCATAGGCAGCTATATGGGGCTGACGCTGACCGTTCACAGCCTTTACAATTTGGACGGCTCATTCGACCGCAACGTTTTCCATGTCGAGGGCAAAAGCGGTCTCAAATACCCGTGCAGCGCATCGGGGTCGCTCCCGTCGGGCTTTGCCGAGAGTGTCGCATATCCGCAGACCGCACTCGACCGCCTGCCGTCGATGATAGAGCGTCAGCAGAAAAATCTTGCCCAGTTGGAAAGCGAGCTGCCGACGCTCGATGCGATTGTCGCAAGACAATGGGGCAGGCGTGAAGAACTTGCCGCACTGCGCTCGGAGCGCGAAGCCTTGCAGAAACGCATCGACGAGACGCTGAAAGAAGCGGAACGCAAAAATCAACCTGTCGGAGAAGCGGCGTAACGCCTCTCACATATCAACCTTGTTTCCTATGTCCTGCCATGTGCGGGGCATAGGTTTTTGCCGGTTCCCGCAAGGCAATGTCCTCTTATAACGGGCACAGGGCAATCGCCTGCAAAAGCGATATGGCTGTAAACGCCATATCCGACAACCTCTTATATCGTAAGTTCCATATACCTTTTACATCAATATCGACACGCACCTACCGTCATGTGCCGGATATGAACTTTTTTACTTTTCATCGGCTTATCGCTTTCGCCCTTCGCCGCCATTTCGGATTTCCGCTGCAAAGGTGGGCCGTCAGGCTTATCTTCCGGTTTGAAGTGCATTTCCCGTAAATTCTTCCTCCTGACGGAGCGTAATTGACGGGAAAAACCGTCGGATAAAGCCTCTGCGACGACCCGGATCCCGCATCAGAAATCCCGAAAGGCTCCGAAGACAGGAGCAAGAAAAGGGAAAAGAAGAACACATTAAACTTTACAACTATGGCAAGTATCGCAACCAACCTGTTTCGGGCAAGTACAAACAACGAAAATGACCTTGAAAAAATCGAGCAGTTCCTCGACGATGAAGTCCGTGATAGTATGTTTACACGTGATGACTGCATCATTGAGGGCGAATTTCTCTCTCGTTACGAGTTTCCCGAAAAAGAGGCAGACAAACTGATTGCCTCATTGGAGGCTCCAAGTGAGCTTTATCTGTGTGTGCTGACACACGATTTGTCCGACGAATATGCAAGTTTTCGCATATTCTGCAACGGCAGATGGGATATAAAATTTTAACCTATAAAATATTGAAAACCATGTATGAACAGGAAGAAATGAACAGCATCATCGGTTGCTCCTGCACCTTACTCAATCCCTACAAGGGTTACACGGAGGGAACGGTGGTAGACGATTGTGGAAATGAAATTGTCGTTCAGCTGACCAACGGCAAGGAGATAACGGAATACCGCGACGAGGTACTGATTTATGACTGACCATTAACACGATGCAATTATGAGAGCAAAGATTATTACCTGCGACGGCAAAAGGATTGTTTCAAAGTACAGCCAAATCACGCCTATTGGCAAAGACGTTTATGCCGCATTTATCTCGAAGAGTGCAAGCGGCAACAGCGAAAATGACATATACAGCATCGTTTTCGCCATTGACAAGGTATTTTTCAGTGTCTGCTATGTACCGCGCCGCGTCATCGACAACGAGGAATGCCGCGCAAAGTTCATCGAGGGCAGAAAAGGGTGGCGCGAGGGAGTCAGGAAAGCGGCGCAGGACAATGCCTATATTCCGCTGCTTTACGTCCGTGTATTCGAGTTGCTGGGCGAGGACACTGCGCCGCTCCTGCAGGCACGGGAAAACGAGATGCGCATCCGTGCGGAACGCAACGCCGGGAACTGCAGACGCTATCCGTTTATCCACCATGTAGCATGACCCGATTAAACTATCATAGACTTATGGAAGATTTTTATTTTTATCAAGACCGCAAGGTTACCTGCTGGGAACGGGATTTTTTCACGGTTCAGGCGGAAAGCTATGAAGAGGCCGTTGCTATCGTAAAAGCACGGTACGGTGCGGAACGGACAGAAGAGTCGGACGGCCGAATCCAATTTGAAGAATGTCGCGCCCTGTGCGAAACGGCGGAGGACTTGACGCCGGAAGAAAACGGCGGCTGTCCCACATTGGAGGTATTCGATGATGACGGCAACTTTATCATGTCAAACGCACCTTCGCCGCTACTCGACGGCGATGAAACAGCCGCTGACAAATGATTGCGCAGCCCTGTTGTGGCGGAATATTCCGCCACAACAGAAACTGCCGGCAGCCTTTTATAGATGGGCAAACGCTGTCGTCCTGGCCCTATGGCTGCGCCACTCCCTTTTTTAGAGTCTTCTTCATTCACCGCAGGCGACCCGCCGCTCCGCCCATCGGAAAGCCTTCTGCCTACTCTTCGTCCGCTGCCTCATTCTCCCGTCGTGCCGGTCGGGCAGGTGTGTGGCTGCCGACACGGTGCCGGTTTCCGGTCTCTTATTCCTGTCGGCTCACCCGGCCGGCGAATCCCTTTGCCGGTTGCGTACCCGTCGGGCTGTTCCTTTTCGCGTCGGCTTGTCCTTGCCGCTTCCGCATCGGGCGGATACGGGCTGTCCTTTGTCGGATTGCCGTTATCCGGTCGGCGGGGGCGTGCCGCAGCTATTGGCGAGCCGGAGTTCCGCATCTGCACCGAATCCGCTCTCCGCTGTTCTTGACTTCTTTTCATTGACTGTTTTTTTAGCCGGTTAACAATTATTTTCCTGATGCAAAGATAGTATGCAAGCGGGCACGCATCTGCGATGCTTGACCAATGGCGTATCGCACAAATCTTCCTTTATCGGGCCTCCGGTTTTGCCCTGCGGGCGAAAAATAAAGCGTATTTGTGCGCTATCCTTGGTGCATCCCTTCCTTGCACCTACTTTTTCAGCATCGTAAAATTAATTTCATTAACCTTCTAAAAACAGTACTAAAATGAAAAAGTATGTAAACAGCTTTGAGGTAACCGGCTTCGTAGCCGTAGATGCAGAAATCCGTCAGCTCGCTTCTTCGAGCGTCGCACGTTTCCCCCTCTCCATCGCCCAGATGGACAAGAACGCCAAAGAACCGAAGCGCATCTCCGCACTGGTCAATGTGGAAGCATGGCGCAAGAACGAGAACGCCCGGACGCTGGAACGCCTCGTCAAGGGCACGCTCGTAACCGTCAAGGGCTTCTTCAAGCCTACCGAGTGGGTCGACAAGGAGACCGGCGAGACCCGCCAGCGTGTCATCCTCGCAGCCACCGACATCTGCATCCCCGACCCTGACCCCGACGGGGATGCTCCGGAGGAGCCGGCAGCACCGAAACGAAAGAGAGCGCAGAAGTAGCTTCCGCCTCCTTCGGACAAAGCGACCTTCGGGCCGCTTTTGTTTTGCTCCTAACACGCCGGTCATCACGGCCCTTATAGGCGGACGCAAAAAAGGCGTCCGGCGATGGACGCCTTCCCATCCCTTTATAGCGTCTTATTGCAACTGAAAGCTCTTCGACGGCTTGAATGCCGGTACGTCGTGTGCGGGGACTACGACGGTCGTGTTCTTCGAAATATTGCGCGCTTTCTTTTCGGCACGATGCTTACGGTGGAACGTTCCGAATCCACGCAGATAGACGTTCCCGCCGTTGGCCAGGGCGTTGCGCACTTGTTCCATCAATGCCTCTACAACCGCCGAGACGGTTGCCTTCTCCACACCGGTCTGCTGTGCCGCAGCCGATACCAGTTCCTGCTTTGTCATGCTTTATTGTTTAAGTCAAATAGTTATATTTCTGTCAACATAAACTTTATACCCTGTTTCATCTTTGAATTGATTCACGGCAGTATTACAAGAAACGACAGCCATAGGTCTTTGTTTATTACATAATTGCGCAGATATTGAGGTAAAAGCGTTGATATTATGATGAATTCTGAAATTATTTATTGTTATCTTCAATTGTTCCAACCCCTCTGCAACCCAACCATGCTTGGAACATCTGTCTTTGAGTTCAACAAATATAAGATTGTTATCATATTCTAATAATCCATCGCAGCGTTTATCCATATTGCCATCCGGTCGCAAAATCTCTATGCAATTATCAATTGGGTAAAAAGTAGCCGTTTTCAGATGTGAATTAGTAACTACGGCTGTCCATTTCTCTTCGTTGGATTCATCGATATAAGCAGGTGTCTCGGGACAATCCATAGGAGCAACATCATCGCAGAGCCCAAATCGAAATTTATCAGAGGTCTCTTTATTGGGGTTATCAAAAAAATCTACCGGCATAGGTCCTCCAAGTCTAATAGTTGTGCAAATTTATCATTGCTATCTGCTAATCTGGCATTCAAATAGTTCTCATCAGATGGCATCCCCTTGTATGTTTTAAGGCGAGAGTATGTCCCGTTTTTTTCATCTAATTCATAAACATATAAGGTTTCCGGGTCAATTTTTGAACTGATAGGAACGATGTTATTGATTTGTTCTTTTACAGCATTAGATGTCTTTTCATTGAGGAGATTATGCACTTTAACGAATAAAGTCAGATAGTTTATGATGTAGGGACTATGAGTTGTTATAATTAGTTTATTACCTCTACTCATATTATTTATTTCAAGGAGGCTCTTAAGCATTTCCCATTGAGAAGTAGGGAAAAGATTTTGCTCCGGCTCTTCTACGATGTTGACAAAATGAGTCTTTGCGAACCTATCCGACAATGCATTAATCGCACTTCTGCGTTGATCCTCTGATAATTTTTTGTTGTCGTATATCTCAGCAATGAGTTTCTTATAACGAACTCTTTCTTCTTCAGTCATATCATTATCGGCAGATCTATGTAGTATAGACTTAGCCAAATTCATTGATACGATATACAAAGGAACTAATGACTGGTATCCACTAGCTGCTTCGCTGATGCGAAGTTTATAATCATTGCCTCGGATATGAAGTATATCATTTTGGCGATCATACTCTAAACTTGCACCCTCAATAGGCAATTCATAATTCCCTTTTATACCCTTTTGTGCATTCTTGTACTCATCTTTGAATTCACGCAAAGCCGGAGATACGACTTTCAATTCTTTGAATGATTCGATATATGTAAGAAAATTACGCTCTGCCGGAACATACATTATTTGAGGCAACTCAATAGTGGCAGGCTGTTGCAGATGATCAATACTTAGCATATTATCTCGAAAACGAAAAGCATATGAATCTCCGATATACTCAATATCAGTATTAGGTGTAATGTAGTTCTGAATGCGATGATATGCCAAATATGTATTCTTGAACTTTGATTTCCGTTCAAAGAATTTTACTTCGTGGTCACCTCTGGTAAGAGATTTCTCTATCCAAGCAAATGTGGATACAAGTTTAGCAATAGTACTCTTACCGGAACCTTGATTCCCGATTAAAAAAGTCACTTTACCAACTTCAATCCATTGCTCATTTTTCTTTATTGGTCCGAAATTTTGTACTCTGATTTTCGACATAATCATAACTTTGTCCAAAGATAAATAAAGTTTTTCAATGTATAATGTATTATGAACCTGTTTTTTCGGTTTTTCGGCGAATATGTTTATTTGACTTTGTTACAAAGCACATAGCCTAATCTCTGTATATACTTGACATATATTTATGTTCCTCACATTGCTGCAATCAGAATGCGACCATCCTTTATTCATCATCCACTGCATCATCGGTTGGTGCAAAGACCTCGCTGCGTATATCCGACACGGCCCTGAGCGGTATGGTCGTACCGTCCGTCAGGACAATCCTGCCCGCGATGCCGTCGACCTTTTTGATCGTACCCGTAACGGTGCGGTATTGGCCGCCGCTCTTTCGTTTGTCGGGCAGGAAATAGGTGATCCCGACCTCCGGGCGCTCCTCGCTTTGGAGCAGCCGGCTCATTTTGTGGTCCAGCCTGTCGCGCTCGCTCTGCGACAGGTCGTGCTGCTCGTCGGTCTGACGGGCGGTCTCCCCGACGGCGGCATCGTGGCCCGACAGCGCGGCAAAGGGAGCGAACTGCGCCGCACGGTTGTAGAGCGGCATCTGCGGGTGCCGCTTCGACACATGGTGCGGCAGGTGGATGATATCGTCGTAGGGCGTTTTCATGCCTTGTGCCCTCCGATCTGTTCATTGCGCTCCTTGCCGGTTGCGCCCTCCTCAAAGTTCAGCCCTTTCAATATGGCGTTCCTGCCGAACTGCTTCTTGATTTTCAGCACCGCCTCCTGCGCCTTCCGCTCCTTCGCCAGCGCGGCATCCTCCTTTGCCTGCCGCTTCTCTGCGGCGTCGATATCCGTAAAGAGGTCGAGCTGCGCAGGGGCCGTTTGCCGTTTCGCCTTTCCCTCTTCTACAACCCGGTTGGTCGTCAGATTGAGCCGCCGCACCAGCAGGTCATCGTGAACGATCCGGTCGTAGATATCCGTCGCTGCCCTGACAATCAGCCGTGCCGACGAGGTCGGCCGGGGCAGGTTGCCCGTGCCTTGCGAATGCCCGGGTACCTGCCGCCCGTAGTGGTCGGTCTTGATCCCGTCCTTATACTTTGCACGGACGGCCGGGTCTTTCAGGCTCTCCGTGTCGTAGCCGACGGTCAGCACCAACTGATCCGTAACCAATCCCTTGTCGAGCAGGTCGAGCGCCGCCGCCTCGGCCATCTCGCGGACAACGACACGGGCCTTCCTCGGCGTGTACGGCTCCTGCAGCACCTGACCGCTGCTGAAAGAATTGGTTTGGGGCTTGTACGCCTTCACCATTTCGATCGTACACGGCTCCCAGCCCCAGGCATGGTCTATCAGCAGCTCGGCGTTCACCCCGAACAGGTCGTATAATAGCTCCTCGTTCCGCGCGGACTGGCGGGCGACGTCGCCCATCGTATAGATGCCGTACTGCGCCAGCCGCTCGGCATAGCCTTTGCCGACCCGCCAGAAGTCTGTCAGCGGGTGGTGCGCCCACAGCATCTGACGGTAGGACATCTCATCCAATTCGGCGATGCGCACGCCGTCCTTGTCTGCCGGGATATGTTTGGCCACGATATCCATCGTCACCTTCGCCAAATACATGTTCGTGCCGATGCCCGCCGTTGCCGTGATGCCCGTCTGCGCCAGCACGTCCCGTATCATGGTCATCGCCAGTTCGTGCGCGGACTGTTTGTAGGTCGTAAGGTAGGAGGTAGCGTCGATGAACACCTCGTCTATGGAGTACACATGAATGTCCTCCGGGGCGATATATTTCAGATAGACCTCGTAGATGCGTGTGCTGTACTCGATGTAAAAGGCCATACGCGGCGGGGCGACAAGGTAGTCGACCTCCCGGTCCGGATGCGCCTTGAGCTCGGTGTCGGACACGGATTTTCCCGTAAGCCGATGACCATATGCCTTGTACCGCCGCTCGTCGTTCACCTCACGGATGCGCTGCACGACCTCGAACAGCCGCGCACGGCCGCCGATGCCGTAGGCTTTCATCGAGGGGCTGACGGCCAGGCAGATGGTTTTCTCCGTCCGGATCCGGTCGGCAACGACGAGGTTCGTGGTAAGCGGGTCAAGCCCCCTCTCCACACACTCGACCGACGCATAAAACGATTTAAGGTCGATGGCGATATAGCTGCGATTGCCGGACATACGCTGGGGTATGCAAATTGCGTGTCATTTTCTGCCTTTCGGCTCCCGGCGGCCGGTCATGACGCTGTATTTCCCTCTGTCGAGCGGCACGCCGTGTCTGTTCAATACGGAAAAGACCGTCGTCTTGCTCTTCGTGCCGGTCGCCGCCAGTATGTCGGGTATCGTATGGCCATTGCGGTACATGTCGATGATGATCTTATCCCGTTCTGCCTTGCCCGGCTTTACCTTTTTCTCCTCTCTCATCAGCTTGATGCTGCGGTGCAGCTCGAAAATGTGCGCCGAGGCCTTGCGGAGAGCGGTAACCTCCTCCGGCAATGCACCGATCATGAAGAGGACATCTGCTGCCGTCGTATCCGGGAACAGAACGTCGCGGCTGTCAATCTCATCGCGGACAGAGATGATGCGCACCGCCTTGACACGGCAAAACTCCACGAATTTGGACAGCTCGGCCGAACTGCGGACGGCATTGCTGAACTTGGCGACGACAAGTTCATCGCCCCGCGCCAGCGTCGTGAGCAGATGCTTCCATTGCGGACGGGTTTCCTCGTGCTTCTCCGATTCCTCTACCACCTGTACGCAGCCGTACTGTTGCATCCACGCCCTGTCCGACTCATACTCCGTATAGTCACTGGCCTTGAATATGTACCCAACCTTTGCCATTTTCTGAACTGTTTATGAAAGTAAATGCAAATATATCATTTGTTTCTGACAAAAGTGGACTCGGCCGCAAATTTATTTTATAATGACGCGAAAGAAGGCATTTTCTTTTCATTTGTTTTCATTGATAATTAGACTATTAAGTCCAAAATAGAAATATGCGTAAACTTCGTCGATTTTTTGTTGCGATACTCGGAAATGTACTTACCTTTGCCGAAAATGAACCATAAATGGACTATTTCCGAAGAAAAATGAACTATACCCGGACGGCTCTTGCGGCCGCAATGTTTGCCACTGCCGTGTTCGCTTCGTGCAGCGACGAAAACGGCAGAGCGGTGCGCCAGACCGTCGCCGATCCTGCTGTCGCATATCGGGCCTACCTGCTCGATATCCGTTCCCGGACAGCCCTTTCTACGCAGGAGCTGGTCTCCGAACTCGGACGCTGGCAGGCGCTGGATGATTCCGTTGCCCTGCATCTGCAGCGCGACACGCTCCCGTACCACTCCGACGCACGCAGCGAATGCGACCTGCTGCATGATTCCGTCCGCACGGAATTTTGTCGGCTGGCTCTCTCGCACCCACGCACGTATGGCGATCTGCTCTATCTGAAAGAGTGCCTCTCTCCTTATTGCCATGACGAGGAGCTGCTGCTCTCCGCCGACGAAACGGCACCGTTCTTCGAAAGCGTGAGCCGTCAACCGCCTTTTGCGGGCAACTGCAGGCAGACAGTCCGGGCGTATCGCGATATGCTGCGCCAGACACTCGGCAGCGGGATTCACAGCACGGACGACCTTATGCTCTTCATCAGACGCGAAGATGCCGTCTTCCGGGCGTTTCTTACGCATCTGAACCAGCTCGGCCGGATGAATGTCTCCGACATCACCCGCGATACCGAGCGGTGCTGCATGGAGGTGTTCCATGCCGCCGAGCGGAACGAAATATCCTATAAGGAGGCGATGATCTGTCTGGCCATGCGCACCAACCGCCGGCTGCTGCTGAATCTCCGGCAATGCACCGACGACATCCGTAGCGGCAGGGTCAGAACAGCCGAACAGGCGCAAGCCTATATCTGGATGCTGCTGCAGCCATACACCTCCTTGGACGCATTCTGTATCGCGCTCCTTACTCCGCAGGAGCGGGAGACGCTCCATCAGGCGGCTGCCGATGCGGCCGGTCTGATCGAACGGCTCGGCAATGCCCTTTCGCCCGATAACGGACACTTCGGCGATATTCCGTCGCTGCTCGTGCAGGCCTATATCTCAACGTTGTAAACGAAACGAACAACCGATATGATCATGATGCAACATTTCATCGACAATTTTATGGCTCTGGTCCCGTTGCAGCTTCCGCAGCTGATCGACGTGACGACGATGGAGAGCCCGGAGTTTTACGGCGACTATGCGCTGCTCCGCTTTCCGCTCAAGGAACCCTGCGAACTGGAAGAAGTACTGGACATGCTGGAAGACGACATCGAGATGATAACGCTCTATCATCATATCCCGTCCTCGTCCGTCGACTACGGACAAAGCGCCTGCGCCTACTCCAATCCCGCCTTCGGCCAGATGTTCAAGGTCAATGTGCAGACGGACGGCAGCGGCAAGGTCAGTCTTGTCGCCGTCACCGTCTACGACTCCCTGGAACTGATGTGCGGCGACATCTGCCTTGACCTCAGACTTCACTCCGAGCGGGGCGGATACTTCAAGTACAAAAAGGAAAAGGAGGACGTACTGATAGACTTCCTATGAGAAATACCATATACCGCCAGATGGTCTACTGGATAAACAGCAACCGCACTTGGATTGAGGTTGACGATGCCTATGTGTACAAAGAGCATATCTTCACCTGCAATGGCAGAAACTCCTGCGTCGTAGGGCGCACTCTTGTTCTTCGGGCCTTCCGCGAGCATATGGGCTATAAGGCCGGTCAGACTTGGGATATTCCGGATCACGAACTGGACAGGGCCTTGGCAGCCTACCGCAAGAGCGACCGCATATTCAAGTCCCGTATCAAGAAAGGCGGCTCATACCTGACCGTCAAGGATGCGGAGACCCTTATCCGATTGGCGACACACGGCGTTATCCGCTTGGAGCTCACCGAACCGCCCGTTTATTCCCGTTACCAATATCCATGATCATGATTTGGAAAATACTGACTCTTTTCTATCTCGCGATGATTATCGCCGTGCCGACCGCATTGTACAAATGCAGGAGACGCTTTATGACAAAGTTCTACCTTGGGATGCTGGAGCGTGAGAGCACACGCAGGCTTTATGCACAGGTGCTGCTGATTGTGCTGCTGCTGTTCCACTATGTCTATGCCGGCGGATGCCCCGCAGACTTCGGCATCGTCATCTCTACCATTGTCTGTGCCGCTCTCTACCCGTTCCGCCGTGCGGACAAATGGTTGCGGCGGCTTCACGACAAGCGGAAAACGTTTGTATATGCAGCGCTGCTGTCAGTGGCCATTGCGGCGGTGCCGCATCTGTTCACGCTGGGCGTAACGCTCGGCTATCTTCTTCTGGCGGCCCTGTTCTATCCGTCCGGGCGGGCATTGTCCGGATGGGCGGATTCGGAGACACGACCCGACTGGCGCGGGCATCCCGAATCGCTGGCCGATTTCTACTACTAATATCATCACGCACGGCTGCCATGAGGATGCGGACAACGGCAGCCGGAACAATCCACGCAATAAGTATAACCATTCAACAGAACAAAGATGAAAGACAACAAGAACAACATCGCCATCATTGTGGCAAACGCGGATCTGTTCGACTTCCTCCGGGAGAAAGTCGGAGAGCGAAAGACGCGCACGGAGGCCTACTACGACCTTTTAGACAAATCACTGGCAGGCTTCGTTTCGGAATTGCAGCGGCGGACCGGCTATGACCTGCAGCCCAACCAATGCCATGTTACCATCTCCGGACTTGCCGAAGAGTGGCACTGGCATCGCGCCACGGTCCGCTTCTTCCTCCAGACGCTCGAAGAGCTCGGACAGCTCGAAAAGGTCAAGCTCTCCAAGAGCATCGTCATCACCATGCCTGTCGGATCGGACAAGGTGTTGAAATCCGAATGTGGACAGCCGTCCGAAGCCTTCGACCGCACCCTCGACAGCGCACTGTCCGGTTGGATAACCGGCAAAATGACCTCCGCAGAGGCAGGGGTGCTGTGTGGACAGATCCTCCGTGAGTACCTCGACAGGAGTGCCAATGCGGCAAAAGGTCAGTCGCCGGAGGACAATGCCGGACGGACAGAGCGCGAGATCGTACAACAGGAAGACGCCCTGCGCGGGCAGGCGATGGCTTGCATCGCCCGCGCTGCGCTCACACGCGTGTTGCGCAAGTCGCGCCTTGCCGACCTCTCTCCGATGGATGCGTATTTCCACACCGGCCTCGATGGAGACTGGGCTGCGCTCATCGACACGTTCATGGCGCTGGCGGAGCTGCTCGTGGAGGGCGAGACCGACCATCTCGGCCGGGAACTCGAAGAGGACGACGCCTTGCGCGAGTCCCTTTACAAAGCCTTTCATGCGCTGCTCGCACGAAAGGAGGAGAGCGTATAACGGGGCTTGCACCCCGCGACAACCGATTGTACAACCCGGGATAATCCTCTCATACCTGCGGCAGAAAGTCTGCCGGTATGTTCAGGCAAGCTGGCTTGCCTGATGCCGGATAAAGCCCCTTCGGGGTAGCCTAATCCCCCGGTCGGCAGTTGCCGTCGGGAAGATTGTCCGGATGAACTGCAAGCAGGGACAGGAGAGTTGTCCGCAAAACAGAGAGAACGATATGGCAGCAGCCAAACAGGTTATGGATTTCCGGCCGTCCAAAGGGTTCACAACGGCACAAAGCAACGAGCACCTGCGCAGGTGGACGGAAAAGGGCTGGGAGTCGGCCTTGCATACGGGCAACTACGACCCTACGCGCGAGAGGCTGAACTTCGAGGTCGTGAGGGGCGGCGGAATTTGTCCCGTCGACAAGGAGCGAAGCATCCCGCAGCGGATGGCCGACCTGCTCCGCCTGCGGGGTATCCGCGACCCCAACGAGGGGCTCGACGTGCCGAAATACCGCACCGTCGTGAACTTCATCTTCGGCGGCTCGCGGGAGCGGATGCAGGAACTGGCTTTCGGCAGCCAGGCCGTGAACTTCGACAAGGGAGCCGACAACTCCGCCGTCGTCCGCAAGCCCGACATCGAGCAATGGGCGAAGGATGTCTATACATTCGTCAGCGGCAAATACGGTGAGGAGAACATCGCCGCCTTTGTGGTACATCTCGACGAGCTGAACCCCCATATCCACTGCACGCTTCTGCCGGTTAAGGACGGCAGGTTTGCGTACAAGCAGATTTTTGCCGGCAGGGACAAATACGAGTACAGTGCCAGAATGAAGCAGCTGCACAGCGACTTCGCCGAGGTCAACAGCCGGTGGGGAATGTCGCGCGGAGCGAGTGTCTCCGAGACCGGAGCGAAGCACCGGACGACAGAGGAGTATCGCCGTCTGCTCTCCGAGGAGTGTACCACCATCGAGCAGCAGATCGGACAGCACCGCAAGGCGCTCTCCGCCCTGCAATCGGATATCCGACTGGCAGAACGTCGCGTCAAAGGTCTGACGACGATGGTCGAGAATCTCCGAAACGAAAAGGCCGAGAAGGAGGCGCAGATAGCGGCAGCCGAGCGGGAACTGGCGGCTCACGACGGCGATGCGCAGGCATTGGCCGACCGCCTTGCCCGGCTTCAGTCCGAACTGGGCGGCATCGAGGTGAAACTGGCGGACAAGAACGGGAAATTGAAGGAGGCTGACCGGAAGCTCGCCGCACTCAAAGAGGATATGGATGCCATCCGGCAGCGCACCGAAGAGCTGCGGACTGCCGCCTATGAATACTCCGGCGCTGTACAGTCGAAAGTGGACACGCTGCTCCGCGATGTGCTGCTCGAAGATATGGTCGGCGAATACCGCGACCTGTCGGCACGGATGGGCGATGCGGAGCGGCAGCTCTTCGACGGTTCGCTGTTGCGCTCCATCGCCGAGCAGGGGCAGGAAGTGATGCACTGCGCCGCGATGCTCTTTCTCGGCATGGTCGATGATGCCACTACGTTTGCCGAAACACGCGGCGGCGGAGGCAGCGGCGCGAAGTCCGGCTGGGGACGCGACAAGGATGACGACGACCGGGCATGGGCGCGGCGCTGTATGCGTATGGCGGGGCGCATGATGCGTCCGGCAACCGGCAGGAAAGCCAAACGCTGACCGGCAAAGTTTTCAAGACAATCAATCAAGCAACAACAAAAAATCGATCGGATATGACACGGAAAATCATTTTTATCTTCGCGGTGCTTTGTTCACTGCAACTGCGGGCGGGTGCCCAGTCCGTGGAGACGGGCAGTGCCACATACACATTTGTCAACGATGACAACGGATGGCTGCAGCCGGTTGAGCCGGTATACCTCGACGGGGTGCTGACCTCACCGCCCTGGAGCGGCAACTGGTTTGTCACTTTCTCCGGCGGTGCGTCTGCGTTTCTCGGTACGCCGCTTGGCTGCAACGACCTCTTCGGTCGGCTCCGGCCTACCTATCAGGCGGCACTCGGCAAGTGGTTCACACCGGCAATCGGCGCACGCGCCGCCTATCAGGGAATGTGGTTACATGACAGTCAGGGTGCCGGTCAGAACTATCATGCGGTTCATGCCGACCTTCTGTGGAATCTGCTCGGAGGAAAGTACGGCCGTCAGGAACGGGTGCGCTGGAGCCTCTCGCCGTTCATCGGGGTAGGGCTGCTTCACAATGCGACGCTCGGCTGCAATCCCTTTGCCTTCTCCTACGGTTTGCAGGGCGAGTACAACCTCTCGCGGCGAGTCAGTTTCGTAATGGAGTTGTCCGGGATGACGACTTTTCAGGACTTCGACGGCTATGGCCAAGCCGGTCGGCTTGGCGACAATATGCTGACGCTGACAGCCGGCTTTTCGTTCCGCCTTGGAAAAGTCGGCTGGAAAAGAGTTGTCGACGCCAACCCTTACATCCGGCATAACGACTGGTTAATCGGTTACGCCAACTCTCTCGTGGAAAGTAACCGGCGATACGCCAGCCAACACGAAAAGGATGCCCGGACATTGGCCGAACTGAAAAAGATTCTCGCAATCGAAGGGCTGCTCGACAGATACGGACGCTTGTTTGAAGAGGACGGCATCGACGGCAAGCCGTTTCCGCATAACGATTACAGCGGGCTGAACTCCCTGCGGGCCCGAATGAGGCACAGACGTTGGGACGGCAGGTCGCCGCTCGATGAAACAGCCGATACCGCCACGGTGCGGCAGGACTCCCGCAACGCTATTGCCGCAGAGGATAGCGACGGACGCTCCGACAATCAGCCGGCGGATACGACGGCAACGCTGGCAGTGGGGACAACGCTCCAGCAGGCTGATTCGGGAAGCGCGGCATCCTGCGATTCGGAATATCTCACCCTTGTATCGTCCGGCAAAACGTGTATCGGCCCGCCGATATACTTCTTCTTTACGCTCGGCACAAGCCGTCTGACAGATGCTTCGCAAAGGGTCAATCTCGACGAACTGGCGCGGCTGGCGAAGAGGTATGCGCTGGCTGTCGTCGTGCGGGGTGCCGCAGACAGTGCGACGGGAACGCCCGACATCAACGAAACCCTGGGCACCGCACGGGCGGACTTCATCGTCAGCGAACTGCTCAAACGCGGAATCCCGTCGGAGGCAATTCACGCTGTCAGCGACGGCGGCATCGCAGACTACACACCGGTCGAGGCGAACAGGCATACCCGGGTGGAGTTGCACTTTCCGCCCGATAAATAAGAGTTGGGAGCAACATACTATGGTGATCATAAATGGTGAGAGAGTCCGCCTGTGAAGGTCGGCTCTCTTTTTCTTTTGTATATGCGCTGCCGTTGTCCGGCATCTCACCTTGCTGTCCTGTTGTCGGCGGCATTTTCCTGCGCAAAGGTACAGCGACCGGACGGGCGACAAGGAGCGCTCCGCTAATAGCCCGTTCCGGCAATGGCAGCCTTTCGCAAATCGAAGATTTGGGTATTCCATTCCCTCCACGCGGCTATTTCCTTGTCTTCACGTCCTCCTTTCGCTATGCTTCCCCTGCTCGAAAAATTTGTCCCGACAACGAGGCCGCAAAAGACTTCGAGATAAGGGAAAAGAAAAGTCAAACATCAAAAATCTGGATTATGAACGACATTCAACAATCAAAAGAGTACCGACTCGCGAAAGAGTGGGAAATGGCAGTGAACAGCTACACCTTCGACCCGAAAAAGTTTGCGGCGGCAATCCCGTCGATGCACCCGACACTCCAACAAAGCCTTTACAGGCTGCTCAAGGAGTGTATCAAGGTTATGGCTGACGAAAGCCGCAGATACGACGACCGCAACCGTGCTTCACACGAAGAAGCCGTGCGTATTATGGAATATCTCAATGAACACGGAAAGAATATACCTTTAAGATAACAAGACTATGAAGACAACGAATTTGGAATTTGCCGGCAAAACCTATGTTTGCCGTATCGTGAACTCAAATGACGGTGAAGAACTGATAATCGGCTCGACGGCATTGCTCGATGCCCTGCAGCCGCGACCTTTCGGAACCGAGAATGACGGTTTTGCCAATGAAGAAGCCGAAGCGCTTTATGACGAGGTATTCTTCTTTACAAACGCGGCAGACCTCGAACTGCCCGATGACGAACTCATCGAGGTATTGAAAGAAAGCAATTCGGAATGGTTTGAATAAAATTATGGATATGGAAAAAGAGTATGTTATGCAGGTTGCCGAGACGATACGTCGGCAACTTGTAACGCTGCCCCCGACAGCGTCCTTTTGTCGTGGGGGATAGACAAATTCATCGCAACGGTCGGTCTACAAGGATATGCCCGCACTCAAATTCATGGTAAACGGACGACTGCACAAAGGATATGTCATTATCACCCTTAATGGAGCGGACTATTACGAAGTTTATCTGCGAAACGGCAGGAACGTGCAATGCCTCTGCGATGAGGTTTGTTTCGATGAATTGGGAAATCTCATTGACGAACATATCGAGAGCGGGACGGACAAAGCCGGATACAACCGGTTCTGTCAACAACAGATGAACATACTGCTCAAAACGAGTCAAGAGCAACTGTAATTAAAACCAAAGAGGTAATCGAGTGGTTTTCGATTACCTCTTTCAATTTATTTTGTCGGCTATAAAGACGGAGCTTATTTCCTTTTATATTGTTCTTGCTATAAGTTCTATTGTCAGTCCCTGCGGAAGAGGTCGCGGGTATAGACTTTCTTCCGCACGTCGTCGAGGCACGCATCGTAGCGGTTGGCGACAATCGCCTGCGACTGCGCCTTGAATGTTGCCAGGTCGTTTACCACGCGGCTGCCGAAGAACGTGCTGCCGTCTTCGAGCGTCGGCTCGTAGATGATCACCCGCGCTCCCTTCGCCTTGATGCGTTTCATCACCCCCTGTATCGACGACTGCCGAAAATTGTCCGAATTCGACTTCATCGTCAGGCGGTAAACGCCGATGGTGCAGGAATATTCGTTCATCGCATCGTACTGCCCGTTGGCCGTGTAGTAGCCCGCCATCGTGAGAATCTGTTCGGCGATGAAATCCTTGCGCGTGCGGTTGCTCTCCACGATTGCCGTCATCATGTTCTGCGGCACTTCGGCATAGTTGGCCAAAAGCTGTTTTGTGTCTTTGGGCAGGCAGTAGCCTCCGTAACCGAACGACGGATTATTGTAGTGCGTCCCGATGCGCGGGTCCAACCCCACGCCCTCGATGATCGCCCGTGCGTCCAGACCCTTGACCTCGGCATAGGTATCGAGTTCGTTGAAATAACTTACACGCAAGGCTAAATAGGTGTTGGCAAAGAGCTTCACCGCCTCCGCCTCCTTCATGCCCATATAGAGCGTGGGAATATCCTCCTTGACTGCTCCCTGCCGGAGCAGCGCGGCAAAGGTGTGTGCCGCGGCGTCGAGGACATCGAGGTCGCAGACGGCGCGTATCGCCGCATTCTCCTCGGCGAAGCGGGGCTGTTCGATGACTTTGGGTACGCCGGCGATGATACGGCTCGGGTAGAGGTTGTCGTAGAGCGCCTTGCTCTCGCGCAGGAATTCGGGAAAGAACAACAGGTGAAATCGCCGGACACCTGCGGCGGCGTATTTCACGTACAGACTGCGGCAGTAGCCGACGGGTATGGTCGATTTGATAACCAATACCGCATCGGGATTGACACGCAATACGAGGTCGATGACCTCCTCGATGCAGTGCGTGTCGAAGAAATTCTTTACGGGGTCGTAGTTCGTGGGGGCGGCGATGACCACGAAGTCGGCGTCGCGGTAGGCCGCAGCACCGTCGAGCGTTGCCGTAAGGTCGAGCGGCTTTTCGGCGAGGTATTTTTCGATGTATTCGTCCTGAATGGGCGACTGGCGGCGGTTGATCTTCTCCACCTTTTCGGGCAACACGTCTACGGCCGTAACGCGGTTGTGCTGCGCCAGCAGCACGGCGATGCTCATGCCGACATACCCTGTGCCGGCCACTGCGATTTTATACTGTTTCATTGCTCTTTCGATTATAGATTATAGTATTTTCTGAACCATGCGACGGTGCGGTCGATGCCCTCCTGCAACGGCGTGCGGGGCGTGAATCCCGTAGCCTCGCCCAATGCCGAGGAATCGGCATAGGTCTGGTAGACGTCGCCGGGCTGCATGGGCAGGAACTCCTTTTTCGCCTTGCGTCCCGCCGCCTTTTCGATACACTCGATGTAGTCCAGCAGTTTGGTCGGATGCTGGTTACCGATGTTGTAGACCCGATAGGGAGCCGGCGAGGTGGCCGGGTCGGGATTCGTGTCGTCCCACGCCGCGTTGCCTGCGGGAACGACATTCACGATGCGGACGACGCCCTCGACAATATCGTCGATATAGGTGAAGTCGCGCAGCATATCGCCGTGGTTGAATACCTTGATGGCACGGTCGTGCAATATGGCATCTATGAACAAAAACGGCGACATGTCGGGGCGTCCCCACGGGCCGTACACCGTGAAGAAACGCAGCCCCGTTGTCGGCAGGTCGTACAGCTTGGAGTAGGCGTGCGCCATCAGTTCGTTGCTCTTTTTTGTGGCAGCATAGAGGCTCACCGGATGGGCGATGCCGTCGTGTTCCGAGAACGGCACCTTGCCGTTCAAGCCGTACACGCTCGACGAGGAGGCATAGACGAGGTGCTTCACTTTATGGTGGCGGCATCCTTCCAGCACGTTGATGAATCCGTCGATGTTGCTTTCGATGTAGGCGTGAGGATTGGTGATGGAGTATCGCACTCCCGCCTGCGCACCCAAATGAATGACGGCATCGAATCCCTCGTTGGCGAAGAGCATCCGCATCGCCTGCGTGTCTTCCAAATTCATGCGGATAAAGCGGAAGCGTGCGTCGGTCGTACTCGGTGTAAATTTGTACCATGAGACGTCATCTTTGCCGATGCCCAGCGTGGCAAGCCGTCCGTATTTCAGTTCGGGGTCGTAGTAGTCGTTAAGGTTGTCGAGCCCCACGACGCTGTCGCCCCTCTCGAGCAGCCGCCGGCACACCCCACTGCCGATAAACCCCGCAGCGCCTGTTACCAAGAGTTTCATTCTTCAATATTCTCCTTAATGCAATCTACGATATACTTTACATCGTCATCGGTTACGTATGGTCCGGAAGGGAGGCACATGCCGACTTTGAACAGCGATTCTGCAACGCCGTTCACATAGGCGGGATTGTTCTTATAGACCGGCTGCCGGTGCATCGGCTTCCACAACGGACGCGCCTCCACCCCTGCCGCGTCCAATGCCATCCGCAACGCCTCCACATTGGCATTCGGTTCGCAGTCCGTATGCGCTTGCTCTGTCGCGTGTACGACACCTGCCGCTCCGCCAACAGCCCCCTTGATAGTCGTCTTGTAGGCATTTTCCTGACCCTTGATGCGAATCGTCGGATCAATCGTAATCGTATTCAGCCAGAAGTTCGCATCGGAGCGTCCCGACGGGTTGCCGTGAACCTCGATGCCCGGCACGCCGGCGAACAGCTCTCGGTACAGCGCGTACACATGCCTGTGGTGGGCGATGTGCTCGGCCGCGACGGTCATCTGCCCGCGGCCAATCCCCGCGCACACGTTCGACAGCCGGTAGTTGTAGCCGATCGCCTCGTGCTGGTAGTACGGATACGCCTCCCGCGCCTGCGTGGCGTACCACAGAATCCGGTTCTTCGCCTCCTCGTCCGGGCAGATCAGCGCGCCCCCGCCCGACGTCGTGATCATCTTGTTGCCGTTGAACGACAGCACGCCGTAGTGGCCGAACGTGCCTAATACCCGGCCGTCGTAGCGCGAGCCGAAGCCTTCGGCGGCATCTTCGATGACGGGAATATCATAACGGTCGGCTATCTCCATGATGCGGTCGATGCGGTACGGCATACCGTACAGCGCCACCGGCACGATGGCTTTCGGCTTTCTGCCTGTTTTGGCTATCCTATCCTTAATGGCTTCTTCCAACAGGTCGGGGTCAATATTCCACGAATCTTTTTCGGAATCGACGAATACGGGCGTGGCACCGAGGTAGGTTACGGGGTGCGACGAGGCGCAGAAGGTGAAATCCTGCACGATGACCTCGTCGCCCGCACCCACGCCGCAGGCGATGAGCGCCAGATGCACGGCAGCGGTGCCCGACGACAGGGCGACGACCTTCTTCCCTTCGCCGACGAAGGCTTCGAGGTCGCTCTCGAAGCCGTTCACGTTCGGCCCTAACGGCACGACCCAATTCGTGTCGAACGCCTCCTTGATATATTTCTGCTCCTCGCCCGACATGTGTGCGAGGCACAAGTAAATACGATTCATTGTTTCACGCCTTTAGATTCTAATAACTTTTTGATATCCGAAACATTTTTCATCAAAGCAAATTCATTCGGCTCAATAGAAATGTCAAATGTCTCTTCCAGTTCTACAATCAAATTCAGATGGTGCAGCGAATCCCATGCTTCACACGTTGTTTGCGAACACGTTGCATCGAGACCCTCGACGCCCAATACCTGTCGCAGAATTTCCAAAATTTTTTCTTCCATTTCCGTTGTTTATTTTTCCGTTATCTGATAATACTTTTCTATTTCAAAGGGGTTCGACCACGCGGTTTCATAGCGCTTCGTGCCGTCGGGCAATGTCTCCGTCAGCGTGAAGCCGCAGCGGTCGTAGAAGTCGGCAACTTGTCCGTTTTTTGCCGTCGGAAGATAGGCTGCCCGCAAACGCGAAACGCCTTCTGTCAAAAGCCTATTCTGTATGACACGCAAAAATGCCGTCTCGATGCCCTTTCCCAAAATACGGCAACTCAACAGCAGCGTATCTATCTCGCCGTTTCCTATGATGATGCAGCCGGTTACTCCGTTGTCGCCGAACCGGTCGGACACCGCCAGCGTGTAGATCCGTGCGCCCGCAGCGATTTTGCTCCGTATGTCTGCTTCCGTATAGCGGCGCGTTGTCAGATTGAACTGGTTGGTCTTCTGCGTCATCTGCGCAATCCGAGCCACGGCAAACTCATCTGCCGCAGCTATGGTCAATCGCATTTGCAGACTCGCGAGGAACGCCCCCAAATCCGTGAATCCGCTTTGTGCCTGCGCCCGCTGCGCATTCGCCTTGTACTGTTCGGTCTTGTGCCGGTCTTCATCGGTTACGGTGTACACCTTGAAATAGTCATCGACCAAGCCGGCGAAGAAACGGGGCAGTTCATACGGTTGCGCCGGAAACTCCGGTACACTGACCATAGGCAGCGACTGCCGTATCAATTCCCGTTCCGTCGGATTGTCGTCCACGAAAACCATACTGTCCAATCCGATGTTCAACTCTCCGGCAAGGGTGCGGATATTCGTCGCCTTGTCCGTCCAGTTGATGCGCCACGCGGCAAAATGCTCCTTGCGGAGCACCATGTCCGGGTGTTTCGCCCACACCTCTGCGACGTCGGATTCGTTGTTCTTGCTGCAAACCGTCAGTATCACGCCGCTCTTGCTCAGCTCGAGCAGCGCTTCCTGAAAATAGCGGAACGCCTTGCCCGGATAGTCGCCGCCGATGCGGATGCCGTCCATTCCGTCCTCGCCCAGTACTCCGCCCCACAACGTGTTGTCCAAATCCAAGACGAGACACTTCTTGCGTTTGAGGGCGATTTGCTCCGTCTGTTGCCGAAACCATTGCTGAAATGCTTTTGCCATTCTCGGATTCAACGGCATCTGCGACAGAAAATAGAATTTCCAGTCGATGAGTTCGCTTGCCGTATAGTTACGTGTAAAAGCCGAGAAATCGATGCGGCGCACGTTGGCATGCTGCTGCGCCAACTCTCCGATAGCCGTATTGTACGCGGCGACAGCCTGCGACAGGCGGGTGTCGTCACCCGTGAGCGGCACGGAACACCAGTCGCACAGCGTAAAGACGAGCAGCGGTTTCGTCGGAGCGATGCGTTCGGTCGTGAAACGCAGCTTTTCGCTGAAAGAGCGCACCTCGTCGGCCAGAACCCCGCAATCGTATTTGACGGGGAGCTGATAACACCAGATATACCCTTCTGCCTCGTCGGGCACACTCGAAATATCGTCGTAGCCCGAAAAGGCGTAATCCGTACCCGCAAAAAACGGCTCTACGGTATTGTTGCGAAAAATAAAATATTTCATGTCAAGACTTTTTTGCTTCGACCAGTTCTATCAAGCCGACATCCTTATGGTACAGAAAGCAGACTTTCCGATTTTCTATGGCTACTGCTTCGACAGGCTTGACCACGACAAGGAAGCGTCGTGCCTTCAAATCGACAATGGTCTGTCCGAGGTCATCGGTTTCATAACAAATGTGATACGGCGTAACGCCGTTGTTACGCAAAATTTTCGTTACGGGAGAGGTTTCCTCTACCGGCTCCAAAAGCTCGATACACGGCATTCCCTGCTTTTCTAAAAAACAGATATTTACTCTTTGGACAGGATCGAATAGGGTCGGATTCCGAAAATACCCCCCCCCGATAATATATTGATTTACAGTGCGCTCTATATTTTGCACTGCTATTCCGATATGGTGAAAACGCAAATAGGGCAGCATTTATAATATTTCAATTTATAATTTAATCAGTCTCGCAGGATTTCCCATATACAAATTCCCGTCTTTAGTATTTCTAATTACAACACTGTTGGTACCTATCCGTGTATTATTACCAATTTCGACCATTTGCAACACAGTCGATTTTACTCCAAAAAAATTATTCATGCCAATATGTACCCCTCCGGAGATATTTGTAGAAGGCATCAATACATTGAAATCAGCCAAAATAGCATCATGTCCAAGTTGTGTATATACATTCAATATATTGAATTTTCCAAGAGATACATGACAACTCAATACACTATAAGGGCATATAATATTTCCTATTCCAATTGTAACATTTTTTATATCAAAGAATTGTGTATTCGGGGCTATCAGATTCGGGAAATAAATTTTAGGATTCTCTATCTTCTCGTAAACACTCTTGACGGCATTTGGCGAGCCGATGGCGATGGCAACAGCCAGTTCTTTGTCGTAACGGTTCAACGTGTCGATATTGCCGAGTACTTCTCCATATTCATTACGTGTTCCGGCTGGCTGCCCGTCATCGAAGAACCCGATCAGATTCCAACGCTCGTTCTCCTCAGGCTGCGCCTCGTTAATCTTGCGTATCAGGCAGGCGACCTCGCGTCCGAATCCGCCTGCACCGTAGATTGCTATATCATGCCGCATAACTCATCGAATTTAAGTTACACGGCACAAATACAGACCTATAAATTACCCCCCCCCTTAAATCAATAGCAACATTTTGATTTTTAGCCATATACTTATTAGTTTTATCTATTTCTCTAATTACTCTGCACGGATTACCGAAAGCAACAACATTAGCCGGAATATCTTTTACTACAACCGAACCGGCTCCTATCATCGTCCCTGCACCAATTGTAATTCCCTGCCGAATGACTGAACCCGCTCCGATCCATGTACCTTCGCCTATCTGTACTCCACCGGTAAGGGTCGCGTGCGATGCGATATGCACAAAGTCCGACAAACGGCAGTCATGTTCGACAGATGCCCCCGTATTAATGATATTGTGTGAGCCTATGGCCGCCGAACTCTGCACGATTGCTCCTTGCATGACGACCGTACCGCAACCGATTGCCGCTCTCGGCGAAATAATAGCCGTAGGATGTATGACCGTCGGATAGCGGCGAACACGAATAGAGCGTACTATCTGCCGACGTATTTCACACGCTCCGATAGCAACAATCGCCTCATCGTAAACGCCGCTGTTGCGTCGAACTTCGTAGCCCAGCAACTCTGTAATGACAGGATTGTCGTCCACGATAAAATCGATGGGTATTTGCAATGCCTCCAAAATATCAATGATGACCTTGCAATGACCGCTGGCTCCGTACAATATCATGGTAATTAATTGTGTCCGTTGAATTTTTCGGTGGTTGCCATTCCCTCTTTGGATATACCCTCGCGTATCAAGACCTTTTTTATCGTAATGAAAACCACTTGAATATCCGTCCACAACGACACGTGGTCGACATACCACACGTCGAGGGCAAATTTTTCATGCCAGCTTATGGCATTGCGACCATGACATTGTGCCCAACCGGTAATGCCGGGACGTACCTCGTGGCGGCGCGCCTGCTCTGGCGTGTACAGTGGCAGGTACTGCACCAACAGCGGACGAGGGCCGATCAGTGCCATATCGCCTTTAAGGACATTGACCAGTTGCGGCAGTTCGTCGATGGAGGTCGAGCGGATAAACTTGCCAACCTTTGTAAGCCGCTGCGCATCGGGCAGCAGGTGTCCGTCGGCATCGCGTTCGTCGGTCATGGTCTTGAACTTGATGACCTTGAATATTTTAGCATCCTTGCCCGGACGTTCCTGCAAAAAGAACGCTCCTGCCCCCTTGTTGGCGAAATGCAACCATACGGCGACGACCAGCAGCAGCGGCGACAAAATAATCAACCCGCACAACGCCGCACAAAAATCTATCAGTCGTTTGAAAAACCGGCGGTACATACTAATGATTCCATCGTTGTAACTATGTTCAAATAATTGCGATCCTAACGACTTTCAAATCCGTCTTGATTACATTACGCAACCGAGTTGGATCCCTCTACATACATGCCGATTAATCCATATTCATTATTTTTTTGACTATTTTTTTACCTTGTTCTCCCAATATCTGTTTGACAATCTGTTTGGATTTTCCGATGGCATTGGTTTTCAAATTGTTTACGGTTTTCAACGCATCGCTTTCGTTCTGGTTATCGGTAAAAATTTCAAATAGCATCGGTTTGTCGGTTCTTTCCGGTGTGAGGAATCGCTCATAAACCTGTAAAAATTCCTCTTTGTTCGAGGCTGTCAGATATTCGTATCCCAAGTCTTGCGCATAGTGTTTTACCAATTCCGGCGATTTGTTACCATAGTGACCTGCGGCAGCAATGTAACGGTCGGCATCTTCTCCGAAAGCGGCTCCAGGATGATGATAATTTCTGAATTCCGTACCTTTTCCGTTATTGATTAACATGATGCGCACGTTCTTCTCCACGTGCCGGTTGCCGACGACATTCATATCGTAAAAGAACGCCAAATCGCCGACGATGCCGAAATACAGTTTTCCCGGATGGACTAATGAAGCTCCAATCAACGCAGACACGTTGCCGTCGATGCCGAAGCCTCCGACGTTGCAGTTCGACCGCACCGACTGAGGAAACTCGAACATGTTCCACGACCGCAAGGTATTGAGAATGCCCAAGTGCACGACCGCTCTCTCCGGAATGCGGGAGGCCGTATGCTGCGCAATCCATACATTCGAGAAGGGCAGTTCGGGTATTTTTTGCAGGATTTGTGCATATTCGTCTTTGCAGGCGTGCAGATAATCTTCTTTGACTGCATCTCCGGCATATTTCTCGAAGAACAGCTGTTCCGTCATCTCGAACACGCAGGTCAGCCGGTTGAATGTATCCCGCAACGCACCATCCGGATTGACACGCCACACCTGATTTGCTTGAATCTTCTGATAATCAGCAGAAATCTCGCCGACATGAACCAGCAGCCCGACTTTGCAGAGGTCCGAAACGTAGGCGTCCTGACCGGCAACCAAACTGAATTGCATCCGATATTTTCCGTTGTATCCGCTCGTATGGTCGCAGAACACGACGGCATCGTGCGAAGCGCAGAAACGGTCGATTGCCGCCGTTTCCACCTCCGTGAACAGCCGGTGCGAACCCACAAATACGGCGATGCGGCCTTCAGGCAGCGCGGGGAATGTGTCTTCCGGACAAATGCGGCGAATCATTCGCGCTTCGGGCAGTTTCTCGACCGAATAGTCGCGGCTGTATGTCGTCGTTACGTTCAAATGCACCGGACCGCCGCCGCGATGCCGCAGTTCCAACAAAGCACGATTGATTTTCACCGTATTGCTCCACTCGTCTGTCTCGTCGCGTGTTACGGGAATATGTTCGCTCAACAGTGCGATGTCATTGGGCAGCGAACTACGGTCGATTACTTGTGCTATGAGATGCCCTATTCTTGTTTCGTCCTGCGTCGCCGTTACCGCCAGCACGGGTAGTTTGCGATAGTATGCCTCGGTCAATCCGGGCATATAGTTGCGCGAGGCGGTGGCTCCCGTGCAGGAAAGCACCACCGGTTCGCCGCTCTCCGCCGCCATGCCGCAGGCGATATAGGCCGCCGAACGTTCGTCCACCGACGAATAGATTTCGAACCACGGATCCTGCTGGATGCTGGCCACAAAAGTCAGATTCGTTGTACCCGGCGATGCGATGACCGTCTTGATTCCATGCTGCTTAAGCAAGGATATAAGGATTTGTATCGAGCGTTCGCTGCTGTAATAATGTTTCATACTGAATAGGGTTATATTGTGTAATTCATGTCTTCGAAAGTAATAAGTCCTGCGCCGCCCGTCATATAGACGATGTCGCCGACAATCGTGCGTCCCATGCCGCTGACCAAAAAGACCGCCATATTGGCGATTTCTTCGGGCAGGGCGTACCGTCCGCTCGGCAGTGTGTCGTGTCCGATATCTTTGTCTGCATCGGTTTTGAGCATCGGCGTCGCCGTAGGTCCCGGAGCAATGCCGTTTACGACGATGCCGTGCGGAATCAATGTTTTCGCAAGCCCCAGCGTCAGACCCCGAATGCCCCATTTCGAAAGGGTGTACGCCGAATTGGCAGGACGTAAACTCGAGGAAGAAGCGATGTTCAGGATATTGCCCCGAATGCGGTTCGCTATCATATATTTCGCCACGATGCGGCTCATAAAGACCGTGCCTTGCAGATTGGTATTCAACACGGCACGGAACTCTTCAGACGGAGCATCAAAAATCCCCCCCCAGAATTCCGGCGTTATTTACCAGTATATCAATGGGTTTGCCATATAACATATCGACAATACGGTCGAACGCGGATTGCAGATGCTCCGTGTCGGATATATCCATTGCGACGCCGTGCACCCTCGATTGCCGTGTCGTGTCGGAAGCGGCAAGACGTGCACACGCCTCCTCCGCCCGCCGGGCCGTGCGGCTTGTAAGAACGACGTCGGCACCTGCCGACAGAAAGGCGTCGGCTATGGCATACCCGATACCGCTCGTGCCGCCCGTAATGAGTGCCGTGCGACCTGCGAGCATTTCACTCGGAGCCAATTTTACCACCTGCGCCATGACGGGACGGTGTCCGAAAGTGCAGGCGATAAGATGCAGAGAGCGCTTCGCCAAATGTTTAATTGTCATATTGTGTGTGTTATTTGATCCTGTGATAAATTCCCGCCATGATGCGGGCGGCAGACGGGCAGTTACGATAAAGCAGGTACGCTGTTTTGTGTTTGATGCCCGAGAAGGCAGAAAGCGGCGTTCGCTCTCCGGCTATACGGTCGAACAATGCCGTCCTCTCTATGCCGATTTCTCCGAACTGCGGCTTCTCCAAGAAAGCCTCCAAACACTGCCTCAAACCTGTATGCGGCTCCGTAAAGGTTGCCGTGTCGATAAACCCGTTTATTTTCGTATTGTCGAAAACGCGGTTATAGTATCGGTCGTACACGACTTGCGGAGATATGAACGGCGACTTGTTCAGCATCTTCACTTTGGGGCGCTGTCCTGTCTTCGATTCGAGAACATCGAGATAAATATCTAACACCTCGCTCCACCGTATCGGATAATTACACGTGATATGGAACGCTTCGCCCAACGCCTTGTCGTTACCGATCAATGCGGCGATGCCCCTTGCCACGTCGTAGCCGTAGGTGAGCGTCGTCATGCGGTCGGCGATGTCTTTCGAGAAAACAATCGTCTGCCCATGCAAAGCCCGGTAAAGCCAGTTTTCTTTTTCCAATACCCCTAATTGCAACCGAATCTCGCTGTACGTGATGTAGGGGCGCACAATCGTCCAATTTCCGGCTCCACAGTCCGCAAGTTCATTTTCCTGCCGTGCTTTTGTAAGGGCGTATTCATCTGTTTTAAGATATGCCGCGTCGGCAGAAACGTCTAACAGACGGGGCGAATCCTCTGTAATCGGCTCGGCAGAATCGGCATACACCCGCGAGGAACTCAAAAAGACATATTGTGCGGTGGCGGCAAGCAACTGCGGCATACGGTGTCGGAACTCCCCTGTCCGATAGACCATGAAATCGACAATCGCATCCCATCGCCGGCTATCGAGCAAAGTCTGTAAAAAAACGTTATCGTGAGCATCGCCCCGAATATAGGTAACATTTTTGCGGGACGGGCGCTCGCGGCGCGAGGTTACGAACACGGCATCGCCGCGCTGCGACAGGAACTCAACCAAATGCACGCCCATTGCCCCCGTGCCGCCCAAAACCAGAATGTTCATCGGGTTCCTTTCATCACTCTTTTTATCTTACGCAGGATACGATAGCACAAGGTATAAACCTTTGCCACCGACACCGAAGGCAATGACAAGTCATGTGCCCGGGCATAGCGGACGATAGATGTCTTCATGGCGTCCTTGCCGTAATGAGAAACAAAGGAGCATTTCCATCTATACGCATATTTCCGGTACGCATTCAGATTAAATACGTCCTTAAAATTCTCTAATTTTCCTATGGCTTCCAAAGGAATGAGCGTCCGCATACATTTGTTGCAGCAACCACAATTGTCGGCCTGCAGAACGCAGACATTGAGGTGCTTTTGTGCAAACCTCCATTCGCTGATCCGTTCCGTCTTCTCTGCACGGGTGTACTGACAGCCGTCGATAACCAGTTCAAAGTTCTCCGTGACAATCAAGTGCGGCATATACGATTCGGCATATTCAGCGATATCGAAATCGCGGGACAATTTGGAAAACTCCGCAATCTCATCATAACTGAGGTTGCTTGAGGTATAATATCTTTTGATGCATTTTTGCAGACTCAACACGCAGGAATAAATGGCAAGATAGCCTATCTTCTGCTCGCCGATTTTGTGGGTATAGGCATGAAAGTTCGAGTTGACAAGATACATCGGCAAACCTAATTCTTCGGCCGCTGTCTTGTTCAGGGCCACACGGTCGCGGTATTTCTTGTGCGAAGCAGGATCTTCATAATCTCCATGTGTGCCGCAATTGACAAAGAACAGACTGTTGATTTTGAAATTCGGATCGTTTTCGTTGACGAAATTGTCATAAATCGTTACCAACGAATCTACGCCGCAGGAAATGCCCGTGCCGACCAATTCTACCCCCCCCCGTGTAACCGTATCGAATCCGTTGACTGTGAACGAAATAGGACTTGTACGATCAGAAAATCGGTCGAAAATATTCATCAGATAGTGCTGCATATTGTGATAGAGGCGGGGAGAGATATTGCCGTCGATATGCACGTCCTGTTTGTAATACATGCCGAGAATTACCGGAACCAGCACGAACGGGTCATACACATTGTCAGCCAGCATATCGGCATTTTTCTCTTCCACAGCCACCCACATGGTTTTCTCTTGGAACGGGTTCTCAATTTCCGTAACGTTGAAATCACAACTCAAATAAGTCCACTTGTCTTTGGTGAACTTCTGCAAATTTGAAAGTTTGAACATATTGGTTATTTTTTAGAATGTATGAATGCTTTTATTTATTTTCAAAAAACATTTTTCGGCCTTTTTCGAATATTATTTATCGATGTATATGTTCAACTTTTCTGCATATACTAATTTTAATGCAAATGACGTATTGCGGAATATTGCGCTGTTTTTAATCTTATCTTCGCCCGGGTAAATCAGCATTTGATCAGACCGACCTTTCTCATGGCTCTGTACATAAACCATAAGATACCTCCAAGCCATTTCGGCGGAAGTGCCATACCATGTTCTTTGGCGTACTTGATTACAGATGTTTCGCAAGGTTGTTTTCCATAATGTGAAAGGAATCTGCATTTCCACCAAAATGCATTTTTGCGATATATCTCTAAATCAAACACATTTTTGAATTTTTCCAATTTTTCCATGGCTTCAAGCGCGATTAATGTCATCATACATTTATCACAGCAAGCACAATTGTCTACTTGTCTGACACAGACATTCAAATGCTTTTGAGCGATTTCCCATTCGCTGATATGAAATGTTTTCTCAGCTCTCGTATATTGACATCCGTCAATCACGAGTTCAAAACATTCTGTCGAAATGAGATGCGGCATATAAGATTCACAATATTCTGCAATATCGAGATCGCGTGCCACTCGTGAATATTCAGCAATTTCATCATAACTTATATTACTTGATGTATAATATCTTTTGATGTATTTCTGCAAACTCAGTACGCAGGAATAAATAGCCAAATACCCGATTGTCTCTTCTCCAATTTTGTGTGTATAAGCATGAAAGTTCGAGTTGACAAGATACATCGGCAAACCTAATTCTTCGGCCGCTGTCTTGTTCAGGGCCACACGGTCGCGGTATTTCTTGTGCGAAGCAGGATCTTCATAATCTCCATGTGTGCCGCAATTGACAAAGAACAGACTGTTGATTTTGAAATTCGGATCGTTTTCGTTGACGAAATTGTCATAAATCGTTACCAACGAATCTACGCCGCAGGAAATGCCCGTGCCGACCAATTCTACCCCCCCCCGTGTAACCGTATCGAATCCGTTGACTGTGAACGAAATAGGACTTGTACGATCAGAAAATCGGTCGAAAATATTCATCAGATAGTGCTGCATATTGTGATAGAGGCGGGGAGAGATATTGCCGTCGATATGCACGTCCTGTTTGTAATACATGCCGAGAATTACCGGAACCAGCACGAACGGGTCATACACATTGTCAGCCAGCATATCGGCATTTTTCTCTTCCACAGCCACCCACATGGTTTTCTCTTGGAACGGGTTCTCAATTTCCGTAACGTTGAAATCACAACTCAAATAAGTCCACTTGTCTTTGGTGAACTTCTGCAAATTTGAAAGTTTGAACAT
>OJOT01000058.1_pt1 | contig 77407 bp, 61 predicted proteins | sample 1598261 | NCBI WGS metagenome assembly OJOT01 (sample SAMN03922468, study PRJEB24848) | human gut metagenome | isolation source: stool sample | host: Homo sapiens | place: Germany | collected 2010-11 | reverse complement strand
TGTATTTCCAGTGAAAGTAGGACATTGCCGAGCTCTCCCATTAGAGACCCCTGTTGCCTGACGGCAGCAGGGGTTTTGCTTTACGTGCCCTGAAAATCTTTCCTGTTAAAAGTTATCCACAGTCGAGAGAGAAAATAGAAAAAATATCCACAGAAATTTGAAATTTGTTGACCTTGAAGAGGTGATGAAAAAATATTTTTAAATCAACAGCTTAACTTTCTTTAATGATCTATTTCGAATAAGTTATCCACAGGCAAATGCCTCTCTGTGGATAAACTGCGATTTGTGTTTGTTCCTTGATTTCTCACAATCTTCCTTTTGTAAAGCAAGGATTTCGTCTAAAATCTTAAGTTTGTGGTCTGCATATGGATGCAGACTGAGACTCCTTGTTGTGCGAGTCATTGAGTAACTGGATTTTTGCTATCTATGATTCTGAAACGGTCCCTGGTCACCGAACTATCCAACACTGTGGGTGGTGTCTTTACGGTGCTCTATACGATTGTCTTAGCCGTGGGGATGGTGCGCGTGCTAAGTTTGGCTTCTGGTGGTGCTATTGGCAATTCCGAAGTCTTGCAAATGATCCTCTATAACTCTCTCACTTATATTGCGCCTTTGCTCGCGCTCTCACTCTTTGTCGCAGTACTCATTACGATGATGCGTTGGTGGCAAGATAACGAAATGGTGGTCTGGTTCTCCTCAGGAGGTCGATCCTTGCTCTCGTGGATCAGTCCTGTGTTGCGAGTCACCATTCCTATGGTGCTCCTTGTTTCCGTCTTGAGCGTCGTGATTTCTCCTTGGGCTCGCTCTCAGTCCGAAATTATCCGTAATCAATTTCAGCAACAAGATGACGTTGATCAGTTAAGTACTGGGCGTTTTGTTGAACTCCAAGGTGGTCGTCGTATTCTCTTTGTGGAAAGCGTAGACCAGAGTAACAATACCGTGGGTAAGGTCTTTGTGGCTGACCGTTCTCACGACAGTGATGCAACGCTTATCGCTGAATCAGGAGCTATTCGCACGAATGAAGAGGGTGACCGCTACGTCATTCTCAATGATGGGCGTCGTTACGATATCCAGAAAGACAGTGCCGAAACACGTGTGGTTGACTTTAAAGAATATGGTCTTCGTATGGACGTGAAGATTGATAACCCGTGGCAGTCTTCAAAGCTCGCTGCCCAGCCAATGAGTATCCTCATGGCGGAGAAATCTTCGCGTTCCCTTGCGGAAGTCTTTTGGCGTTTGTGTTGGCCCTTTGCTGCACTTAATTTGGCGCTTTTAGCGGTTCCTCTTTCTTGCAACAGCCCTCGAGCTGGCCGTAGTTTGAATTTGATTTTTGCCTCTTTGATCTTTATTCTCTATTTGAATGGAATCACAGTGATGCAAAATTGGGTGGAGCAAGGGCGTTTGCATTATCTGACGGCGCTCTTCACCCTGAATGGTTTGGTCTTTTTGATCACGGTGGGTCTTTACTATCGCTGGGTCTATTGCACTCGTTGGATACCGCGTTGGTTATCAATGTGGTATTGGCGTGATCGTATGAGTAAGGAAGTGCCGTGATGATGACAGTTATTACCCGTCAGTTTACGAAAGACATTCTTTCGTCTACGCTCTTCGCGCTCATCGCCCTTGTCGCTCTGTTCGCCTTCTTTGATTTGGTGGGGCAGCTCGATTCGATTGGTAACGGAAGAACGCTTGCGGATGCATTCCTCTTAACTGGTCTTTCTTTGCCAGGCCGTATCTATCAAGTGATGCCGCTTGCCGCACTTTTGAGTTCTATCTATATCATGTCTCGCTGGGCGGCAAGTTCGGAATTCACGGTCTTGCGTGTTGCTGGTTTGTCGCCATTACGTTTGTGTATGTCGCTTTCTGTGTCTGCAGTCATCCTTGTTGGGACAACGTATGTGTTTGGTGAGTTTCTTGCCCCTCCCGCTGAAAAATACGCAGTGGAAGTGAAAACCCTCTCGAAGTCTCAGAATCTGACGGCTCGTGGTTATTCCACTGGCGTTTGGTTGCGCGACGTCGCAGTGGTCGATAACCAGACTTTGAATCGCTACATCAATGTGAGCTACATCCGCGCAGATAACAATCGTGAAACGGGTGCCTGGCGAGTGTTTGAATTTTCTGACAAAGGCTTCCTACTTCGCATGATTAGCTCGAAGACCGCAAGCTACAGTACGGACGAAGGGTGGACTTTGCATAACGTTGAGATCAGTACCTATCCTGTTGTTCCCCGTGGAGAAGAGGCAGATGTGAAGGGGCTCGAAGTGAAGCGCACAACAGAGAAATCGTTGGTTTTTTCTTCTACGCTCGGACCCGATATGCTCTCCGTTTTCACGAGTCGCCCAGACGATATGTCTTTGCGTGATCTCTCGCGTATGATTACGCACTTGCAAGCGAATAGTCAGGATTCCGAAAAGCAAGAGATTGCGTTCTGGACCAAGCTCTTCTATCCGCTCAGTACCTTGGTAATGATGACGCTTTCGATGCCTTTTGCCTATATGAATGCTCGCTCAGGTGGGATGGCTATCAAGATGTTTGCAGGGATTATGATCGGGATCACGTTCTATGCGTTGAGTAACATCTTCTCCTACTTGGGTTCGACCACAATGTTGACGCCAATGTGGGCAGCACTAGCGCCGACATTAGGGATGTTGGTCGCAGGAGCAATAGCGATGCTCTTTGTGGAACGACGCTAACACTAGTTTCTCAGTTGAAGAGAAAGCCTTCTTCAGAGTGACCCGAAGAAGGCTTTTCTTGAGTTAGACTTCGCTACTTTTCTTTTTGCTTGCGCTTCGTTTGGGGCGGTGCTCTTGGAGGAAGATCTTTAAGGCCACGCCAGTGTGGGTCGGAAGTTCCGAGATTGCTTTCGGGGTACCTTCGCCACAGAGTTGACCGCCTTGGCTACCTGCCTCAGGTCCTAAGTCGATAATCCAATCGGCCTCCGCCATTACATCTAAGTTGTGTTCGATCACTACAACTGTGTTGCCATTAGCGACCAAGCGCTTTAGAACATCAATGAGTTTGGCAACGTCATTCATGTGCAGACCAACTGTCGGTTCATCTAACACATAAACTGTGCCAAGAGAAGTTCTCAAGCGCGTTGGACGCGTTGGCGTGTCCTTCACTTTTGCGAGCTCAGTGACGAGCTTTAAACGTTGCGCTTCGCCACCCGAAAGAGTTGGCGATGGCTGCCCCAACTTCAAATACCCTAGACCCACGTCCTGCATGAGTTTCAATGGGCGCGCAATTGAGGGGTGACTTTCAAATAAGTCCACTGCATCATTCACAGAGAGTCGCAGAATGTCGCCGATATTGTGCTCTCGCCAGGTGACTGCTAACGTTTCGGGGTTAAAGCGAGAACCGTGGCAGACATCACATTCCACTTTCACATCAGGTAAGAAGTTCATGGCCAAGACTTTGAAGCCCTGACCACCGCATTCTTCGCAACGACCACCGGCTAAGTTGAAGGTAAAGCGTCTGGCATCGTAACCACGCGCTTGACTTTCGGGAAGTCCTGCAAAGAGATCACGAATCGCTTCATAGAAGCCAACATAAGTTGCAGGGCAAGAGCGCGGCGTCTTACCGATCGGTGTTTGATCAACATGAAGTACACGGCGAATCTTCTCCCAACCCTTGATTTCCTGACAGTGATGCCACGTAAGAGTTTGGCCTTTCTTGAGGGTACTCACTGGAGCCAAATTCTTATAGAGAATTTCGTGCATCAAGGTCGATTTACCAGAGCCTGAGACCCCTGTCATGACGACGAGTTTCCCAAGAGGGATTTCAAGGTCATCAATCTTGAGGTTGCGCAACTTAGGTGCAATGACTTCCAGGTGGGAATCCACTCCCTTCTGGTAGGCGTGATCTGGCTCGCCAGTGTGAAGAAGAGGATTCTTTAAGAACTTCCCAGTGATGGAGTTTTTATTGCCCATCACTTCTTTCAAGGACCCTTCAGCGACTAACTTGCCACCCAAAGTGCCCGCACCAGGGCCAATATCGATAATATGGCCGGCGCGGCGGATCGTATCTTCGTCGTGTTCAACAACGAGCAATGTGTTGCCTTTGTGTGTGAGGGTTTCTATCACATTCAAGAGCATCTGATTGTCACGTGGGTGCAAACCGATGGTTGGCTCATCCAATACGTAACAAGCGCCTCGCAAGTTGCTTCCTAACTGAGCTGCCAAGCGGATACGCTGGGCTTCACCGCCAGAGAGTGTTGGCGCAGAGCGATCCAAGGTGAGATAATTCAAGCCGACTTCTTGGAGGAAGTGTAAGCGCGAAACGATTTCTTTAATGGCGTCACCTGCAATGGCAGTTTCCCGAGGGGTGAGTTTAAGATCCGAGAAGAAGTCGAGCATCTCGTTGATAGTCATTGCACCGAATTCAGCGATGTTATGCTTTTTCCAAAGCACGGCAAGCGCGACTTCATTGAGTCGCTGACCGTGGCATGTCGGACAGAGGTTGTCCATCCCATTGCTATCATCAGAGGAGGAAACTTCTTCGTTGTAGAGCGTCTCTTCTGCTTTTTGAGCCTTTTTAATAGCATCGGTCAAAATACCATAGCCAGAACAAGTTGGACAAGTTCCGACCGGGGAATTGTAGGAGAAGAGCTTTGGATCAAGTGCAGCAAAACTGCGTTGGCACGATGGGCAACTTGAGCGCGTGGAAAGGTATACACCGTTGCTATCTTGGTTTGCTGCACAAACAAAGATAGCGCGTTCTTCAGACATGCTGAGCGCCTTAGTGATCTCGCGTTTTAACTCCTCTTTATTTCCTGTACTCATAGTACCGAGACAGACCGAAACATCGTGTTCCACGCGTAGCACAAGGCTGTGGTTGGTCTTTCCAAGCAAGTTTTCACGAACGCCATCAATGAGGAATTCATTCAAACCCAATTTCTGATAGTGAGCGAAAACGGTTTTGAAAGATCCTTTGCGATGATGTGCAAGAGGAAGCCAAAGTTCGACTTTTTTCTTGGGCCAGCGATCTAACACGATCTGAGCAATTTCATCTTCCGTGCGCGAAGTGCTGTCAACATGGCAGTCAGGGCAGTACTGAGTCCCTAACTTCCCGAAGATCAGACGCAAGAAGTGATAGATTTCCGTCATCGTTGCCACGGTCGAGCGTAAACCGCCTCGTGAGGTGCGTTGTTCAATTGCCACCGAAGGCGGGATACCACGCACAGCATCCACATCAGGTAAGGGTGGTGGCTGCACCATGGTGCGAGCGTATGCGTTCAACGATTCAAGATAGCGACGCTGGCCTTCTGCGAAGATGATGTCAAAAGCTAAAGTCGATTTTCCCGAACCTGAAGGCCCTGTAATCACCGTAAATTCATTGTGGGGGATCGAGACAGAGAGATTTTGCAGATTGTGTTCGCGTGCTCCCTCCACTGTGATTTCATCAGGGTGCGGTAAGAGCGCACGATTCGTATCAGGAAAGTGGAAGAAGGCTTCGGTATTGCGTCCCTCTTGGGTTTCACGCCAAGCGTGCAGAGCACGGCCAGTATGGGTCGTCTGTGTGACGAGTTCGTCTGGCGTCCCTTCAAACATGAGGTAACCGCCTTGCTCGCCTCCTTCTGGTCCCAATTCGATGACCCAGTCGGCCACATTGAGAATATCCAAGTTGTGTTCGACTACGAGCACAGAGTGCCCCATCGCAACGAGCGAGTCGAAAATGTTCACCAAGCGGGCAATATCTTTAAAGTGCAAACCCGTTGTGGGTTCGTCAAAGATAAAGAGTGTGCCTGCGCGAGTCGCTTTCCCTTGGAAGTTATCGGCTAAGTGGCTAGCGAGCTTTAAGCGCTGTGTTTCACCACCAGAGAGCGTGGTTAAAGGTTGCCCTAAAGTGAGGTAACCTAGGCCCACGCTTTGCAAATGGCGAAGACCATGCATGACATTGGGGACATGAGAGAAAAGCTCACAAGCCTCATCAACCGTGAGGTCAAGTACCTCAGCGATGTTGTACTGCTTGCCACGCAAAGTGATTTTGACTTCAAGCACACTGTCGCGATAACGTTTACCATGGCAGGCAGGGCAAGGAAGATAGACGTCAGAGAGAAATTGCATCTCGACGTGTTCAGTCCCCGCTCCTCCACAGACAGGACAACGACCTTCACCTGAATTAAATGAGAAATCCTTGTAGGAGAGCTTAGCTACACTCGCTTCTGGCGTCTCTGCAAACAGATAACGAATACCATCAAAAGCGTGTACATAACTTACGGGGTTGCCACGTGTAGTGCGCCCTATAGGGCTTTGGTCCACGAAAGCTAACTTCGTCGGGAGAACACCAGAAAGACGCTTATAAGCCCCCGGTGTGCTTGTCCCTGTTTTGAGTTGACGATCAACGGCGGGGACTAACACATCTGCAATCAAAGTGGACTTCCCTGCACCAGAAACCCCAGCAACCGCGACAAAACGCTGCAACGGAATTTGGACATCAATATTTTTGAGGTTGTGCTCGCTCGCGCCTTCAATGCCAAGGCGTAAAGTTTCTTTCGTAACAGCCTTGGGGTGTGCACGACTGATACGCTTTTTCCCGGAGAGATACAGCGCAGTTTCTGTGTTGGCAGTCAAGACACTACGTGTGTCTCCATCAAAAATAATTTCCCCGCCGTATTTTCCAGCGTTGGGACCTAAGTCGATCAATCGATCTGCCGCAAGCATGACTTGCGGGTCGTGTTCAACCACGACAAGTGTATTGCCGGCACGGCTTAATCGCTCCATTACAGAGTTGACACGATCCATGTCTCGCGGGTGTAAACCGATACTCGGTTCGTCCAGAACAAAAAGAGTATTAACAAGTGAAGTCCCTAGGGCTGTAGTTAAGTTGACGCGTTGTACTTCACCGCCTGATAAGGTGCGACTTTGTCGATCAAGCGTCAGGTAGCCTAAGCCCACGTCACACAAGTAGGAAAGACGAGAGATCACCTCATCGAGCACCATGGCTTCTTCTTTGTCAGCAGCAGGGCGCATTTCCAGACAGAATTTGTGTAGCACTTCAACGGGCAAATTGGTGAGTTCGTAGAAGTGAAAACCAGGGAGCGACTCGTACTTTTCTTTGGACATTTTCATGTGCAAAGGTTCGAAGAGCACGGTAGAGGCGTCTTTTACATTGGCTAGTACAAAGGCCTTGCTTTTGGCAGTACCATAGCGCCAGTTAAGCGCTTCGGCTTTGAGATGAGCCCCACCACAGACTGGGCAGGGGGTATACGCACGGTAGCGAGACAAAAGCACACGAATGTGCATCTTGTAGGAGTGTGACTCTAACCAGCCAAAGAATTCATCTAGACCGTACCAACGTCGTCCACCAGCGGAGGGGTGTTTGGGTTCCGCTTTCCAGACCTTATCCCCACCCCAGACCCAAGTTTTTTCCTCTTCAGTTAAATCTTGGTAAGGCACATCAACTCGAACGCCCATGCGATAGGCACCCTTCATCAAATCTTCTTGTAATTCTTGCCCAGTCTTGCCGCCCGAGGCAACGCGAATTGCCCCTTGGTAGAGCGAGAGCGTAGGGTCGGGAATGACGAGGTTGGGGTCAATGGACATCACGCGTCCAAAGCCTTTACAGGTCTCACAAGCCCCTAGAGGTGAATTAAAGCTAAAGAGCGAAGGCATCGGTTCGCGGAACGTCGTATCGCAGTGTGCGCAAACAAAACCTTGACGGTAGGTGTGCCAAAGTTTTTCCCCTTTGCCATCCCCGTTGTCCAGAAAGACTTGAATTTTGCCAGCGCCTTTTTCAAGCCCCTGTTCGACAGCATCAATAGCGCGTTCTCGCACGAGACGATTCGCCTTGAAGCGATCTAACACGACCGAAAGGTGAATTTCTTTCTTCGTTGTGCGGCGTGCAAGAATCTTGCTAAAGCCCTGTGCGGAGAGCCCTGCTTCTACCGTTTCAATCGGCAAGGAGGTAGGAGCCGTTACTTCAAAGGTGAGATAAACTCGTGTATCTTCAGAAAGTTGCGCAATTTCTTTTTCTAGAGATTCAAAGATGCTCTGCGGGGTGTAATGACGCACTTCTTCGCCGCAGTCTGGACAGAAAGCGTGTGCATTGTGTGCAAAAAGAAGTTTAACGAGGTCATTGGCCCCCGTCATAGTCCCTACGGTAGAGCGAGAGGTACGCACAACGCCAGTCTGGTCAATGGCAATCGCAGGCGGCACTCCTTTAATCGCATCCACGTGCGGACGATCCATACGGTCTAAGAACTGACGAGCGTAGGGACTAAAAGTTTCAACGTAGCGGCGCTGTCCTTCAGCGTAGAGCGTGTCAAAAACCAAGGAGCTTTTCCCAGAGCCCGAGAGCCCCGTTACCACGGTGAGCTCTCCAGTACGAATATCTAAGTCGAGGTTTTTGAGATTATTTTGTTTGGCGCCCCGAATTTTGATCACTGGAGTGGTGTTTTGAGCCTGGGGAGTAGACGCTTCTGGGTGCTTCGTAGACATGTGATTTGATCAGTATTAGCAGTGCAATATATTCTTCAATAACGGTCGTTTTCTTCTCTTGGAGAAGGAGTGAGAAAGCGAGAGAGTCGAACCTATAATGGTACAGCAGTTTAACGTTCGATGAGCGATATCCCAAGCGGAAATGAGAGAAATAAAGAGGCGGGTGGAAAGGAGGAGAAAAGAGGGGCAAGAAGCAGAACGATCCACAGTGAAAGAGTTTGACGAACTTAGAAATAACTAGTTACATATTCTGACGGGTATTCCCTGTTTTTTTATGCTATATTTCTCCACTCGGTTGTCGGGGGTATAGCTCAGCTGGGAGAGCGCTTGCATGGCATGCAAGAGGTCAGCGGTTCGATCCCGCTTACCTCCACCAAAGAATAAGTCCTCATCGTCTAGAGGCCTAGGACACAACCCTTTCACGGTTGGTACCGGGGTTCGAATCCCCGTGAGGACGCCACCTCTTTTGAAGTGAATAGCAAAAGAAGTGGCGCGAATATAAAGTGATTGAACTGGATCACCACTATTCACGAACAATTTGCGGGGGTATAGCTCAGCTGGGAGAGCGCTTGCATGGCATGCAAGAGGTCAGCGGTTCGATCCCGCTTACCTCCACCAAAGAATAAGTCCTCATCGTCTAGAGGCCTAGGACACAACCCTTTCACGGTTGGTACCGGGGTTCGAATCCCCGTGAGGACGCCAGGCTATAAAGAAGCCCATAAATCCTTGTGATTTATGGGCTTTCTTCTTATCTGTTAGCTCTGAGCATCGCTCAGAGCTGGTCTTTGCAGATTAGTGATTGCGACGCTTGTCGGCTTCTTCCTTGACGGAACGGCGGACAGTATCAAACGCTTCATTAATAGCCAACATCACATCCATATTGGTGCGATTGACGATGATCGGTTGACCGGACGCTACGAGGTCAATGCGAACGCTAAAAGCCCCCATAGTCTGGTGACCTTCTTGCGAAATCGTGACCTTGCAAGGTCCGAGCTGATTGTCAAAACGACGCAATGCTTCGACTTTCTCGGCAACGGCGGTTTCAACAGCTGGAGAGCGGTTAATTCCATGGAAGACGGTTTGTAGAGCTTGCGACATATAGACACCTCTCTTTATTGTTGTGGTTTTCAAATCGGAGTAAGAATGAAAGAATCACCCTTCCCTTAACATCCAGTTTATAGCTATTTGACAGATTTTGCACAAACACTATGGGTAATCACCTAGACGCAAGACAAATCAGGATAGAATAAAGGGCTCTTAACAGAGAACAATTTTGACGTTGTTCCGATTTACTCAATAGTTCGGTTAAGCCACTACAGTAAGGCTACTCAGTGTGTCAGACGATCATGCCGACCCCATGACTCAAAGAGAAAGCAAGTAAAAACTCAAAACAATTTTTTTAGCGCAAAAAGCGCTTTCAGTAAAGAGAAAAAGAAAATGGATCGTAAACCTTGGAAAAACGAAGGAAACCACCGCGCTCCTTTTGGTGGTAATGATCGTCGTGACGGCTTCCGTAGTGATCGCCGTGACTTTGGCGATCGTCGTGGTTTTGGTGACCACCGTGAGTCTAGCGATCGTCGCGAATTTGGCGATCGCCGTGAATTCGGTGGTCGTCGTGAATTTGGTGATCGTCGCGATGGTGAACGTCGTAGTTTTGGCGAACGTCGCTCCTTTGGTGATCGCAAGCCCTTTGGCGCCGGTCTCCGTCGTGATCGTCCGTCCTTTGGTGGGGAACGTGGTGCACGCTTTGGCGTACGCTCTGGCCCGCGCGCTCGCGCTCTTGAAATGCGCCGTTACGCAGATCGTTCCGACTTCGCTAAGCAGGGCGTTGTGCGTCTTGATGCCGATGTGGCCGACTACTTTGATAGCGCAGAAGCTGTCAACAACGCTTTGCGTTTGTTGATTCAGTCGAGCCTTTTGCTCTCGAAGAAGGCAGAAAAGGAAGTCGAAGCTGAGGATCCGACTGTGGCCACAGCTGAAGAAGAGGAAGTCTTAACGGACGACATCTTTGATGACGAGGAAGAGCAAGAACTCGATAACGTCGAAGAAGATGAAGGCGAAGATCATGACGACGATGACGATGATGAGGAATCTGAAGAAAAGTCGTCTGAAGAGAAGTAATTGATTTTTAGCGTAATTTGCACGCAACAGAATCGATTTTGTCGTCAAAGTAAGAAAAAGTGAGCATTTTTCTTGCTGTTTTTGTAAAATTCAAGTCGACAGACAAAAAGGAGGTGGGAACCGAGCGTCTCGCCTCTTTTTTTGGCAATCATCTTGGAGTCTGATAACTTTTGTCAGAACTTTTCGTGTTAATGAATTCTCTCTGGCGTTAAGACGAGAAAATCCATTGAGCGAGGGCAAAAAATGCGAGGACAGTTACGTTCTCGCCTAGGCAGTTAGCGTGAAGTTGGCTACACTCAGCAAGATGGATTCGATGCGAGTTTTTTCCTGCTATTAAGAAGCGATATGAAATACATTTTGGCGCTTGACCAAGGAACGACCAGTTCCCGTGCAATTCTCTTTGATGAATACGCACAGATTGTGGCGATGGAACAGAAAGAGTTCACGCAGTACTATCCACAAGCTGGTTGGGTCGAGCACGATCCTATGGAGATTTGGAATACCCAAATCTCTTGCGCGCGAGCTTGCTTAACGAAAGCAGGCATTCAAGCTTCTCAAGTTTCTGCTATTGGCGTGACGAATCAACGTGAAACGACAGTTATTTGGGATCGTAAGACTGGTGAACCCATTGCGCCAGCTATTGTGTGGCAAGACCGTCGTACGGCAGAGATTTGCAAGGACTTGCAGCGCCAAGGGCTTGAAGTTTTAATTCGTGAAAAAACAGGTCTTCGCATTGACCCCTATTTCTCTGGAACAAAGATTCAGTGGATTCTCGATAGCGTCAAGGGTGCTCGCCAGCGTGCTGAGCGCGGCGAATTAGCTTTTGGGACGATTGATACATGGCTTGTTTGGAATTTAACGAAGGGACGCGTACACGCCACTGACATTACTAACGCTTCCCGTACTTTGCTTTGCAATTTGGTGACGGGACAGTGGGATGATGAACTTTTAGGTGTTTTAAATATTCCTCAGCAGTTATTGCCGCATATTGTGCCGAGCTCTGGTGTGCTCGGGATGTCGGGCCCAGAATGGTTGGGCGCACCTGTGCCCATCGCGGGTGTAGCAGGGGACCAACAGGCCGCTTCTTTTGGACAGATGTGCTTTGAGCCAGGTGTGACGAAAAACACCTATGGTACGGGTGGCTTCCTCTTGATGAATGTGGGTGAAACCCCTAAGAGCAGTGCGCATCGTCTGATTTCGACCTACGCTTGGCAACTTCAAAATGAGGCGCCTAGCTATGCGTTAGAAGGTTCGGTCTTTGTGGCTGGTGCCGTGGTGCAATGGTTGCGAGACGGTTTGCAATTTGTGGAATCTGCCAGCGAAATTGAAGCGCTCGCTTCGCAAGTGCCCGATAATGGAGGCGTCTATTTGGTGCCTGCATTTGTGGGCTTAGGGGCTCCGCATTGGGATACCTATGCACGTGGCACCATGATTGGCTTTACGCGTGGAACGACGCGAGCCCATATTGCTCGCGCCGCCTTGGAAGGCGTTGCTTTTGAGTGCGCAGAAGTGCTCGAAGCCATGTAGCTTGATGCGGGTACCCCGCTCAAAGAATTGCGTGTTGATGGTGGCGCCTGCCAGAACAACTTGTTGATGCAATTTCAAGCAGATATCTCTGGAGTGCCAGTTGTCCGCCCAGTGGTGACGGAAACGACAGCTCTCGGGGCTGCAACCTTAGCCGGCTTGGCAACAGGTGTTTGGAGTAAACGCGAAGATTTAACTTCGCTTTGGAAGATTGATCGCATATTCGAGCCGTCGATGAGTGACGATCAAAAGGGCTTTTTGATGAACCAATGGACTCGAGCAGTGGGCCGAGCCAGAAACTGGGATAAGTGAGATGACAGAACTAAAACCCATTGTGCGCGAGGATTTACTCGCCCAACTTCGTGAAGATACCGTATGGGACGTTGTTGTGATCGGTGGTGGTGCCACTGGTACGGGTATCGCCGTTGATGCCGCTTCGCGTGGCTTGAAGACGGTCTTGCTCGAAGCACAGGACTTCTCCGCTGGGACCTCTTCCCGTTCGACGAAACTTATTCATGGCGGCGTGCGCTACATGAAGAATCCTCGTGATTGGGGTTTGGTGCGTGAAGCGTTGAAAGAACGTCGCATTTTGATTAAGAATGCTCCGCATTTGGTGCATTCCAAGCCGTTCATCCTTCCTTGCTATAACAAGGGTGAACGCGAATTCTACACGGTGGGTTTGGGCATTTATGCCGCCATGACCTACGGTGGTTATGGCATTGGCCGTACGTCTTCCTTGTCGCGCGAAAAGACCCTGGAAGCTTTGCCTGGTGTGAAGCCTGAAGGTTTGATGGGCGGTGTGAAGTTCTATGACGGTCAGTTTGACGACGCCCGCTTGGCCGTTGCCTTGATGCGTACCGCCTTTGATCACGGTGCAGTTCCTCTTAACTACATGCCGGTGACGGGTATGGTCTACGAAAGCGGCACGATCCGTACTGTGAAGGCTACCGATAAGGAAACTGGTGAAGAATTCACGATTCGCACGAAGATGGTCTTCAATGCCGCTGGTGCTTGGGTTGATCCGATCCGTCGCATGGTTGATCCAGAAGCTAGCACGCTTGTTCGTGTCTCTCGTGGTTCTCACATCTTGTTGGATAAGTCCTTCATGCCTGGCGACACTGGCATGTTGATTCCGAAGACCCGCGATGGTCGCGTGCTCTTTGCTATTCCTTGGCATGGCATGCTCCTCGTTGGTACGACCGACGTGGAACAAAACGAAGCGAACTTCGATCCTGAAGTAAGCGAAGATGAAATCAGCTTCATGATTGAAACGGCTTCGGGCTATCTCGAAAAACCGATCACTCGTGCTGATGTGAAGGCCACGTTTGCTGGTTTGCGTCCGCTCTTTAACCCAACGGCTACTGGCTCTGCTGGTTCCACCGCTAAGGTTTCTCGCGAACACGCTGTGATTCCTGAATTCGGTAACATGATCACGGTGACGGGTGGTAAGTGGACTGCCTACCGTAAGATGGCCGAGCACGCTATGACGGTTGCTACGTTGCGCCACTTGGTGCCACCGCGTCTTTGCCTCACGCACGATTTGCCGATCGCTAAGAATCCGTTCTTCGATCCGGAAGCTCTCGAAATCGCTGCTGAACATTCCGATGCCGCTGATGCTGAAGTCGCTAAGTTCGCGGTCTATGCTCGCGACTACGAAGGCGCTCGTACTGCTGAAGACGTGCTCTTCCGCCGCTTGCGTTTGGGCCAGATGAATTTCGCCCGTACGGAAGCCCTCCGTCCGATTGTTGAAGCGGCCTTGGCTGGCAAAGAATACGTGAAGCCGGAAGCCCCTGTGGTTGAAGCAGAACCTGCTGAAGAAGCTCTCCCTGAAGTGACGGTTGAAGTGACCGAGGCTCAGGAAGAAGTGAAGGCCGCAGGTGAAGAAAAGCAGGACGAAGCTGCTAAGTAATCACTGAACCTCGGTTCTCATGAAGAGGAGATAGGGAAGAACCTTGTCTCCTCTCTTATTTTGTGGGGACGGTGTTTTTTAGGAAAAAATCTGGGTCTCTTATAGACAATAGATTTTATTTTCGGTAAAATCGCCAGTCTAACTTTGCTTTGCAGACTGCTTACCCCATCTTTTTCCACTGGCACTGCAAGATCTAGCACTGTTAGATATCAAATTAGAATGTTAGTCCTCAGGGTTAGATGAAGCCGAAGCTTCGCGCTTTGTGACTAACTTGGTTTTTTATTTCTGCTCGCGTTTATTTTGTTATCACGCGCTCTAATGATGGGTGAGTAATTGTGATTGCCACCAAAGAGGGTGTAGCGGCGCCATCCGCTTGCAACAAATTAAACCAGCAATCTTTTTTATATTAGGTGAACGCAATGAAGACCTTCTCGGCCAAGCCGCTTGAGGTTAAGCGCGACTGGTTCGTGGTCGATGCCAGTGACAAGGTGCTCGGTCGCCTTGCTAGCGAAATCGCTCTGCGCCTTCGTGGTAAGCACAAACCCGAATTTACTCCTCACGTCGACACGGGCGATTTCATCGTCGTGATCAACGCTGATAAGCTCGTTTTGTCTGCTGAAAAAGCTGGCAAGAAGATGTACTACCGCCACACTGGTTATCCAGGCGGTATCTATGAAACGACCTTCCGTGATATGCAAGCTAAGCATCCAGGTCGTGCTCTCGAAATCGCTGTGAAGGGCATGCTCCCGAAGGGACCGCTCGGCTACGCGATGATCAAGAAGCTCAAGATCTACGCTGGCGCTGAACATCCGCATACTGCTCAGCAGCCCAAAGTGTTGGACCTCTAATCTCAGGAAGGCTTGAAAATGATTGGTAACTACAATTACGGTACTGGCCGTCGCAAGAGCTCCGTGGCTCGCGTGTTCATCAAGCGTGGTACGGGCAAGATCCTCGTGAATGGTCGTGAATTGGATCAGTACTTCCATCGTGAAACTGGTCGTATGATCGTTATGCAGCCGTTGCAGTTGACGGAAAATGTCGAAACGTTCGACATCATGGTCAACGTCTCCGGTGGCGGTGAATCTGGCCAGGCAGGCGCTATTCGTCATGGCATCACTCGCGCCTTGATTGACTACGATGCTGGTTTGAAGTCTGTTCTTTCTAACGCTGGTCTCGTGACCCGCGACGCTCGCGAAGTCGAACGTAAGAAGGTTGGTCTTCACAAGGCCCGTCGCGCCAAGCAGTTCTCCAAGCGTTAATTCGCTGGCGAGTTGCTCGCAAGACAAAAGGCTCTGGATATTTATTCAGAGCCTTCTCAAAAAGGTCACAGTGTTTTGCTGTGGCCTTTCGTTTTTAGCGCCACCGATCCCATTGTTACGTGATATTCGATGCTGACAAAAAAGAATACATACAAAAGATTACGTCAGATGAGGGTATTATTTAAAAGGATTTTGGTGTAGGATAATCAACATCCTTTTGAAGTGGTGCTACACATTTCAATTTTAATTAACACTGTGGCTCTCCTCGAAGCACCCCGTGAGAACCCTTTCGTGAAGAAAACAACAATGGATCAAGAAACTACAATGGCTCAAGAAGGCATTGAAACCCCTGAATTAATGCCCGATCCGATTACCTTCACCGATGCAGCGGTTGAGAAAGTGAAGACGTTGATGGATGAAGAAGGCAATCCCGATTTGAAATTGCGCGTATTCGTACAGGGCGGTGGCTGTTCTGGTTTCCAGTACGGTTTCACCTTTGACGAATCGCAGAATGAAGACGATGCGGTCATGGAAAAGGGTGGAGTGACCCTCTTGATTGACTCCATGAGCTACCAGTACTTGGTTGGCGCAACCATCGACTTTAAAGAAGATTTGTCTGGCGCTCAGTTCGTGATTGATAATCCGAATGCTGTGACCACCTGTGGTTGCGGTTCGTCCTTTAGCGTATAAGAGCCTCTCTCTTTACAGCAATAGACACAAAAGACTCTCTAGATCTGATTTCTTGGGAGTTTTTTGCTTTCTCGAGAACCATTTTTTAATGTGGGTAGAGTGCCCCTAAGATGCGTGGACCAGCTGCTCGAGTGACGCTAGGGAGGTTACCCGGAGCGCGCGCTAAAAATTGCTCAGCGAGCCACGCAAACGCGGCCCCCTCTACATGGTCAGGATGAATGCCAAGTGCACTGGTTGTTGTTACCGTGCCTGAAAAATGCGTAGCAAGCCGCTCCATTAAAAAGAGGTTAAAAGCACCTCCACCGCAAACATAAACTTCCTCGATGTCAGGCGCTTCTCGTTGGAGCGACTGCATGATGCTCACTGCAGTGAGTTCTGTCAAGGTGTTAGCGACGTCTTCGGCTGGGATTGCTTTAAAGCGTGCGAGTTTCTCATCGAGCCAGGAGTTCGAAAAAAGTTCGCGCCCAGTTGACTTCGGGAAGGGAAGCGCGAAATAAGGCTCTTCAAGAAGCGTTTCTAAAAGAGGCTGAGAAAGATGCCCCGTTCGTGCCCAATCGCCATTTTTGTCGTAGAGCGCCCCAATATGGCGTTCGCACCAAGTATTGATAAGAACGTTTCCTGGTCCTGTATCTCCGCCACGAATCGTTGGATTCTCTGCCACCATACTTGGAATGAGAGAGAAGTTGGATATGCCCCCAATATTCAAAATAGCGCGTGGAGCCTTGCCACTAAAAGCTTTGGCGTGAAACGCAGGCACGAGAGGCGCGCCTTCACCACCCGCAGCAATATCACGAGAGCGGAAGTCGCATATGACATCAATCCCTGTGAGTTCAGCGAGCAGTGCACCATTCAAAATTTGGACAGTAAAGCCCTTTTCAGGTCGGTGACGGATCGTCTGCCCATGTGCACCCAGCGCAGCAATGCCTGCAGCGGGTAAATTGGCTTTCTCTAAAAGCGTGAGTGTTGCTTGAGCGTATTGACGAGCAAGTTCAGTCGCGGCTTCTCCTGCACGATCAATTTCATTGTCGCCAGGCGAGCAAAGGCTATAGAGCAATTCTCTTAATGCAGGGGAAAAGGGAAGGTAGGCGTGTCCCACCTCTCGCATTGATTGAGCGGAAAACTCCACCGCAACGGCATCAACCCCATCAAGGCTGGTGCCAGACATTAAACCAATCGTAATGCGAGACGTGGACATCTAAAGCGCTTTAGCGAACGGTGCTATCCATTTGTTGAGCGTTCTTCTGGGCTAAGTTCATTCTGAGGATAGAACGAGCTGGGAAGCTACTACGGAATCCGAGGCTGGCGCGAGCGGTTTCAGAGAGACCCGCTTGCGAGGCGCGAGGATTGCGAGAATTGGAATCTTCCTTCGCTAAGACCGTGAAACGATCGAGGAGGGGCTGAGAAACCGTCTTCAAGCGAGCTAACTGCACGGGAGTCAAATTATCCGTATCGGGCAAGTCAGCAGTGAGAGGATTCACCTGCACACCATCGATCACCAATTCATAGTGCAAATGGTTACCCGTAGCAAGACCAGTGCGCCCGACATAACCGATTACCTGTCCTTTCTGAACTTTCTGGCCGACTTTAAGACCTGAGGCAACGGCGGACATGTGAGCGTAAACCGTTTCACGATTTTGACCGTGGCTGATCTTCACATAACGACCATAACCACGCTTCTGGAAGCCTACAAAGGTAACTTCTCCTTCAGAAGCGGCGAAGATGCGAGAGCCCTTGGGTGCACGGAAGTCCGTACCATTGTGCGGACGAAGTTTTCCAGTCACGGGGTGACGACGAAGCGGAGCAAATTCGCTACTCACTTCTTTCACGTCGAGCGGCACACGCAAGAAGGTCTGCTTTACAGAGGAACCCGTTTCGGTGTAGAAACTCTTTAATTCAGGATGCCAGAAGGCCTCGGTCACTTTGCCAGCTTGCGAGATACGAACAGCCAAGAGTTGACCGTTACGAATGAAGTGACCGTTTGCGTACTTGCGTTCATAGGCAACCTGCACCAAATCTCCTTTCTTTAACTTCGGCAAGGGACTGCGGTTGGCTTCCCACACATTATCGAGCTGCGAGAGCACATGCTGCGGGATATCCAAGTTTTCAGCAGTACGAGCTAAAGAACCACTGAAGTGACCAGAGGCGGTCTCTTCGATGACGTCAAAGACGAAAGGCTGATTGGTTCCTGCGAGTTTTTGTCCATTGCGAACAATTTCGATCACACGGCTGTCGCGAGCGTGCGGACCCTCCAAATACATTCTCAAATAAGAAATCCGTCCATCTTCATAGAGACCTGCCGTAATGAACTGCCCAGGCTGGGGCATTACCAACGGACGAAAGTCGCGCTTGGAGCGAATGTATTTGAGAACTTCAGGATCCTTAGCGCCGAGCTTGCCGTAGATCGAGAAAAGCGTATCTCCAGTCATGACCGTTAGATTGCGCTCGGTCACATCGCCCGTGCTACTACGCAAAGCGTCAAGAGCAGGGCTAGAGATGGGGCTGAGACGTTGTTCGGCTAAAATTTCATCGAGAAGGCGAACTGCATGGGCATCTGTTGGAAGAGCACCTGCAGCAAAAAGACCTGCGCCGAGCACCGTCGAAAAGATGGCGGCTAAACCTGTTTTTCGCATCGAACCTGCCATGGAAGTGGAAGACGGCGTGATGCGTTGCAACCCCCAGAGGATCGCTCTGCTGGCATCATTCATCTGCTTGGCAAGTAGAGATGTAGCTATCATGGGGACAGGAGTTGCGAAAAAAATGAAAAACAGGAACAATAGTAGACCTATGCATTTTAATGCAGAGATCGTCTGTTGGGGCGTGAAATGACAACTTTTCGTCACATATCAAACCAATTTAGGTAATTTACAATAGACGACAGCTATTTTTTCCATCATAGAATCCTCTAATTCGTCAGTTTGAGAGGATCGATCACTCAAAGTTAAAGAAGGTTATCGATGTCTGAAGAGAAAATCGACGCTCAAGAGCAGAAACGCTACCCCGTCACGGATGAAATTCGTGAAAACATGGCTCTGATCCGTCGTGGCACAGATTCGTTTCTAATCGAAGAAGAATTTGAGCAGAAATTGGCTCGTTCTAAAGCAACGGGGATTCCTCTTCGTTGCAAGTTGGGCTTAGACCCTACGGCTCCCGATATTCATATCGGCCACACTGTGGTGCTCAACAAATTGCGCCAATTGCAGGACATGGGACACACCGTGATTTTCTTGGTGGGTGACTTTACGGCCGCCATTGGTGATCCGTCTGGTCGCAATGTCACGCGTCCGCCGCTCTCATACGATCAGATTGTGGCGAATGCTGAAACCTATTTGGCTCAGGCTGGTCTTGTGCTCGACATTGATCGCACGGAAGTGCGCTACAACTCCGAATGGTGTAACACCTTGGGTTCGGTGGGTTTAATTCAGTTGGCTTCGCGCTACACGCTCGCTCGTTTGCTCGAACGTGAAGACTTTTCGAAGCGCTATAACGAACAGGCCCCGATTGCTATGCACGAACTTCTCTACCCGCTCATGCAGGGTTACGACTCGGTCGCTTTGAAGGCTGACCTTGAGTTGGGTGGTGCTGACCAGCGTTTTAACTTGTTGGTGGGTCGTGAACTTCAACGCCAGTACGGTCAGGAAGCACAGTGCATCTTGACGATGCCGCTCTTGGTTGGTCTTGATGGTCAGGTGAAGATGAGTAAGAGTAAGCACAACTACATCGGGATTACCGATACGCCGAACGATATGTTCGGTAAGGTGATGTCGATCTCTGACTCGCTCATGTGGGACTGGTATGACCTCTTGAGTTTGAAGAGCAACGCGGCAATTGCCCAGTTGAAGAAAGAATGTGAAGAAGGTCGTAATCCTCGTGATGCGAAGGTGTTGCTTGCTAAGGAAATCGTGGCTCGCTTCCATACGGAAAGCGCCGCCAATGCCGCTGAAGAAGAATTCAACGCGCGTTTCCGTGCTGGCGCTATGCCTAGCGACATTCCTGAAATTACCGTTCAGGCTCCTGAAGGCAAGATCACGATCGGTGTGATGATCAAGGCCGCAGGCTTGGCGGAATCCACTGGTGAAGCCAACCGCAATATCGATCAGGGTGGCGTGAAGATCAATGGCGAAAAGGTGACGGATCGTCGTCAGACCGTAAGCGCTGGTGAATCCTTCGTGCTGCAGGTCGGCAAGCGCAAATGGGCTAAGGTCACGGTGGAGTAATTTGCCGTGTTAGCGTTAGTTCAACGTGTTTCGGAAGCGGGCGTTACGATTGATGGCATCCGCCGTGCTTCGATTGGCCAGGGGTTGCTGGTGCTCGTGTGCAGGCAACCTGGCGACACCGAAGAGCGCATTGAGCAGCTTGCCAAGAAGGTTCTCAAGTTGAGAATTTTTTCGGACCCTGATGGCAAAATGAATCTCTCGGTTCAAGACATTCAGGGGGAGGTGCTCGTGGTCTCGCAGTTTACGCTTGCCGCAGATACGAACTCGGGCAACCGTCCTAGCTTTTCTGGCGCGGCATCTCCAGAAGAGGGACGTCGCGCGTACGAACACTTTTTGAAAGCATTAAATGACCTTGGTATGCCTGTGCAGACTGGAGAGTTTGGTGCGGACATGAAAGTGAATTTAGTCAACGATGGCCCTGCAACATTTTGGCTTTCGCGTTAATCTTGATGGGTGAATCTCTAGAGAACAGAGACTCACCCATTCGTGTTTTTGGATAGAACAAATTGATAGAAGGACAGATGGTATGAAAATTACATCAAGCAGTTTTGCCCACGGAGCAGTGATTCCTTCCCGCTTTGCTTATGGGAAAATCGGTTCTCAAGGCGAAACAGAACTCTCCGAAAACCGTAATCCAGAATTGAGTTGGACGGATGCGCCAGCTGGAACGCGCTCTTTTGTCGTGGCTTGCTTGGACGATGATGTTCCAACAAACCGCGAAGAGAAAGACGCTCGCGGGGAATTGCCTGCTTATCAAACACGCCGCCGCTTTGTTCATTGGGTGCAAATAGATGTACCAGCAGAGGTAAAAACGATCCCTGAGGGGGCATTACTTAATAAACTAGTGGCTGGTTTTGGTCGTCCTGGCATTAACGACTACTCTCGTGGAGAAGAGGTTAAACTGGGCGAAACAGGAACGGGCTATGATGGTCCGTGCCCACCATTTTTCGATGCTCGCTGGCACACCTATCGCTTTATGGTGATTGCCTTGGATGTAGAGCATTTACCTCTGCCAGAACGCTTTACGTGGGAAGAGGTGGAAGTCGCTATGGCTTGTCACGTCTTAGGAACGGCCGAGTGGTTGGGCATTTATACATTGAATCCGCGTTTAGTCTGATGGGCAAAAAAAGCGCTGAGTTTTACCCGAAGTGGTGGAGCTAGCGCTCGCTTCAGAAGCGGCAAAACGCACAAATTTTTGTTTTTTCTTTTTAATTTTTCTCTTTTTATAGGAAGGTCTACATCGTGTATAAACGATCCAATACCATTGCTAAAACGGACGCTACTGTTTGGAATGCCATCGTGGCTGAAAATGCTCGCCAGGAAGAACACATTGAGTTGATCGCTAGCGAAAACTATGCTTCTCCTGCCGTGATGCAAGCTCAGGGCTCTCAGCTCACCAACAAGTACGCTGAAGGTTATCCAGGCAAGCGCTACTACGGTGGTTGCGAAAACGTCGACGTAGTGGAAACCTTGGCGATCGAACGCGCTAAGAAGATTTTCTGCGAACCCGCTGGCGTGGAAATGGCCGTGAATGTGCAGCCACACTCTGGTGCTCAGGCTAATTCCGCTGTGTTCTTGGGTCTTTTAGAGCATGGTGATACCATCATGGGCTTGTCGCTCGCTGAAGGTGGCCACTTGACCCACGGTATGCGTCTTAACTTCTCGGGTAAGTATTTCAACGTTGTTCCCTATGGCTTAGACGCTGACGAAAAGATTGACTACGACAAGGTTGAAGCCCTCGCTAAGGAACATAAGCCCAAGCTCATCATCGCTGGTGCTTCTGCCTATTCGCTTCACATCGATTTCAAGCGCTTTGCTGATATTGCTCATTCTGTTGGCGCTTACTTCATGGTCGACATGGCTCACTACGCTGGTCTGATCGCCGCTGGTGTTTATCCCACTCCGTTTGGTCATGCCGATATCATCACCACGACTACTCACAAGACGTTGCGCGGTCCGCGTGGCGGTTTGATCTTCTCTCGTTCTGATTTGGAAAAGAAGATCAACTCCGCAGTTTTCCCAGGCATGCAGGGTGGTCCTTTGATGCACGTGATCGCGGCCAAGGCTGTGGCCTTTGGCGAAGCTCTTGATCCCTCTTTCAAGGCCTACGGCGAGAACATGCTGAAGAACGCTCAGGCTATGGCTGATGAACTTCAAAAGCGTGGCCTTCGTATCGTCTCTGGCGGTACACAAAGCCACGTGATGCTCGTTGACCTTCGCCCATTGAAGATCACTGGCAAGTTGGCTGAAAGCGCTTTGCACGAAGCTAACATCACCGTCAACAAGAATACGATTCCGAACGATCCGGAAACGCCATTTGTCACTTCTGGTATTCGTTTGGGTTCTCCCGCTATCACGACGCGTGGTTTCGGTGAAGCCGAAGCTCGTAAGGTGGCGAATTTGATCGTTGACGTGCTCGAAGCCCCGACCGACGAAGCTGTGCTCGCTCGCGTGCGCGCTGAAGTCCATGAGTTGACGAGCGCTTTCCCTGTCTATCAGGACTAAAAAGATCAAAATTCTCTCAAAAAGGGCGTGAAAAGATCTAAAACATACAAGGGCTATCATTCAGATACGAGTGGTAGCCCTTATTTTGTGTGTTTGCGCTTGATTTGGCGCTAAAGGAGGGATAAACTCACACATAACTCAAAACCCCAATTTCTGGGGTTCTCATCACTGGACAAACTACAGAGAGGTTTTTCATGCGTTGTCCTTATTGTCAGCACAAAGATACTCAGGTGATCGATTCTCGTGCCCCTGATGAAGGTGCCGTCATTCGCCGTCGACGCCGTTGCTTGTCTTGTGGCAAGCGCTTCACGACTTTTGAGCGTGCACAGCTCCTTATGCCTCTCATCGTCAAGCGTGGTGGCATTCGCACGGAATATAACCGCCAGAAGATGCTCTCATCGATGATGCTCGCGCTACGTAAACGCCCTGTCTCTTTTGAGCGTGTTGAAGATGCCGCAGACTTTATTGAGCAGCAGATGATTTTGATGGGTGAGCGCGAAATTCGCTCTAACCTCTTAGGCGACTTGGTGCTTGATGCACTTTCTCGATTGGACATCATCGCCTACATTCGTTTTGCCTCTGTCTACCTCAATATTTCTGACCCAGAATCCTTCATCGTCTTGATTCAGAAGACGATTGAAACGAGCGATACGACCGTGGACTTGCACGCCAAACCGACGACAGAACGCACGGTAGAGGCCCTGCGTCGCGCTGTTGAGGCCGTTCGATGATGGACTCTTTTAGCCAGCAAGATACCGAATGGATGCAACGAGCACTTTCTCTCGCGGAACGTGCTCGTCGTCTTTCTCCTCCAAATCCCAGCGTGGGCGCTGTGATTGTGCGCGATGGACGTGTCCTAGGGGAAGGGTTCACCCAAGAGGTGGGTGGTCCTCATGCAGAAGTGATGGCTCTAAGAGACGCCGCAGCGCGTGGAGAAAATGTAGAAGGCGCCACGATCTATGTGACGCTTGAACCGTGTTCACACTACGGACGTACGCCGCCTTGTGCGAAAACGCTGATTGAGCATAAAATGGGACGAGTGGTAGCTGCTATTACGGACCCTAACCCTGCTGTCGCGGGGCGAGGTCTCAATATGCTCAAAGAAGCAGGTATTGAAGTAACGCTTGGCGTTTGTGCTTCAGAGGCTTGGTATATGAATGCGGGCTTCTTAACCCGTATGAGTACTGGACTTCCATGGGTGCGTCTGAAAGTCGCCGCAACACTCGATGGTCGCACGGCGCTCGACGATGGGCGATCGGCTTGGATTACGGGTGAAATGGCCCGAGAAGACAATCAATACTGGCGAGGGAAAGCGGGTGCCGTTGTGACTGGAATTGGTACGGTTTTAGCTGATGACCCACGCATGAATGTGCGCTTAAACGATCAAAAGCGTTTCCCTCTGAAAGTTGTCCTTGATACGCACTTGAAGTGCCCAACCCAAGCACGCCTTTTTGAAGACGGGCAAACGCTCGTTGTTGCTGCACATGATCCAGAGAATCGCGCAGGAGCGCTACGTGCCCGTGGGGCAGAAGTGATTTTTTTACCAGACGAAACCCAACAAGGAGTCGATCTCGGTAAAATGTTGACACTGCTTGCAGAGCGCTCTGTCAACGAAGTTCACCTCGAAGCGGGCGCTATGCTCAACGGGGCTTTTTTAGAAGCAGGTCTCGTTGACGAAATTTTGCTTTATACCGCGCCTTGCCTCTTTGGTTCTGGTAAGCCCATTGCGACGATTCTGGAGCCAGAAACTCCAGGTTCTGCTTTGCGTTGGCACCTCTGGGAACATAAGAGCGTGGGGAATGATTTGCGAACGATTTTACTTAGGAGAAAGCTGTAATGTTTACAGGTATTGTCCAAGCGATTGGTAAGGTCCGTGAACCCGAAAAGTTGGGTAACGGCGTGCGTTTGACTATTTTGGCACCGGACTTGGGTCTTTCTGAAGTTCGCGTGGGTGATTCTATTGCTGTTAATGGCGCTTGCATGACGGTGGTCGAAGTCAACGAAAAAGAATTCAAGGTGGACGTTTCAGCCGAAAGTCTCTCCAAGACCACGGGTTTGGATACCTTTGGCGAAGTGAATCTTGAAAAAGCGATGCGCTTGGGCGATCGCGTGGATGGTCACCTGGTGAGTGGCCACGTTGATGGCGTGGGCCAAGTTGAGTCCATGGAAAAAGTGGCGGAATCCTATCGCTTGATCATTCGCGCTCCTCGCAACTTGTCCCCGTACTTGGCTTACAAGGGATCGATTACGGTGAATGGTGTTTCTCTCACGATTAATCGCGTGGAAGATACCGCACTCGATACACTCGTTGAAATCAACTTAATTCCGCACACGGTCGCTGTGACAACGCTGAAGCTCTTGAAGCCGCAAACCTATGTGAATCTCGAAATCGATACGATTGCTCGTTATGTGGAACGTATGATTTCCTTGAAAAACGATGAAGATTCGTTCTTCTAAAAAATCACATTGAGAAAACTCGAGGTTCTCTAGCAACCAAAATAGCCATCAGGAATTGCTCTTGATGGCTATTGTTTTGGAATTAAAGGAAAAGTGCGCGAAGGGCGTCGTCCCAAATTTCCAATGTTCGCGCATAGCGGCATCCCATGCTGCGACAGTACCAGGGAAGGGGCACTGCAGGGATAGAAACCCCAATAGCTTTGACGACTTTGAGATACTCGACGTTGGCAACCGTAGCATCGCCACAAAGCGCGACGATATTTGCGTCTGAATAACGAATAAGCGCTTCCCAACCGCCGTGAGAGGCAGGATCTGTGACGCCAGGGAGGATCTCTTTGAGTCCATCGTTCACGACGTTTGTGAGCCCCAACGGTCTCAAAATATTCTTAGAGAGATCGGAGTCAGCACTTGCCGCAAAAACGAATCCTTTATTTTCCACAAGATGCCGAACGCCTAATATGGGCAGAACTCGTAGAGATGGGAGTTTCGGCAGGGATTGCAGAGTGCGAAGACGTGTTTCTATATCGCTAATGATGCGCTCGGCTTGCTTTTTTTCTCCCATTAGGGCTCCAGCACGACGTAGCACTTCTTCAGGGCTTCCTTTCACGTCTAGGGTGAGCACTTTAAAGCCCTCTTTTTCAAGAGGTTCTTTGAGTTCAACGGGGTTGAGCTCAGAAAGCCCATTGTCTTCGAGCAAAACGTAGTCTGCTTTAATGCGCTTTGCGGCAGAATCCAAAATTTGTGGACGACTTTGCATCGCGCAGAGTGTGCACTCGAGCATCTTTTCTGCTGGGTGCAACGTTTCCATCGAAGGAATATCTCCGCCGATTAAACCACGACCAAAAATGCGCAGTTGCGCAAGCGCTTCCGTGGCCGTGTCACCCACAAAAATGGCATTTTCATAGCGTGGAAAAGGAGTAAAAGCATTGAGCATAGGATCTCGTTTCTTCTGTTAAGAGGTGGTATTCAATGTGATGACGCAATCAGCAAGGGAAGAGAGCTCCTGATGCGTCACCATCAAAATGGCGCTGTGAGGAAGTGCTACTCGCAGCCTCTGAAGGATACGAAGCGCGGCGTCTTCATCCATGGCGGAAGTGGTTTCGTCAAGAAGAAGCAGTGCTGGTTGGGTCGAAAGTGCTCGGATGAGCATGATGCGTTGTGCTTCGCCACCCGAAAGTAGCGCTCTCCAGTCTCCTGTCTCATCTAGACGGGTAAAGAGATGCTCGAGCTCCATCAGGGAGAGCCAGTGCTTTAACTCTTCATCTGAGTAAGCATCAAAAGAGTTTGGGTAGCAGAGGTTTGCGCGCAAAGTGCCCTTCATGAGGTAAGGCGATTGCGGAAGCCATAAAAAGCTCTCTGGACGCTCAAGCGTTCCTTCATAACGATCGTAAAAGCCCGCAATGGCTTTAAGCGTAGTGCTCTTTCCAATACCAGAAAGCCCAGTGATGAGTCCCAATTCTCCTTGGGCAAGCGAGAGCGTTAATTCAGTTTTTCTCACACCATCGGGTAAGCTCAACCGAATAGCAACGCTAAGAGTGGGAGAGACAGCGAGAGAGGCTTCTTTTTCTGTTGCCGAGAGCCCAGAGAGCAGACCATTTAAACGTGCAGAGACAGCGGCCAGTTTGGCTAAGTCATCATAGGCAATGATGAACCAAGAAAGCGAGCGGGCAACGTCCACAAAGGCACCACGCAACTGCATGAGTCCGCCCAGCGCAATGCTTCCCGCAAAAAGCGCAGGTAGCCCCAAAATGATTGGCGTCATGTGCGTGATTTGTCCTAAACCCACAGTGAAAAGCGAGAGGTCTCGCTCTTTTTTGACTCGCCGAATCAAAAGATCAATTAAACCGTAGAGTTGAGAGTGCAAACGGGCGTGCTCGTTTTTTTCGCCGTGTGCACCCGCAATCGCGTCGGCATGACGGCGTTTTTCAATCAAGGCGTAACGCAGATCTGCTTCCTGATGTTGGGCTTCAAAGTTGAGCGCTTTTAGTGGGTAGCCAATCGTATGCGTGATCAGCATGCCAAGCACTGTATAGATGATGCAGGCCCAAAACATCGTACCGTGGATGGTGATGTTGCCCAAGGTGAGTGGCATGGAGAGCGACCAGAGTACAACGGTAAAGGTGCCAATGGTGAGAATCGACTCGATGAAACTCAAAAATAAGTTAATCGAGAGCGAAACAAAGGCGCAGGAGTCCTCGAGTAAACGCTGATCGGGGTTATCGGGCTCAAGACCGCTTTCTCGAAGACGATAGTGCGCAGACTTACTAGAGAGCCAGCGATCAAAAAGTCGTGTCGTAAGGTCACGCCTAACTTTGAGGATTAGGCGCGACTTTAGGTAGTCCGTCATGACGAGGACAAAGATGATGAGTGTGACGAGCCCCGCAAAATAGAGGAGCTCGTTCATAATCGTTTCTTTATCGACAGCCGCGAGCGCGTCAAAGAATCGCCCATTCCACGTGTTCATCAACAAGGAGAGACGCACGCTGTAGACATTGCCAGCAAGAACAATGAGTAAAAGGGCGGCGGCCGTCCAACTGGCCCGTGATCGACAATACTCGATCACGAATGCCAGTAGCGCACGTCGAGGTGAAGTGACTTGGGGTTCTGCCATAAATTAGAACTTGGCGGAGACCCAAACACGAACCGTACGACCAAAGCCTGTTGTGCCACCCATGCGGTAGGAGACGCTACGCAGATATTTTTCATCGGTCAGGTTTTCAACAGACGCATTGAGCGTGAAGTCGCAGAAGTTCGCCACACGCGGCGCCCAGGATAGACCCAAGGCATGTGTGGACACGTCCTTGTAGTACGAGCTCATTGAGTCAGTCGGGGCTTTTTCGCTCCAATTAAAGCGATACCATGCACCGAGCGAAGCAGCAGGAATTTGGTAGCTCGCACGGAAGGAGAAGTTCTGTGGGGAAATGCCTTCTTCACGTTCCCCAGTTTCTTTGTCCGTTGCACGCAAATAGCCGTAGCCCACATCAAAAGCGGCATTACCGACCTTGTAGTTGGCGCTCAACTCAATCCCTTTACGCACGACGTGGTTGAGGTTAACCACTTGATAGACCTGCATTCCCATATCGTCTTTCCATTCATTGATATGGAAGCCATCGCGGAAGTCGTTATAAAAGAGCGCAGCACGAACCGTAAGACGGTCAGTTTCGGTCAACAAAGAGCCAAAATTGGCATTGACCCCGAGTTCATAGTTGCGAGACTTTTCCGGTTTGAGGTCTGGATTGGCAAGCACCGTACCATGCATCGGGAAAGCCATGCCACCCATCTTGAAGAGGGGCAGGTTGTAGAAAAGTTCATCCATGCTTGGGGGACGATACCCGAGAGAGGCCGTTCCCCAGAGAGTCAATCCTTCCATGGGTTTGAATTCGAGCGCGAGGCTAGGGGTCACTTCATGGTCGCTTGAACTGGCGAGCTTTGGGTTGTCAGCCGAGCGACGGTAGTAGTTGAAACGTACCCCGGGCGTTAAAGTGATTTTGTCCGTCAGAGCGAGCGCATCGGTAACAAAAATCCCTAAGTCAAGCGCATCGGCGTTCGGACGCTGTGAGTCTTCAGAACTTGCGGTTGAGCCATCGTTAAGCATTGGGTTGCTCGAGTAAGAAGTTTGGGAGCTTCGATAGATATCAAAGCCAGCAGTGACTTCTTGGGGAACGCCCAAGGTAAAACTACTCGTATTTTGAAGCGTAAGACCAAGAGAATTGAATTTGTCCCCATTGCGAATAGTGCCTTCCCCAAAGCGCGGATTGTTATACGCGGTTTGGTAGTCGTATTCGCTACGGCTCCACTGAATGGAGGTTTTCAAATTGACGAGTGGACCATTTTCATATTGATAAGCCCCAGTAATACGGTGTTGCTTATAGTCGTAGCCAAGCGGTAAATCGTCCGCTGTCCAGCCGTCGTCTGCGTCATCGTAGTTGTAGGTGAGCGTTGCCATGGATTCGAGCGTTGGGGCAAAGCTCACCTTGGCCAGGAGCCCACTTTCTTGTGCATCACGGTCAGTTGAGCTCGTTGGCACCGAGAGCTTCAAGTCACCGCTACCTCGATGGGTAATCGCAAAGAGGGCATCAATCGTGTCAGTACGACCGTAAAGATAAGCCATCTTGCTCCACTCGTGAGAAGCACTGTCGTAACCAGTTTTGAGCATAGCACCGAAAGATTCCCCGAGTGCCAAGAAGTCAGAGGCGGACTTCGTTGTCGCGGCAATTACCCCAGCGATACCGCCGTTACCGTAAAGTACAGAGCCACCTCCACGTTTCACTTCCAGTTGTTTGATGAGCTCTGGATCTAAGAAAATTCCGACGGGGTGGTTGCCTGACATCGTGTAGTTGTCTTGGCGAACGCCGTCAATCAAGTAAATATTCTGGTTGGGATCTCCGCCTCGAATAGAGACTTTTCCATAAATCGGACTGTTAGAAGCTTCAACACTGACGTTAGGAATACCGTCCAGCGCATCGAAAAGGGTTGCAGGCGCTTCGGTGGCGAGCTGTTGCTCGCCAATCACAACGATGGATGCCGTTGCATCTTCAAGTGCCTTTTCCGTACGTGTTGCGGTTACCACAACTGTTTGAGGGGCAACGATGCTATTGCTGTCTGTCTCGGTTGCGTGCACTGTAGGCGTAAACGCAGTGAAGGCAAGGGCGAGGGCAGTAATGAGCGGTTTTTCGATAAGAGATTGGGTGAAGATGGGTGATGAGTCAAGCATTAAGGTGTCTCCAATAGTGAAAGAGGTTAGTCATGATGGTTGTCTCAATTATAATTGAGAATCATTTTCAATAAAGAGTAATTAATCGAATTTGGGCTAAGGGGAAACCCTAAGTTTCAGCAACGACGTGATGACAAGAAAAAGCTTAGAAGGCTCATCGATAGTGAGTTTTATCGAAATTCCGAAGAGAAGCTTTGTCAATTCTGTGAAAAATCAAAATGGGAAAAATTGATTTTTCTCTTGGGCGAAAAGCGTTTTTTACTTTCCCTCTTGTGTCTTTTTGAAAGGTGTTTCTTTGTTGAGGAAATTTGATGAGTGACATCACGTTGCAAAGAGACGTCCACAGATAACTTCGTGACGTTTTAAAATAAAAGAACAACGACGAGAAATGCGCTCGTCGTTCATTGTTTTATTCACGCGCTCTTAGGCGTAAGCCCCCGAGATATTCATCTGCTAGAGAGTGCGTACTATTGTTGGTGAAAAATTATGCGTTCTATTCAACTGTTTACACCGTTGCAGCTCGGTCCTGTGACGGTCAATAACCGTATTGCCATTCCTCCCATGTGTATGTATCGTGCCAAGAGCGGCATGGCGCAAATTTTCCACAAAGTGCACTACGGCTCCTTGGTTTGTTCTGGCGCAGGTCTCTTGACGATTGAGGCGACGGCTGTGCGTCCTGATGGTCGCATTTCGGATGCTGACCTGGGACTTTGGTCTGATGAGTGCGAAGCTGCGCTTGCTCGTACGATCGAAGTGCTGCGTGAAATTGCCCCAGATGTGAAGATTTTCATTCAGTTGAACCACGCTGGCCGCAAAGCGAGTACCGATCCCGTGACGGGCACCCCGATGAAGCCCTTGCAAGGTGGCTGGGGCACTTTAGCGCCGAGTGCTATTCCGTTTGCTGAAGGCTGGCCCACGCCGAAGGAACTCTTACCAAACGAATGCGAAGCGATCATTGATGCGTTTGCTTCTGCGGCACAGCGTGCTGTGCGTGCAGGGGTTGATGGCATTATGGTGCATGCGGCTCATGGTTACTTAATCCACGAATTCCTCTCTCCGCTATCCAATCTTCGTATCGACGAGTACGGCGGAGCGATCGACGGTCGTACGCGCTTTGGCTTGAATGTACTTCATCGCGTGAAGTTGAGCGTCCCGAACAATATCGCTGTTGGTGTGCGTGTCTCTGCAACGGACTGGGTCGATGAGGGTTTACAGGTCGAAGATGTGATCGAATTCTTGAATAAAGCCAAGGTTCATGGACTCGACTTTGTGGATGTCTCCACGGGCGGTTTGGTAAAAGCGGATATTCCTGTAGCACCAGGCTATCAGGTAGAATTTGCAACCCGCATCAAAGAAGAAGTAGGACTTCCGACGATTGCCGCGGGGCTGATTACAGAACCTGTGCAGGCTGAAACCATTCTGCGCTCTGGTGAAGCGGACATGGTGGATATTGGCCGCGCCATGCTTCGTGACCCACGTTGGGGTTGGCATGCAGCGCAGGCACTCGGTGTAACTGGATTGCCTATGCCAAATAACGTTGCATTTGGCTACCGCGTCTAATGCGCTAAATTAGCGCAATTTGGTAAGTTATCGAGTAAAATACCTGCACACAATGGCGTTCTCTGCTTTCTTGGAGTTTCCATTTGAGCAGAACGCACGTTCTCTCAGAAAAGAAGAACGATTTGTTAAATACCGATCAATAATGGGCGCGTGTCGCCCGATTGCCCCACAGGGCTTAGCTCTGCGGGTTCCTCACCCCAAGGATGATGGGGAATTAATGTCAATCGACGAAAGCCCTAAGGAGAATAGAAATGGCAGTTGATATTGTGCCGAGCGTGATGGATGGTACCAACCTTCGTATTGGTATTGTGGTGGCTCATTTTAACGAATACGCTGGTCGCGGTGAATTCGATGCTTGTATCGATGAATTGCGCAAGTTGGGCGTGATGGATGAAGATGTGACTAAGGTTTCTGTGCCTGGCGCTCTTGAAATCCCGTTTGCCCTTCAGAAGTTGGCTCAGACTGACGAATACGACGCCCTTATCGCTTTGGGTGCTGTGATTCGCGGAGAAACCTATCACTTCGACTTGGTCGCGAATGAATCTGCCGCTGGCATCATGCGTGTTTCCTTGGACTTCGAAGTGCCTATCGCCAACGGTGTGTTGACGACCGAAAATGACGAACAGTGCCAGGCACGTTTGGACATGAAGGGTCGTGACTGCGCCCGTTGTGCCGTTGAAATGGCCAACTTCGCTAAGGAATTCGTGCCGGAAGATGATTTCGACGACGAAGAATAATTCATAGGAAACTCAGATGACAGAGCAGAAAAAGGCGCAAGCGAATCCTCGCACTCCGCGCCATTTGGCACGCGTCTTTGCGCTTCTCGGCTTGTACCAATGGTTCGCCGATCTAACGCAGGACTATGCGAGTATCGAAGCGCATTTGTCTGAACTGGTTGCAGACGACGCTGACGAAACTAAAGCAGTTGAGTTGGATGAACGTGACTTTAAACACGCCGATCAGGAGTTCTTCAAGCGGCTCCTCTCTGGGGTGTTGGATCGCCATGTTGAAATCGCCGAAATCGTTTCTAAGGCAGTCGACCGCGACTTGAAGCGGGTTTCGATGGTGGAGCGCTGTGTGCTTTACATCGGCACCTACGAGTTGCTCGCTTGCCCGGAAACGCCGTGGCGCGTTGTGATGAATGAGTCTGTTGAGTTAGCGAAGTCCTTTGGTAGTGGCAACCGCTACACCAATGGGGTGCTCGAAGGGATTGCAAAAATCTTGCGTCCCGCCGAAGTACAGGGCTAATTCAACGCTTCGATAGAGGAAGAAAGCGGAGCTTTTCTCTCCTCACAAGAAAGGCCGTTTGACACTGTGAGGTAGTTAAACGGTCTTTTTTGCGTTTAGAACGCTTGGAAATTGTTGGAGCATGGAAATGTCAGAAGGTGAATTTCAGATCATTGATCGCTTTTTTACGCATTCTTCTTTCGGTGCTTGGAAGAGTCAAGGTATTGGAGATGATTGTGCCTTGATTGATACAGGAGTAGAAAGAATTGCGGTCACCACCGATATGATGGCGATTGGTACGCACTTCTTGCCGAGTTGTGCGCCAGAGAACGTGGGCTATAAAGCTCTTGCCGTCAATCTCTCTGACTTGGCAGCGGCTGGAGCAACGCCTCGTGCTTTTTTCCTCTCGATTGGGTTACCAGATCGTGATGATGCGTGGCTAGCAAAGTTCTCTCAAGGCATGATGGCACTCGCCCGTGAAACGGGTTGCGCCCTTTTAGGAGGCGATACGACCCGCACAGCAGAAGTGGCAGATAAACGTGCCCCAGTGACGATTTCCATTACTGCAATGGGTTCACTTCCTGCAGGCAAGGGGATCACTCGCGCAGGAGCTAGACCAGGAGACGATATTTGGGTCTCTGGTACGCCGGGCGACGCTTACGCAGGCCTCAAAATTGCTTGGGGGCATTGGAGCGCGATGGATCGCCCGACGGCGTATTTTAAGAGCCGCATGGAGCGTCCTACGGCTCGTGTGGAGTTAGGTGAAGCGCTTCTTGATATAGCGAGCGCAGCGGCCGATATTTCCGATGGTCTACTTGCCGACTTGGGACATATTTTGGAGAGAAGCGATGTGGGCGCAGACCTTGTTTGGGACGCTATGCCGCGCTCTGAGGCGCTCATGATGCTCACCGAAGCGCAGCAACAAGAAGCCGCTTTGAGCGGTGGGGACGACTATGAACTCATCTTTACCGCTCCGAGAGAAGCCCGAGAGAGAATAGAGCAACTCTCACGCGCAACTTCATTAAGGATTTCCCGAATAGGTAAGATTCGCGCAAGAGATTCGAGTAATAATCTGATATTAAGGACAGATGCGGGTATAGTTATAGCAACCCCGACCCCGGGCTTTAACCATTTTGCAAATTAATTGCAGGATTGACCCCTTCTAGAAGTAGTCATAACTTTCAGGAAATCCAAGCTATGCTGAAAAAATATGATGCCGAAAATCCGGCCAACAAGATTCCTATGACCAGCCGCTTCATTTGGTCGCACCCCGCCCATATGTTGGCTTCCTGTTTTGGCGTGGGAGGGTGTTCCAGTGCGCCTGGTACCGTCGGCTCGGTGATGGCCGCACTCCTTTATATCGTTTTTGCGCCCTCTATTCCGACGAAGTGGTGGCTGGTGTTGGCAGTCGTGCTCTTTGTGGCTGGTATTTGGGCCGCAAGCAAAGTGGCTGCCGATTTGGGCGTCGAAGACCACAAGGGTGTGGTGATTGACGAATTTGTCGCTGTCCTTCTTCTCTTTGCGGCTCTCCCACAGGGTCCGCTTTGGTGGATCTTTGGCTTTATCGCCTTCCGCTTCTTTGATATCTATAAGTTGCCGCCCTGCGATATGATCGATGAAAAGATGAAGAACGGTTTTGGCGTGATGCTCGACGATATCGTCGCGGCTTTCTATGCCTGGATCGTGGTGAGCTGCTTGGGCTGGCTCTTTAGCTAATTCACCTCGAAAGGCGCTTTTCATTACTAACGAACTTACTGGCATTCTCGGCGCAAGACGCCGAGAGTGCTCTTTGGTGAATGTATGAATCTTGATGAACAAATTGCTGCCTTAGCCCAGAATTTGGGTAAAGCGACGTTGCAGTCCAAACATAAAATTGTGACCGCAGAAAGTTGCACGGGCGGGATGCTCGCCTCTGCGATTACGGATGTGGCTGGCAGTTCACAGTGGTTTGAAATGGGGTTTGTCACCTACGAAACCTCAACAAAAACGCGCTACCTTGATGTGGATGCGAAAGTGATTGAAGAAAAAGGGGTCGTGAGTGAAGAGGTCGCGCAAGCGATGGCGCGTGGCGCGCTAGCACAGTTTCCTCAATGCACCCTGAGTGCGGGCATTACGGGCTACGCGGGCCCAGGTGTGGGCTCTGAGCGCATGCCTGTCGGATCGGTATGCATTGGTTGGGGTTATCGCTTCAATGAGCATATTGTGACCGTTTCTCGCATGGTTCATGTCCCTGGAGACCGAGCAATGGTGCGCCGCTTTGCTACAGCAACAGCGCTGCAGGGGTTGCTTGAATTGATTAAGTTTGGCAATCCAGTAACGATGCCTTGCGAGTACTAAAGAGTTCAAAAACGTTTCAAAAGAAGGCGCCGCGGAGAAATCTTCGGCGTTTTTCTTTTTGGCGTAATGCGTGACGGGTTTTGACAAGTGTGCAAAAACCGCACACTTAGCGCGGTTGTGTAATAGAATAAAAAACCTTTCTTTTTTCGTGAGTCGCTTTTTCCCACGCCTCGCAACGGATGTGCGTGAAAGCCAATTTTGGGAAAAGGACTCGTTTGCCCTCACATAGCAAGGTTTGAAATAGGGCTAATTTAATAAGGTCGTCACGCACCACTTAAGTGACGATCTGGAGTCGTATGTTAGGTTGGATTGACGTCATTCTTCTCGTCCTTCTGGTTTTATTAAACGGTGTATTTGCGATGAGTGAGATTGCGCTCATCACGAGTCGTCGAGCTCGATTGCAGCAGCTCAAAGAAAACAATACCTCTGGTGCGCAACGCGCCATAGAACTCAATGAAGACCCCACCAAAGCACTTTCCACCATTCAGGTCGGTATTACCTTAATCGGTATCGTTTTGGGTATTGTCGGGGAATCTGCTCTTGCGGGGCCGGTCTCTGAGCTCTTCGTGTGGCTTGGGATGAGACCAGAGACCGCTGGTGCGGTAAGCCTAGTCTTGGTCGTTATCCTTGTGACCTATTTCTCTATCGTGGTGGGTGAATTGGTTCCGAAGCGTTTGGGCCAGTTGGCTCCAGAACGCATCGCTTGCCGTGTGGCTTCTCCGATCTACATTCTTTCTGCGATTGCCGCGCCCTTTGTGCGCTTATTAAGCTCTTCAACGTACCTTCTCTTGCGCTTATTCGGTCTTCGTGGCGATGAACGCGAACAGGTCACTGAAGAAGAAATTCACGCCTTGATTGATGAAGGCGAAGAAAGTGGTGTGATCGAACGTGCAGAACGCGACATGGTGCGCAATATTTTCCGCCTGGACGATCGTCCTATCGCTTCGCTGATGATTCCTCGTACTGACATTGAATGGATTGACTTGGATGATTCGCTTGAAGTCAATATTGAGAAAATTAAGAGCTCTCACCGCTCACGCCTCCCGGTCTGTAAGGGTAGCCTTGACGATGTGAAGGGGATTTGTACGACGCGTACCCTCTTGCAGCAGATGATGGAAAAGGGAAAACCGAATTTCCGTGAAAACCTCTCGAAACCCGTCTACGTGCCAGAGTCTCTCACGGGGATGGAACTCTTAGAAAACTTCCGCACGACAGATACCGCTTTGGCGCTCGTGGTTGATGAGTATGGTGAAGTGCAAGGTCTTGTGACGCCACGCGACGTGCTTGAAGCCATTGCAGGTGAATTTAAGCCTGAGTCTCCAGCTGACGCTTGGGTGACGGCTCGTGCGGACGGCAACTACTTGTTAGACGGCTTGATCCCGATTCCTGAGTTGAAGGACGTGCTCAATATCAAGAACGTGCCTGAAGACATTCCAGGACGTTATGCCACGCTTGCAGGCATGATGATGTTCTTGATTGGTCGCTTGCCTCAGGAAGGCGATTCAACGGTCTGGGACGGCTGGAAGTTTGAAGTGGTTGATATGGACGGTCGCCGAGTGGATAAGGTTTTAACAACGCAGATTCCCGTCACAGAGGATCCCTCCACTGAAGAAGCTTCCTAAACCTTTTTCAAAGAGACTCTCACTAGTGCACTGGTGGGAGTCTTTTTTCATTTTGGGAAAAATGCCCATACGGTACGTCAATTTCTGGAAAAACTGACGAACCGTATGGCTAATTCAGAATAATGGGGAAATAAAAAAGGAGGAAGCAAGTTCCTCCTTGTTCTTCAAACTCAACGTTTGAGGTTATTTACGTTCGCTAGCCGCTGCTCGAATAGCCAAGCAAGTTTCCTTGGCCTTTTCGCTAGCGCGTTCTTTCCAGTCTTCTCCACGGCTCGCGTAGATGATGGCACGACCAGAGTTAATCACCATACCGCGACCCTTAGCATCCAAACCAGCCAAGACCGAGGCGTGAATATCGCCACCTTGAGCGCCGATGCCTGGCACCAAAAGGTTGAGATCAGGCGCAATCTCACGCACGCGCTGGAGTTCATGAGGATAGGTGGCACCGACCACTAAACCCAAAGAGCCATTCGTATTCCACTGAGTCTGCGCAAGGCGGGCAATACGCTCAAAAAGCTTTTCGCCACCGACGTCTAGCATCTGGAAATCGTCCCCACCTGGGTTCGAGGTGCGGCAAAGCAAGTAAGCCCCTTTATTTTCATAAGCCAAGTAGGGTTCAACCGTGTCGTGTCCCATAAAGGGAGAAAGCGTCACACAGTCAGCCTTGTAGCGCTCAAATGCCTCTTTGGCATAGTGCTCGGCGGTGGAACCAATATCACCACGCTTAGCATCTAAAATGACAGGAATATCGGGGTAGTTCTGGTGAATGTAGTCAATGATCGCAGAGAGGGCTTCCTCTGCCGCGCCAGAAGCAAAGTAGGCGATTTGTGGCTTAAATGCACAGGCCCAAGAGGCAGTTGCATCAACGATGCCACAACAGAAGGTATAGAGCGCGTCGGGACGACCAGCTAACTCTAAGGGGAATTTTGCGGGGTTAGGATCCAGGCCGACACAGAGCATCGAGTCGGAGGTTTCCCAGCGTTGGCGGAGCATTTCGAAGTATGTCATTCTACCTACTTGCTTGGAAAAAATGGAGTTAGGCAATTCTAACAAAAGCGATGTGTTGCAAAGTGTTTAACGAGCAGTTTTTCGTATAAGTCCTAGTTTTTTTCGTTTCTTGATTTAGGTAGACTAGAGAATGCCTTTCCGTAAGGCGGTTGCAATCAAGAAGGAACACTCTTATGAAACTAAATCGTCGTAGCGTATTAGGTCTCTTAGGTTTAGGGGCTCTCGCTCCAGCTGCTTTTGCTGCTGAAGCTCAGAAGAAGCGTGAATGGCCGAAGAAGCCCACGATTCCGACCGATTTCAATGCTGAAGAATTTTTCGTTGAATTGTCCGAACAGGGTAAGGGTTTGGAATTCAAGGGGAAAGAAGGCAATCCAGTTGTCTATATCGTTTTTGATACTCAGTGCCCCTGGTGCCAGTGGCAGTACAAGGAATTTGCTCCGTTCTTGGGTCAGGTGACCTTTAAGTGGTTCCCTGTGGCCGTTTTGAATCCGTGGAGTGAATTGCAAGGCGCAACGATTTTGGCCGCTAGCGATCCTGTTGCTAAGTTCAAAGAACATGAACAGCACTTCAAGGATGCTGATTTCCGTGGCTTGGACGTTCGTGGCAAAGAAGCTGAAATCCCGATGGAAAAGCGCAAGGACGTTTGGACGAATTCTCGCATTGCACGTCGCGCTGGTACGCGTACCGTGCCGTTCGCTGTGATGCTTAAAGATGGCAAGTACATCCCGCTCAATGAAATGAAGACTGATGAATTCGCTAAGTTGACTGGTTTGACGCCAAAAGCTGAATAAGCGAGTGATCGATTGATCAGAAACGGAGAGGCAACTCTCCGTTTTTTTGCACCTATAAAAAGCGAAAAGCCTCGACACAACGCTGTGTATCGAGGCTTAGAAGCTCTTTGTAGAGTGTAGCGACTCTCTTTCAGGTAAGAGCCGCTACGTTGTCTCGGCAATTACATCATGCCGGGCATGCCGTCCATGCCGCCCATGGCAGGCATAGGCTTCTGTTCCTGCGGATATTCGGCAACCATGCAGTCGGTCGTCAAAATCAAGGAAGCAACGGAAGCGGCGTTCAACAAGGCAGTGCGGGTCACCTTGGTTGGATCTAACACGCCCATTTCAACCATGTCACCGTATTCGCCAGACTGGGCATTGTAGCCGTAGTTACCCTGACCGTGAGCGACCTGGTTCACTACAACGCTCGGTTCTTCGCCAGCGTTCTTGACGATCTGACGGAGCGGTTCTTCCATAGCGCGCAAAACGATACGGATACCAGCGTTCTGTTCGTCGTTGTCACCCTTCAAATCAGCGATAGCCTGTTTGGCACGGATGAGAGCAACACCGCCGCCCGGGACGATACCTTCTTCAACAGCAGCGCGGGTGGCGTGCAAAGCGTCTTCCACACGAGCCTTCTTTTCCTTCATTTCAACTTCAGTAGCAGCACCGACCTTGATCAAGGCAACACCGCCAGCCAACTTGGCCACACGTTCCTGAAGTTTTTCGCGGTCGTAGTCGCTCGTAGCAACTTCGATCTGCGTGCGGATGTTCTTGATGCGGTTTTCGATCGCTTCAGTAGCACCAGCGCCATCGATAATCGTGGTGTTTTCCTTCGTCACTTCGATCTTCTTGGCGGAGCCCAACTGTTCGAGGGTAGCCTTGTCAAGAGAGAGACCAACCGTGCTGGAGATAACCGTAGCACCAGTCAAGACAGCGATGTCTTCGAGCATAGCGGTGCGACGATCGCCGAAACCAGGAGCCTTAATAGCAACAACCTTGAGGATGCCGCGGATGGAGTTCACCACCAAGGTGGCAAGAGCTTCACCGTCGATGTCTTCAGCGATGATCACGAGCGGACGGCCAGACTTGGCAACCTGTTCGAGGATCGGGAGAAGTTCACGGATGTTGCTGATCTTCTTGTCGTGCAAGAGGAAGTAGGCGTTTTCAAAAACGGTAGCCTGCTTTTCAGCAACGTTGATGAAGTACGGGGAGAGATAGCCACGATCGAACTGCATACCTTCAACGACTTCGAGCTCATTATTGAGGCTCTTGCCGTCTTCAACGGTGATCACACCTTCTTTACCCACTTTGTCCATGGCTTCGGAAATGATTTCACCAATTTCAGAGTCAGAGTTGGCAGAAATAGAACCAACCTGAGCAATTTCCTTGCTCGTCGTCGTGGTCTTGCTGAGTTTCTTCAATTCAGCGATAGCGGCACCAACAGCCTTGTCGATACCACGCTTCAAGTCCATGGGGTTCATACCAGCGGCAACGAACTTCATGCCTTCGTCAACGATAGCCTGAGCGAGAACCGTAGCGGTCGTCGTACCGTCACCGGCGTTGTCGCTCGTCTTGGAAGCAACTTCGCGAACCATGCTGGCGCCCATGTTTTCAAACTTATCTTTCAATTCGATTTCTTTGGCGACGGACACACCATCCTTCGTGACCGTGGGGCCACCGAAAGCGCGTTCGAGCACAACGTTACGACCCTTCGGACCGAGCGTCACTTTCACAGCATCAGCCAACACATTAATGCCACGAACCATCTTCGAGCGGGCATCATCACCAAAAAGAACCTGCTTAGCAGCCATTTCTGTATTCCTTAGAAAAATTGTTCAACTAAATTTCGGAGCAGTGCGGATTAGGCCAACACGCCCATGATGTCTTCTTCACGCATCACGAGGAGCTCTTCACCGTCAACCTTCACGGTCTGACCAGAGTACTTACCAAAAAGAACACGGTCACCAACCTTCACATCCAAAGCGATAATGCGACCAGCTTCATCGCGCTTGCCAGGACCCACGGCGATCACTTCGCCCTGATCGGGTTTTTCACCAGCGGTGTCGGGAATAACGATACCGAAGGCAGTAGTAGTTTCGGCTTCGAGGCGCTTGATAATAACGCGGTCGTGCAACGGACGAATTTGCATTTGATACTCCAAATCAAGAATTGCGTAGCGAGCAGATAATGAACAAATGGACTCGCTAATTAGCAAAAGGGTTCATGCCTCCAGAAAATAGGAGGCTTTTTCACTTTTACTAGCTATATGGGGATAGGTAGTCAGAAAAACAAGTCCTCAGAGAAAAATAGTTACAGTTTCGCGCTTTCCTCTGCTAGAGCAAGGATTAGCAGTCCTTCTCACAGTATTAGAATGAGTTTTCCTATCTGCCGTCTTAGAAAAAACGTTGTTGAGATATGAAGTTTTCCATGGTTTCGTTTGGATTGAAGAAAGTAGCCATTTTTGGTTTGATGAGTTTGGCGCTATGTGCGCAAGACGCAGCCTTTGCTCGAAAAGCAACTCCCCCACAGCCCCCGATTGAAAAAGCTGAATTAGAAGCGAATTTACCTGCACCACTCGCGAAAGCGGCAAAGGATTTTAAGATTCCGCTCTCTGCGATGGCGATTAGCGTGAGAGCGCTTGATGGGTCGGCAAAACCGATTTTGTCTGTCAATGGTCAACACCCTGTGGCCCCTGCCTCGACGGAAAAACTGATCACAACGCTGGCGGCACTTGAACTCTTAGGCCCTGATTACCACTGGATTACGCGCTTTTTTGCGGATAAGCGTCCAGAAAATGATCATATCGGCACGCTCTACATGCAAGGCGGTGGAGATCCTACCTGGACTATTGAGCAGTTCCAACTTGAAGTAGAACGCTTGGCCGCGCACGGCATTACCCATATCGATGGGGACTTCGTGGTGGATCGTGGCCTCTTTAATTTGCCAGAGGGCGACCCAGATGCCTTCGATGGTAAGGGAAACCGCCCCTATAACCAGTTCCCTGATGCGGCACTCGTTAACTACAACAACACGAGTTTTGAATTTGTTCCAGACGAAACTCAGAACGTGGCGCACGTGATTACGGTGCCAACGTTGGCTGGCGTTGCTGTACCTGCCTCGATTCCTCTTGGCAAAGGTAAGTGCGGTGACTGGAAGGGCTTTCATGTGAAGGCAACCGAAAACGGGCAAAAAGAAGTTGTTTTTGAGGGAGACTATCCAAGTGCCTGCGGCCCCAAGGTCTACAACATGGTCTCCTTTAATAAGAATGAATTCTTAGAGCGCACTTTCCGCGCACTGTGGGAAAAAGATGGTCGCACGTGGAGTGGCCACGTTGTGGAAGGCAAGATCCCAGAGAAGGCAGAGCAAATTATGGTGCACGTCTCGCAGCCTTTGCGTGAAGTGGTCGCCCTCACGAATAAGTGGTCTAACAATCAAATCGCTCGTCACCTCTTTTTGAGCACCGCAGCTGCGAGCGGTCTTCCTGGATTAAAGGCTTATGATTTGCCAACGAGCCGTGCCACGATTATGAGTTGGTTGCAAACCTTGGGTGTTAACACGCAGGGCTTTGTGCTCGACAATGGCTCTGGGCTTTCTCGCACGTCTCGCGTTACGGCTGACGGAATGGCACAAATGCTTGTCGCAGGGTGGTCTAGCCCCTATATGAGTGAATACATGTCGTCTTTGCCGATTTCTGGCGTGGACGGCACGATGCGTAAACGTAAGACGGCGAAGACCTACGCGCATATGAAAACGGGTTACCTAGAAAATGTGCGCGCGATTGGCGGCTACGTGCAAACAAAGAGTGGCAAGCGCTACGCCGTTTTTGCGACTGTGCACGATGGGCAAGCGGTCTGGCAAGGTATTCCCTTCTTGGATCGTGTGATCGAATGGGTGCATGAGCTCCCCTAAAGAACGCCTTTTAAAACACAAAACCGCACCATTCCTGGTGCGGTTTTTGTTTGAGGTGTGCCGTTTTTTATTTGGCGTTTTCTTTTAACGCGTCAATGATCGTTTCTGGCGTCAAGAATTGTGGCAACACAGTGACTTGACCATTGGGCTTATAAACCAAGTAGAGCGGGACGCCCGAGCGCTTAAAGCGTTCAAGCTCTTTGGTGATACGTGGATCGTAGTTCGTCCAGTCACCAATGAAGCGAGCGTAGTTGTACTTGTTAAAGGCATCTCGCACGTTGTCGCGCTTAATGGCCGTTGCTTCGTTTGCTTGGCAAGCAATACACCAAGCGGCGGTGAAGTCGACAAAAACAGGGCGTCCTTGGGAGAGCGCTTCTTGAACGGCTTCTGGAGACCAAGCCTCCCAGTCGCCCTCGATATCGACGCTGCAGGTGCGGTCATAGTAGCCTAACCCCACTGTGCCTACCATGCCCGCCATTGCAAGGCAAAGCGCACCAATTAAAAGCGTGTAGCGACCCTTGCCCCACTGCTGACGGCCAAAGAGCCAGCAAGCGAGCGCGGTAGCGACTACCGCGACCCCGACGGCAATTTGGCCCTGCCATTCGATCTGCTGCAAGAGCACCCAACCCAACCACAAGGCCGCGGCCAACATCGGGATCGCCATGATGCGACGGAACGTGTTCATCCAAGCACCTGGGCGCGGCATGAGTCGAACCCAAGAGGGAGATACGCAGAGTGCGAGCCAAGGAATAGACATCCCAAGCCCCAAGGCCACAAAGATCCCAAGGGCTTCTAGAGAGGGACGCGTCAAGGCGTAGCCAAGTGCTGCACCCATGAAGGGAGCTGTACAGGGGCTTGCGACCACAACGGCCAGTACACCCGTTAAGAAGGAGTGGAAAGTACTTCCTTTCTCTGCTTTATTGGCGTTACCTAGCGCACTACCCAAGGTGAATTCGTAGAGCCCTAAGAGGTTGAGCGAAATGGCGACAAAGAGGAGTAAAAGCGCTGCAACAACCCAAGAGCTTTGCAACTGGAAGCCCCAGCCAAAAGCCATGCCAAAGGAGCGCAGAGCAATCAGCACGCCAGAGAGAATCAGCATGCAGACGATTACCCCTGCCGTAAAAGCTAGCCCATGAGGCAGAAGGGGTTCACCGCGACGCTGTCCTTCAACGAGCGAGAGAATCTTGAGCGAGAGCACGGGGAAGACGCAAGGCATTAAATTGAGCATGAAGCCGCCAGCAAGCGCGAGCAACAATGCTGTCCAGAGCGTCAACGAGGTTTCTTCGTCCTGGTTAATGATTTTGGGTTGATCGGCGTTCAAGGGACGCACCACCGTGCCAGCACTCACATCGACTGTAGCTTCTGCTGCCCAACCGCCTTGCTTTTCAGGACCGCCGTCCGCAACGAAAACGCCACGAAGCGATTTGGCGCCAGTCTTGGCAAACTCTTCATTAAGCGTGAAGTAAAGTGACGTCGCCCCGTCTTTATCTTTAGCGTACTGACCAGGATCGGTGAGCACAAACTGATTGGCTTCTAGCGGATAGAAAACCAAGGAGTGTTGCACTTTCACGATGTCCGCAGGAAGCTGAATGCGAAGCTTGGTCCCTTCTTGCGTACCGTAAGCTTTGATTGCGGTGTGCTTTTCAGGAATGAGACGCATGCCTCGACGCACAAGGTCCGCATCGGCACTTGGGTCCGCGGCAATTTTGTAGGGAAGTTCAATACTTGCTGTAGCGTGCCCAGGAACACAAAGATCTTTACAGGCTAAGTAGTCCACTTCAACCGTAATCGTGGCTTTGCCGTTACCAGCGTCACGAGGCACGGAAACGGTGAGGGGGAAAACGGTTTCGCCATTGTAGGCAAAACTCACAATCCCCTGAGTTTCAATGCGTTCTGGGAAGGGGAACTGCGGCTCAGTGGCCGTCATTTCGTTGGGAAGCGAGAAGGTAAAGCGCGTGGCGAGCCCAGCATCTCCAGGCATCGTCCAATAGGTGTGCCAACCATTTTCCTGCTTAATCACCACGGCGAGCTGGTTCAATCCTTGCGGTACGATCGCGTCTTTTTCAGCAATAAGACGCACCGAGACTGCAGGCTGCTCAATATCGGACTTGGAGGAAGCCTGCCCTGGAAGTGACCAACCGCCAGCGGCCATTGCGGCTCCAGAGAGCCCCAAGAGCGTGGCAGATAAAGCGAGGAATCGTTTGACCCAACCCATAAAAGTTTCCTTCTTCGCTTCCCATTCGCGGGAAGAGTTAATTAGTGGCGAAGCGTAGCAAAGGTTTCCTTGGCCGCTTCAATTGTTGCGTTAATGACTTCGTCGGTGTGAGCAATCGAGGTGAAACCAGCCTCGAAGGTCGACGGCGCAAAGTACACGCCACGCGTCAACATCCCGTGGAAGAAGCGATTGAAGTTTTCCGTATTGGACTTCATCACATCGGCAAAGCCGTGCGGGATTTCAGGCAAGAAGTAGATGCCAAACATGCCACCCAAACTGTCAGCCGAGAAGGGGACGCCTTCAGCCTTAGCAGCGTCGGTTAAACCTTTCACGAGCTTTTGCGTCTGAGCGGTGAGCTTATCGTAGAAGCCCACTTCCTGAATGGCATGAAGCGTTGCGAGACCGCTGGCCACGGCAACAGGGTTGCCAGAAAGGGTACCAGCCTGGTAGACGCCGCCCACAGGGGCGATGTGCTGCATGATGTCTTTACGACCACCAAAGGCAGCCACAGGCATACCGCCACCGATCACCTTACCCAACATCGTGAGGTCAGGGGTGACGCCAAAGTAGGACTGCGCACCACCCAAAGCAACACGGAACCCCGTCATCACTTCGTCAACAATCAGAAGGGCACCGTGCTTCGTGCAGAGCTCACGCATTGCTTTGATGAATTCGTGGTTACCGCGCACCATGTTCATGTTGCCAGCAATCGCTTCCACGATCACGCAGGCGATATCGTCGCCATACTTCTGGAAGGCTTCTTCGAGCTGATTGGTGTTGTTGTATTCGAGCACCAAGGTGTGTTCGGTAATGCCAGCAGGAACGCCTGCGGAAGAGGGATTGCCAAAGGTGAGCATCCCAGAGCCCGCTTTCACTAAGAGCGAGTCGGAGTGACCGTGATAGCAGCCTTCAAACTTGATAATCTTGTTGCGACCAGTGTAGCCACGAGCCAAACGGATGGCGGACATACCCGCTTCCGTCCCAGAGCTCACTAAACGTACTTGTTCCATCGAAGGAACAATCTTTTGAATTTCTTCAGCAATGCGAATTTCGCCTTCGGTAGCAGCCCCAAAGGAGAGGCCCTTTTCAGCCGTGGCTTCCATAGCAGCCACCACCACATCGTTGTTGTGACCCAAAATCATCGGACCCCAAGAGAGGATGTAGTCAATAAATCGCTTCCCCGTCACGTCCCACATGTAAGGGCCCTTGGCGCGGTCAATAAAGCGCGGGGAGCCACCGACAGAGCGGAAGGCACGTACGGGGGAGTTCACGCCACCAGGAATAATTTCTTGTGCGCGTTCAAACAATTCATCATTGCGATCCATTGCAATTTCTCCTGAGAGTCAAAGATTCTCGCCTATAGTGAATGACAAGGGGTGGCGGAATCGTAGCAGTTTAATTTTAGGGGTATTGAGTAAGAAAAAGGACAGCTGTTACAAACACTGTCCTTTTTCTTCTCTAAACAGGACGCTTATTATTGTCGCATCCTAATTTGTGAAATAGCTTAAGCCCGATTAGAAAGCGTAGCCTACCGAGAGACTAAAGTCGGTTGGCATGGCTTTGAAGTATTCATCGGGGCTACCTTCCACGCTGTCTTTGAAGCGAGAGAAGCTCACGCGCATATCAGCATTGACGAAAATATTGTTCGTAATGGCATAGGTTGCGCCAAGCGAAGTGACCGGATGAAGGCTATGCGCACGCTTACCCTGACCCTTCATGATCGAGTAGCCAAAACCGCCGCCCGCATAGAGACGAAGATCGTCTGTGGCGTCGATGTTGTACTGAATCTGCAAGGCGTAGGATTCAAACTTATAGGTATCCTGACGATCTGGCAAGCGCACTAAGTGCTTGGAGCGACGGTACGAGAGATCCGTTGCCCAGTTGCGACCCGAGTAGTGACGCAAACCCACGTTCCAAGACTTGTCGTTATCAGCCATCGTCACGGTGTCTTCTGTGTTGCTATTATCAACGTATTTCCAACCAATACCACCGTAGACGAAGTTCTGGGCTTTGCTCCAGGGACTTGTGGCAGGCAAGGGAGCCTTACGAGACTTCGTGTCGTCAATCGTAATCGTGGAATACATAAACATCACGTCGGTAAACGGAATGTAGGTCATGTAAAGCGAAACCGTATCGGTCCCCACTTTGGCTACAGGTAAGAACATCGGGAGCGGGATCCAGCGATAGTCGCCACGAATGGTCGTCCCAGCTAAGTACCCAGCACCCCAGTGAAAGCCCGTGTTACCAATCGGGAAGCGAGCCAACCATTGATAGCCCATCGTGGGTTCAATACGGTAGTTGGAGTCCACAAACGTCACGAAAAAGAGCGAACGTTCGTTGCCACGACCGTCAATCACTGTGCGGCCTAAACCCATACCGAAGGGGTGAGCATTTTGCTGACGACGATTGTCCCAGGCCCAACGCGGGTGGTTGGTATAGGTGGGGACAATCCACATCGTTTTGCCTTCTTCCATGATCTTCTTGCTACCATCGAGCAAGTCAGACCACTGGTGAGAGCCATTAGTCGTTTCCACAAGGCCAGCAGGGGTCGTATCGATGATGTAATCCAAAATCGATTCGGCGTGAGCCTGAGAGAGTGTCGATAAACTCAACGCACTCACGATGCCCATGGTGAGCGCGGTAGGGATAAATCTTTTTGCCATAAGAGAGAAGCTTCTTGTTGAGGATGCAGGCGCATCAAAATGGAGCTTTAAAAAGTAATAGTTCCTTATTTTATGAAAAAGCGAAACTTTTGTTGTTTTTTCGTGCAAAAAAACATGAAAAAAGACAACAAAAAGAACAGAAATGCCCCGATAAGTTGAAAAAACTCGCCATCTCGCGTAGAGTTTCGCTTCTGCTGTAAGAGTTTTCTAGACGATCGCTGGTGGCTTAGTCCACGAGAGGAAAGTCCGGACTCCGCAGGGCATCGTAGCAGTTAACGGCTGTCCATCGTGAGATGAGGATTAGAGCAACAGAGACGAGCCGACGTTAGGGTCGGGTGAAACGGGCAATCTCTACGAGGAGCAATACCAAATAGGCAACCTATGGTTCGGCCCGAACTGGTTGCGGGTAGGTAGCTTGAGACGGCGAGTGATCGCCGTACTAGATGAATGATCGTCACTTAGGAGTTCGCGCCTAGGAACATAATCCGGCTTATCGGTTAACTCTTACAGCACTTCTTTCTTCTCGACTTCCCCAAAAAAAAGAAAATCCCCAACATTCGAAAATGCTGGGGATTTGGTGTTTTTAGGGATCGATTTAATTAGTGCTCGACCTTAAAAGCGATACGACCGTCAACGGCAATCGCTTCACCCGTGGTGTCCGAGATCATCAACGGATTGATATCGAGCTCGGTAATGTCCGGGAAGTCGCTTACCAACTGCGAGAGACGCAGAAGCGTTTCTTCGATCTGGTCGATCTTCGCTGCGGCCTTGCCTCGTGCGCCTTCTAGAAGCGCATAGGAGCGAATATCGCGCACCATGTCGTGCGCATCTACGTCCGCCAGTGGCGCCAAGCGGAAGGTCACATTTTTCATCACTTCGATGAAGATGCCACCCAAGCCAAACATCATCATGTGCCCATACTGCGGATCGGTTGCGATACCGCAAACCATTTCGCGAGTACTGATGACCATTTCTTGCACCAAAACGCCTTCAAAACCATCGAGAAGGTTCTTTTCTTCTAAGCGTGCGATGAGTGCCTTGAACTCTTGGCGTAACTGCGCTTCAGAGCGAATATTGACGATCACACCGCCCACATCTGTTTTGTGAGAAGTGCTCTTCGAGGTCATCTTCATGACAACTGGGTAGCCCATCTTGTTGGCGGCAGCCACAGCTTCTTCTTCGTTATGCGCAAAGCTTTCGTGGCAAGTGCGAATGCCATAGGCGCGAAGCACGTCCATACTTTCGCGGGTGCTCAATTGAGTGCGCCCTTCAGCAAGTGCCGTGGCAAAGATGGCTCGCACCGCGGCGATATCGGCCACAAACTGCGGAATCTGTCCTTCGGGGCGTTCAAGCCAGAGGCGCTGACGATTAAGGCGAAGAAGAGCATCCACAGCTTCTTCCGCGTACATATAAAACGGAATCTGCAGGTTCAAGTCCGCAAGCGAGGAGAAGAATTCCGCGGTGGTCATAAAGACGCCCACGATCGGCTTTTCAGGATGTTTTTCTTTGATTTCCGAGAGTGCCTTTGCCACATCGGTGTCTTTGAGCCCCAAGAAGGGGAGATAGATCACGATGAGCATGTCAACGTTCTCGTCCGCTAAGACGGCTTTCACCGTTTGACGATAGTGCTCAAGCGGGGCAGAAGCAATCATGTCAACGGGGTTTTTCACCGAAGCCGCTGCTGGCAAGAACGTGCGCAAATGCGCTTTCGTCGCGTCGCTAATCTCTGCTAAACGCATGCCGTTACTGACAATGGCATCGGTTGCCATAATACCTGGGCCGCCCGAGTTCGTCACAATCGCCACACGATCTCCCTTCGGGATTGGGCAACGGCTAAAGACTTTTGCCGACGAGAAGAGCTGTTCGAGAGAAGTTTCACGGATCACACCGCATTGGCGCAAGAGCGCATCAGCCGCCTGATCGGTACCCGCTAAGGAACCTGTGTGCGAAGAGGCCGCGGAAGCCCCAGCCGAGGTGCGACCAGCTTTCAAGGCCAACACGGGCTTTTTCTTCGTTAAGTGCGTTGCGATACGACGGAAATTTTTCGGGTCATGGATCGATTCCATGTAAAGCAGAACCTGTTTGATGTCCTCATCGTTTTCCCAGTATTCCATCGCGGTTCCCGCGTTGACATCAGCTTGGTTACCGATGGAGATGAACTGCGCAAACCCCAAATTGAGGTCCTTCAAAATATTGAGAATCCCGCCACCCAAGGCACCAGACTGCGACACAAAGCCAATGTCGCCACGCTGCGGGAGCGATTCGGCAAAGCAGCCGTCTAAGCGGATAGAGGGATGCGTATTCACTACGCCTAAGCAGTTCGGGCCCACACAGCGCATGCCATAGGCTTTCACTTTTTCAGCCAAAGCGCGTTCGAGCTGAGCGCCTTCCGGCCCCGTTTCCTTAAAGCCTGCGGAAATGACAACAACGCCACCCACGCCTTTGGCGTGGCACTGATCGATCGTATCGAGCACCTGAGCGGAATTAATCACAATGATCGCCAGATCAACGTTATCGGGCAAATCGTTGACGCTTGGGCAAACGGTGAGACCTTCAATCTCGCCACCTTTGGGATTGACCGGATAAATCGGTCCAGTAAAACCATATTCGATTAACCGTTTAAGAATGTCAGAGCCAATGGTGTGAGCACGGGTAGACGCGCCAATGAGAGCCACTGAGCGCGGTTTCATGATTTTATCGAGCATAATTTACGGGCATTGAGCGGTAAAAGAGTGGTAGACAAGCCGAAAAAGCGTCTTTAAGAAAGAGAAAAAGAGAAGATTTCTGCAGTAAAAAAAGACGCTAACCACATTGTTTTTCGTCAGTGTCCAATCAAAAAAGTTTAATTGTTCACAACAATAGCACAACATTCATAAAAACAATACATTTAAACCTCAGCCAAAGGCATTAACCTCACTGCTCGAAAGAAAGAGAAAAAAATTGATAATAGCCTTGACCACATACCTTCTTGCTATGTAAAGTGATAGATTAAAGTGGGAGAAAGTGGGAAATTGTACCTATTGTGTGGGACAAGTCCATTTTCAGGTACCAATAAAGGGTTGTGGGATTCCTATCGTGTTTCAAGGCACATCATTACTGACACTAGACGCTAAGGGGCGTTTACTCATGCCTGCTCGCCATAAGGAGGCGCTTGTGCGCGCCTGCGGAGCAGAGATGACGATAACGCGTCACCCTGATGGCTGTCTTGTGCTCTATCCACGCCCGGTTTGGGAAGAAAAATGTAAAGCTCTTTGTCAGTTACCGAATACGGCACGCTCTTTTGTGCGTTTTGTTTTGGGTAGCGCAGTCGATGTGGCTTGCGACAGCAGTGGGCGCCTACTTATTCCCGTGGAATTGAGAGAACTTTGTGCATTGACAAAAGAAGTGACACTCGTTGGGATGGGCGAGCAATTCGAGCTCTGGGATCGCGAAAAATGGTTGGCGATGACCCAAGAAGCCCTAGCTGTCGATATGAACGAAGTGCCTTTCACTTTTTAATGCATTGAGTTTTAGCTCTCTGAGACCGCTCGCGATCGTATGTTCTCTTTGAAGAACAAAGGTGGTCTATGGGAGTGAAAAGATACAACGAGATCAATCGTGACAGAAACGAGCCCAGTGTTTACGCACATATCTGTTCTTGGTGCAGAAGCCCCGGAAGCGTTAGTGCACAACCGTGATGGTCTATATATTGACGGGACCTTCGGTCGTGGCGGGCACTCCCGACGCATCCTCAATAAGCTCTCAGAGAAGGGCCGTTTGATTGCATTTGATCGCGATCCAGAAGCGATTGAAGCCGCACGCACGATTACTGATCCACGCTTTACGATTGTCCACAGTCCTTTTTCTCTGCTAGAGCCCACCTTGCGAGAAATGGGGATTAGCGCTGTGGATGGCGTTTTCTTAGATATCGGTGTTTCCTCCCCACAAATTGATGATGCGCGCCGTGGTTTTTCGTTCCGAAACGATGGCCCACTGGATATGCGTATGGATACGAGTAGCGGCGAAACCGCCGCAGAGTGGCTCTCCCATGTAGAAGAAAAAGACTTAAAAGAGGTGATTCGCCTCTATGGTGAAGAGCGCTTTGCTGGGCAAATTGCCCGAGCCATTGTCGCTCGTCGCAACACTTCCCCTTTGACGACAACTGCAGAACTTGCTAACTTGGTCGCCTCAGTGGTCCCCGTCAACAAAAAGGATCCTGGACAGCATCCCGCAACCCGTACGTTCCAGGCCATCCGTATTGAAGTCAATCACGAATTAGATGAATTGAAAGCAGCGCTCGCTGGCGCCACAAACTTGTTAGTCTCTGGTGGTCGCTTAGCGGTCATTACTTTCCATAGCCTTGAAGACCGCGTCGTGAAGCATTTCTTTGATGAAATGGCGCACCCAGAGCGCAACATCGATCCGCGCCTTCCCTTAACGCAGGCGGAGCTCCCACGCCCCATCTATCGTGACATTGAACGCATTCGTCCGACAAAAGAAGAGTGCGACATTAATCCTCGCTCGCGCTCGGCGATTTTGCGCGTTGGCGTGCGTACTGATACGCCTTGGCAGGGAGGTCACTAATCATGCGTCGAATGGGCTTTGGTTGGTTCTTCTTTTTGTTTTTGGGCGTGGTGGTGACGCTAGGGATTGCCGTGCAACTCGTGCACTTACGCTATGAGATTCGCACGCTCTTTGTCGAGCATGAACGCGCTGTGGAAATTGGCCGTCGTTTGGCTGATGACCAAGCGGATTTGCTTCTCAAAATTCGTCGTGCAGCGCTCCCCAGCAGTATCACCGAGGGTGTGAAGTCGATTGGTCTTGAAGACGCCCGCGGAGAAAATACGGTCAACATTGTGATGGATGAAAATCATCGCGTCCTGCACGTGGACTTTGATATTCCGCCGCAGAAAAACAATAACAACAATGCGTCGGGGGCTAAGCCATGATGAACGCCATCACGCATTGGATTGAAGAAAAACTCATCGCGATCTGGGACTTTTGTGCAGGTGCGCTCGAGCGAGACCGCTTGGCGCGTAAAGCGCGCCCTAAGCGTGAAGCTGAACCACTCATCGTGGTACCTATTCCTCAGGCTCGCAGTAAATGGGCACTGGGGTTAATTGTGGGTGCGCTTGGCGTTTTATTGCTACGCGTCGGCTACCTGCAGGTCTTTAATAACGACTTCTTGCAAAACCAAGGGGAAATTCGTTACGCCCGTACGATTTCGGTGGAAGGCGCTCGTGGAAATATTTTGGATAGAAACGGGGTTGTGCTCGCTTCTAGCCAACCGAGCCGCAGTATTTGGGCTGACCCAGAGTTTGTGGACTTTAACGAAAAAGATAAGCTCCAACAGGTCGCGAAAATCCTTGAGATCCCCTACAAGGAACTCATCAGCAAGATTAAAAACAGTAGTAGCAAGAATTTCGTTTATCTCTCGCGTAACCGTGACCTCACTGTGGGTGAGCAGATTCGTGAGTTAAATGTGCCAGGCATTGGGATTTCGCCAGAAAGCCGTCGTCAGTATCCTGATGGCCCCGTGATGGCACACATCTTGGGCTTTACGGATCGAAGCGATCATGGGCAAGAAGGGGTGGAACTTGCTAAAGACTATGTCCTCTCTGGACAGGCGGGGGCACGCCGCGTGATTCGTGACCGTCGCGGTCGTATTGTGGACGACGTGTGGACTAAAGAGGCAGAAGCTGGGCAAGATGTTCAGCTCTCGATTGACTCTCGCGTACAGTTCTTGGCTTATTCCGCTTTGAGCCGTCAGGTTGAGGCGACAAAGGCTATTGCTGGCGCTGTGCTTGTTGCAGATGCCACCACGGGCGAAATCATTGCGCTCGCAAACGTGCCGACCTATGACCCGAACGATCGCTCTACGGTGCTCTTTGAACGTATGCGTAACCGTGTGCTCACTGACATGTTTGAGCCAGGCTCTACGATGAAACCCTTTGCCATTGCAAAAGGGTTAGACATGGGCATTGTTGATCCGCTCACGACCATTCAAACGGCACCAGGGAAACTCACAATTGGGGATCGCACGATTGGGGATACCCATAACTATGGGCTTTTGACGGTCGCCCAAGTGGTGGCGAAGTCGTCCAACATTGGCACCGCGAAGATTGCGCTCGAAATTCCTCCCGCTACGCTCTACGACACCTATTCCGAATTGGGCTTTGGTCGTGCACCAAATATTGGCTTCCCGGGAGCCTCCTCAGGTCGTATGCGCCCAGCCAAGACTTGGCGTCCTATTGAACAGGCAACGATGTCTTATGGACACGGGATTTCCGTTTCGCTCACGCAGTTGGTGCGTGCTTATACCGCACTTGCTCGCAATGGGGACGTGATTGACCTCACGCTCTTTAAGCGCTCAGAAGGCACAGAAGTGAAAGGCACTCAGGTCTTTAAACCCGAAACCGCTCGTCGTATGCGCGCCATGATGATGGATACGGTGCGCCGCGGTGGGACGGCGAGTAATGTGAAAGTTGATGGCTATACCGTTGCAGGTAAGACGGGTACGGCTCTGAAAGCGAAAAACGGGGCTTACACCAAAGACGTGGTCGCGAGTTTTGTGGGGATTGTGCCCGCGACGCAACCGCGTTTCATCATTGCGGTGATGGTCGACGAACCCAAGAACGGTCGTTACGGCGGTCGTGTGGCTGCCCCAGTATTTAATGAAGTTGCCGAAGGAGCCCTGCGCACGCTGCTCGTCTCCCCCGACGACAAGGAAAGTTTATTCTCTCAAAGTGCTCCAACGAAGGCTAAAAACTAGCCGCAGAGCGCCGAGAAAGAGTGTTGAATAGAGAGAAAAAAGATGACTCAAGCTACGCAGTCTGTTGTCGAGTGGCTCAAAAGCGTCACCCATCCAGAGACTCACCTTCGACTCGATAGCCGTGAGGTGAAGCCTGGCGACATTTTCGTCGCGCTTCCTGGTGCCCATGTGGATGGACGTCATTTCATCCCTGTGGCTGTTGCGCGTGGTGCGGCTGCTGTCCTTCTTGAAGAACCCGAAGCACCGCTACCTGCCGCTGGCGTTCCCGCGCTCGCCGTGAAGGGGTTAGCCGAACAATTGGGCGTTATTGCCGCTGGTTTTTACGATAACCCGACAGAAAAAATGCGTGGTGTCGCAGTGACTGGTACCAACGGGAAAACGACTACGACGCATTGGATCGCTTCGCTCCTTTCTCGCTTGGGGGAAGATTGCGCAGTACTGGGAACCGTGGGAGCGCATTTAGGTGACAAGGCTTTTGAAGGGCCTGAACTCACCACGCCAGACGCCGTAAGCTTGCAAGGGCTTTATGCGCAAGTGGCAGAAGCGGGCGCTAAAGCGTTTGCGATTGAAGCGAGCTCCGTGGGGCTTGATCAAGGCCGCCTCTTAGGGTCGAAGTTTGAAGTCGCGGTCTTTACGAATTTGACGCGTGACCATTTGGACTACCACAAGACGATGGAAAGCTACGCCCAAGCGAAAGCAAAACTCTTTGCTTGGCCTGGACTCAAAGGCGCCGTGATTAATATCGATGATCCAGCATCAGAGGAAATGATCGCTAAGGCTCGTGAGCACGGCGTCCCTGTTTGGGCAACCACCCAAAACGGAACACACAAAGTGGCGGATCATTTGCTTGAAGCGCGCAACGTGGAACTCACTGGTGCTGGCACCAACTTTACGCTCGTGGTGGACGGTGTGGAAAATGCTGTGCACTTGCCGCAGGTGGGGAGCTTTAACGTCTCTAACGCTATGGAAGCAGTGGCAGCTCTCTTGGTGCCTGGATATTCGCTCGAAGTGGTTTTGCCCTTAATTGGTACGCTTCCTAGCCCTCCGGGCCGTATGCAACTTTTGACCGCAATGGACTCTTTGATTGGGGTGGTGGACTATAGCCATACGCCTGATGCGCTAGAAAAAGCGCTTTTGAGTTTGCGCCCTGTGGCTGAAGCTCGCCACGGCAAACTCTGGGTTGTTTTTGGTTGCGGCGGAGATCGCGACAGCGGTAAGCGTCCGATTATGGGTGCGCTTGCTGCGAAGCTCGCTGATCACGTCATTGTCACAAGCGACAATCCTCGTTCGGAAAATCCCCAGAAGATTATTGACGATATCGTTGGCAATTTAACCGACGTGCGCACTGAGGTCGATCGCCGTGCAGCGATCATGAGCGCTGTGCTTGAAGCCGCGCCAGAAGATGTGGTGCTCGTTGCTGGTAAGGGGCATGAAACCTATCAGATTATTGAAGGGGTGCACCACTACTTTAGCGACCAAGAAGTCGTGAAAGCCGCTTTTAACGAACGCCGTATTCGTACGCTCAAATAAAGGGAGCCAAGATGTTTGAAGCTCATTTAGCGTTTACGTTGGGCGAAGCTGCAGAAATGATGGAAGGGAAGATTCAGAGTACTAGTGCTTCTGAACCTTCCTCTCGCGCTCTTGCCGATATTGCTTGCCGAGGAGTGAGCACCGATACGCGTAGTGCTCAGCCAGGAAACCTCTTTTTTGCGCTTCGTGGAGGGAGCTTTGATGGGCACAACTACTTGCCCCAAGCCGCTAGCGCAGGTTGTGTGGCCGCAGTGGTTGACCACCTTGTTGAAAGTGATATACCCCAGATTCTCGTTGAGAACGTGGGGGTGGCTTATGGTCATTTTGCGCGCGAAATGCGCCCTGATGTGCCTATCGTGATGGTGGTGGGGAGTAATGGGAAAACCACCACGACGCAGCTTGCCGCCTTTGCGCTTCGTGTGGCGCTTGGCGGAGACTACGTGCAGTGCACCGCAGGAAACTTTAATAACGAAGTGGGCGTACCGCAGACGCTTTTGAGCATTACGCCAGAGCACCGCTGTGCCGTTGTGGAAGCGGGGATCAATCACCCGGGCGAAATGGCTCGTTTAACCGATTGGATCAATCCGACCTACGTGGTGATTACGAACGCACACCGAGAACATCAAGAGTTCTTAGCAGGAACGCGTGAAAGCGCTCGTGAAAATGGATTGGCTATTTTGCGTGTGCCCGAGCACGGCGCTGTGGTGGCGCCTGCGCACGACCCAGAATTTCCTGTGTGGCGAGATTTAGCGATGCTCGCCCGTGCGCCGTTGGTGACTTATAGTACCAATCCTGCGGTAAAAGCCTTGATTCAAGGTGAACTCAAAGAGGATGGCGCTTTTCTCGTGAGAACGCCAGAGCGCGACTATACTTTGCACCCCAATAACACCGCACCCCATCATTTGCATAACCTCTTGGCGGTGGCGGCACTTATTTGGAGCGCACGCATGGATATTGCCTATGTTGTGCCTGCGCTTGAAACCTTTAACCTCCTTGAAGGTCGAGGGGCTACGTATATTTTGCGTGAAAAAGCCTTGACGGTAATTGATGAAGCGTACAATGCGAATCCTGACAGTGTGAAAGCAACGCTTTTAGCGCTCTCTCGCAAGACGGGAGAAAAGCGAATCTATGTCTTGGGAGACATGGGAGAGCAGGGAGAAGAAGCGCCTCGTTGGCACACTGAAATGGGGCTATATGCCAAGGAGCTCGGTATTGACGAATTCGTGAGCGTTGGGCCTTTGAGCCGTATGGCGGCAGAAGCCTTTGGTGAAGGCGCTGTGAGCTTTGAGACAGCGGACGAAGCGTACGAGTATTTATGCAATGCCACGGGGGTGATCACGGTGAAGGCGAGTCACTTTATGCGGCTTGACCGACTCGTTGATAAACTCACCGCTCGCAGAGAAAAGAATACGGAATCCCAGAAGGCCTAAAGGTTTCTCGGGAAGTAAGAAAAAAATAAAGGATTCATAGATCATGCTTTTAGATCTTTTTCGTTGGTTATCCGAGTCGATTTCGGGCTTTAACGTCTTTAGCTATTTGACGTTACGTGCCTTGCTTGCGGCGCTCACTTCGCTTTTCTTGGGGTTTGCCTTGGGCCCGTGGATGATTCGTCGTTTGCGTGCCTTGCACTTTGGTCAGGCGGTGCGTCATAACGGTCCGCAGAGCCACTTAGTGAAAGATGGCACGCCAACGATGGGTGGTGCGCTGATTCTTTTTTCCATCACGGTTTCAACGCTTCTCTGGGCTGACTTGAGTAACCGCTTTATCTGGGTAGTGCTCTTTGTGACGTTGGGCTACGGCGCCATTGGTTGGATTGATGACTATCGCAAAGTGGTTTATCGCAACCCCAAAGGGATGAGCGCTCGTGAAAAGTTTGGTTGGCAGTCCGTTATTGGCTTAGTGGCTGCACTCTACTTAGCTTTTGCGATTTCGGTGCCGGCAAACGGAACGCTTGCCGATACCTTAGCGCAGTGGTGGGCTAATGGCTTCCCGCTTGATGTTTCACCCAATTTGCATCTTTTGATTCCGTTCTTTAAAGACATCGCTTTGCCCTTTGGTTTGATTGGCTTTATGGCCTTTACCTACGTGGTGATCGTGGGAAGTTCGAACGCCGTGAACCTCACCGATGGGCTTGATGGGCTTGCGATTTTGCCAAGCGTCTTGGTGGGTAGCGCTTTGGGGATCTTCGCTTACGTGGTGGGTCGCCCAGACTTTTCCTCCTACCTCATCTTCCCCTATATTCCAGGCGCAGGTGAACTGATTGTGATCGCCGCGGCCTTGATGGGCGCTGGGCTTGCCTTCTTGTGGTTTAACGCTCACCCGGCTCAGGTCTTTATGGGTGACGTGGGCGCCCTTGCGTTGGGTGGTTGCTTAGGCACAATGGCAGTCATTACGCGCCAAGAAATTGTCTTGGCCGTGATGGGCGGCATTTTCGTGGTGGAAACGCTCTCCGTGATGATTCAGACGGTCTACTTCCGCCTCTCCCACGGGAAACGTGTTTTCTTGATGGCGCCGATTCACCATCACTTTGAATTGAAGGGTTGGAAAGAAACGCAAGTCGTGACGCGCTTCTGGATTATTACCCTCATCTTGGTGTTGATTGGTCTTAGTACGCTCAAGATTCGTTAATTAGGAAAAGATCATGAGTTCGCAAGTCGTAGAGACGCTCAAGTGTGAAGAAAAAGGCTGTTTAGCGCTCGTCGTAGGGATGGGAGCTTCTGGCTTGGCGAGTGTGGAATACCTGCTCGAAAGAGGCTGGGCCGTGCGCGTGGTGGATACACGCGAAAATCCGCCTAACCTTGAGAAATTTAACGCGATGCAACGCGTGGAAGTGCACCTTGGGTCGCTTTCCGAAGCGACGCTCGAAGGGGTAACGCTTCTCGTGATGAGTCCTGGGATTTCGCCTCTTTTTGGCGCGGCCGCACCGCTCGTTAAGGCTGCTCGCGAAAAAGGGATTGAAGTCGTGGGCGAAATTGAACTCTTTGCTCGCGAACTCGAACGCATTAAGGTGGGAAACCACTATGAGCCGATTGTGATTGGCATTACGGGCACAAACGGCAAAACCACAACGACGATGCTCACTTCTAAGATGGTGGCGAAATGTGGAAAGTCTGTGATTACTGCTGGGAACGTCGGTCCCAACGCAGTGCATGAATTGCTTGTTGCTGAGCACGAAAATCGCTTGCCTGATGTTTGGGTCTTGGAGCTCTCAAGCTTTCAGCTTGAAACGACGAGCTCTTTGCACTGCAAAGTGGCGGCATTTTTGAATGTCACCGAGGACCATTTGGACTGGCATGGCAGTATTGAAGCCTACGCCCAAGCAAAAGCCCGTATTTTCCAGCCTGAAACCATTCGTGTTGTGAACCGTGAAGATGACACAACAGTGCGTCTCTCAGAGGGTGGTGAAGTCTATAGTTTTGGCGCTTCTGTTCCTCAGAAAGAAGGCGACGCTGGACTAGTGGACAATAATGGCCACATTGCGCTCGTGTGGCGTAAAGAAGGCAAACTCGAACCCCTTTGCGCAGAAGAAGATTTGCACATTTTGGGTCGCCACAACACGATGAATGCGCTTGCCGCGCTCCTTTTAGTGCGCTCAGCGGGGCTTCCGGTTGCGCCTGCGATTGAAGCACTTCGTCACTATCAAGGCGAGCCGCACCGTGTGGAAGAAGTGTTGACGACAGAAGATGGCGTGACCTTTGTGGACGACTCTAAAGGCACGAACGTGGGCGCTGTGCTCGCTGCCGTGAAGGGCTTTGCCGCACAGAAGCGCCGCGTCATGATTTTGATGGGAGGAGACGGGAAAGGGCAGGATTTCTCTCCCTTGGCTCCCGCGCTGAAAGAAGCGACAGGTGCCGTAGCACTCATTGGACGCGATGCGCCAAAGATTGCTGAAGTGCTCGAAGAAACGGGCGTTCCGCTCGCGCGCTTCACTTCGCTTGAAGAAGCTGTTGAGTGGCTCTGGAATCGTCGCCAAAAGGACGATGTGATTTTGCTCTCGCCCGCTTGCGCCTCTTGGGACATGTTTAAAGATTACGCAGAACGCAGTGCTCGCTTTATCGCACGTGCTCACCAACTCACGGATGGGTCTAAGACGTGTTAAATCTCTCGAATCGCAAATCCCAGACGTTTGGACCCTCAGCACCCAAAGCTCCCGTTGGCATTAACTGGGAGTTGATCCTTTGCGTTTTCTCGCTTTTGGGTATTGGTGCGGTGATGGTCTACTCTGCAACGACGATGTTTGCGGATAATGCACGCTATGGGGTTGAGAGTAGCTATTTCTTAGTGAAACACCTGCAGAGTATCGCGGTGGGTCTATTGGCCTGTTGGGTTGTTTACCAAATCCCGATGCGTGTTTGGTTTAAGGTGGCACCTTGGATTTTTGCGGGCGCGGTAGTGCTTTTAATCTTAGTGCTGGTGCCTGGTATCGGGAAAGTCGTCAATGGGTCAAGACGTTGGATTAACTTAGGCGTCATGAATTTGCAGGTCACTGAGGTGATGAAAGTCGCCGCCCTCTTGATGTCCGCCTGGTTTATCGTTTCGCGCCAAGAGTACATGCACTCCTTCCAAAAGGGCTTTTTCCCGATGGCGCTCGCCATGGTGCTCCTTGCAGGACTTATTGTCTTGCAGCCAGACTTGGGTGCACTCGTCGTGATCGTCGCAGAGATTATGGGGCTCCTCTTTTTGGGCGGCTTGTCGCTTAATATTTTCTTCTTTGTGTCGACTGTCGTTGCCCTGTTTGTTTTCTGGATGATTTACGCCACGCCATGGCGTGTCGCCCGCTTTTTGGCGTACTTAGACCCGTGGAATCCTGATTATGTGCTCGACAAGGCCTATCAGCTTTCTCACTCTTTGATTGCCTTTGGACGAGGTGAGCTTTTTGGCGTGGGGCTTGGCGGTTCGGTCGAAAAACTCTACTACCTCCCGGAAGCACACACCGACTTTATCATGGCGGTGATTGCGGAAGAAACGGGACTCGTTGGGATCGCGCTAGTACTCTTTCTTGATTATTGGCTCATTCGCTACGCTTTTGAAATTGGGCGCGTAGCGGTGAAGATGGAACGCTTTTTCTCCGGGATGCTAGCGCAAGGCGTTGGTGTTTGGTTCGGGGTACAAATCTTTATTAATGTTGGAGTGGCAAGCGGTTTATTGCCGACCAAGGGGCTGACGATGCCCTTCTTGAGTTTCGGCGGTAGCGCACTGCTTTCTAGTTTAGTGGCGATTGGCTTATTGTTGCGCGTCGACAAAGAAAACAAAATTCTTATGCTAGGGGGACAGGTATGACAGAGAAAAAACGCACGGTATACATTGCCGCCGCGGGAACGGGTGGGCATGTAATGCCAGGGTTAGCCGTTGCGCGCGAATTAAAAGCGCGTGGCTGGGAGGTGGCCTGGTTAGGCACCACCACTGGCATGGAAAGTGATTTAGTGGGTCGCGAGGGGATTCCTTTCATGGGACTCAACTTTCAAGGCGTGCGTGGTCGCGGTCTTCTGGGGGCTGTTAAGGGTGGCTTAAAGCTCATTCAGGCTTTCTTTGCTGCGCGCTCGGTTTTAGCCGAAGCTCGTCCTACGATTATTTTCTCAACAGGTGGCTATATTGCTGTGCCGGTGGGCTTTGCGGCTCGCTCGTTGGGAATTCCGCTCGTGATGATGAATTGCGACGCGGACCTATTGATGTCAACCAATACGCTTCTCAAAGTCTGTCAGGCGGTGGCTTGTGGCTTTGCTGGCGGTGCACGCTCCTTTGCTAAGAGCAAAGGCGTCATCACAGGGAACCCCGTGCGCGCTGAGATCGTGGCACTCCCTCCCACAGAAGAACGCTTTGCAGAACATACTGGCCCCTTGAAGCTTTTTGTTTTTGGTGGCAGTTTGGGCGCGAAGGTTTTAAATGATGTGCTCCCCGAGGCACTTGCGCTTCTTCCCCCTGAAGAGCGCCCCGTGGTGGTGCACCAGACTGGGAAAAATCGCGACGAAGAAGTGCGCGAACACTATGCTCGCGTAGGCGTTGAAGCAGAAGTGCTCCCCTTTATTACTGATATGGCCGCTCGCTACCGCGAGTGCGATGTGGTGCTTTGTCGCTCTGGCGCGACGAGTGTCTCTGAGCTTTGCGTGGGTGGTGTTCCGGCGATTTTGGTTCCCTTTGTCGCGAAAACGACAGCGCACCAGTTGGGTAATGCACGCTATATGGTTTCAAACGATGCGGCGATTTTGATGGAACAAAAAGACTGCACGCCAGAAGCGGTGAAGAATCTTTTAGCCTCGCTCACGCGTGAAAAACTCCTCAAGATCGGGCAGAGTGCTCGTGCGCTGGGACATGCAAGGGCTAGCGAAAATGTGGCAGATTTGATTGAACGCATCTCTGAAGGAAAAGGTCCGCAGGAAGCAGCCTAAGGCACAAAGAAGAGAGAAGGAATACTCATGTTTTTAGTTAAACACTTGCACTTCATCGGGATCGGTGGCACGGGGATGAGTGGCATTGCTGAGGTGATGCTCAACTTGGGCTACATCATTAGTGGCTCTGATTTGAGCCAGACCCCTGTGACGGAACGCTTACAGACCTTGGGCGCTCGCGTTTTCGCTGGACACGATAAAAAGAACATTCGCGGGGCGGACGTTGTCGTGATTTCTTCCGCGGTGAAGGAAGATAACCCTGAAGTGGTGGCGGCGCGTGAGATTGGTATCCCCGTGGTGCCGCGCGCGGTGATGTTGGCTGAGCTGATGCGCTTGCGCCGTGGGATTGCGATTGCGGGTGCGCACGGGAAAACGACGACCACCTCGCTCACGACTTCGCTCCTTGCTACGGGTGGACTCGATCCCACGTTTGTGATTGGTGGCAAATTAAATAGCGCTGGCGCGAATGCGCGCTTAGGGACTGGGGAATTTTTGGTGGCAGAGGCTGACGAGTCGGATGCTTCCTTCCTCAACTTAACGCCTGTGATTTCTGCCGTGACCAATATCGATGAAGATCATATGGACACGTACAATCACAACTTCGAGACCCTTAAAACCGCCTTTGTGGACTTTTTGGAACGCCTGCCTTTTTATGGCGTGGCGGTGCTCTGCATCGATGACGAGAATGTGCGCTCGATTTGTTCTCGCGTCACCAAACGCATTGTGGGCTATGGGTTAAGTAGCGACGCGCAGGTGCGCGCTATTGATGTGCGCGCACAAGGCACACAGATGGCCTTTACGGTTTTGAGAGCAGACCATTCGCCTCTGCCGGTAGTCCTTAATTTGCCCGGCCTTCACAACGTGCGTAACGCGCTCGCAGCGATTGCGATTGCCACGATTGTGGGTGTCTCGGACGAAGCGATTGTGCAAGGGTTGTTGGAATTCCGTGGCGTGGGTCGTCGCTTTGCTCGCTATGGCGAAGTTGCTCTGCGTAACGCTGACGGCAGTATCCGCGGTCACTTTGAATTGATTGATGACTATGGTCACCACCCACACGAGATGGCGGCAACGATTTCTGCGATTCGTGGTGCTTGGCCAGATCGTCGTTTAGTGGTGGCTTTCCAGCCGCATCGCTATACGCGTACGCGTGACTGCTTTGAGCTTTTTGCCGAAGTGCTCGCGCCGATTGATGAAGTGGTGCTCTGCGAAGTGTATCCCGCGGGCGAAGCCCCGATTGAGGGTGCTGACAGTAGCCACTTGGCTGACGCCGTAGCTGCTCGCGGTGGTAAGCGCCCCACTGTGGTTGCGGTGGAAGACCTAAAGGCGACGATTGAGCGTATTGCGCAGGATGGCGACATTGTCGTTACGATGGGGGCAGGCTCTATTGGACGAGTGCCTAGTGCGATTGCGGCACCTTCGTTGAAGTAAGAAACAGATTCAAGAAACTCTAAAAGAAGAGAAAAGAAAATGACAAAAGAACGTGTAGTGCTCTTTATGGGCGGGATCTCCTCGGAACGTGAAGTCTCCTTGATGTCGGGCAAGGGCGTTAAAGAGGCCCTTCTTTCTCGTGGCGTGGATGTGACAGTGTTTGACCCCAAGGAGCAGTCCTTGGCGGAGCTCGAAGCCGGCAAATTCGATAAGGCCTTTATTGCGCTTCATGGTCGCGGTGGGGAAGACGGCACCTTGCAAGGGGTGTTGAATTACTTGGGCGTTCCTTACACGGGTCCAGGTGTGAAAACCTGCGCAGTGGCGATGGATAAAGAACTCACGAAAATCGTTTGGCGCTCGGGTGGCATTCCTGTGCCAGCTGGTGAGGCGATTTCGGTTGATGTGTCTGACGAAGAACTCTTAGGACTGATTTCTCGCTTTGGCGCGACGGGCTTGGTCGTGAAACCCGCTAACGATGGCTCTTCTATTGGGGTGACGAAATTAAGGAACCCCACGCTTGAGAGCTTACGTGCGGCAGTGAACGATGCCGCAGAGCACGACGGCGAAATTTTGGTCGAAGAATATATTATTGGTCGCGAATTTACGGTGGCGCTCTTTGATGGGCGTGCACTTCCTGTGATTGAAATTCAGGCACCAGAAGGCGACTATGACTTTCAGAATAAGTATTTTGGCGACGCGGTGAAGTACGTTTGCCCCGCGCCTCTTTCTGAAGAAAAAGCTTCGGAATTGAGTCACCTTTGCGAAAAGGCGTTTACCCTTTTGGGTGCTCGTGGTTGGTCTCGTATTGACGTGCTTCAGCGTCAAGATGGGAGTTTTGCTCTGCTTGAAATCAACACTTCTCCAGGCATGACTCCGCACTCTTTGGTGCCGATGGCTGCTCGTGCCGTGGGGATGTCCTATGCAGACCTCTGCCTCAACGTGTTAGCGATGGCCGAAACCGATTAATCTTTGAGGTTGGCAATTCTCCTGAGAAGAGTAGAGCAAGATGCTGTTTTCTAAAAAAGAAAAAGAGCGCAAAGAGCCAGTGGTAGAAGAGTCGAGTCTTCCCTCTGAGCTCGAAGATATTACAGCGATGGAATCCGCGAGACGCGCGCAAGAAGAGCGCGCCTATCGTCTGGCGGACATTCGCTCCTTTTTGCGTAGCTTTTTCATCGGTCTCATCACCGTTGCGCTTTTCTTCGGGATTTGGTTTGGCGTGCGCGCTGTGGTGAATTTGCCGTACTTCAATTTGACGAAATTAGTGATCGAAGGCGATACGAACAAAGTCTCGCCCACCCGCTTGAAAGAAGTGGTGCAACCCGTGATTGACGGGAATTTCTTCTTCGTTAATCTCGAGAAAGTGCGTGAAGCCGTTCGCCAGGTTCCTTGGGTGAGATCGGCCAGTGTGCGCCGTGTTTGGCCCGATGAATTACATGTGCAGTTCACTACGCGCCGCGCTGTTGCTGTTTACGAAGACGGTCGCTTGGTTGATGCGCAAGGGGAACTGTTTGTCGGGAATCCAGATGAGCAAGAGGTGACGGGGGAGACGCTCCCGAATTTTTCGGGCACTGCTGCGCTTATTCCAGACATTTTGCGCTACTATCAGGATTTTTCTCGCGCCGTGCGCCCACTGGGCGTGGAGGTGACGTCGGTTTCTTGTAGTGACCGAGGTAGCTGGAGCTTAACTTTTTCCTCCAAAGAGTTTCCTCCCACGCGCGTTGAGCTTGGGCTCGATCGCGGGCGTGGCGAAAAAGTGATTGAAAAATTAGTGAATGTGGTGGCGGCTTACCCTAGTATTCGAGAGGTATTCCAAGGGCCACCAACTTCGATTGATGCTCGTTATAATCAGGCGTTTTCTGCCTCTCCCCCAGACAAGGATTACCAAGCTCCGCTTGTGCAAGACTTGGATGTGCCAGTCTCTAACGAAGACGCAGACCTTGATGAAACGGATCCTAAGAGCGAGACGAAACCTGCTAAGTAACAAGTTTTTTTGGTCAAAATCGGGTTTTTTCTCTATACGCTCTGAAAATGTTGGTAGTATTCTTACGTTGTAGCTCACGACATTAACTTGTCTGCACAAATAACGGTTAACTGAACTATGAATAATCCTCCTGATATCCTTGTCGGCTTAGATGTGGGCACCACTAAGGTGCTCTGCGTTGTTGCGCGCCCAGCCGAAGAGGTAGGCTTCTATCGCATTGAGGGTTACGGCCTTGTGCAGTCTGAAGGGATTAGCCATGGGGTGGTGACCGATATCGAAGGGGCAGTCAAGTCGATTCGTTCTGCCATTAAAGAGGCGCAGTACACGGCGCAAGTTCCGTTCACCGAGGCTGTCGTGGCTATCGGGGGCTCTACCTTGACGAGCGAAGACTGTGTGGGGACGGCTGTTGTGCGTGGTCGCGAAGTGACGCCACACGATGTGACGATTGCTGAAGCTAACGCCAGAGAAAATGTGAACCGCAAAGATCGTCAGCTCATCAAGATGATTGCGCAAGGGTACCGCGCGGGCGATGTGGTGACACCGACGCCGCCGATTGGTTTTTCAGCTGACCGTATTGAAGCACTTTACCACTCGGTTTTTGGATCTATTTCAAACGCCGAGAATATGCGCCGTTGCTTACAGCGCTCAAGCTTAGAGTTGCTCAACTATGAGCCACACCCTTGGGCAGCTGCGCGTGCAGTACTCTCTGAGACGGAAAAGTACTGTGGCACGGTGGTCTTTGACTTAGGGGCACAGACGACCTCGATCTCGCTTTTCCACGAAAACGTGATTACCTTTACGGACGTGCGCCCCTACGGTTCAGAATTTTTTACGCGCGATATCGCGATTATTTTCGGACTAACGCTCGAGCAGGCCGAAGAGATGAAACTCACCTCTGGGCACTGCGATTGTCGCGCGTGCGTCGTAGCGAAACGGTGCAACCACGAGACCAGAAGGGGGTGCTTCCGCGCCTATACTCCAAGGAGTTGCTGGTGAAGACGTTGCGCGGTCGCGCATTGGAAATTTTCCGTCTCTACAAGAAAGATTTAGAAGAAGCAGGAATGCTTCCCTTTATTCACAGCGTTGTGCTCACTGGTGGTGGCGCGAATCTGAGTGGAATTGAATTGGTGGCCGAGGAAGTGTTTGGCGTGCCAGTGCGTATTGGTACGCCTCGCTACGTTCGTGGCCAGCCAGGACTCATCATGAAGCCAGAAGCTAGTGTGGCGATGGGGCTGATTTCGTCTGCAGGCGAAGCCCTCGCACAAGGCGAAGAGCATGGACATCGACCGAAAGGTTTTTCCACGCGCTTTGGCTGGCTTAAGACGTTGTTTACAGGTAATTACTGAAAATTGATACCTTTGTTGCGGGTTAAAGTACTGCAGAAAACTCCAAACTAGGTAATAATTAAAAGATTCATATTTGAGGTCAACCATGCCCTACGAAATCCTGCAAGAAATTGATCCCATGAACACCGTGATTAAAGTGATCGGTGTGGGTGGTGGCGGCGGTAACGCTGTCGAACACATGCTCGCTAAGGGAGCTAAAGGTATTGAGTTTATTGCTGCCAATACCGACCATCAGGCTCTTCAGCGCTCGCATGCTCATGTGAACATTCAGCTCGGCTCGACCGGGTTGGGAGCTGGTGCGAAGCCGGAAATCGGCGCCGCTGCGGCTCTTGAAAAGCGTGAACAGATTGCTGAAGCGATCCGTGATGCACACCTTCTCTTTATTACCGCAGGTATGGGCGGTGGTACGGGTACGGGTGCGGCGCCAGTCATTGCTGAAATCGCCAAAGAACTCGGCATTTTGACCGTGGCTGTTGTGACGAAGCCCTTTAGCTTTGAAGGCGGTCGCCGTATGCGCGTCGCTGAAAAAGGGATCGAAAACTTGAAGGCTAACGTTGATTCGATGATCGTCATTTTGAACGAAAAACTCGAAAGCGAATGCCCGAAAGATGCGACGATGAAAGAATGCTTTGAAATGAGTAACGAAGTGCTCTACAAGGCTTGCGTCGGTATCGCTGAAATCATCAACACCCCGGGTACGATTAACGTTGACTTCGAAGACTTGAAGACAGTGATGACCGAACGTGGCACCGCCATTATCGGTTTGGCAACGGCTTCGGGTCCGGATCGCGCTCGCGTGGCTGCCGAAAAGGCGATCGCTTCGCCGTTGCTCGAAGGCGCCAATTTGCAGGGCGCTCGTGGCTTGTTGGTGTACTTCACTGGCAACGAATCGGTGACCTTGAGCGAAATTCGCGAAGCGATGTCGGTCTTGAACACCTTCGTTCACCGCTCGGCTATCGTCATCTTTGGTTCAGCTATTGCTGAAGACATGGGCGACGAAGTGCGCGTGACGTTGGTGGCCACAGGTTTGGATCACCCGCTCGAACCGGGTGAAACCCGTATGGGCCGCACGAATTTGCCTGACTTCGGTGCTCAAGCTGGTGCCGCCGCTGCTGTGGCAGCTGACGATACGCCGGTTCCCTCCTTTACGATTCCGCAGTACTTGGGCGGCAGTGGCTCGACCATTCAGCAGCCCGCTGCAGAGCCAGTGAAGGAAGAAGCGCCTGTTGCTGAAGCTCCTGCTCAGGAAGAAGCAGCTCCTGCTGCCGCTCCAGCCCCTGCTCCTACGCAGGAAGCAGCTCCTGAAGCCTTGGCAGAAAGCGCTCCTCAGCAGTCTGAAGTCCCCACTGAAGAAATTCCTACCTTCACGATCCCGGCTTACTTGCGTAAGTAAGGTTTCGTGCAAGAAGCGTGATGCGCTTTCCGAAGAAAGCGCATTCACTAGAGACAAAGAGGGAGAGGCGTGTGAGTGCTCTAAAACTCACGCACCCGCTCCCTTTTTCATCTTTTTGAGATTTATCCAAAAGGCATTGCATGTTTAAACAACGCACCCTCAAAGAACCCATCTCTAGCGTAGGGATTGGGTTACATAGTGGTCGAAAAGTCCGCCTGACATTGCGTCCCGCTCCGATCGATACTGGGATTGTTTATCGTCGTGTGGACTGCAATCCTCCAGTGGAGATTCCTGCTTATCCCTTGAATGTGAACGATACGCGTATGGCCACCACGGTCAACGTGGGAGACGTGCATGTCTCGACGATTGAACACTTGATGAGTGCTTTCAATGGTTTGGGGATCGACAACATCTATGTGGATGTGGACGCCTCGGAAATTCCCATTATGGATGGCTCTGGCGCGAGCTTTGTGTTCTTGCTGCGAAGCGCAGGCATTGTTGAGCAAGAAGCCGCTAAGCGTTTTGTGCGTGTTTTAAAGCCCGTTGAAGTGCACGACGGCGATAAATGGGCTCGCTTAGAACCCTGGTCTGGTTTCCGTTTGAGTTTTTCGATTGCCTTTGGTCATCCCGCAATTGACCAAACCGTACAGATGGCTGATGTGGACTTCTCAAAGACCACCTATGAGCAGGCTGTGGCACGCTCTCGCACCTTTGGTTTCGTGCAGGACGTGGAAATGCTTCGTCGCATTGGTTTGGCGCAGGGTGGCTCGCTTGGCAACGCTATCGTGATGGACGAATTCCGCATTTTGAACCCCGAGGGTTTGCGCTCTGACGATGAGTTCGTGAAGCACAAGATTTTGGACGCGATGGGCGACCTATACGTGTTGGGTCACCCGCTTCTGGCGTACTATCATGCCCACAAGTCGGGTCATGGTCTTAATAACTTGCTCCTTCGTGAACTCTTGAAGCACCCTGATGCTTGGGAGTGGACCACATTTGAAGACGCTAACGACTGCCCAGTGGATTTCTGGCGTCAAACTTCGGAAGCTGAAGCCGATAAAGTGGCGGCAGTGAGAGCGTAAAGTTAACAAAGTCAAAGGGAACGATGTTGAAGTCGTTCCCTTTTTTACTTGCTCGTTACTTTTGAATGGAAAATTGGTAGAGCGCTTGCGCGATGTCAGCGGGCTCGCGCAAATGCATTTTCATCTCGGCGAGCCCCTCGGTTAGCTGACGAAGGCGAGCTCTCGCTTCAACGATTTCTTCAGTGCGCTCTAGGCGCTTTTTTCCTTGAGGGGGATTGAGTTGTTGCTCAATCGCCTCCATCTCCGTTGTGATCATTCGCTCGAGCGCCTCGGCGTACTCTTCAGAAGTTGAAGGCAGTAGCGCGGATTGCAATTTAGCGAGTGAGCGACGAAGGAAAAAGTTTTCCGTTTTCCCTAAGAGCTCTTGAATGGCCATTGCTCCTTTAATGCTGGGGGACAATGTTGTCAAAGAGTCGGGAAGGGCTTTTTCTTCAAGGCTTGCTTCATCAACGAGAAAGTGCGCAGCTTTAGTGGGATCGGTGGCGACCCACTGAGACGCAAGGCTTAAACGTTCTAGCGCTTCATCGTTTTTTGCGATTCGTGCGTGGATTTTCTCAATCTCCGCTTGAATCTTTTGGCGTGAGACGGCAAGTCGCGCTTCAATCGCTTCAAGCGAAGCAAGCTGTCGAGCGTTGAGCGAACTACTCGACTCAAGCTTTTGAGAGGTAAGCTCCGTTTCTTTACGCGCTAACTCACGGTTAAGGAGGTAATTGTCTTCAGCGATTTTGAGCGAGAGCGTGGTAATTTGCTCTTCAACGGCGTTTTTCAGCAAACTGGGGTCTGGAGAGAGCGTAGCACTCAAACGCGCAAAGGTTTCGCGCAAACGATCGTCCTTAATCTTGGGGAGCATCGCTGCGACAGTGGCGGCACCAATGACTGTTCGAGGTAGAGGTTCGCTGAGTTTTTCCTCTTCTTCTTTCACTTCGTCGATCGTCGGCACAATATGGACGTTAATCTCCGTGATCGGAAGTTGTGCAAGCGCGAGTTCTCTGAGGAGTCGGCCTTTGAGCTGGCGAATACGGTTTTCTTGCGAAGCAGAATCGACTAAGAGCGTCAGAAGGCCTTCTTGCACACGACAGTGCGCGGGGTCCGAGAAATTCGTCGAAATACGGTACGCCGAGAGAAGCGGAGCGATAGTGAGCCCCACTTTGCGGGCAAGGCGAAGGTCAGCCAAAAAGTTTGGCTGATCTTTAGCGAGTTGCTCCTTGAAGGAGTTGAGACGAGTATTTCGTCTGCGAAAGGCTTCAGGCATGAGTGGGTCCCAGAAAAAGAATGCGGTGCTTTCATTCTATCGTAGAGAAAAGGCGAGCTGTAGGAGAATTTTTCCTCACACCGAAATCTAAAAACTTGTAAAGTCTAGAAACCAAGATGCCCTAGAACTATTCAAAGATAGTGCGTTATATGCGATAATTTAAGGATTATTGCGCGGACAACTCCCAAATGTAGGAGAAGATAATCTCCAGACGGAAGACTCCTTTGTCCGAGTATTTTTAGCCAGAAAGAAATTACATAAATGTTTGACGAAATTCTCACCAAAATTTTCGGTAGCCGTAATGACCGCTTGATTAAGCAATATCGCCGTCAGTGCGAAGCTATCAACAAATTAGAACCTGCGATGCAGGCACTCACGAATGAACAACTCCAGGCTAAGACGGAAGAATTCCGCCAGCGCGTGACCGCAGGGGAAAGCACTGATGCATTGTTGCCAGAAGCTTTCGCCGTTGTGCGCGAAGCCTCGGTTCGCGTGATGGGGATGCGTCACTTCGATGTGCAGCTCATTGGTGCTATGGTCTTGAACGATGGCAAGATTGCTGAAATGCGTACGGGTGAAGGGAAGACCTTGATGGCTACCTTGGCCGTGTATTTGAACGCTTTGGCTGGCAAGGGCTGTCACGTGGTGACCGTGAACGACTATCTGGCAAGTCGTGACGCGGACTGGATGGGTCGCCTCTACAACTGGCTCGGCATGAGTGTCGGAAAAATCCTCTCGGGTCAGTCCCAGGAAGTTAAGCGCGTTGCTTACGCCGCTGATATTACCTACGGTACGAATAACGAGTTTGGCTTTGACTACTTGCGCGACAACATGGTGCAGAGCGTGGCTGAACGCGTGCAACGTCCTCTTTACTACGCCATCGTCGACGAAGTGGACTCCATTTTGATTGACGAAGCCAGAACGCCGTTGATCATTTCGGGGGCATCTGATGACAACACCGATCTCTATCGCGTGATTAACGACATCCCCGCGATGTTGGTCCGTCAAGCTGATGAAAAGGCGCCTGGTGACTACTGGGTGGACGAAAAGGCTCACCAGGTCTATTTGAGTGAAGCTGGTCACGAACACCTTGAAGAAATTTTGAATAAGCGCGGCCTCATTCAAGAAGGCGATACGCTTTATTCCCCGCAGAACATCATCTTGATGCACCACTTGAACGCCTCGCTTCGTGCTCACACGCTCTTTAAGCGTGACCAGCACTATGTGGTGCAAAATGGCGAAATCGTGATTGTGGACGAATTCACGGGGCGTTTGATGCCGGGTCGCCGTTGGAGCGATGGGTTGCATCAGGCTGTGGAAGCCAAAGAAGGCGTGGAAATCCAGAAGGAAAACCAGACCTTAGCCTCGATCACGTTCCAGAACTACTTCCGTATGTACGAAAAGCTCTCTGGTATGACGGGGACGGCTGATACGGAAGCTTATGAATTCCAAGATATTTATGGCTTGGAAACGGTTGTGGTGCCAACCCACCGCAAGATGATTCGTGTGGACGAACAAGATAAGGTTTTCCGTACGGTCGAAGAAAAGTACCGCGCCATCATTTTGGATGTGAAGGCTTGCCATGAACGTCAGCAGCCGGTGCTTCTCGGGACGACTTCGATTGAAAATTCTGAATTGCTCTCGAAGATGCTCACCGCGGAAGGGATTGAACACAACGTCTTGAATGCTAAGCAGCATGAACGCGAAGCACAGATTATTTTGGAAGCTGGTCGCCCAGGGATGGTGACGATTGCGACCAACATGGCCGGTCGTGGTACCGACATTGTGTTGGGCGGTGGCTTAACGAAGATGATCGATGCGATCCGTGCTGATGAAACGCTCTCTGAAGAAGAACGCGCCGCTCGTATTGAAGAAATCAAGAAGGATTGGCAGGTTCAGCACGACATTGTGATTCAAGCTGGTGGCTTGCGAATCATCGGTTCTGAGCGTCACGAATCTCGTCGTATCGACAACCAGTTGCGTGGTCGTGCCGGTCGTCAGGGTGACCCGGGTAGCTCCTGCTTCTACTTGTCGATGGAAGACCAGCTCCTTCGCATCTTCGGTGGTGAACGTATGCGCGCCATCGCTGATCGCTTGAAGTTGGAAGAAGGGGTGGCAATCGAATCGAAGATGCTCACCCGCATGATTGAAAGCGCTCAGCGTAAGGTGGAAGGTCGTAACTACGACATTCGTAAGCAGTTGCTCGAATTTGACGACGTGCAAAATGACCAGCGCCATGAAATCTACGGCTTGCGTAACGAAATTCTCGAATCCGACGACGTTGCTCAGTTGGTGACGAACTTGCGTGAAGGGTACTTCACTGATATGTTCCGCGCCGCTGTGCCGCCCGAAACGGTGGAAGAACAGTGGGATCTCAATGGTTTGCGCTCCCAGTTGCAAAATGGCTTTGGTATCGATATCGACTTCCAGAAGATGCTCGACGAACGTGATGACATCACGGACGAAGACCTCTTGAAGGAAATCATCGATCGCGTCAACGAGATCTACCATGCCAAGGAAGAATTGGTGGGTCATGAACCGTTTAACAACTTGGCCCGTGCTGTGTTGATCGGTATGCTTGACCAGCTCTGGCGTCAGCATATCTCTTCGCTCGACGCATTGCGTCAGGGGATTTACTTGCGTGGCTACGCTCAGAAGCAGCCTAAGCAAGAATACAAGCGCGAAGCCTTCAACATGTTTGAAGCGCTCCTTGACCAGATCCGCGAAAGCGTGGTCTCTTACTTGATGCGCTTGGAAATCCGTTTTACGGAAGATGAGGCTCAGAATCCGCAGGGTGGAGCTGCCGCAGAAACGGCTGCCGAAGCGCCCTCTGAAGAAGCTACGCCGCAGATCTCGCAAGGCAACGGCACGAATTCCGAAGAGGAAATCGATCCTGCCGTCTTTGCCCACTGTGGTCGTAACGACCCGTGCCCCTGCGGCTCTGGGCTCCGATTCAAAGATTGTCACGGTAAGCTCTAAGTGATAATCGCCAAGAGACATCTCTAAAGCTGACCTGTCAAGTTTTCGGACCTGGCAGGTCAATTTTTTAAGAGTGAAAGAAGTATGAATATCGAGAGAAATCACGCGTGGTATGTCGATGGCGTGCGCGCGGGGGTCAATGAGGGAGGCGACACAATAGCGCTCCTTTTAGAAAAAGGAATCCTTCTTGCTGGCGGAGTCCGCGCTGGTGCACTCTCTGATGGGCAAGGAAAGTGGCTCGCTGAGCGTTTTGCCTCTCCCCTGATGCCGCAGGTTCTCGTCTTTTCGCGCGCTGGCGCGATTACAGGGCTGGGCGCTTTGTCTGACGGCATGATGGCAGGGAGCGCGGCACGCATTGCGGCAGAACTTTCGCTCCCTGAGTCTTCTCTTTGGCTCTTTTCTACTGGGGAAGATGCCAAACTCATGGCGGCTGATCCCATCGTTAAAGGGGCGCGTGAAGCCTTTCAGAAGGCCACGCAAAACGAGGAGGCGGACGCACCAGACTGGCTCACCTCGACTTTTCGCCCATTACTCTTTCCTCACGGCACGCGCTTTCAAGTAGCCGGGTGGCTCGTGGGAGATCTCTCTGAAAACACTAATCGCCACCTTGTGTTAATGACGGATTTCCCTTTGAGTCAAACTGAACTCAAGAAGGTTGAAGCGCCTCTCAAAGCGCAGGCGTTTCGTCTTTATGCGCTTCACGGGGTGGATTCTTCTGCCGATAGTGTTACGGTTCTGAGCACTGGGAAGGCCCTTCAAACGACACTCCTTTCGCCCGAAGAGCGCGTGGGTTTTCTCACGCAAACGATGCAAATGGTCTTAGAAGAGCTACTCAAAAAAGCCTCTGCAAAGGTTGGCTGGACGCATGAAGTGCAAATTACTGGGGCACAAGATGAAAGCGAAGTGAGTGCACTCGCCCTTTGCCTCGCTCGAGCTTTTGCGCGCTTAGCAACAATGCCAGAGCGCTCTTGGCAAGAAGCCGTACATGCTCTTCGCCGAGAAGTCGCACGCTCTGGCGTGGAAACGCTGGGCGCTGAAGACCTCACTTGGATGGCGGGTGACGTGCTCCTCTCTGAAGAGGGAAAGACGCGCACGGGAGAAGCAAGCGACGCAGCCTGGCGAGCGGCGCTTGAAGGGAAGCTTCCCTTTTGGTGGTCTTTGGCGAGAGGTCAGGCTAAGGGAAAAGTGTGGTGCTAAAGCGAAACGCCAAAAACCCTTCTCTGCGCTAAAATAGTTTCGTTTGGGGCGCGTAGTGCGCCGCCACTTTAAGTCTTGTTTTCACATGTAGGAGATTTCACGTGAGCGAGCAGAAAATTGTTGATGTCGCCGTTGGCGTACTCATCCGCGAAGATGGTCGTGTTTTGTTAGCCTCGCGTCCGGCCGGTAAGCCCTACGCTGGGTACTGGGAATTTCCTGGTGGAAAACTCGAAGAAGGGGAAACGGTTCACGCCGCACTCGTGCGTGAATTAAAGGAAGAGCTCGATATTGCGCTCGCTGACTCTTTCCCTTGGTTTGTGAAAGAACATCGCTACGAGCATGCGCATGTGCGTTTGCACTTCCGTCGCTCGCATGACTTTGTGGGTTGGCCCAAGGCTGTGGAAGGGCAAGAATTTGGTTTCTATGCGCCTAAGGAACGCCTCCCAGGGCTTTTGCTTCCCGTTGACGAAGCAATTTTAAATCGTGTGGATTTGCCTGAAGTTTGGGAAGACGATGTTGATCAGTTGACGCTTTCTCGCAATGGTCTGCATGCGCAGATCGTGCGTGATCGCTCGCACCGCTTCGTGGGCGCGCGCGTGGAAAACTTAAACGACGTCTTAAAGGCTGTCGCTATGGACTACGACTACGTCATTACGCGTCCAGAGCACTTTGAATCGTTGCTTGTTAACGGTGAAGCACGTTTGCCGATTTATGTTGAAGGGGTTCCTGCAACAGGCCTTCGCCTCTGGCAAGATAAGGGCGCACACGGCGTGAAGCCCTAATTATCAAACATAGAAAAAATTTGGCCACCATCCTCTGCTTGGATTGGTGGCCTATGTTTTGTGCGGGTTACTTTTCCTGCGCTTTCTTTTCCATCGCTTCGCGAGCGAGCACTTCCAGCTCTTCCGGTGCCATACGCATCGCGGGGCCTGGTTCTCCTTCAATCACGTAAGAGTTATTTGCCCATTCTCCTAAGTCAATCAACTTGCAACGCTCCGAGCAGAAAGGACGGAAAGGGTTGGTTTTACTGTATTCAACTTCTTTACCACAGGTAGGGCATTTCACCATCATGATGTATCACCACTAAAAAGATTTAAACGAAAGAGCACTCCACACTGGTGCATGAGGAGTGCTCTGAGAGTTAGGTTAAGCTGAGAGTGAGCACTTATTGCAACGTGCAGATCCCCATACGGAAAGGAATCTTTTCAGCGTGCACGGGGTGCAACTTATGTTCAGCATCTGGGCGCGAGAAGCGAATCCAGAGCATGTATTTGTTAGCACTCACTTCAGGGATGACGTTTGACTTCGTGGGCACCCAAATCTGCGCGAGCGCTGGGAGCTGACGGTTCGTCATCGGGAATTGGAAGCTTGCCGTATCGGTTGTGTATTGATGCTCTTCGGCGCTAGCACGCAAGAAGCGAAGCAAAATCGCAGAGGCGTCACGAATGGGCATCAACGAGGAGACATAGCTATAGAGTTCAGCACGACGCTCTTCGGCGGGCTTATTCATCCAGTAGTGCAATTGTGGAAGATCGAATTCACACGTCCCGCCAGCGATTGTTTGACGCGTGCGGATAATTTGCAACCACTGATTTTCTCGAATACTTTGTCCAGTGCGACCGACGGTGTCTGCCACCGTGGTGACGGATTGACGAATTTCGGTAATGGTTTCGCGCAGTTTCTCTTGGTCCACATCGGGGTTCCCGAGAAGCGATTCCATACGGCGACGCTGACGTTCTAATTCCTGAATGAGTTCGTTTCTGAGGTCAGAGCGAGCAGTGGCGTCAAGCAAATCGAAAAGCGCAGAGATCGCCGTTTGATGAGCGGTTGGATCGGACTGCTCACAAAACCAAGCGTAGCGCTTGAAAAGAAGTTCCAAGCGCAGATGGGTACGAATCTTCTCATTACAAGGAAATTCATAGAGTAGGTATTCGGTATCTGTCATATCTGCGACTTTCTGACGAGTTGGAGCTAAACGTGAATAGTCCAACAAAAATGGGCAAAGAAGAACGTGAGTGAAATGATTCTTCTTTCTGATACTCACATTGTGCGCTTAGTTAGCTCATTATTGCAATAGGTACTTTTAAAAATAGCACAAGATTGAACACTTTATGCGTTTGCGAGAGGATCATCAAGCCATTTTTTGTATAGGTCTGTGAGCGAGAGAAGGAAGTCTTCAGGATCACCTTCGTTCACGATGACAGTATCAGCTTGCTCAAGAAGCGCTTCGCGAGGGAGTTGCGCGCGCATAATGGCAAGCGCTTCTTCGCGCGAAAAGCCATTGCGCTTGGCTAAGCGAGAAATACGCGTTTCTTCACACGCGTCAATTACGACCACTTCGCCCACGAGCTCTCGCCACTTTTCGCTTTGCAAAAGGAGGGCACAGTCAAAAATCACAGTAGGGTGCGTTTTGGCTGCTTCTTCAATTTGGGCTTTTGCCTTGGCTTGAATGAGAGGATGTAAGAGGGCTTCAAGTTTTTCTTTTGTCTCGGGATTGGAAAACACAAGGGCGCGCATTTTGGCGCGATTCATTGCTCCCCTTTCATCAATAAAGTCTTCGCCAAAGGCTTTGGCCACGGTGAGCGTCCCTTCAGCGTTGGGCGCAGTAATCTCATGAGCAATCACATCGGCATCAACGATCGGAATACCCTGATCGCGGAAATAAGCACAAGCGGTTGTTTTACCAGAGGCAATACCTCCAGTGAGTCCAATAATTCTTGCCATGATGATTTGTCCAGACGAGAAAAAAGAAAAAGTACGCAGCGAGGTACTTAATTTTTCACTCTAACAGATTTTGAAAGTGTGGGAGAGACTCAGAGAAGAGCCATGCGAAGAGAATCGGGAAAACGATACCCAAATTGTGCAAATCTAGATCATTCTTGAACTAAGAACACTCAAAAAAACTAGCAAGTTCTTGATTTTCAAAGAAAAAAA
>OJOT01000010.1_pt1 | contig 141203 bp, 122 predicted proteins | sample 1598261 | NCBI WGS metagenome assembly OJOT01 (sample SAMN03922468, study PRJEB24848) | human gut metagenome | isolation source: stool sample | host: Homo sapiens | place: Germany | collected 2010-11 | reverse complement strand
GGTGTAGGTATAGGTTCTGTGCCAACTTTGATATTTGAATGAAAAAGAGAAAATATTTCGGGTAAAAATTCTAATTGCATTAATATCGTGCCATTTGCACCGGCTTCAAATTGATGTTCTACATGTGGAGTGATAATCATGATGTCACCTTCATGGAAACTTATGCTTTCATTGTCCAGATGCAATATGCAATTTCCTTTTTTTATATAATTAATCTCAATGCGCATGTGTTTGTGAGGACCATACGTTTCGAAAGGGCAGAAGGAGGTAAAACGAAAGACATCTGCCAGACGTTTACTTTTTAAACTTGATGTAATCTGTTCCAATACTTCCCAAAGGGAATATTCCGTTATTTTATTCATAGTATTTCATTTTTGTATAAAACAAAGTTTGTATGGACACTAGAATTTGCCGGTTTTATTCAGTAGAATTCTAGTGTCCTATGTCCCGATATTCGGGTCCTTATTTTGACTAAACCTATTAATAGACAGATTGGGGAGTTTCCTCCTTTTTACCTTTCGAGCTTGGTTTTACTAACGAACAAAGTTCTTCAAATGAAATGGATTTCACGGGAGCAAAAGCATTGGATTTCATATAGTTAATCAAACTATATAACAATTGCTTTTTTTCAGGAAATGTATCCTGATGGTTTAGCAAGTCCATGCTGCATACTATTAATTTCCCATTTAGACAATTAGTTTCAAAAAGAGTTGCTAATCGGCGGTTATTGGCAAAGTTGTCTACACATTCCACTAATGGAGTAATGTGTTGATATATGCTATCGATTACTAAAGTGCGCGATTGGGTTGTCAGACTCCACCATTGCCAGTTGGTATGTCCCTCTGTTGGGAAATGTGCAAAAGCTTTATGAGTAGGATCTAACAACAGTCCCATTGTACCTGCTTGTTTGGGAAAGTGGACAGGACTCCAGAACACCGGAACAAACTTGCCTTGTAAACCTGCACAAAGTTGATAAGGGGGATTGAATAATACTGTTTTACCGGCTGCAAGAGCTTTTTGTGTTTCGGTAAGTTTGTCTGTTACTACAATCTCTTCTTTTTCTATCGTTAAAGTGGCCGGATATACCCATATATTCCAAGTGTTTTTATAACTGGAATTTTCGATGGAAACTCTTAAAGTCAGTCGTTCTGCTTTTTTAACTTCTGATAAAGAACAAGAAATCTTACCGGCTATATTCCCGCCTCCGATTTTTATGTTTGTTAAAGGTATAATACCCTCTTGTAATGGCTGACCGGATGCATTGGTTAATGCCCATTTGATATTCTTATTGTTGATTTCCTCAGAACTATAATTAGCGATCTCAATGTCGGCCGTAAACTGCTCGTTGTTTTTGTATACGGCTTTTGAGAAGCGAGCTAATGGGACCACCGGAGCAGAGAATTGACGAAATTCTTCGGCATTGGCTACGCCTTTGCTTTCCCAAAAAGCATTTAGTAAGCCGACTAATGCAGTTCCTTGGCCGGGAAAATCATGTAAATCTAAAAGTTGAAAACCGCTGATGCCGGGAGTCTTCATGGCACGTTCTATTTCTTCTTTATATAAAATGGCAGCCAAATGACCGGATGCAGACAAATAATCATCTGCCTTTTCTAGCAGATTTTTGTTTTCCAACTCTTGTTTAACTCCTTTGAAATTAAGAGGCTCTAATACACCTGTGTATTTTTCTATTTCTTTTAAATCAGGATACACAGCATACTGTCCTATTTCGTGCGTAATAACCGGAACGGGCATGCTATCTACAGAAGCAGAATAATCTTTATTAAAGTTTGGCATTTCTACATCAAAAACTCCTTGTCCGCGCACCCAACCTTTTTTAGTCCATTGAGTGATAAAGAAATCATCGTGCGGCTCAGGCCAATCGCCATGTCCTTTTTCAAAAGTAAAAGAAGTCGTTGTATACAAATGTCTGGAATCAAGGGCTTTTACCGAATCCAATAAACCTCCCAAAAATTCAAAGTCCGGTTGCAATTCATTTCCAAGGCTCAAAAAGCAGAAAGAGGGATGGTTACCATATTCCGATAAAATTCGTTTTGCCTCATTATATAAGAATTGATTCATTTCAGGATTTTCACCTACGGTCAAAGACCAAAGTGGTAATTCCACCTGCAAATAAAAACCGAGTGAATCCGCTACTTCAAATGCTGCTTTAGGAGGGCACCAAGAGTGAAACCGAAGGTGGTTCAGCCCCCATTCTTTAGCGGAACGGAAGACTTTTAACCATCCTTCTTTAGTGGTTGGGGGGTAACCTGTTAATGGGAAAATGCAACATTCCAATGTACCACGAAGGAATACTTTTTTACCATTGACTAATAAATCGGCTCCGTTACGGCTAATTTGGCGCATTCCGAATTCAATTTTCTCTTGCGTCAGACTCTCTTTGGTTTTCATCTTTATTTCCAGCTCATACATTATCGGAGTAAATTCACTCCAAAGCCGTACGTCCTCGCCCATGGGACAAACAAAGTCCAGCATTGTTTCGCCTGCCGAAAGGTCCATTTGCTGTTCTATTTCCGTAACAGATTTGCCTGTGTTTTTCTCTTTTACATGAACAGTCAATGTCCCCGAAGCTTTATTCCCTGTGTTTTGTAGTTTCCCTTTTACATGGATTTCCCGGGTTTGAATATCGGGATATATCTGTATATCTTTCATAAAGACAGCATCTTTCGCCCGCAAAGAGATTTCTCCCAAAATACCATTCCACATGATTTGTGTTTCATTGGTATATGCATGTGCCATATCACCGGCAGTGATGTCGTATTTTTTTCTGTTATCTACTCGAATGGCTATCCGATGTTTCCCCGGTGACAGATATTCTGTTAGGTCAAAGTAATGGGGGCTTATCAAGCTTTCTTGCTCTCCATTTACTTCTTTACCGTCTATCCATACATTTGTTTGCCAAATAACACGCTCCAACTTCAGTTCTATGTTCTTTCCCTCCCAATCTGAAGGAACGGATATTTCACGTATGTACCAAGCCGGTCCTACATAACTGTGTTTGCGAGTGAGATGCAATATTTGAGGTTTGCTTATTGAGGGTAATAACCGATTGGGGATACCGTATCCTGCATCATCCATCGTTCCGGGCAATTTTATTTTGTCGGGAAAAGATTGGGTATACCAATGTTTTGAAATACCTATATCCATACTGTCTATGGCAAATTCCCATTCTCCGGCTAAAGAAAGAATTGACGTACTTTCTTTACATCCTGTCAAAAAGACCATGCCTAAAATAGCAAGTAATAATTGATTTAATAACTTCATATTGTATTTGTCTTATGGTATTATATCCAAATTTGGAAATTAGGATTTATTTCTTTTATATAACTGAAGCACTTGTCGGCTTTCTCTTTATTACCTAGTCCTAAATGCCCCAGCCCCATGAGATAGTGGCAATGGATTCGATTTTTCTTATTCATGTCGTCTTCCCAAATCTGTAAATCAGGTAAAGACACAGCAAAGTAATCCATTACAAAAGTATCATATAAATGTTTTTCACCGTAGGAAATTAGGGAATTAAATCTTCCGCGTGCCTCCGCTTCTTTTCCTACTTTCCGTAAAGCTAAACCTTGATAATAGATTTTATCGGGCTTTTGGTCATTGTAGTACATGGCAGCTGTGGGTTGTCCATTGCCCGAAGCAGCTTTTGTGAATGATGAATGTGCTTCATCATGATTACCCATTGCTTCCAAAATGCATCCTTTATAATAAAGGAAATCATTTTCTTGTGCACCATACAGTTTTCCTTCTCCCAAATGATGAGGGTAGACAAAACATTCTTCAATCAAGGCAAGTGCATGCTCGTATTCTCCTGCCTTTAGAGATTTCTTTGCTAATTGTATACGTGCATATTGATATTGGGCAGGTACTTTACCTTCTCCTCCTTCCCAAGGATGGAATTGGCGTTGGTCAATGAGTTGCATGGCTTGTTCGTATTCTCCGGTCAGATTAAGCAATGTAGCATATTCCAAATAGAGATCATCGCGAGTAGCTATTATTTCTTTATGTTTGTTTAATAGATGCAAACGTTCTTTCGGGGAATAATCCATGCGTTTATATAATTGATCCAATTCCATTAAGATGCGTGCGTCTGTTTCATCAAGCATAAATGCCTGTTCAAGTAATTGTACTGCTTCTTTTTTCTTTCCAAGTTTGTTGAAATAAGCTAATGAAAGATTTCGTAATACGGTAGGGAAGCCGTTGTCCATTTCTTTAGAATGTTCCCATGCATCGACAGCTTCCTGGTATTGACGTTTATCATACCATATATTACCTAATAGATAAAAAGCTTTCGGTGCATGTATCGGTAAATTGGTTACGCACTGAAGAGCTAAAATCGCTTCCAGACTATTGGGGAAATATTCATCTAACGGACTGTTTTCTGCTTGACTTACTACACAGACAGCTTCGTCTTGTTGATTCATTCTACATAGGAACCACGCTTTATAATATAACAGCATTGTTGAAGGAGCCGATATGTTGGTTAATGCTGCATTTACCACAGCCAATGCATCTTCCCAGTTGCCGGCTTGGGCGTAGTCTGTAGCTAGTTCTTCATAATTACGTGATTCATCACGCATTAATACTCTTAAACTTGATGGCATTTCTTTTTCACCGGACTGAAGCCATGCTTCAAAACGACATCCAAAGTTGAATTTATCTATATTGAGTGACTCTTTAATCAGTTCTATGGCTTCTTTTTCTCGTCCCAATTTACGAAGAATCATTGCTTTTAAATGACGTCCGCGATGATTATGCCAGTTACGAACCAAAGACTGATTAATTTCGTACAATGCATTATCCCACTCATTATGTGCAGCCGATAATTGGGCCAAAGAGTAATAACCTGAATCTTGCCAAGCAGCGTTCCAGCATGCTTTATAGAACGCATCGTATGCTTCAACAGTTTTATCTTGGTATTTTAATACAAGACCTAAATTATAATAAGGTTCTCCGTCGTAGGGATTTGGATTACGTTCTGTCAGAGTGTTAATAGCCTTGCGTAAATAAAGTTCGGCTTTCTTGAATTGTCCTTTACGGAATAGCCATAATCCCATAGCGTTGTTATTGCGTATATCGCTGTTGTCTCTACGTAGGGCTTCTAAATAATAATCAGTTGGATTGTAAGTAGCATGTCTGTATTGCTCCAAATGTAATCCTGTCAGGTAAAGCTGTTCTGTAGAGCGTACTTCTGAAGGAGGCAATGCAGGTTTTGCAGGTTCAGGAATTGGTTTGATTTCAGTTGATTCAGCCTTCCATGAAAGTAGTAACTTGCCGGTTGAACAATAAATATAAACCTCTGCTTCATCAGGCGATATATTTTTAATGGTATGAGTAAATACCGCTTTTGGAGTCAAATCTGTAATATTTTCCCAAATGATGTCTTCTTGGCGTTTAATCACAATTCGTAAACCTTTCTGTGCGGATGTAGCAAATAGTTTGAGTATTGCATTCTTTGTGTCTTCAGTTTCTATATTCATTAGTAAATCAGAAGTGGCATTCTTTACTACCCCTAATTCACGATAAGGAATAAAATATTGAGTGAAAATTTTTTCCTCATAAGGTTGCAACCAAGTAAAGTCTGGTTGATTGTCGGTATAAACTCCGGTCATTAATTCGATATATGGCCCATCTGTGTCTGTCAGATTACGATCCCAGGCTTGTCCGAAATCTCCATTTCCCCAAGTCCATTGTTTTTTCCCGGGAGAGATGTGATGGTTGGCTACGTGTAATACTCCTGCTTGAGTATCGTTTTCATAACCGCCTACAAAGTTGTATTTTGAGCGGATAGCCATATATGAAGTGGGTACCGGTATATTTTTATAACGTGAGATGTCTACACCTGCTGAATAATCCATTTTATAATAAATGCCGGTAGCGATAGGATATTTTGATACATCTCGTTTACCGTGATCAAATACAGCATTGACATCGGCAGGGAAAACCGATTGATAGGCTTCATTGACAGCGACGGCCGGGTTGGCCCACCATAGGAAGGTCTGTGGAACAGGAGTCGGATTATATAGTTTTCCTTGAATTTCAAGTACAGCTTTGCCGGGACGTAGGGTAAAACCAGCCATACCTTTCTGATGAAACATCCGTTCGCGTTCGCTCACCCATACGGTAGCACTTCCATCTGCATTTTCTTCAATTGTAAAATCTACAGGTAGATAAGTGCTGGGTCGGTGATGCTGAGGCCAATTGAATTCAATACCGCCGGAAATCCAAGGCCCGGTCAGTCCTACCAAAGCAGGTTTTATAACATGGTTGTAATAAATAAAATGGCGTTTCTTTATTTTATCATAAGCCATTTGTACACGTCCGCCCAATTCAGGAAGAATCATAACCTTGATATACTCATTCTCCAGATAAACAGCATGATAGGTTTCTTCTTGACAAGTATCTGAAATTTTTTCTATGACAGGATAAGGATAAACCACCCCACTACTTCCTTGATAAACTCTATTTTCAAAAAACATCGGATTCTTTTCCGGTTTGCCAATACCATAGGTAGGAAGCAGAATATCTTCTTCCCAAACATTTACTTTTATATCCATATCAGTTTTATTTTTTTGTTATTTCTTTTTCTATATCTTCCAAACTTTTCCCTTTTGTTTCCGGTAGTCGGGCACGAATAAAAAAGAAGCCCGTTAAGCATATGCCACCATATAACCAAAACGTTCCGGCTGCCTGTAATGATTCATTTAATAGGGGAAAACTGTAGGTGAGTATGAAGCTGGCTATCCATAAGAAGAGGGTAGAGATAGCCATAGCTGTTCCACGAATCTGTTGTGGAAATATTTCGGATAATACTACCCATACAATGGGGGCTAATGACATGGCATAACAGGCAATTGCCATCATTACCAGTATTAACATTATCCAACCACTCATTCCTGCAAAGTAACAACATCCCATCAGCAGATAGATAACAGCAAGTCCTGCCGAGCCGATTAACATTAATGTCCTTCTGCCCCAATGGTCAACAGTATAAATGGCAACAAAAGTAAAGATTACGTTAGTTACTCCCGTTATTACAATATTCATCAAGACATCTGATACTTCATAACCGGCAGCCGAAAAGACTTCGTGGGCATAATTGAATATAACATTGATGCCACACCACTGTTGGAAAACAGCCAAAACAATTCCCAGTATTAATACCCGCCGTACACCAGGTTGTGATAATGCTCTCCAATCGTATTTTTCTTTCACCTCTTTGGCGGCTAACCAACGTGGACTTTCAGGGATAATGAAAGCTAATATAAAAAATAAGGCAGCCGGTAATGCTTCTGCCCAGAACATCCATCGCCACGCCTGTTCTATTCCTTCCGCAGGAAGTTGTGAGGTTCCTTCTGTAAATAGGTTTGCTATCATCCAATTGGCAAGTTGTGCAGATAATATACCTAATACAATAGTCAGTTGGTTTAAAGATACCAGTTTTCCACGTATCTCAGTCGGTGATACCTCAGCTATATATATGGGGGAAACATTGGAAGCAATTCCTATACCCAGTCCACCTACAATACGATAGAATATGAACCAGGAAAAATTATCGACAGCTCCTGTACCGACAGCAGACAGCAAAAATAATAGAGCGGATAATATTAATAGTTTTTTGCGACCATATTTATCACTCCAACTACCGGAGAAGCCTGCTCCGACTAAACATCCTAGTAAGGCGCTACTCATTGCCCAACCGCGTAAAGCTGCTGAATCTTCGATAGCGAAGAATGGTTCATAAAAAATTTTGGCTCCGCCAATTACTACCCAATCATAACCAAACAGGTAGCCACCCATAGCAGAAATAAAGCAGATAAATAGTAAATTCTTTGAATTAATGTTTTTCATTGTGTATTATTATATAAATCATACTGCAAAGGAATTGTATTTTTCTGGAATAGGGAATAGATAAATTATTGAATTGGATGGATAATCTTATGATAATAACTTTGCTGCCTGTATAAAAATCACTATCTTTGTTACTGTTAACTATAACTTCTACAGCAATGATTAAACGCAAAGATGGATTTTCGGGTGAAAGAGCTTTAGTACTTCCTGCATCAATTATACATATGATGGAAAATAATCCTTTAGCCAATGCGCTGCATATTACGGACATAGGATACTATCCACGGGCAGAACATCATTTTAGAAAACGGGAAACTCCCATCTCTCAATACGTATTTATTTATTGTGTGGAGGGGAGAGGATGGTTTAGCGTGAATGATGAACGTTATGAAATAAAGAGTAATCAATGCTTTATTTTACCTGTGAATGTACCTCATAGTTACGGAGCCGATGACACAGATCCATGGACAATTTATTGGATACATTTTAAAGGAGACTTAGCAGAATATTATGCTTTACGTTTATTGACCCCTATTGATATCAAACCTACTATTTACTCACGTATTAATGGACGTTTGAATTTGTTTGAAGAAATATATCATACTTTGGAATTGGGATATAGTAAAGAAAATCTGTTGTATTCTTGTTCGGCTTTCCATCATTTTCTTGGTACCATTTGCTATTTGCAAGAATATAGAAATGCTACAGTCAATGATATTTCAAATGATTTAGTAGATGCGGCTATTCATTTTATGAAAGAGAATATAGGAAAAAAACTCAGTATCTCTGAAATAGCCGAGCATACGGGATATTCTGTTTCTCATTTTTCTACCATTTTTAATCACCGTACAGGACACTCGCCTGTCAATTACTTCAATTTGTTAAAGATACAACATGCTTGTTATCTGATAGACTGTACAGATATCAAGATAAATCAAGTTTGCCATAAAATAGGAATAGAGGATTGCTATTATTTTTCCCGTTTGTTTTCTAAGATAATGGGAATGTCTCCCAGCAAGTATAGAAAACATAAGAAAGGATGAAATAAGACCTTATTTGGTGAATATTTACTTCATAATACTTCCTGCAAATAGGCTTTTACCTTGTCGATTGAATATTTTTACTGTATAAAAGCCATTGGGCAATGATACTAAAGATAGTTTATGAACATAACCGGTTTTCCATATTTCTTCGTTGGTCATATTATAGATGATAATAGTTTGTGCATCCTTTATTTCCGGCAGGTAAAGCATATTCCCTTTATTTAATAAAGGTATATCCATATCCGAAACCGTATTCAGAGTTAATGGAGCGCTTTCATTGCCAAAGCGGTCAGCGGCAGTGACGGCAAAGTATCGTTTTTGTAACCAAGGGAGCTTGGCTGTATATTCATACTCATTGGCAATGAGATGGGTAGCTATTAAATTTTGAGGTTGCTTAATGTCAACAGGATATGTATCGGAACCGTATAAATGGTATACAACAGATTGATTGCTGTTATCGGCTGATGCTTGCCAACTCATGTGAAGTTTGCCGTTCGCTATTTGTTGCACCGAAGGATGGGATGGAACAGAAGGTGGAATACTATCTGACCATGTCATAGGAGGGATCAATGCCGGGTAAGTATAAAAGTTTTCTTCCAGTTCGTCTAATACTCCTTTTGTGTTATCAAGTAAAAAGCGATTGCGAAAATAGGCTTGTCCGTTTAGCTTTATCTGACGGGTGAAATGGATTTGACGAACTATTTCGTCCAATGGCCAATCTTGTTCACGAGGGGAGAGGAAATAAATTCCCAGTCCGGGAATAATCCAACGTTTACCGTCGTTCTCTTTCCAGTCCAAAGCAAAGGGATAGAAATTGTTTCCTTGGAAATACATCATTGGGAACAAGGCATCATGGATTCCTTCTTTTAACCATCTTTGTGCATCTTGATAGACTACATGATAAGCATTCCAGCCGCGAGAGGGATAACGGTTAGTGTCACGATATTTGCCAATGGGCGAACTACTCACTTTTACCCATGGCTTGATAGACTTGATATCAGTATAAAGGCGGCGTACAATGTCGGTAATGTTATCCCGACGCCATTGTTTCAGCTCCTTTCCTTTTCCGTATCTGCGGTAGGTGTCTTTATCAGGGAATTTATCTGCCTGTTCGGGATAGCGGATATAGTCGAAATGGATACCATCTATGTCATATTGTGAAGTGATTTCTTTCACAATGCGAGAGAGGTATTCTTTTGTTTCAGGATTGCCCGGATCCAGATACCAGTTACCTTTATATAGTTTGCATATTTTTCTATTCCTTTGTACGATGGAGTTTCGTCCCAACAGCTTCACTTGCCGAGTGTTTCCGGCCGGGATAGTCACTATCCAAGCGTGCAATTCCATGCCTCGTTTGTGACATTCTTCAATAGCAAAAGCCAATAGGTCATATCCCGGATTACGTCCGGTATATCCCGTCAGCGATTCGGCAAAAGTCTCAATGGAGGACGGATATATCATATCCCCACGCAGGCGGGTTTGCAATAATACTGTATTGAAATTCGCAGCTTTCAAACGGTCGAGTATATCACATAATTCTTTTTTCTGGCGTTGAATTCCTGTTGCGCTTCCGGCTTTGGTACGCGGCCAGTCCATTCCGCCCAAGGTCGTGAGCCAAGTGGCGCGAATTTCGTATTTGGGCTGTGATATAACAGGTAAAGATCTTAGTATTATTAGTAATAAAGTTAGAAATAGTGTTCGCATTCGCTTTAATTTTATTGCAAAGATAAGAAGTAATCATTTAAATCGTTATTTTTGCAATAATAAAACAATTAAATAGAGTATATGATAACCTTTATTATTGCATTATTGGTTCTTATAGGAGGATATTTTTTATATGGAAGCTATGTAGAGCATCTGTTTAGTCCTGATAAAAATAAAAAAACACCGGCTCTGACTATGGAGGATGGCGTAGACTTTATTCCCCTTCCCACTTGGAAGATTTTCATGATTCAGTTTCTTAATATTGCAGGTCTGGGTCCTATCTTCGGTGCCATTATGGGAGCAAAATTCGGTACGGCCTCTTATCTATGGATTGTACTGGGAACTATTTTTGCCGGTGCTGTACACGATTATTTATCAGGAATGCTTTCTTTAAGGCATAACGGTGAGAGTCTTCCTGAAATAATCGGCCGTTATCTGGGACTTCCTACCAAACAGTTGATGCGTGGCTTTACTGTGGTTCTGATGATATTGGTCGGGGCTGTGTTTGTTGCCGGACCTGCCGGTTTGTTGGCCAAGCTAACACCCGATTATATGGACGTAACCTTTTGGATTATTATTGTTTTCATTTATTATATGTTGGCTACCCTGCTGCCGGTAGATAAGATTATTGGCAAGATTTATCCATTGTTTGCCATTGCTTTGTTGTTTATGGCAGTTGGAATATTAGCTATGTTGATATGGCACCATCCGGCTTTGCCCGAAATAACAGACGGTATACAAAATACTCATCCTGCCGGTTTGCCTATTTTTCCTATCATGTTTGTGTCTATTGCTTGTGGTGCCATTAGTGGTTTCCATGCTACACAGTCACCTTTGATGGCACGTTGCATGAAGAATGAAAAGTATGGTCGTCCAATCTTTTACGGAGCAATGGTGACAGAAGGTATTGTGGCATTGATATGGGCAGCGGCTGCCACTTATTTCTTTCATCAGAATGGAATGGAAGAAAGTAATGCTTCAATAATAGTAGATCGTATAACAAAAGAATGGTTAGGAACCATTGGCGGATTGCTGGCTGTGCTGGGGGTGATTGCAGCGCCTATCACCAGTGGAGATACCGCATTGCGTTCAGCTCGGTTGATTGTTGCCGACTTTATGCATTTGGAACAAAAAAGTATAACAAGACGTTTATTGATTTGTATTCCTATCTTTGCTGTGACTATTGGTATTTTGCTATATAGTCAGCGCGATGCGGCAGGATTTGATATGATTTGGCGTTATTTTGCATGGTGTAATCAAACATTGTCTGTCTTTACTCTATGGGCGATAACTGTATATTTGGTGCGCATGAAAAAGAATTATTATGTCACACTGTTGCCGGCTTTGTTTATGACAGCTGTTTGTTCTACTTATATTTGCATTGCGCCCGAAGGATTGGCTTTTTCCGGCTATATCTCTTATGTGTTGGGAGGAATATGTACGCTGGTTGCAGTTATAGGATTTATAACTTGGTATAAAAAACAAAATAGTATAGTATATGAGGAAATATAAGAAATCAACCTGGTTGCCTGTGGCTTTATTTATTTACACCACAATAATGGCTGTTTATTTTATTCCGCGGAATACGGAGATTGGTAATGCAGAAAAATATGTCACTATAGGGGTATCCTATCTTATTATTGCTTTGCTTTGGATTGTTCTTCGTAAGCAGGAGAAACGCAGAGAACAGGAAGGTCAGAATATGGAGAACAAAAAATAGAATATTTACTTAAACGACAATTGTATGAAGAAATTTTTAGTCAGCTTGGTGATGTTGGTAGTAACAACATTGGGTGCACATGCACAATTTGAAAAAGATGTTTGGTATGTGAATGCCTCACTGACAGGACTTGACCTCTCTCATAGTAAGTATGAAGGAACCAACTTTGGTTTTACATTGGGAGGTGGTGCTTTTGTAGCCGATAACTTTGCAGTATTGTTAAACTTTAAAGGACAGTATGTGGAACATGGAACAGATGAGACTAGTATTGGCGCGCAGGGACGCTATTATTTATCCAGCTGTGGAGTATACGGTGGACTTGGAATGGCTTACAAACATCTTTCTAGTGGGGATTATAAGAAAAATCTTGTTTGCCTGACACCGGAAGTGGGCTATGCATTCTTTTTAGGACGAAATCTGACAGTAGAACCTGCTGTATATTATGATTTGAGTTTTAATCATACTTCTGAATACAGCAAATTGGGATTCAAAATAGGATTCGGTCTTTATTTTTAGTAGTATACAAGGTATGAAGTAAAAAAATACGGTAGGGATGGGGTTTAAACCTTCCCTACCGTAAATGATAAATTCTCAGAGCTTGTTTCTCTTTTTTCTTTATTTAGTGGGCATATAAATGAGTGAACGGAATCTCTTTACCATCATTTCCACTAACTTTCATTTTCAGTTGACCGCCGTTTTGATCAAAGTAACGAATTTCAATCGGGTGATATCCTTTAGCTAAAGCTTTTTGGCCTACTACTTCACGAGGACCATGAGGACCGTCATTATCAATTACTTGTTCGCCATCAATCACTAACGTACTGCCATCATCCGACAAGAGTGCAAAAGTATAAATATCATCCTGAGGAGCATTAATGTAACCTTTGATAATCAAACCGATATTACCTTTTACTTTCTTGGGAATCATTACATCTTCAATAGAATAATTTCCATTTACCGGTGCCTTTTCAATTTCGGTACATTTATTACCTTTGAACTCATGCCAAGTAGCTTTCAATCCGGGATTGGATGGTGCAGCTGTAACGGCCGGAGTATACTCGCTCTTGATAAAACGAGTGGTGGTGATATCTTCCGGTTTACCGTTCGGGCGGAATGTGCGGAATGTGAAATCAGTTGTTTCAGTTACTTTTACCGGACCGTCATACTTAGGCGACTGCAAAGTGGGAACAGAACCGTCTGTGGTATAGTGTATTTCAGCACTTGGGTCGAGACAGGTGATGTTGACAATACCTTCACCGATAAAGGCATTTGTCTTGTTAAAACCCTCCAAATCAGGAATACGGTAATTGATATTCATAATGTTGAGGCGTTCAAATTGGTTGGCAAGACGCCGGGCAAATGCATTCCAGTCTTTCTGTGAAGGATTGCTCCAACCCAATTCGGCGATAGCCAACAGACGAGGAATTGCCATATATTGCATACGTTCACGTGAAGGAATCCATTCGCACCAAACATTACCTTGCACACCTAATACTAACGGTTGCATTTCAGCGTTTTGAATTTCGCTCATCGGATCATAATTATAAATATTGGCTACTGAATTCTTATCTTCCTGATAGTCTAGATAGAACTGTCCGTTAGGAGTGAAAATGATAGGATTTCCTTGTCCTGTTGTTTTAGAAGGAGCATTCTTAGCCCAACTGCGCCACCACATGACAGTTGCTGTTTTTGAAAGTCCGCCTTCGATAATTTCATCCCAACCGATCATTTCTTTTCCTTTATCGTTAAAGAATTTTTCCATATCATGAATGAACCATGATTGTAGTTCTTCTTCAGTCTTCAGCTTATTGTCACGCATACGTTTTTGACAGTCGGGACATTTCTTCCAGTTGGTTTTTTCTACTTCATCACCACCGATATGTACATATTTGTAAGGGAAGAGTTCGATGAGTTCGCTATATACATTCTTGCAAAATTCTATTGCCGAGTCTTTTCCGGGACAAACGGGAGAGGAGAAGGTGGTTCCCCAACCGGTTTCATCGAAACAAGATACCCCTTCATAATTGCTTATGGCAGCCAGCATATGTCCCGGCATATCTATTTCGGGAACAATGTCAATACCACGTACTTTAGCGTATGCAATCACCTCTTTGATATCTTCCTGGGTATAATAACCGCCATACAGTGTATCACCTTCTACAATGCGAATCTTGCTTTCGGGAATAGCCATGTCAGGATTATCGTTCACCTTTGATTGGCGGATGCATTCTTTGTCATGAGAATTGAATTTGCGCCAAGCACCTTTTTCGGTCAGCAAAGGATATTTCTTTATTTCGATACGCCAACCCTGGTCGTCGGTGAGATGCCAGTGGAACTTATTCATCTTATAAAGTGCCATTACATCCAACAGTTCTTTTACTTCATCTTTGGAATAGAAATGGCGTGAAACATCCAGCATGATGCCTCGCCAAGTAAAGCGGGGGGCATCATTGATTTCCACACTCGGAATAGCCCAATCTACACCGTCCACTATTTGTTTGGATTCAATTTGAGGAGGGAATAATTGGCGTAAAGATTCAATTCCGGCAATAACTCCACCATAAGAGTTTCCTTTTATATTGATTTTCTTAGTGTCGGTTTTTAATTGGTATGCACCCTCTTTGCCTTCAACTTCCCCCAATGAGAGGGTGATGGTTCCTTCTCCGTCTTGTACTTTTATGTTATATCCGGTGGAAGGAGAAAGTATTCCTGCCAGATATTCGGCAGCCGGAGCCAGCCGGGAATCAGTGATGCCGATGGTGCAACTTTTAGGAAGAACGAATGCGCTGCTGTCTTGTTGAACATTGTTCGGCAGCGGGACGATAGAAACGTCTCTGACAGAGGGAGGAGTGGAAGTACAAGCACCCAACAGCAATGAGCTCGTCACGGTGCAAGCAGCAATCCATTTTTTATAAGTCTGCTTAATCATAAGATAAATTTTTAGGTAGTTAATATATTAGTATTGGAATGTCACTAGAACACCTTTATGGTCTGTCGGCCATACATTCTGCGGTTCGATGAATTTATCTTTTGAAGTTTCCTGTACACGCTGAGAACGTACAATAGAACCTTTAGGACCAAAGATTGCTGCATCTTTCACGGTCAGCCCTTTTTCGGGATAGAACCAAATATAGTCGATACGGTCGCGTTCATCGGCTTTGGGTGCCCAAGTGATTTTTTCGGCAGGTTTGGCCGGATTGTCAGAAGGATAAGTAAAGCCGGGATAGTCAAGCACATTGGGATAGAAAGAACGGTAAGCATCAACGAAACCGGCTTCATCCAGCAAGACGGGCACTGTCCAAGGAATTACTAATCCGTGGTGGTCGTAAAGGTTCTTGGTTTCTTCTGTCCAATCCTGGTGCGAGGGTTCATTGAAATCACCACCCAAGATAATGGTATATCCGGCTTCCCGGTCTTTCTTTGCCTGCTCGATAAACATCTTGATGGCATCATCACGTTGTGACGCAACATTTCTTTCCAGAACTTCTTCAACTGTAGTGGGAATAGGAATTTCTTCCCAAGTAGAACCGTCATATCCACGTACATTATAATATGCATCATCCAGATAATCCAGATGAGAGGTATAAACGGCCATTTTCTTTCCATTCATGTCGGTTGTCAAACGGTAAATACTTCCGTGGTCACCGTTTTCGGGGAAGACAGTCAGTGAGTCGGTAATCGGATAGCGGCTAAGTAAACCGGTATCGTATGTATAGAAGGAATAATAAGTTTCTCCTTTTTCTTTCAGCGACCGGGTGAGGCGTGCTGTAAAATTGGTGTTATTATAATTACGCACTTCACTGAGGGTTACAAAATCGGGGCGAAGACGAATAATTTCATCGACAATAGCCTCATAACCGCCGGGAACCATGGTCCCTTCTTGCCAGATATTCCATTGCAAAACGGTAAATTCCTTTTTTTCCTGTGTGCATCCTGTGAGAACAAGCCATAGGAACATGGATAAATAAAGTAGTTTTTTCATTGTTTATTTATTTAAGATTATAAATATTTCTCTTTTAAGAACTGTCCGGTATAAGAGGCTGCACATTGGGCTATTTCTTCCGGTGTGCCGGCAACGACCAGATTACCACCCATTTTTCCACCTTCCGGTCCAAGGTCGATGACATAATCGGCGCATTTTATTACGTCCAGATTATGTTCGATGATAACGATGGTATGCCCTCTGCTGATAAGCGCGTCAAAAGCTTCCAACAACTTCTTGATATCATGGAAATGCAAACCGGTAGTGGGTTCGTCAAAGACAAAAATAGTAGGCTGTGTCTTTTCCACACTTAGGAAATAGGCCAGTTTCACACGTTGGTTCTCACCACCGGACAGTGTAGACGAAGATTGTCCCAATTTAATATATCCCAATCCCACGTCTTGCAGCGGAGTGAGTTTCTTCACAATCTTTTTTTGTCCGTGTTCGGTAAAGAATTCTATAGCTTGATTCACGGTCATTTCCAGTATATCATATATATTCTTATCTTGGAATTTCACTTCCAAAGTATCGCTTTTAAAGCGTTTTCCGTGACAAGATTCACATTCCAGCACCAAGTCGGCCATAAACTGCATCTCCACCGTAACCGTTCCGTCGCCTTTGCATTCTTCACAACGTCCTCCTTCGGTGTTGAAAGAAAAGTATCCGGCTGTGTAACCCATTTGTTTGGCCAAGGGTTGCTCTGCGTAAAGTTTACGGATTTCGTCGTATGCTTTTACATAAGTCACCGGGTTGCTGCGTGATGACTTCCCGATTGGATTTTGATCGACAAACTCAATGTCCTTAACCATCTGTATGTCACCGCTGATAGAAACGAATTCTCCCGGTCGCTCACTGCTTTCACTGTATTCCCGTTTCAGCGCTTTATAGAAAACATCACGCACCAATGTGCTCTTTCCCGAACCGCTGACACCTGTAACTACTGTCATTATATTTAGAGGGAAACGTACATCCACTCCTTTCAGATTGTTTTCTCTGGCTCCTTTTATTTCGATATAATTATTCCAGGGGCGGTGTGATTGGGGTATTTCGATGGTTTCTTCTCCAAGTAAATAACGAACCGTATAGCTGTTACTGTTTTTTTTCAAGTCTTTCATGTCTCCCTGATAGACGATTTCCCCTCCCAAGCGTCCGGCTTTGGGACCGATATCTATAATGTAGTCGGCGGCACGGATGATTTCCTCATCATGCTCTACCACTACGACGGTATTTCCCAGTTCTTGTAATTGGCGTAATACTTTAATAAGGCGTTCGGTATCGCGACTATGAAGTCCGATACTTGGTTCATCCAATATATAAAGCGATCCTACAAGGCTGCTTCCCAGGGAAGTTGCCAAGTTGATACGTTGGCTTTCACCACCCGACAATGTATTGCTAAGGCGGTTTAATGTGAGGTAGCCTAAACCGACATCCATCAGGAAGTTGATTCGGTTATTAATCTCTGTCAGTATACGTTTGGCTATAGCAGTATCGTGTGTATCCAATTCTAATGTGCGGAAGAATTCCTTTAGGTCATGAATGGGTAAATCTACCAATTCGGATATAGAGCGTCCGCCTACTTTTACATATCCGGCTTCTTTTTTCAGTCTGGTTCCGTGGCACATGGGGCAAAGAGTCTTTCCGCGGTAACGTGCCAACATCACACGATACTGAATTTTATATTGATTCTCTTCCAGCATTTTAAAGAATGAGTCTATGCAGGCTTTCTCTTTTGGACCATGCCACAAGTAGTCTTTCTGCTCTTGCGTCAGTTCATAATAAGGAGTAAAGATGGGGAAATCGTGTTTCGGGGCTTCACGGATGAATTCTTTCAGCCATTCGCCCATCTTTTCGCCACGCCAACAAATCACCGCTCCGTCATATACACTCAGAGCGCGATTGGGGATGACAAGGTGTTCATCTATTCCGATTACCTTGCCGAAACCTTCGCAATTGGGGCAGGCACCAATGGGGGAGTTGAAAGAAAACATTTGGTCGTTGGGTTCCTCAAAGGTAATACCGTCTGCTTCAAACTTCGTGCTGAAGGAAAAAAGTTGTGTGCTGCCGTCCGATGAATAAAAACGGAGCATGCAGGCTCCGTCACCTTCATACATGGCTGTTTCGGCCGAGTCGGTCAGTCGGCTGATGCTGTCTTTGCTGTCATCGGCCGTCATACGGTCTATCAGTAAGTAGATATTTTGTTTTTTTCCTTCGGCCGGCACTTGTTGCAGGAAGTCCTCGATACGCATAACCTCGCGGTTCACTTCCACACGCGTAAATCCCTGTTTTAAGTCAATGTCCAGTTGTTCGGCAATGCTGCGTCCTTCGCGTGGCAGTAGTGGAGCGAGCACGGTATATTTAGTCCCTTTGGGAAAAGAAAGCATGCAATTTATGATGTCTTCCGCGCTGTGTTTCTTCACCACTTGTCCGCTGATGGGGGAGTATGTTTTCCCCACACGTGCGTACAGCAATCGCAGATATTCATATATTTCGGTCGAGGTTCCTACGGTGGAACGCGGGTTGCGACTGTTTACTTTCTGTTCGATGGCAATGGCAGGAGGAATTCCTTTGATAAAATCACATTCCGGTTTGCTCATTCTGCCCAAAAACTGGCGGGCGTAAGATGATAAGCTTTCCACATAGCGACGCTGGCCTTCGGCGTATAACGTGTCAAAAGCCAATGATGATTTTCCGGAACCGGATAAGCCTGTAATGACTACCAGTTTATTGCGGGGAATATCCACATCAATGTTTTTGAGGTTGTTGACCTTGGCTCCTTTGATAGATATATAATTACTTTCAGACATTCTTTTTTGCATTTAGTTGAATATGCAAAGATAGTCAATCCTGCTCGGATACGTTTCATTCCGTAGGGTGAAAAAATGTTGTTCTATAGAAATTTTTCAGTAGTTTTCTTCTGACGGGTGTTTTGGGGTAATTAGGTCACTTCTCCAAAAGATTATGATGAAACCTGTGGCAACAGCGCTGAACTGGCTGATGTAGTCTCTTATTTGCCGGTTCTTGACTCTTGTTTAAACTTTAGTTCAAGCTGTTTTTTATCATGTTGTGGATGCTGTAGGTCTGGTGTTTATTTAGGAATACGTAAGATGTTGTAAATTTACAGAATTAAAATTATCCTTCAAGAGTTCGTATTGATTTATTTGAAGATAGAGGCATGAAATCTTTATTTTGCTTGTCGTTATCTCGCTGTTTCATATTTTATCTTTATCTTTGTCTGCGAAAACTATTAAAATAGCGAAGACTTAAAATGAGAGCAAAAACGATTTTTCTTTTATTGATAACGCTCCTTCTGACATCGGCGGTCAATGCCAGGTCACGTTATCCTAAGCGTGAATTTCGGGGTGCATGGATTCAATGTGTAAATGGGCAGTTTCAAGGAATGCCTGCAGAGAAGATGCAGCAGTTATTAATCAGACAACTGAACAGCTTACAAGAAGCTGGTATTAATGCTATTATTTTTCAGGTGCGTGCTGAAGCAGATGCCTTGTATAAATCATCTTACGAGCCGTGGAGCCGCTTCCTTACCGGGGTGCAGGGCAGGGTACCGTCACCTTATTGGGACCCTATGCAGTTTATGATAGATGAATGTCATAAGCGTGGAATGGAGTTTCATGCCTGGATAAATCCTTATCGTGCCAAAACAAAGGGAACGGTAGCCTTGTCGCCCATTCATCCTTACAACAGGAACCCTGAACGTTTTGTGACTTATGCCGGACAATTGTATTTTGATCCGGCATTACCTGAGAATCGTAAATATATTTGTAAGATTGTACGCGATATTGTTACCCGTTATGATGTGGATGCCATTCACATGGATGATTATTTTTATCCTTATCCTAATCCGGGAGAGGATTTCCCCGACAATATCAGTTTTGCACAGTATGGTCGCGGATACAGTAATAAAGCCGATTGGCGACGTGACAACGTGAATGTGTTGATAAAGGAAATCCATGAGACGGTGCGCGAGTGCAAGCCGTGGGTGAAGTTTGGAATTTCTCCTTTTGGAATTTATCGTAATGTGAAGAGTGACCCCAATGGCAGCAACACACGCGGTTTGCAAAATTATGACGATTTGTATGCTGATGTGTTGATGTGGGTGAACAATGGTTGGGTGGACTATAATATTCCTCAAGTTTATTGGGAAATCGGTCATCCGGCTGCCGATTATGATACATTGATCCGTTGGTGGGCGAAGAATGCTTCCGCCCGTCCTTTGTATATTGGTCAGGATGTGATGCGTACGGTGAATAAGCCCGATCTCCATAATCCGCTTATCAATCAGATGCCGGCTAAGATGAAACTCCAACGTGCTTTGCCTACTGTGCAGGGAAGTTGTCAGTGGTATGCTTCGGCTGTGGTGGATAATGCAGGAAACTATCGCACCATGCTTGTAAAAGATTACCACCGTTATCCGGCTTTGCCGCCTACATCGCCATTTATGGATGATAAGGCTCCTGATAAAGTAAAGAAAGTGAAAGATGTTTGGACACAGGATGGATTGTTGCTTTTCTGGCAGGCACCAAAGGCGAAAACGGAAATGGATAAGGCTGTGCAATATGTGGTTTATCGTTTTGATAAAAAAGAAAAAGTGAATCTGGAGGACCCTTCTCATATTGTTGCTATCACGCGTGATACTTATTATAAATTGCCTTATGAAAACGGCAAGACAAAATACAACTATGTTGTGACGGCTCTCGATCGTTTGCATAACGAATCTAAAGGGGCAAAGAAGAAAGTAAAACTGTAGACAAACAGCATAATAGTACTGAGATATTAGTAAGTAAGAACCACGTTTCACACGTGTTATGGGGTTAATTCGTTGTTTTACAGATGTTTAATGTGAAAGGTTTAACTCAAACCGCCGAGAGCAACGGATTATGTTCATGACAGGTATGATGCGTGGTTTTGTATTTTGGGGGAATAGTTTGAACACTTAACATATCATATCACCAACAAAGGGAAGAATAAGCCGTTTCTTAGGGTTGGCTAAGGTTTTTTAAACGGAAGATTATTACAGTCTCCGACAGTGGACCGTACAGTCCGTTGCGGTGGACTGTATAGTCCGTTACCGCAGACTGTATAGTCCATTGTCGTAGACTGTAGTAATCCGACTGACCGACAAGCATAATAGAAAGGATGAAAACGCTTAGCCCGGCTAATGAAACGACTTAGGGAGTTTAAAACGTATGCAGAGGTTGAAAACCGGAGGAGACAACACACGGTGACAGAATCAAGTTCTTTTTTTGAAGCACCTCTTCGGCTTTTTGAAGTAAATCCTTCCTTTTGTCCGATTATTATCTTGTAACTGTTACAAATTCATAAGAAATTTATATGTTAATTCATTTTTATTTCGTTACTTTGTAGCCGGATAACAAAAAGGAACACGAATATGCGATATGTGTACGTAACGGGCTATCTATCACTGGCTGCTATCATACAACTGTTAATGGGAAATTTTCCATTGTCGTTTGTGGCATTTCCGCTGAATATTGTTTTTGCGGTTATTTGGCTGTTCTTATTGTGGAAATTATATAAGGAAAGTAGAAAATCAGCTTTTACACGCTTTCTTTACTCCCCTCAAACAAGTATTTTATCTATTTTCCTGCTCATAGCAGGTAGTCTGATTATTGGATTATTTCCTCAGTTGTCTGATGTGGAAGCTGCTATGCGCACCGGTGTTTGGGCCTTGTTGGGCTGTTATGATTTTATGACTTCTTGGATATTCATTGCCATTCTCTTTTTGCTGTTAAGCAATTTGGCAATGATTACTTTTCATGCTTATTACCATCGAAAGACTGCCCGTTGGCGTTTCCTGCTGAACCATGCAGGATTATGGCTGGCACTTTTCGCCGGATTCTTTGGAAGCAGTGATACCCGGACATTGCGTATTCCTCTTTATAAAGGAGAACCGGCACGTGAGGCTTTTGACATGAATGGTGTTTCCTATCATTTGGATTATGAGATGGAACTGCGTTCCTTTTCCGTGGAATACTATCCTAATGGAAGCCCTTCCCGTTTTGCTGCCGAGGTGCGCTTGGGTGATGATGAGGCACTGTTGGAAGTGAATCATCCATACAGTTATCGGTTGGGAGAAGATGTGTATCTCACAAGCTATGACATGGCAAGTGGCAATGAAAGTAAATATTGTGTTTTACAAGTTGTGATACAACCGTGGAAATATATAATGGTGGCCGGCATATTGATGATGTTGGCGGGAGCTGTTCTCTTATTTATTAATGGTCCGAAAAAGTGTGTTAATCTGAAAAAGGTATGATAAATTGGGATAACTTCTATGTATTTGCGACACTGTCTGTTGGTTTATGGCTGGCAGGGGCAGTGTTTGCACTTCGTTCTTCAACGAGGAGCAGAATGGCTGTTGGTTTCACCATTGCCGGAATTATGGTATTGGGCATTTTTATTGCCGGATTATGGGAATACCTGCAACGCCCACCTTTGCGGACAATGGGAGAAACGCGTTTATGGTATTCATTCTTCATGGGAATAGCCGGACTTCTGACATATATACGATGGAAGTATCGTTGGATATTGTCGTTTTCTACTTTATTGTCTACTGTATTTGTCGTGATTAATTTGTTAAAGCCGGAGATACATGACCAGTCGCTGATGCCGGCTTTGCAAAGTGTATGGTTCATTCCTCATGTTACTGTATATATGTTTTCTTATTCGGTGTTGGGGTGCGCATTCATTATTGCCGTCACCGGATTGTTCTGCCACAAGGAGGAGTATTTGCAGACAGCCGATAATTTGGTCTATGCAGGAGTCGCTTTCCTGTCAATCGGTATGTTGCTCGGTTCTCTTTGGGCGAAAGAGGCATGGGGAAATTATTGGAGTTGGGACCCGAAGGAAACATGGGCAGTCATCACTTGGATGGGGTATTTGATATATATCCACCTTCGTCTGTTCGGACGTGTGGGCAGCAAATCACTGTATGTGTTGCTCATTTTTTCCTTTTTGGCGTTGCAAATGTGTTGGTATGGAGTGAATTATCTTCCGGCGGCACAGCAAAGTATACATTTATATAATCGTAATAACTAATCAAAAAAACAAGCGTAACATGAAGAAAAGTACAAAATTAATGGTGGCACTGTTGGTTATAGTGGCGGCATTAGCAGTTACTTACCGGCTGATGAACCGTGTGCCTTCTGCCGATTTGGAGGCAAATGTGCAGATGCAGCAAATCATTACGGATGCCGGATGTTTGAGATGTCACACCTCAAACCCCGATTTGCCGTTCTATGCCAATATGCCCGTGGCAGGAAAGATTGTGATGGAGGACGTGAGCAAGGCTTATCGTGCTTTTGACATGACTCGGATGGCGGCAGACTTGAAAGCCGGTAATCCGGTCGATCAGGTGGCTTTGGCAAAAGTAGAAAAAGTGATTCTGGATGGCAAGATGCCTCAGCCCAAATACTATTTGGTGCATTGGGGAGCTTCCATCAGCGATACGAAAAAGGAATTGGTTCTTAATTGGGTGAAGAATCATCGTATGAGGCTGATGGGCGATACGAATGTGGCTCCTGAATTCATCAATGAACCTATTCGCCCGATTGCCGATTCTATTTCGGTAGATGTGCGCAAGGTGCTATTGGGTGATATGCTTTATCACGACACTCGTCTGTCGGCTGATAATACGGTATCTTGTGCCTCTTGTCACGGTTTGGATATGGGCGGCGTGGACAATAAGCAGTATTCGGAAGGAGTGGGCGGTCAGCTTGGCGGAGTAAATGCTCCGACTGTTTATAATGCAGCTTATAATTTTGTTCAGTTTTGGGACGGTCGTGCCGGCACATTGGCAGAACAGGCTGCAGGTCCTCCCTTGAATCCGGTTGAAATGGCTTGTGAATCCTTTGACCAGATAACAGCAAAATTAGCCGAAGACAAGGACTTTGTAAAAGCTTTTACAGAGGTATATTCAGACGGACTGAATGAAAAGAATATTACCGATGCGATTCAGGAATTTGAAAAGACGTTGCTGACTCCCAATTCACGTTTCGACCTTTATCTGAAAGGTGACAAGAATGCTATCACTGCCGATGAACTTGCCGGATATGAGCTTTTCAAGAAATATGATTGTGCAACTTGCCATGTAGGTGAAATCCTTGGAGGACAGTCATATGAGTTAATTGGCGTACAACATGATTATTTTGCAGACCGTGCGGCTGAAATGACAGAAGAAGACAACGGTCGGTTTAAGCAAACAAAGATAGAGCGTGACCGTCATCGTTTTAAAGTGCCGGGATTGAGAAATGTGGAATTGACTTATCCTTATTTCCACGATGGAAGCATGAAGACAATGGATGACGCCGTGCGTGCGATGGCTAAATATCAGTTGGGCATTGACCTTCCGCAGCAGGAAGTGGATAAGATTGTATCTTTTCTCCGTACTTTGACCGGACAGTATAAAGGACAGACTCTGACAAATAAAAATATGAGTATCTAGGAGCTTGGAGAGTGCTCTGAAAACCGAGAAGATGCTTGATATAGCACATGAATGTGTCATAACTAAAGTAGCACATTAAATCATCAACTGTAGGGGCAGGGTTTGCCTGCCCGAATGCACAAATAGACTGCTTTCGGGCGAGCGAACCTCGCCCTACCGGTTAAATGACAGCATTATCGACGTTTTGACACGTCCCTTTCTTTATAGACTAATAAAGCAAGAATCCTGCCAATCCGCAGAGGATAATCATTAATATAGGGTTTATCTTATATTTGCGTGTTCCGAAGAAAGCTGCAAGGAAGATGATGATACTGATAATGAATTGATACCAATCTACTTTATAGCTGCCGAAGTTTTCTTTATTCATTAAAACGAGGGCTGCCGCAGCCAGCAAGCCTACCACTGCGGGGCGCAATCCACTGAATACGGCTTCAACAGCCGGGTGTTTTTGATATTTCAGAAAGAATTTGCTGATGGCAATCATTAAGATGAAGGAAGGAAAGACAACAGCAAATGTTGCCACAATGGAGCCGATGACGGCGAAAGCTTCGCTGTATCCCGCGTTCAGTACGGCAGTATATCCTACATAAGTGGCGGAATTAATGCCAATAGGACCCGGAGTCATCTGGCTGATAGCTACGATGTCAGTAAATTCACCGGCATTAATCCAATGATAACGCGTCACTACTTCTCCCTGAATCAAGGAAAGCATGGCATAACCGCCTCCAAAACCGAAGAGACCTATCTTAAAGAATGTGTAGAATAAATAAAGGAATATCATTTTGATGCATGTTTATGTTTGTACTTACCATAGAAAAAGCCTCCTACTCCGGCAATGATGATAATATACACAGGGGATATACCCAATAACCAGATAAGAAGTGCCGATACTATAGGTATCCATATTGTATAGCGGTTTATCTTTGCTGATGTTGCCATTGAGAAAGTAGGAGCGGCAATCAATGCGACCACTGCCGGGCGGATTCCTTTGAATATATTTTCTACTACTTCATAATTCTTGAATTGTTGGAAAAACAAGGCTATGGCTAAAATAATGAAGAAGGAGGGAAGTATGGTTCCGAGCGCCATGGCTAGAGCTCCTTTGAATTTGCGTAACTTATATCCTATAAAGATAGCTATGTTTACGGCAAATATGCCTGGAACAGACTGAGTAAGTGCCAATAAGTCGATAAAGTCTTCTTTATCAATCCATTTTCTTTTCTCCACTATTTCATCTTGTATGAGTGGAACCATTGCATAACCTCCTCCGATGGTAAACAGGCCAATCTTTAAAAAGATGGCGAATGATTTTAAATAGAAATTCATGTCTTAATTTTGTTTCATATAAACGCTTGGCGGTACATCAAAGTATTTCTTAAAGCTATCTGTAAAATATTTCGGGTCGCCAAAGCCCAGCATATCTGAAACTTCGGATACCGTGTATTTCTTGCTTTTCAATAGTATGGCAGCTTCATTCATACGCACTTTACGGATAAACTCGCTGGGTGAATAATTTGTTAATGCTTTTATTTTATTATAAAAACTACTTCTACTCATATTGAAAGCAGCACATAAAGTGTCTACATTTAGTTCTTTGCTCAGATTTTTTTTAATGGTTTCGGTTACTTTTATAATAAATTCCTGATCTAAGTCCAATGGTGGGTGAGGCACATTTTCCTCTTCCGTGGTGAACTGGAATTGACTGTAACGTTTGCGTATAAGCTCCCTGATAGCAAGTACGTTGGTTATGTTGGCTTTTAAGACGCCGACATCAAACGGTTTAATGATGTATCTGTCTGCTTTGCTCTGTAATCCTTTGATAATACTTTCTTTATCATTCAATGCAGTTAGCAGAATGACAGGAATATGACTTGTTTCTACATCATTTTTCACAATACGGCACATTTGTTCTCCATTCAGTTCCGGCATCATAATGTCTGAAAGAATGAGGTCGGGCTGTTTGGTTTTGATAGAATTAATCACTTCTTGTCCGTTGCTGACTCCTGTTACTTGATATTCATCGGATAATATCTGTAATAAGAAAGTACGTAACTCCACATTGTCTTCGGCTACCAGAATATAAGGAGCTTCTTTATCTGCCTGTTTAAGTTGCGGAATAGGGGGAATGGTGACCTCCTCTTTGTTTTCTTCTCTCACGATAGGAAGCGGATCGATGACATCAGCTTTGGGGAAGAGTTTATTATTATATTTTCTGCTTTTTATAGGGAATGATAGTTTAAAGGTAGTACCCATATTCTCTATGCTGCTCATACTAATTTTGCCACAGTGGTTCTTGATGAGCTTGTAAGTAAGCATCATGCCGATACCGCTGCCGGTAATTTGTAAATTAGTGGCATTTTTCCCTCTGAACAGTTCCTTGAACATTTTTTTCTGGTCATTGGATGAAATTCCGATTCCGGTATCTGTGATGAACAGAAACCAATGGCTTTTACTTTTGGAAGTCTGAATTTTGATACTTCCTCCTTGTTGAGTGTATTTCAGTGCATTAGTCATCAGGTTTCTGATGATGGAGTCCATCTTGTTTCTATCCAACCATACTTCTTGAGAAGTAAAATTGGATTCAAAATGAATTTCAATTTGTTTTTTCTCTGCGTACAGCTTGAATTGCTCAATGTAAGACTTAATATATGAATTTAATTCGTATCTGGATACATAAACGTTGGGCGTATAAAGTTCCTCTTTTTCGAAATTAATCAGATTACTTGCCAAATCAGATAAATTGTCTGTATTCTGAATAGCAAGGTTGATATTAATTTTCCCTTGTTCTGTCAGTTGTTCATTCTTCAGAATTTCTCCCAACGGAGCCTTTATCAAGGTCAGCGGCGTACGTATGTCATGGGCGGTGTTGATAAAGAATTGGATTTTCTCTTTAGAATTGTTCCTGTCTTTCCTTAACCATAAGAAACGTAAAATACTTACTGTAATTAATATTATGATAATAAGATAAATGATTCCGGCCCAAAAAGTTGCCCAAAAAGGGGGAGTTATGGTTATTTTTATAGCTCTTTCTTCCAATACATGCTCGTCATCCATCAGAATGGCTCTCACCCTCAGTTTATAATGCCCGGGATTGATGTTGGTATAACGTATCAGGTTATCTGCTGTGGGACTTGTCCATTCATCGTAAAATCCTTCTAATTTCCAAGTGTATAGAATATTAGACGGATTGTCGTAATTAATGGAAGATACATTTAACGAGAATATATTTTGACTATAATCCAAAGTGATATGTTCTGTATCGTCTATATCTTGGGTTAAAGGGGAATTTTTTTCACCGGGGAAAACCTTTTGATATAAGATGCTGAAATCACTGAATATCATTTTAGACTTGAAACGATTGGGCAGACTTACGGTGTCTGCTATTTCAATGGCTCCGTTTCCTGTTCCGAATATAAAATATCCTGATCGGGTGTGTATGCCCGATGAGGGATTGAAGTTCACAGCCATCAATCCTTGTTCTTTTGTCCAATTGGAGAATATTCTTTCTTTTACTTTGAAACGAGTTAATTCATTTTCGGTACTGATAACCAGATCCGTTTCCGAAGCCGGCAAAATGCAATAGATATTATTGGAAATCAACGCTGAGTTTTTTATATGATAACGTACGACTTTGTCAGTGTTATTATTATATACCCACATGCCCGAACCATGAGTACCGATATAGGTAATATGGGCAACAGTATCTTGATAAATCGTATTGATACATCCAATTTCAGAATCCAGATTGACCGGTTTCAGTGTTTGGTTTCGTTTATTGAATTGGTATAGCCCATTGATGGTACCTATCCACAGGTTGTATTGGTCTTTGTTCTTAATACAGGTAACCGGAAAATCCATACCGTAGCACTGAATTTCTTTTGTTTGTATATTATAACTTTTCAGGTTATAATAGCCACCTGCCCAAATGATTCCATCATTGTCCTTGTAGATGCAACGTATGTATTTATCAGGGCGGATATTGGTCCATCCTAGAGTGGATTGATGAGAAAAATATTTAGGCACCATGTCTTTCTTGTTGATTTGATACATTCCCGACATATATCCTCCTACCAATATGGTGCCTGGGGCTGTTTCGCACATGGAAATAAAGACATGGTTCTGATTTTGTGTGTCGTTCTGATAAGTGGAAAGAAGGCACTTCCACTGTTTATTCTGAGAATTGTAAAAACAGATGCCATTACTTGTAGCATACCAAATATCACCTTCCGAATCCTCTAAAATAGAGTTCACTTGATTGTCTATTAGTGAATTTGGATTGTCATAAGAATGTTGTATCCATTTATAGCCCGGATATTTATTCGAGAATAAGGTAATTCCGACAGGATAAATGGCCATCCATAATTTGTCATCTTTATCAATGAATATGTCATTCACAATATTCCCATTCATTTTGTTTGAATGATTGTGATCGGCAATCAGAAAAGGGGATAATTCACGAGTGAATAAATTGAGTTTGTAAACACCTGCTCCATTAGTGGCTATCAGGACTTCGTCTATTTTCTTGGGGTTGGCTATGATTGTATTGACTGTAATGTCCAACAACTTTGTGGGAACATCCATTAGTTGTTGAGTATTGATGTTATATAGATATATACCGTCTCTCAGTGTTCCTATAATAAGAGTCTGAGTGCTTTTGTGAAAATACAGATAAGTAACAATTTGGAATTGGTCCAATTGGGGATGTTTTTGTATCTGTAGTTGATGCTTATCAATTAGTTCAACGCAAAATATATTATGATTTGTTCCTAAAAAGTATTGGTTATTTCCGGCTTCTGTAATGCAGGTAATCTCTTCCTGAATAGAACTGGTCAGGCGAATCAGTTTTTCCTGGTCGATATCAAAAATGTATTGTTTGTCTTTGGTACAAAGCCAAATATTGTTTTTGCTGTCCAAATAAGTGCTGATGAGTGGAAGCCCACTGTTGCTTTTGTCTTTGCTGGCAAAATTATAGGCCAGCTCGTATTTGTCTTGTAGTGAATTGTACTTAAAAATATATCCGTTTTTTCCTATTTCCCAAATTACGCCGGCTGTATCTATTTCCAAAGTATTCAGGTTGGGAAAAGATTTCATATTAGGTTGACCGTCTGCTGATAAGCTGTAATGAACATATTGCTTGCCATTGTACCTGTCGATTCCTTCATGGGTGAGGAACCACATATATCCTTTATTGTCTTTTTGTATGGACAGGACTCTACGACTGCTCAAGCCATCGTTAGTATCTAGATACTGGTAAAGTTGGGCAGAGACAGAAGTTATAAAAATAATTGTAAAGTATATAAGTAAAAGAGTCCTTTTCATAATGGTATTTAGACGCGAAAACCTTACAAAGCTCGCAAATTTTCTTGTCATTTCAAAATCTATTATATGTAAAAAAAGCGGCAATCAGTATGATATACCGCTTTTTTAGTAAATATAACAAATCGTTTTATCATTTGTTCATTTCAACCCATTTTCTTGCGTTGACAAATGCTTCAATCCATGGTGTTACTTGGTCTTTGTTTATTCTGTCAGAAGGATAGTAAGCATTTTGCCACGGGAAACAAGAGCGTTCTAAGTGAGGCATCATTGCCAAGTGGCGTCCGTCTGAACTTGCTAATCCGGCTACGCTGTAGTCTGAACCGTTCGGATTACCGGGATATTCATCGTATGAGTATTTCAATACTACATTATACTTATCTTCTTCGTATGGTAATGAGAATTTGCCTTCTCCGTGTGCCACCCAAATACCTAATTTGCTGCCGCTTAATGAGCCGAGCATAACACTTCTGTTCATCGGAACTGTTACACCGACAAACTTAGATTCAAACTTGTGTGAGTCGTTATGCAGCATTTTGGCTTTCTTGTTATGCTCAGGATTAATCAGTCCCAATTCAATCATCAATTGGCAACCGTTACATACTCCCAGTGACAGGGTGTCTTTGCGTGCGTAGAAATTATCTAGTGCTGCTTTGGCTTTCGGATTGAATAAGAATGCACCTGCCCATCCTTTGGCAGAACCCAGAACATCGGAATTGGAGAATCCTCCACAGAATACAATCATATTAATGTCTTCTAATGTTTCGCGTCCGCTTATCAGGTCGGTCATAGTGACATCTTTCACATCGAAGCCTGCCAGGTAAAGCATATATGCCATTTCGCGTTCACCATTGGTGCCTTTTTCACGAATGATGGCAGCCTTAATGCCGGTCGGTGTACGACGTTCGGGAGTGATTCCATATTGTGAGAACTTCCCGGTGAATGATTTATCGAATACAAACTCCAGTGGTTGCTCTTTGTAATTTTCAAAACGTTTCTTAGCGCAACCGTTCATGCTTTGTTTGCGGTCAAGCAAATAAGAAGTAGAATACCAAACATCACGCAGATAGTCAATACCGAATTGGTAAGTGGCATCTTCTTTGGTTACTAGAATATGGCGTTCGTCTGTGGGGGTACCCAATTTCACGTAGCCGATTCCGGCATCTTCCAATATCTTCTTGACTTCGGCTTTGTCTTTATCTTTCACCTGAATGACGATACCCGGATTTTCGGCAAACAGAATTTTGATGATATCGTTTTCCTTTATTTTATTAAGGTTGATTTCCATACCACCTTCCATGTTTGAGAAGCACATTTCGAGCAGTGTAGTAATGAGACCACCGGCTGAGATATCATGACCTGCCATAATCAGGCCCTTGTTGATAAGTTCTTGTATGGCAAGGAAAGCATCGCGGAAATATTCGGGATTTTGAACTGTCGGGACATCATCTCCTATTTTATTTAATGACTGTGCGAAAGCAGAACCACCTAAACGCAACTTGTCAAAACTGAAGTCGATATGATAAATGGTACTCTTGGCATCATTTACCAATACAGGAGAAACGACTTTCTTTACATCGGATACTTCTCCGCCGGCTGAAACGATAACTGTTCCCGGGCTGATGATCTTTTCTCCGTTTGGATATTTTTGAGTCATAGACAGGGAATCCTTACCGGTCGGCACATTGATTTGCAGTGCGCAGCAGAAGTCAGACAGCGCCTTGACAGCCGTATAAAGACGGGCATCTTCACCTTCCTGTGCACGGCATGGCCACATCCAGTTGGCAGACAGGGAGATGCTGTCCATTCCTTCTGCCATTGGAGCCCAAACAAGATTGGTCAACGCTTCGGCTACCGACAATACAGAACCTGCAGCCGGATTAGCCAAGGCAGCTTGCGGAGCATGTCCCAAAGAAGTGGCAATACCTTTTTCGCCTCGATAGTCAAGGGCAACGACACCACAGTCGCTCAACGGTAGCTGGATTTCGCCCTGACATTGCTGGCGGGCAATCTTACCTGTTACGGAACGGTCTACTTTGTTGGTTAACCAATCCTTGCAGGCAACAGCTTCCAGTTGAAGTACGCGGCGGATATATTCGTTTAATTTTGAAGTTTCGTAAGTTACGTTTTCATAATGGCGTTCTACAGTCTTGTCCACCATATAAGTTTTCGGAGAAGAACCGAACATTTGATCTACTGCCAAATCAAATGGGCGGACACCATCAGCTTGTTCAAAAGCAAAACGGGCATCACCGGTAGTTTCACCTACAGTATACATTGGGGCACGTTCGCGGTCGGCTATCTTTTGTACGTGTTCAATAGCCGATTCATCAATCAGTAACCCCATACGTTCCTGGGACTCATTGGCAATAATCTCTTTGGCAGACAGTGTTTTGTCACCGATAGGCAGTTTGTCCATGTGGATTAATCCGCCGTTTTCTTCTACTAGCTCAGACAAACAGTTTACGTGACCTGCCGAACCGTGGTCGTGGATAGAAACAATCGGATTGTTTTCTTCTTCACACAAGGCACGAACTACATTATAAGCACGTTTCTGCATTTCTGCATTGGCACGTTGAACTGCATTGAGTTCGATTCCCGATGAGTATCGACCTGTTTCAACAGAGGAAACAGAACCGCCACCCAAACCGATTCGATAGTTGTCACCACCCATAACAACAATTTTGTTTCCTGTTTCGGGGTGACCTTTCAGGCAGTCGCGTTGAGTACCGTAACCCACGCCACCGGCCAGCATGATAACTTTGTCGTATGCATACTTTTCACCGTTCTCCTGATGCTCGAAGGTCAATACAGAACCACAAATCAGCGGCTGACCGAATTTGTTACCAAAATCGGAAGCACCGTTGGAAGCTTTAATTAAAATTTGTTCGGGAGTCTGGTATAACCATTGGCGTACCGGCAAGATATCTTCCCATTCACGTCCTTCTTCAGTGCGTGGATAAGAAGTCATATAGACAGCTGTACCTGCAATGGGCCATGAACCTTTACCGCCACCCATGCGGTCGCGGATTTCACCTCCGGTACCGGTTGATGCACCGTTGAACGGCTCTACGGTAGTGGGGAAGTTATGTGTTTCAGCTTTTAGCGAGATGACTGTTTTGATATCTTTGATAATGAAATAGTCAGAAGTGGAGTGGTCGGCCGGAGAGAATTGTTCCACAACCGGGCCTTCTGCAAAAGCCACATTATCTTTATAAGCAGAAATAATTTTATTGGGATTTTCGGCAGTCGTTTTTTTAATCATCTGAAATAAAGATGATTCCATCTCTTCACCATCAATGATGAATGTTCCGCCGAAGATTTTATGGCGGCAGTGTTCCGAATTAATCTGTGCAAAGCCGAATACTTCAGAGTCAGTTAATTTACGCCCCAGGTCTTTTTCGACTTTCAGCAGGTAGTCCATTTCTTCACGAGAAAGTGCAAGACCTTCTTTTTCATTATATTCTTCCAGATTCTCAATGTAAACAATCGGTTGAGGTTTAATGTTAACAGTGAAAATCTCCTGGTTCAATCCTTTATACATGCGTTGTAGCATGGGGTCGTATTCGGCATTTTCATCTTTCACAGGGAAATATTCTTCAATGCGTTGTATACCTGTCAACCCCATGTTCTGAGTAATTTCTACAGCATTTGTACTCCAAGGGGTTATCATTTCCCGACGCGGTCCGATGAAGCAGCCTTTCAGGTTTTCTTCGTTTTCTACAGTGGCTTCTCCATAAAGCCAACTCAGTTTTTGAATATCTTCAGAAGCCAGTTCATGATTGACTTCTGTTGCTATTACACTTTTAGTGGGTGTTCTGAAAAATAGAATCATAGCACTTTTATAGTTGTTTTGTTAATTGAAAACTAGGTTGTAATATCAAGAGTCTATTAATAAGGTGCAAAGTTACATAAAAGAGCCGGGCTATGAAAGAAATTTGTGTGTAAATATAGGTACTTTCGCAAAAAAATACCATCTTTGCAGCATGAATTGGATAGAACAAGTAACCATACTCGATTTGCTGGTGAAAGGACTTATAGTTGGCGTAGTGGTTTCTGCGCCCTTAGGTCCTGTTGGGGTACTTTGTATTCAGCGCACACTGAACAAAGGACGATGGTATGGATTTGTTACCGGGTTGGGAGCGGCTTTGAGCGATATAGGCTATGCTCTGATAACAGGATATGGAATGAGTTTCATGGATGAATTTCTGGCAAAGAACCAGGTGCTTTTACAGATTGTTGGTAGCGTTATGCTATTAATGTTCGGTATTTATACTTTCCGTAGCAATCCTGTCCATTCTATCCGACCTGTATCTTCTACACCAGGCAGTTATCTACATAATTTTGTCACTGCTTTCTTTGTGACATTCTCTAATCCTTTGATTATTTTCCTATTTATCGGTTTGTTCGCCCGTTTTTCTTTTGTGATGCCGGGTAGTCCGTTGGGGCTTCAGTTGGTCGGTTATCTGGCCATTGTACTGGGAGCACTTTTATGGTGGTTCGGTATTACGTATTTTGTCAATAAAGTACGTACTCGTTTCAATTTACGTGGCATTTGGATTTTGAACCGTGTTATCGGTGTTATAGTGATGTTGATGTCTGTAGTCGGCTTCATTTATACTATATTAGGAAAAACGATGTACTGACAGGAAAACATATCTTGTGTGAAGCACGTTGAACCTTATAATTTTCAATTTGTAACTTAAAAAATAAAGAAATGTTTATTTCCAAACAGTTAAAAGAGAATAATATAGCCGAATACCTTATATATATGTGGCAAGTGGAAGATATGATACGTGCCAACGGCTGTGATATGGAGAAGATAAAGAAAAACATTGTTGACTCTTACCCTCTGACGGAAGAACAGAAAGTAGAATTGACACAATGGTATATAGACCTGATTGAAATGATGCGTCGTGAAAATGTAATGGAGAAAGGTCATCTGCAGATTAACAAGAATATTATCACTTGGTTGACCGACTTGCATCTGCAGTTGCTTCGTTCTTCCAAGTTTCCTTATTATAGTGCAGCGTATTATAAAGCTCTGCCTTATATAGTAGAACTTCGTGCCAAAGGTGCTAATAAAGAAGAACCTGAACTGGAAACCTGCTTTGAGGCACTTTATGGGATATTGTTATTGAAGTTGCAAAAGAAAGAAATCAGCGAAGAAACAAAGAAGGCACAGCAGGCTATTTCCGGTTTGCTTGCTATGTTGTCCAATTATTATATAGAGGACAAAAAAGGAGAATTGGAATTCTAGCGAGTCATTTCTTCTTGAGGATGAGGTTGCTCCTAAAGGTATATTGCACTGTTTTTTGCTCTGTTATTCCGAGTGCAATGAAGGAACTATAGACATAAAGTGGATATTTCAGATTTTTCACGGTATTCATAGATGACAAAATACTAGGGCTTTTTGGGAACAGCCTTTTGTAATGAAGAGAAAATAAATAAAATGAAAATGAAAAATATATTGGTGACCGGTGCTAATGGCCAATTAGGAAACGAAATGCGTGTGCTTTCGCTTGAGAATAAGGAATATAACTATTTTTTTACGGATGTAGCCGAGTTGGATATCTGTGATGAAAAAGCTGTAATGGCTTTCGTCAAGGAAAATGAAATCGATGTCATTGTGAATTGTGCTGCTTATACAGCTGTGGATAAAGCGGAAGACAATCAGGAATTATGTGCCAAACTAAATAGTGAGGCAGTCGGTTATCTGGCAAAGGCTGCAGAGGAGAATCAGGCGGAATTTATTCAGATTTCTACAGATTACGTATTTGACGGAACCAATTATGTACCATATAGAGAAACCGAACCGACTTGTCCTAATTCTGTATATGGTGTTACTAAATTGGCCGGTGAAAAAAAGGCTTTGGAATATTGCAGTAAGGCAATGATTATCCGTACGGCATGGCTGTATTCTGTATTTGGCAATAATTTTGTGAAAACCATGATTCGTTTAGGGAAGGAAAGGGAATCATTGGGAGTTATTTTCGACCAGATAGGTACGCCGACTTATGCCCGTGATTTGGCGTCTGCTGTTTTTGCAGCTATCCGTAAAGGTATTATTCCCGGTATCTATCATTTCAGTAATGAAGGAGTCTGCTCCTGGTATGATTTTACCAAGTCCATTCACCGTATAGCCGGTATTGGCAATTGCAAGGTAAGTCCTTTGCATGCAGATGAATATCCTGCAAAAGCTCCTCGGCCTCACTATTCTGTATTGGATAAGACAAAGATAAAACATACGTATGGCATCGAGATTCCTCATTGGGAAGAGAGTCTGGAACAGTGTATCAAGGAATTAAATGTATAATGATATATGAACAACGAAATAGAAAGAAGACGAACGTTTGCGATTATCGCACACCCGGACGCCGGTAAAACATCATTGACAGAGAAGTTGTTGCTTTTCGGTGGACAGATTCAAGTGGCAGGAGCCGTGAAGAGCAATAAAATAAAGAAAACTGCAACATCCGACTGGATGGATATTGAAAAGCAGCGTGGTATCTCTGTTACCACTTCTGTGATGGAGTTTGATTATCATGATTATAAAATCAATATTCTCGATACTCCGGGACACCAGGACTTTGCCGAAGATACTTATCGTACTCTGACGGCTGTGGATAGTGTAATTATTGTGGTGGATGGTGCAAAAGGTGTGGAAACACAGACACGTAAACTGATGGAAGTCTGCCGTATGCGTAACACTCCTGTTATTATATTTGTCAATAAGATGGACCGTGAAGCTAAAGATCCGTTCGATTTGTTGGATGAGCTGGAAGAAGAACTTGCCATTAGTGTCCGTCCTTTGACATGGCCTATTGAAAGTGGTCCCCGCTTCAAAGGCGTATATAATATTTATGAACAAAAACTTAACCTCTTTCAACCTTCCAAGCAAGTAGTGACGGAAAAGGTGGAAGTAGATATTCATACCGAAGAGCTTGACAATCGGATTGGAGCACCTTTGGCAGAAAAACTGCGTAATGAGCTTGAACTTATTGATGGTGTTTATCCCGAATTTGATGTAGAGAGTTATTTGAAAGGAGAGCTGGCTCCGGTATTCTTCGGTTCGGCATTGAATAACTTCGGTGTGCAGGAGCTGCTCGATTGTTTTGTGGAGATTGCTCCAAGTCCGCGTCCTACCAAGACAGAAGAACGTGAGGTGGAACCGGATGAATCTAAGTTCACCGGATTTGTATTCAAAATCACTGCCAATATTGACCCAAATCATCGCTCTTGTATCGCTTTCTGTAAAGTGTGCTCGGGAAAGTTTTCTCGCAATACACCTTATTATCATGTACGGCATGATAAGACGATGCGTTTTTCTTCGCCTACGCAGTTCATGGCACAGCGTAAGACTACTGTTGATGAGGCATGGGCAGGCGATATCATCGGTTTGCCGGACAATGGTACCTTTAAAATTGGTGATACATTGACCGAAGGCGAGAAATTACATTTCCGGGGTATTCCCAGTTTTTCTCCTGAAATGTTTAAATATATCGAGAATGCCGACCCGATGAAGCAGAAACAGTTGGCAAAAGGTATCGACCAATTGATGGATGAGGGTGTAGCTCAGTTGTTTGTCAATCAGTTTAATGGACGTAAGATTATCGGTACAGTAGGACAGTTGCAGTTTGAGGTTATCCAATATCGTTTGGAAAACGAATACAATGCAAAATGCCGTTGGGAGCCCATCAGCCTTTATAAGGCGTGTTGGATAGAAAGTGATGATGTCGAAGAATTGGAGGCTTTCAAAAAACGTAAGTATCAGTATATGGCAAAAGACCGTGATGGACGGGATGTTTTCCTTGCTGACAGTAATTATGTTCTCCAGATGGCTCAAATGGATTTTAAGCATATCAAGTTCCACTTTACCAGCGAATTCTAAAAAGAAGAAATATATTCTATCTTCCATGAGGCGGGAAAATCCCTTCATGGAAGATTTTTTATTCGGAAGGTCGGTTTATCTTTGCAATCATATTTAAAATCCATCAGGTTTGCTGGCTATTTCTTTTGTAATATCTATAATGTCATTGTATCAGGGGAACTCCCAATATGATGCGTTCCCAAGTCTAATCGGGATATGTCGGTCTGTGTCGGCCAAAAAAAGTTATTATTATTGTTTTCATAAACTGTTACTACTGTTTTGGAAAAAACTCTTTTGTTTTTTGTATCTTGAAAGTTCACTTTAGTTAAAGTTTATTTCATCTGCTGCCAATCTTTGGCGAGTCATTTTTATTTTCATATCTTGGATATATATTATTGTTTAGTTGTAATCAAAGAGACATTTTACATGATTATGAAGATAAAATATTTGCTTTTGTTTTCTTTATTGATGTTTGAGTACTCATTGGCTGCCGTTCCCAATGACTGGCAGAAACGTTTCCTTTCTCCTTCTGTGGCAGACCGTCCGTGGGCAGTTTGGAGTTGGGATAATAAAGATGTCACTTTTCAGGAAGTGAGAGATAAGTTGGACACGATGCACAAAGTCGGTTTTGGAGGGTGTTGTATTTTGGCTGTCAATGCTTATCGGGAACCCGGATATTGGCGGGTGTTTAATTTTACAATGAAGGAAGCCGACCGTCTTGGCATGGATTTGGGAATGCAGATGAGTGACCATGGTTCTTTACCTGATGATATACGGATTACTCCTTCAGAAGCTATGCAGAGGTTGGTGTGGAGTGATACAATTGTAGATGGGGGGACTTTACGTAATCTAGCCTTGCCTCAGCCTGATACTTATAAAGGATATTATGAAGATATATCGGCTTATGCATTTCCTGCCAGTCTTGATAATGCCGGTCTCTTATCGGTTTCCGGGGATTCCTCTTCACAAACAGCATACTTCATCAGCCCGGAGCAATCCATGCAGTTACCTGTGTATCAGGGGCGCCTTACTGCGCGGTTGCCTGAAGGGAAATGGCGTATATTGCGTGTGGGGCATACAGCAGTTGCACCTGCCAATAGTGTTGCCGGACAGGAACAAGGACTGAGGTGTGATAAGCTGAGCTCCGAAACTGTATACAAATTATGGACGGACTGGTTTACCTATGTATATAGAAAGGCAGATGCGGAACCGATTCGGCGTATGTTGAAGTATGTTTATGTTAATCATTGGACTGCGGATAATCAAAACTGGACGAAGAACTTTCCCGCCGAGTTTGAAAAACGGCGTGGTTATGACTTGATTCCCTATCTTCCCATATTGGCGGGGATACCGATGGAGAGTGCCGACCGGGTGGAAAGTATAGCTCGGGATGTACAATTGACTGTCAGTGAATTATTGACAGATGTATTCAGTACTGTTGCCTCGGATTGTTTTCGTCAGTATGATTGTCGGATAATAGGAGAGGGTGTACCTCAGAACAATGGGTTGGTTAAGATTGACGGGACTTGGAAAGAAAGTCCGGCTATGTTGAAACCTTTGCTTGACCGCAACTTTGTTACCGATAATGGCAGTATTTTCTTTTGTATAGATAATGGTGTGAGTGAAGCGGCTGCGGACACTTCGTTAAATGCAGAAGCAGAAGAACAAAGTCTCTCTGATACACTTGCAAATGAGAGAATGAATGAAGCTTGGATGGATAGTCTTCGTATCGTGTCCGATTCTAATCGGAATTGGTGGGAAGAAAGCAAGTCGTTTCTTACTTATGCTTCTCGGTGCCGAACTTTGTTGCAGTATGGGCGTCAGGTGAATGATTCTCTATTATTTGTAGATAAAACTATTCTCTCAGATATATTTTGGACACATCGCAACGGTGAAGACATGGATATTTATTTTTTTGCTAGTCAGGCAGACAGTATGCGTATGGTTACAGTATCTTTTCCCGTTACTCACCGTATGCCTGAATTATGGAATGCCGTTACAGGAACCATATTTCGTTCTGCTAATTGGAAAGAAGTGGAAGGTCGTACGGAAGTGACTCTCTCTTTACCTGCTTACGGTTCTGTCTTTGTGGTGTTTCCGAAAGAAGACTCCGGAGCTGAGATTGTGGAGCCGACTTTGGTAACACCGGTTGTACTGAAAATAAACGAATGGACAGTCAATTTCTCGGAAATATATAAAAGCATTACTCGCCCTGTTCTTTTTAATAGAAGTCGGGAGGAGAATAAGCAGATAAAGAATTATTTTGGCCGTTCTTTCTATAAAGGACTTTTCATGTGGAAGACATCTCAAGAAGGACGTATTGTAGTTAGGTTGGGGAAAGTGGATGAAATGGCAACAGTCCGTATCAACAGTATCAATTGCGGTACGGTGTGGACTGCCCCTTATGAAGTGGATGTCACTGATGCACTCCGTAGTGGAAGTAATGTGATAGAAGTGGAAGTACTTCCGTCAGATTGGGAAGGCCCGATAGAATTTGTGCGGAAGGAATAAAACTACGGCTTTTAGTTTACTTTAACTATGAATGTTAGTTTTAAAACTAAAACTTTTAGTTTATTTGCGGTAAACAAAAGAAGCTTATGAAAACGTTGACTGTAAAAGAAGAGGAAATCATGGGGTATTTCTGGGAGAAAGGCCCTCTGTTTGTAAAGCAATTGCTTGAATTTTATGATGAACCGCGTCCTCATTTCAATACACTTTCTACGATAGTACGCGGATTGGAGGAAAAAGGTTTTCTGCATCATGAAGTGTTTGGAAATACTTATCAATATTATGCAGTGGTGAGTCGGGATGATTTTAAAAAGAAGACATTGAAAGGAGTAATCAGTAAGTACTTTAATAATTCATATTTGGGAGCTGTATCATCACTTGTAAAAGAGGAAGATATTTCGGTAGAGGAACTGAAACAGTTGATTCGTGAGGTTGAGAATGCCAATAAATAAATCAACGGACAGTAACTATGGGAGCATTTTTCGTTTATATACTTAAATCATCGGTCTGCCTGGCGGTATTTTATTTATTTTATCGCCTGTTGCTCAGCAAGGAAACGTTTCATCGTTTCAACAGATTTGCATTGCTTGGCATTTTACTTTTGTCTTGCATTGTGCCGTTCATGGAGGTAACGGTAAAGGAGCCGACTGAGGTGCACCAACAATTCCTTACCTTCGAAGAGCTTTTGTTGACGGTGGGGGTGAGCCCGGTAGAAGAAGCCGGAAATATAATGTTGGTGTCTGATTTTACATGGAGGGAAATGCTGTTGTTAGTTTATTTATCGGGCATTGTTTTCTTTTTAATCCGCACTGTATGGTCTTTATTCCGTATGTTGCATTTGATTAGGGACAGCCGGATAGTCAGTCGGGAAAACGGTATTACTATAATCGCTCATCGAAAGAACATAGCTCCTTTTAGTTGGATGAAATTTGTGCTGATTTCCGAGACGGATTTATTGGAAAATGGTACAGAGATTCTGGTTCATGAAGTAGCACATATCCGTAAACGTCATTCCATTGATTTATTGGTGGCGGATATATGTATCTTTTTTCAATGGTTTAATCCGGCTTCATGGCTGTTGAAACAGGAATTACAGAACATTCATGAATATGAAGCGGATGAATGTGTTATCAATCAAGGCATCGATGCAAAAAAATATCAGTTATTATTAATTAAAAAAGCTGTCGGCACAAGGCTCTACTCTATGGCCAACAGCTTTAATCACAGTTCACTTAAAAAACGTATTACTATGATGTTAAAAGAAAAATCAAGCCCATGGGCACGTTTGAAGTATCTTTATGTACTTCCGTTGGCAGCTATTGCAATAACTGCTTTTGCCCGCCCCGAAGTCTCAACGGAATTAGATGAGATTTCAGCCGTCAAAGTTAATGATTTGACTGCAATTGTGAAAGCCGAAGAGGTTAAAAGTGCAGAAATTCTGTCGGAAGATGGAATAAAAGTGAAAGGCCGAGTTCTTGATGAAGAATATAGTAGTGGAATAATAGGTGCCAATGTGCTTATTAAAGGATCTACTATAGGCACTGTTACCGATGAAGAAGGTCGTTTTGAATTGCCGGTGGAGGCGGGCAATGTCTTGCAAATCTCTTTTGCCGGTTATAAAACGGTGGAGGTAAAGGTCGCTGCAGATGAAAAAGAACAGGATATTGTTATTGTAATGTCAGGAGAAAAACCGTCTGCTGGAGGGCAAGTGTTTCAGATTGCAGAAGAGATGCCTTCATTTCCCGGTGGCATAGACGAGTGCATGCGTTACATAGCCCGGCACGTAAAGTATCCGGCAATATCCATAGAGAATGGTGCTCAGGGGATAGTATCCGTCCGGTTCATTATTGAGAAAGACGGAAGTATTTCCAATCCGAAGATTGCCCAAGGGGTAGACGAGTATTTGGATAAAGAAGCTATGAGAGTCATCATGAGCATGCCTAAATGGAAACCGGGAAAGCAACGGGGAGTGGCGGTGCGTACCCAGTTCACGCTGCCTGTTAAGTTTAGGTTGGTCGTTGATGAAGCTAAGAAGGATAATACGCCTTTGCAGAATAGAAAAAAGTAAGAATGATATGGGGTGAATAACCATAAAATTAAAGTATAATGCTATGAAATCATTTGTAACACTCATGCTGTGTCTATTGTCTATGACAACTTTTGCACAGGTACACGATGAAATTAGTTCGGCTATGGAAGAATTTGATTATGATAAAGTAATCAATCTGATATCCCCTAGCACAAAGGATTCGTTATTGTTATCGACTAGGATACAGGCTTTGAAGGCTATGAATCGTTATCCTGAAGCCATTGTCGATTTGACTTCTCTTTTTGTAAAGGATACTACAGATACAAAAATATTGATAGATTTGGCAGAGTGTTACAAACTGATGGGTAGTCCGCGTCAGGCGGCTGATTATTATCGGAAGGCGGTGAGTTTACGCCCAAATAATAAGTTCTTTCGATTGCAATATATACGTTCTTTGTTGAATGCGGAGAACTTTAAAGAGGCACGCGATGCTTGCCATGGCTGGTTGGAACAAGATACGGTTTCTGCCACCGGATATAAGTATTTGGGGCAGGCTTATGAAGGAATGCAGGATATACCCAATGCTTTTTTCAGTTATAATGTAGCCTATCGTCGAGATTCCTTGGATGCCCAGACCGTCGCTCGTATAGCCAATATCTTTAATAATAACCGGCAATTTACAGATGCTATTGATGTGACAGAGTGTTATCGACTGAGCGATACGACAAGTGTGGATGTCAACCGCCAGAATGCTAAAGCTTATTGTATGTTGAAAGATTATAAGAAGGCAATCGAGCGTTATGAAAGTTTGAAGAGAATGGGTGACCGCAGTTTTCTTACCTTTTATTATTTAGGTATATCTTATTATGGAGACAATTGGTTTTATGGCTCATACGATAATTTGAAGGAAGCGTATGCGAAAAACTCTACCGATATTAATGTATTATATTATTATGCAAAATCCTGTTCGCGCACTTCATGGAAGAAGGAAGGGGTCGAATTTATGGAAAAGGCTGTAGAAATAGCTACTCCCGGTGATAGTATTTTGGAGCGTCTCTATAAAGGTTTGGCGGAATGTTATGGCTATGCCGGTGAGAGCTATAAGAAGATAGAAGTTATGAACCGTTTGTATAAATTGAATAAAGATTATAAACTGTTCTATAGTATTGCCAGAGCTTATGACTCTAACAAGGATTATGAGAATGCCATCCATTTTTATGAAAAGTTTATGTCTTTGACTCCCAAGAATCAACGTTTCCCTTATGATGAAGAAGGAAAGATTATTGAATCTGCTACTACTATGTATCAAATAGCCGAAAAAAGGGTGAAGAAGATAAGGGAAGAAGATTTCTTTAGGAATGGAGCGCCTGATGATTTTTTTGTTGTTCCTAAGAAAATAGATATAAAGAAAGATACGGTTGCCGGTAAGCAATAACAGATTTTTGAGTATCTTTGGCACAGCCCGTATATGATTGTCATGTGCGGGTGGGAACAGATAAAAACGAATGGCTTTATGATGAGACACAACCGGATATCAAAGTTATTGTTGCTACTGATAATTCCCTCTTTGTTGGGATTGATATTTACTTGTATTTTCCGTGGATATACTGCCAATTGGATACAGATACTATGTTATTCTTTTGCTCCGTTAGTTTCTTCTATTATTGTGGCTATTTGCTTCAGGGGGCGCTGGATGGGATTATTGCTTTTATGGACGTTTGTGGCTTCCGTTGCATTTAATGTGCCTTTGCAAAACTGGCTGTTCCATTCTGCCGATGATATAGTCCGTTATGCTTCAATAACAGATTTATACAAGGAAAAAGATAAGCCTATGTATTTTACTTTTGATCGTTTGGAGGTGGATAATAAGAGGAGGAGTACCATCGGTATTTGGCGTGAACATACCCGACGTGTATCCCGACATTCTTATCGGACGGAGAAGAAGCAGCATTGGTATTCGGTATCACCGGTTTTTGAGGATTCATTACCTGAACATAAATATGCAGAAAGGGAGGTAAAAGCATGGGTTGTTGCCGTAAAGCATGATAAGCAGGATTCGTTGGTATGCTATGAATGGTGCACTTTCGATATAGGGGATTATAAAAAAGCGATTGACAAATCACGTTGTAAAGTACAGCATTCGGATGCGCCTATCATTAAACCGCTTTACAAACAATTTACAACAAAGAGTGAATGGCGGAATATTTTCTTAAATGTAGGTTTGCTTGTCTTTTCCATCCAGGTGTTGATAGGAGTAATTATGAATTATAGGGTTGGGAAATCTTGATAAAGCAGTATAATCAGGTTAAGTAATTAGAAAGGCTGTGTGCTTTTCCAAAAGACTTTTGTGTATGTTGAAAGCAGGGGGTGTCAAAACTAAACCGGCTTATCCCATCGTCAGCTGTAGGGGCAAGGTTTGCCTGCCCGAAGAGACAAAGCAAACTGTTTTCGGGCGAGCGAACCTCACCCCTACGAACTAAACGACAGCATTATCTACATTTTGACACACTCCCCTGTTTTTTATAAAGCCTATTGTTTGTTTTCATCTGTCCGGGAAGTTGATATACAATCTCCTTTCACACATAACGGCTGCTGAAATCTTCTATTCATGGGCTTTTGGGGTGAAAGTAGTCTTCCTTGTTACTATTTTATTCTGACAGTAAGGTTATGTAATTCTGTATCGGTATGCTGGGTCGGCAGATTATTTTGTTTAATCTGCAACTTGATGGCAGGCTGTTTTTTGTCTTCTTCGGAAACTGTGTATGTATAGCGTTGTTTATAAACAATTTGTTTATCCGAAGGACGGAGCAGATATCCTGTTTCCTTTTCAAACCGGTTGTACAAGCGCAAGACAATTTGATTCAACCCTTTTTGCAGATGCAATAATACCTTTTCTTCACGGAATTTGCAACGATACGGATTCAAATGCTTCATGACAGAACGACCGTTCAGATAAACTTCAATACCGTTTCCTGCGCCTACGTCCACTAATACATCTTGTGCTACCGGTGATTCTACTTCCTGCATGACAAAATAAGTCTCAAGGATATTGGCAGGGAACATCATCTTTTCTTCGTTCGTTTCTTTCCATTGTCCGTTTCTTACAGGAGTCTTATCAAGACTGATATTGATAGTGGAAGGAGCGTCAAACAAACTGCTGCCCGGTCCGCAGAGGTAGCGTTTTCCCCATTTGGTTTTAGGATTTACTTTTAAAGGGCTGGCTTTGGCTCCGTCAAGTGTTATTCTTTGTTCATTTCCGGTCGGATTTGTAATGACAAGTTCTTTGCCGATTTCCTGGGGTGTATAAGTCAGTTCCAGTTGGGTATTACGGTTAGGAATTTCCCATTCATAGCTTACTGTGCTGCGATAATTGCTGTAATAATCAAAACAAGAGTAGCTGTAATTAGGTACATATTCATGAGTGGCAGCAATAGGTGTTGTCACGTCCATGTCTAAAGAAAGAACTTCTATATCAGTATTGTTGTACGCTGTTTGGGGTACAGTAATATGCAGATTTCCTTTCTTTTGACTGATGTGGGTGTAGTTGCCTTTTGCCTCTTTCAGCTTGAAACCCGGAGTATTCAGGATAATTTCGCCGTGCAGAGGATATTTTCCTGACAAAATCAGATAGAGTGTATTCTCTTTTCGAGTGATGGCTCCCCATTCATACTGTTCACGGAAGGGAGAAGCATCCGTGTCATAAATGGCTTCTCCGTTCTTTTCCAGCCAGGCACCGATTTCTGTCAATACTTCCTTTTCGAAAGGAACAACGGAGCCGTCTCCTTTAGGCCCGATATTGAGCAGGAAGTTGCCCCCGTGCGAAACCACATTGATAAGGCTGCGCAATTTCTCCATTGCTTTGGTATGTACATCTCCTCTTTCCTGCCATGAACGATAGCTCCATGTTTCGTTGAACATGGAAGCGGCCGACTGCCATGCAGTTTGGAGGGCTCCTTCAGGATAGGCATTATCAGCCATGACTGCAAAGTCATAACGGTCATTGCCGAGACGTCCGCTTACCATGCAGTCCGGTTGCAGTTTGTGAACCAGTTCATAAAGCTCTTGGCTTTGTTGGGGAGTATTGGAACCCATATCAAACCAAAGTTCGGAGATGGGGCCATAATTGGTGAGCAGTTCCGTAACCTGTTGTTTCGTAAACTCATGGTGTTGCGGAGTAATAAAGTCACAGTTATGGCTGGAAATAGGATAGGCTTGTGGAAAGTGCCAATCAATCAAAGAGAAATACATGCCGAAATTGATACCTCCCCGTTTACAGGCTTCTGCCAGTTCTTTTACGAAATCGCGTTTACCGGGAGTGGCATCGTAAGAGTTATAGTCAGTAGTTGCTGTCTTGAACATGCAGAATCCGTCATGGTGCTTGGTTGTGAAGATGATAGAACGCATTCCGGCTTTTTTAGCCAAGGCAACGATGGAATCGGCATGAAAGAGAGTAGGGTTGAACCGGAGTGTCGTATCGCCATACCAGTCACTGAAGATACCGGCAAAAGACTGTATCTGTTCACTATATCCGCGAGTGACAGGTTTGCCTTCCCACACACCGCCCAGTTCGGAGTAAAGTCCGAAATGGATAAACATGGAGTATTTATTATGATGCCAGCGTTCTTGTGATTCTTTTCCCGATGCCGGGATGAGTGTCATGCACATTAATAATAAGATGAACAGTTTTTTCATGATAATTGTTTTTTAATATGTTCCATAATCTCTTCTTGTTGGTCGGGGTGAAACCAAGCGATATCTGCATCCCGTTTGAACCAAGTCATTTGTTTGCGGGAATAGATGCGTGAGTTTTGCTTTATTTTCTCAATGGCAAAATCAAGTGTCCATTCGCCATCCAGATATTTGAATATTTCTTTGTACCCCACTGTATTCAGCGAGTTCAAGTCTTTGTAGGGATAGACGCTGCGTGCTTCTTCCAGTAATCCCTCTTGCATCATTATATCTACACGGCGGTTTATGCGGTCGTATAACTCCTCACGGTCGCGAGTCAGTCCTATTTTTATAATGCGGAAAGGACGTTCTTTACAATTGCGGGTGCGGAAAGATGAGTACGTTTTGCCGGTCATGTAGCAGATTTCCAATGCATGGATAACCCGTTTGGGATTCTTTAAATCTACTATTTTGTAATATTCAGGGTCAAGCAGTTTCAGCTCGGCACAGAGTTTGTCCAATCCCTCTTTTTCATAGCGTTGAAGCATCAGTTCCCTGGTTTCTTTGTCAACGGTGGGAATGTCATCAATACCTTTGCAGATGGCATCCACATACATCATGGAACCACCGGTGAGTACAACAGTATCGTGTGTTTGGAACAAGCATTCCAGCTGATTCAATACGTCAGTCTCATATTGTGCGGCACTGTAATAATCAGTCAGTTCCAAAGTACCGACAAACCAATGAGGTACACGTGACAATTGTTCGGGAGTAGGGGCAGCAGTACCTATTTTCAAATCTTTATATAGCTGGCGGGAATCTGCCGAAATGATAGAGGTTTGGAAATGTTCGGCAATGGAAAGACTTAATTCTGTCTTTCCTACACCGGTAGGGCCAATGAGGACGATAAGGGTGTGAGACATCAGGCTTAAAAATAAAAGGGGCAACTGAATCAGTCGCCCCTACAATTCAGATTAATAGTTATCTTGCTCGTAAGGGTCGGCAGCACTGCCACTTCCCATATCAAATCCTTCGGGGTCGAAGTCTTCCATGTCAAAGTCTTGATCACCATAGAAATTCTCGTCCAAGTCAAGGTTTCCACCATTGTTTGCCATCATTTCGTCAAAATCAAGAGTCTGCTTGGGGGCCTCTCCCGCTTTGCGTGAGCAAATGGCATTGTCAAGGTCTTTGCCGGTTATGATTTCAGACAGTTCGATAAAGAATACACGTTCAGACAAGGGGTCGAAGACATAAAGCAATTTCTGTTTTTCGTCTTCCAACAGGTCGCTTAACTTGGTTTCCTTCATGATGTAACTGTCTTCATCCGAACTGGTACCCATATCCTCCAGTGTGATTTCCTGTTCTTTTTCCCAGTCATCATCACAGATGAAGAATGAGGTTAGTTGGTCATTTTTGTATCCTGCTGCTTTCAGGATGGCTTCGTGAAAGTCATGGAAAGTAGCTTCAGAATCTATCTTTATTTCTCTTATAAAATCATCGACTTCATCAGAGATGAGTGTAAATCTATATACCATATACTATATAACTTGTTTTTCGTGCAGTAAAGTTATAAAAAACTTTGTTATCTGATGATACCTCTTTGAGAATTTTCTATGAAAGAAATAATATATTCTATTTCCGGGCTCATAGGAACTTCTTTTCGCACTTCTGCCAATGCGTCTGTCACGTTCATACCGCTTTGATAGATAATGCGATAGGTGTTGTGTATGTTCTCAATCAGTTCATTTGAGAATCCGCGGCGGCGTAGCCCTACAATATTAATTCCTGCATAAGCAATCGGTTCGCGTCCGGCAATGATATAAGGGGGAATGTCTTTGCTGAATCGCGAGCCTCCCTGAATCATTACATATCCGCCCACACGACAGAACTGGTGCATCAATACGGCAGCACTGATAATGGCATTGTCGTCAATGATAATCTCACCCGCCATTTTAGTAGAATTCCCGATAATGCAACCGTTTCCCACCAGTGCATCGTGCGCCACATGTACACCTTCCATCAGTAGGTTGTTGCTGCCTACCACTGTTCTGCCTTTGGCGGCAGTACCACGGTTGATGGTTACATTTTCGCGGATAGTGTTGTTGTCACCAATTTCAGCAGTTGTATCTTCACCGTGGAATTTCAAATCTTGCGGTATAGCGCCTATGACTGCTCCCGGAAAGATGGTGTTTCCATTGCCGATACGTGAACCATAAAGGATGGTGGCATTAGGCATGATGGTATTATTGTCACCGATTTCCACATTCTTATCGATAAATACGAAGGGACCGATTTCTACGTTTTCACCAATCTTTGCTTCGGGATGTATATATGCTAGTGGACTGATCATTTCTTTTCTTATTTGTTTTTTACTATTTGTGCCATGAATTCTGCTTCGCACACAACTTTCTCACCTACGAATACATATCCTTTCATTGTAGAAACACCGCGGCGGATAGGTGCCAGCAGCTCTACACGGAATATCAATGTATCTCCCGGCACTACTTTCTGACGGAACTTCACACCGTCTATTTTCAGAAAGTAAGTGGAGTATCTTTCCGGTTCGTCTACCGAGTTCAGTACAAGCAGCCCGCCACATTGTGCCATTGCTTCAATCTGGAGTACGCCCGGCATAACGGGTTCTTGAGGGAAATGCCCCTGAAAGAACGGTTCGTTGGCAGTAACATTCTTCACACCTACAATGTAGTTGGCACCAATGGCTATCACTTTGTCTACCAGTTGGAACGGATAGCGGTGTGGAAGTAATTCGCGGATGCGGTTAACATCCATGATAGGGGCTTCGTTACAATTATAACCGGGAGCCTGAATTTCGTGCAATTTGATTTCTTTGCGTATCTGGCGTGCAAACTTATTATTGATTGTGTGTCCCGGGCGTGTTGCGATGATGCGTCCCTTGATGGGTTTGCCTATAAGGGCAAGGTCGCCAATGATATCCAGCAGCTTATGACGTGCCGGTTCGTTGTCCCATACCAAAGGAATGTGATTGATATAACCCAGCTGGGTGGCATCCATGTGGGGAACACCCATTACGTCAGCCAGTTTGTCATAATTGTCCTGGCTCATTTCTTTTTCGTAGATGACAATGGCATTGTCCAAATCACCGCCTTTAATCAGGCCGGCTCCTAATAACGGCTCAATTTCGCGTACAAATACGAATGTACGTGCAGAAGCTACTTCGGTGGGGAATTTAGACATATCCTCCAAAGTGGCAAACTGGTTGGACAGAATTTTGGATTGATATGAAATCAAAGCATTGACACTGAAGTTTTCATCCGGCAAAACAATAATGGAAGAACCGGAAGCTTCGTCTCTGAATTCTATTTTCGATTTGATGATATAATAATCCTTAACGGCATTTTGTTCTTCGATACCCACACGTTGGATGCACTCTACATATTGTTTGGCACTACCGTCCAATATCGGGAACTCGGGTCCGTTCACTTGGATGAGGCAGTTGTCAATGCCTGCTGCATAAAGTGCTGCCAATGCATGTTCGACTGTGCTTACTTTTATGCCGTTCTTTATCAGTACAGTGCCGCGGGTGGTATCACCTACATTTTCTGCCACTGCATCAATTATTGGTTGTCCTTCAAGGTCAATGCGTTGGATTTTATACCCGTGGTTGTCCGGTGCCGGATTAAATGTCACCGTCAAGTTTACTCCGGTATGCAGGCCTTTTCCGTTTAATGAGAAACTGCCTCTTAGTGTCTTCTGTTTCAACATGGGGTTTATTTATTTAGTTGTTTTTTTAATTCTTCTATTTCTTTCTGCATGCTGTTCAGTGCTGCATACATTTCGGGAAGCTTCTTGTAGACGGCCGATGACTTCATGAAGTTCTTGGCATTGATGGCCGGGGTACCCATTATCTTTTCATTGGATTTGATATTGCCGGGAACACCTGCCTGTGCACCGATTCCTACTTTGTCTCCCACTTTGATATGGCCGGCCAGACCTACTTGTCCGCCGAACATACACCATTCGCCCACTTTGGTAGAGCCGGCGATTCCCACTTGCGAAGCCATTACGGTGTGGCTTCCTACTTCCACATTATGGGCTATTTGGATAAGGTTATCAAGCTTTACGCCTTTGTGTATCACTGTTGCTCCCATTGTTGCACGGTCTACACATGTATTGGCGCCGATTTCCACATCATCTTCTATGATTGCTATTCCGATTTGAGGAATCTTTTCATATCCTTCGGATGAAGGGGCAAAGCCGAAGCCGTCAGCACCAATCACACAACCGGCGTGCAATATACAGTTATTACCGATACGGCAGTCATGGTATACAGTTGCATGCGGATATAATGTACAGTTATTGCCAACTTTCGCATGGCTGCCTACGGTTGCATGCGGGTGGAGTAAAGTATTATCACCAATCTCAGCACCATCGGCTACACAAGCAAATGGGGCGATATATACATCTTTTCCTATTTTGGCGGTAGGGGCAATATATGCCAGCGGGTCAATGCCGGTTTTTTTAGGTTTGCTCATTTCATAAAGTGTCAGCAGCTTTGCCAGACTTTCGTATGCATTGTCTACTTTGATAAGGGTCGCTTTAACTTCCTGCTCGGGGACAAAGTCTTTGTTAACCAACACAATGGTAGACTGCGTATCATAAATGTAATGAGTATACTTTGGATTTGAAAGAAATGAAAGTGCACCCGGCATTCCTTCTTCTATTTTAGCAAAAGTATGCACAGTTGCGTTTTCGTCACCAACAATAATTCCCTGGATGTATTCCGCAATTTGTTTAGCTGAGAACTCCATAATACTGTCTAATTCTTTATGTTCTAAATGTTTCAGTTTTGTTACTTGCGTGTTACATGTTAGTGTAAACACATCATTAATTATGCAAATTACGCATTTTTTTTTTATATATCCGTACAATTCGCTAATTATTTAATGTCCGCCTTCTTCAGGGCGCAGGTAACATACATAATATTTCTTGACTTTTCGAGAGAGTAGGGAGATATTCAGCATATCCGAAGCTTCGGCAATGTCCTTGGTGCTTCCGTCGTTGTAGATGATTTCAATGCTGTCGTCTTCCTTTTTGTACATGTCATTTTCTATGCTGGATATCGATAGAAAATAATTTGCTTCTTTCCTGTTGATATATAACTGATTACATATCCTTGAAAGCAATTCTTCCTTTCTTTCTTTCGAGATGGGGGAAGAGGTGACTTCTACTTTAAAGAGATGACGGTTGATGAGTCCGCGACTCAAAGTAGAGAGTATAATATCACTGTGGCTGCTCCATACTTTCAGTGCAGTCCATATATCGTTGTCGTCTAGTTGAATAAAATATTCTAGACAATTAGAATCATTATAAAATTCTTCTTTACCAATGGAATGGTACAGGAAGAACTTCAAAGCCGGGGAAGCAAACAATTCGACTCCTTTTGAGGCTAATTCTTTGGCACGGAGCAGCGTACTGATGAGCATCTTTTCGCTGGCTACGGATGTTTTATGCAGGTAGACTTGCCAATACATCAAGCGGCGTGATGTCAGAAAGTTCTCTATGGAGTAGATTCCTTTTGATTCGACTACCAGATGGTCGTCTTTTACGTCCAGCATCTTGATGATACGCGCCGAACCGATATTGCCTTCCGTTACTCCGGTATAAAAACTGTCGCGGCGCAGATAGTCCAACCGGTCCATATCCAGTTGTCCGCTTACCAATTGATGAAGAAACTTCTTGGGGTACTCGTCTTTGAAGATTTGAATAGCAAGATTGAGCTGTCCTTTTAAGTCTTTGTTGATACGCTCCATCAGCATCAGTGAAATTTCTTCATGCGAAACTCCTGTGACCAGTGTGTTCTCCAGAACATGCGAAAAAGGTCCGTGTCCGATATCGTGAAGCAAAATAGCCGCCTGAACAGCTTCCGCTTCGCTGTCAAAAATGAAATTACCTTTGGCTGTAAGATGGCTGATGGCTTCACTCATCAAATAAAAGGCTCCCAGCGAGTGCTGAAACCGGGTGTGTTGCGCTCCCGGATACACAGCAGAAGATAACCCCAGTTGCTTTATGCGTGTAAGACGTTGCAGCAACGGGTGGCATACAATATTATATAACAACCCCTTCGGGATATTGATAAACCCGAAGACGGGGTCGTTTATGATTTTTCTTTCACTCATTAAAGGATTGCTTTCAACTGTTCTTCCATTTGTGCCTGAACTTTCTTGGCTTCTTGTCCGGCTACGTTTGCGAAGTTTTCAGTTTTATCGGCATAGATAATGGCGCGGCTGGAGTTGACAATCAGTCCGCAAGTGTTGTTCATGCCATATTTGCACACTTCTTCCAATGAACCGCCTTGTGCACCGATACCCGGTACCAGCAGGAAGTGGTTGGGAACAATCTTACGGATATCTTCGAATGCACGTCCTTGGGTGGCACCTACCACATACATCATGTTTTCATCGTTTGCCCAATTCTGTGAGGTGCGCAACACTTTTTCAAACAGGCGTTCTCCGTTGGCATCTTCTGTCAGTTGGAAGTCATGCGAACCTTTATTGCTGGTCAAAGCAAGCAGAATAACCCATTTGCCTTCGTAAGTGAGGAACGGAGTTACGCTGTCTTCGCCCATATAAGGAGCAACAGTGACAGAATCGATGTTCAACTCTTCGAAGAAAGTACGGGCATACATAGCCGAGGTATTACCAATATCGCCACGTTTGGCATCGGCAATGATGAATTGGTCGGGATAGTTTTCCTTGATGTAGTTCACTGTTTTTTCAAAAGCAATCCATCCTTTCACGCCCATGCTTTCATAGAAAGCCAGGTTGGGCTTGTATGCAATACAGTAAGGAGCTGTAGCATCGATAATAGCCTTGTTGAAAGCAAAGATAGGGTCTTCTTCCTTCAACAGGTGTTCGGGGATTTTCTTTATGTCAGTATCCAGTCCTACACAGAGGAATGATTTCTTTTTTTTGATGTTCTCAAATAATTGTTGCTTGTCCATAGTTATACTATTTAGCTTAATATTATTATAATTCACTCTCCTTCAATCGCTCTGCATTTTCGGCCACTATCAGATGGTCGATGCAATCTTGAATATCACCGTCCATAAAAGCAGCCAGATTGTAGATGGTGTAATTGATACGGTGGTCGGTGATACGTCCCTGCGGGTAGTTGTAAGTACGGATTTTGGCCGAACGGTCTCCGGTGGATACCATAGTCTTACGCTTGCTGGCAATATCATCGATATACTTTTGATGTTCCTTGTCGTATATAAAGGTACGCAGGCGCGAAAGGGCGCGTTCTTTGTTCTTTGGCTGGTCGCGGGTTTCGGTACATTCGATAAGGATTTCCTCCACTACTCCCGTATTCGGGTTTTTCCAGTTGTAGCGCAGACGCACTCCCGATTCTACCTTGTTGACGTTCTGTCCGCCGGCTCCACCGCTTCGGAAAGTATCCCATTTGATTTCGCCTTCGTTGATTTCCACATCAAATGGTTCGGCTTCCGGCAATACGGCAACAGATGCCGCCGAGGTATGCACACGCCCTTGTGTTTCGGTAGCCGGAACGCGCTGCACACGGTGAACGCCCGATTCGTATTTCAGCGTGCCGTACACTTTGTCACCGGTCACATAACAGATAATTTCCTTGAATCCTCCGGCAGCACCTTCGTTGGCACTGGAGACTTCCAGTTTCCAACCTTTCGTTTCGCAGTATTTACTGTACATGCGAAACAGGTCGCCGGCAAAGATGGCTGCTTCATCGCCTCCCGTGCCGCCACGTATTTCGAGGATGGCATTACGGTCGTCCTGCGGGTCGGCGGGAACAAGCAGCAGTTTGATTTCCTCTTCCAGTTCGGGAATACGCACTTCGCAGGCATTAGCCTCTTCGCGTGCCATTTCTTTCATTTCGGGGTCGGATTCGGTTGTCATTATCTGCTTTGCCTCTTCCAGTCCGTTCAGACATTGTATATATTCTTTGCGGGCCTTCATAATGTCGCTCATATCCTTGTATTCCTTGGTGAGCTTGACATAACGCTTTTGGTCTGCAATCACATTCGGGTCGGTGATGAGGGTGGAAACTTCCTCAAACCGGGCTACCAGCCCTTCTAATTTTTCAAGTAGGGTATTATTGTCTGCCATATATGTTTATTTATTCTTGGTTTCAATCCAGGTAAATATGACGGCCATAGCGAGTAGGAGAATGACATATCCTATCCATTGCCATGTCGTGTATTTTTTTACCCATTTCTTGGATTGGAAGTACACGTCTGCAATGATGCTTGCCGTAGCTGTGGTAGCCATATAAGTAACGTTTTTTAGAAAAAGATTGTCCAGCCATATGCTCAGACCTATACAGGCCGCTCCCAGAAAGATACATGCCAGCATCAGCAGGCAACCTTTGGGTGGTATTCCTTTTCTTGTTTCTTTGTTTTCGTCCATGGCCTTCTCTTTGCCGGATTTAGTATTTAAACTCCCCAAACTCGGAGCGGATAATCAATTCTTTCTTGTCACTTTCTTCGATGTGTCCTACAATTTGTGCATCGATATTGAATGACTTGCTGATAGCGATTACTTCTTCGGCATGCTCCGGTGACAGGTAAACTTCCAGACGGTGGCCCATATTGAATACCTTGTACATTTCTTCCCAATCTGTGCCGCTTTGTTCTTTGATGGTCTTGAACAGCGGGGGAACAGGGAACAGGTTGTCTTTCACTACACGTACTTTGTCTACAAAGTGCAGAATCTTGGTCTGTGCACCGCCTGAGCAATGAACCATACCGTGAATTTCGGGACGAAGTGCATCCAACAGCTTCTTCACTACCGGAGCGTATGTGCGAGTGGGTGATAAAACCAACTTGCCTGCATCCAGCGGACTGTCCTCCACTTTGTCTGTCAGTTTCAGGTTTCCGCTGTAAACTAATTCTTCGGGCACGGCCTTATCATAACTTTCGGGATATTTCTCTGCCAGATATTTAGAGAACACATCGTGGCGGGCGCTGGTCAGTCCGTTGCTTCCCATACCGCCGTTATATTCTTTTTCGTAAGTGGCTTTTCCGTAAGAAGCCAGACCGACAATGACGTCACCCGGACGGATATTGGCGTTGTTGATGACATCGGCGCGCTTCATGCGGCAAGTCACGGTAGAGTCTACGATAATGGTACGGACCAAGTCGCCTACATCGGCAGTCTCGCCGCCGGTGGCATAAACGCCTACTCCCATATCACGAAGCTCGGCAAGCAGTTCGTCCGTTCCGTTGATGATGGCAGAAATGACTTCTCCGGGAACGAGCAGTTTGTTGCGTCCGATGGTGGATGAAACCAAAATGTTGTCGACAGCACCCACACAAAGCAGGTCGTCAATGTTCATAATCAGTGCATCTTGCGCAATGCCTTTCCACACACTCAGGTCGCCTGTCTCTTTCCAATAAAGGTAGGCCAAGGACGATTTTGTGCCTGCACCGTCGGCGTGCATGATGTTGCAATATTCGGGGTCTCCGCCCAGAATATCAGGGATTATCTTACAGAAAGCTTGGGGGAAAATACCTTTGTCAATGTTCTTAATGGCGTTGTGTACATCTTCTTTGGATGCTGACACGCCGCGCTGCATGTATCGTTGATTACTCATGAGTTAAATGTTTTGTTCAATTGAATGTGCAAAAATAGCTATTATTTTGCTTATAGCCTTGAGTTTTACAAAAATAAAAAGAAATCCGGAGGTATGTTTTGCTTCCTGTCTGTATTTATTCCGATGCTTGGCCCCGATATTAGCCGGATTAAGCCTTTTCATCCTTTTGATTAAGTCTTTTGATAGGGCAGATTATTACAGACTTCGGCAATGGACCATACAGTCCGTTGTAATGGACTGTATAGTCTGCCGTAGTAGACTGTACGGTCTGCTGTAGCGGACTGTAATAATCTTCCGTTTGAAAGAGCTTAGCCGACAGTAAAGAGTTGCTTGGTCTTCCCTTTTCTGCGAGAAGCAGGATAGTTGTTTATTTCAGGTATTGCTCTTTAAAGATATTGACGCATAGAATGAAGATGGAAATCAGTAGCGGACCGAATATCACTCCCATGAAACCGAATAGAGACAGTCCGATGACAACTCCGAATATCGTGATGAGAGGATGGGTGTCTGCCATCTTTTTTTGGAGAATAAAGCGGATGAGGTTATCGATATTGGTTACTATTAACCCACAGTAAAGAAGCAAGCCGATGGCATGAGGCCAATCACCCGATATAGCCATGTAAGCAGCTAAGGGAAACCATACAAGGGTTGTTCCCACAATAGGAATGACGGTGGCAAAGCAGGTAAGGAAACCGAAGAGCAATGCACTGGGAGCATCAAACAGGTAGTATCCCAACGTAGCGATTGCTCCTTGAATGATTGCCAATAATGGGATACCTATCGCATTTGCCCGGACAATCATATTGATTTCGTTCATTACATGCTTCTTGTTGCTGTCACTGAAGGGGAGAAGCTCATAAATATATTGTTCCATTTTTGTTCCTCCAATCAGCATGAAGTAGAGTACAAAAACCAAAACAAACAGATTGACGGCAAAACTGCTGATGCCGCCCATCAGAAATTGGCCGATGCCGGGGAGTATGGATGCTATCGAGCTTATGTTTTCTTTGCTTAGTAAGTCATATTCTGTCTTCCGGCGAATCCAGTCGGCAAGGTTGGTAATTGTGTCGACAAAAGTGGCGGTGTCTACATTGACGGTCTGTAACTTGCTGATGAGCAGCCATACAGCCAATGAGAGAGGAACAAGAAAGCAGAGTATGGCTTCTATCAACAGGATAATGGCAGTGACGCTTTTCCTTATTTTTTTCTTTTGAGTAAGATAGAGCATCTGGTCTCTGACCATGATGTAGATAGTACATGCTCCTAATATTCCTCCCATAAAAGGAGTCATTTTCAAGAAGAGCAAAAGCCCTAATCCTAGTATGATGGTGATAAGGGAGTATTTCCGGTATTGTTCTTTTACGCTCATGTTTTATTGTATATCTCCTGGTGGATAAACAATAAAACAGAGCATAATGTTCATTTCATCAGAAGGGAACGTTCTTTGTCATGTTCTCGTAATTGTTATATTGCCCGCTGATGTTTCCTTCTGTTTCGGGAGCCAGTTCCATAGCCTTTTTCATATCTTCCACAGAGCCGTCTTTGTCACCTTTCAACAGTTTGATGCGACCTCGTTCGTGATAGGCTTGTGCAAAGTTGGGATTGATTTCGATGGCTTCATCATATACTCCGATGGCCTTGTCGAAGTCTTTCTTTGTAAGGAAAAGCTCTCCCAACAGCAGATATGCCTTTTCATTAAAAGGATTGAGCGACAATACTTGATTGAAACATTCTTCTGCCTGTTCCTCTTCACCGGTTGCTGCAAGGATTTCTCCTTTCAACAGCAGGGCTTGTTCGTCTTCGGGGTTGAGGTTCAGTAATTTCTGAATGTCCTCTGCGGCATCTTTTGCTTGCTTCATGCCCCATAATACTTCAGCACGTAATTGGTATGCCTCCGTATAATCTTCTTTTAAGACAATTGCTTTGGTCAGCATGGCAATGGCATTGATTTCTTCTTTCATTCCCACCGCTGCCTTGGCAGTGAGATAATAGGTCAGCGGATTCTTGTCGTCTAAAGCAAGTGCCTTTTGGCAGGCATCGTTCATGCCTTCATAGTCTTCCTGCATGAAGCAGATACTTGCTAATGACAGAAAAGTGTTGACCTGTTCCGGCTCTTTTTCTGCCATGCGGTTGAAGGTGATGCGTGCATCATCCAGGCGGTTGGCCTGGATGTATGCATTGGCAAGCAAGGTGAGCGTTTCCATTTCGTCATTGATGGCAACTGCTTCCTCAAAACATTTGATGGCGTATGGCAATTTGCCCATGTGCCGGGCGCGGATACCATCATATTTTAAAATCTCAAAGTTCTTTTTATCGTTTTTCTCTTTTTCCGTTTCAGGGGTATTGCTCCCACCGAATAAAGATTTAAAAAAGCCCATAATTTATAATCGTTTTATTTGTCTACAGTAATAACGAATCGTCTGAGATAGATTTCTTGTTCTTTGTCTTGGCTGTTGCTGAATCTCACAGCTTTGACGGGAGCTTTCTGCAGATCTGCTGTCAGGCGATTCTTTTCCTGCTTGTAATCTATTTTCTTCCATTCTTTGCCGTCGGTCGAAACTTCAAGTACTCCCCAGGTTGCCACTTCGGGTTTGCCGAAGTCAATGTCAATGCTTTGTGCCGGATAAACGTTGTCCAGTTCGATGGTGATAAAACCTTTGCCTTGCCATTTGATTACTTCCAGTGCCGGAGACACTTGGATGCGGTTGGTCTTTAACTGTAATGGCAGGTTTCTGATTTGTTCCACATCACTGATAAGCTTATGCGGCATATAATCGGTAGTTGCATCCAGTAGGGTATTATATTTCTTGTTATAGCGTTCTGTGACTGTGGCAAAAGTTTGGTCAATCAATGGCTTAATCACTTTTGTGGCAGTTTTTACGCCCGGCTGGTATGGATTCTGATTGTAAGTCTGGTCTATTTGGAACATCTGTTGCTGTAACGCTTTTACATGTTTGTATTTGCGCATAAACAGTTCCTGATTGCCGTTTTCGTATGCTTTTGCCATGGCCAGGACTTCTTCTCCTGTTTCGCCCAGCAGCTTGAATTGTGTCAGCCATGGTTTCATTTCTTTCACCAATGGAGTGTTTTCGGCGTCAGTCAGCAAGATATCACCGGATTCTGCCATTCTGCCGAAAGTTTCCTGCAGGGCGGCATAATCGTTTTCATTGTATTTCTCGCCTTTTATATAACTGTCGGTAAAACTTTGGGCAACGGGTTGCAAGGCAACGGATTCGTCACGACGATATCGGTGTCCGTTAGCTCCCAAATCGGAATTATGTGCTGCAAAGAATTCCAGTTCTTCGGCAGAGGCGGGCATAATGTTTTTGATGGCATCTTTCCAAGTCTTTTCACTGTCATACTTTTCGGGGTTCCATGAGTAGGATGCTACTCCGTATATGGCAATCTTCGATGCTTCGGCATGTTCCATCGGATTGGTCACGAAGCCGGACATTTGGTCGGCTATCCGGGTGTCATTGCCGTATACGGGACCGAGCAGCAGGTGGTCGCGTACATAGTCGGAAACAGGGAAGTTCCACCAGATATAGGCCGGACGTTTGATACGTTCGTTAATCCATCGGATGCCTTCTTGGGTGATGTCGGAGATAACGCGGTCGCCCGTCCACATGATTTGGATACTCGGATTCAGCTTGTCGCCCAGTGTGGTGAGGTATCCGCCTTTAGGGTCGGACCAGCTTTTGTTATACTCTGTGGGACACATGACAAGGGGAGTCACATCCTTTTTCACTTTTACAAAGTTTTCGTCGATGTAGTTCAACAGCTCTGCCTGTTTGACAGGGTTGGTTCCTTCACCCGAAATATCGTCAAAGAAAACAGCGAAAGAGCGCACGCCCAAGTCATACATCTTTTCAAACTTCGCCAGCAAGTTGTCACGGTCTTCCTGATTCCACTTGATGTCTTGTCCCGGATGAATGGCCCATACGAAATCGACTTCATTTTCTTTGGCCACCTTTACCAGTTCTTGCAATTGTTCGGCTTCTTTTTCGGGATAAGGCAGACGCCAGTTGGGAGAACTGTGGTAAGGGTCGTCTTTAGGTCCGTAGATATACGTGTTCATCTTGTTTTCGCCATAGAATTTGAGTTGGCGCAGACGAGCGGCATGGCTCCACGGAGTGCCATAGAATCCTTCCACTACACCGCGGAAGCGGATGGAGGGGTAGTCTTTTATTTCGACAGCCGGAAGTTGGTTGTCTTTCAACAGGCGGCTGAGAGTCTGCAAGGCATAGAATGTTCCTCGTTCGTCATTTCCTGCCAATACGATTTCTTTATCGTTGATACAAAGATAGTAGCCTTCCTTTTGATTGGGAATGCGGCGGGCAAACTTGCGGATGGCTTTGTCTCCCTTTTCCCCGATATAGATACGTAGACCTTCTTTGGCAGAATGATTGCCTGCCAATAATTGTTTTAATTGTTGTACTGCATAGGGGTTGGCTTCCGTGTCTCCCGTGAATTGATAGCTTCCGGGTAAAGTGATTAGCTGTCCGGATTCGGAAATCTGTTGAGGAACAGGCTGGATGTCTGTATGTTGTGCAAATGCATTGAATCCTGTAAACAGACAAATAATTGCTAAATACGCTTTTCTCATGTCTTATTTGGGGTAAAAGGTTAATAAATCAGTGGCAAAGATAATACTTATAAAGAAAGAATTCCATCATTTGATTGTATTATTTCTTCGGATAGGAGGTATGAAAGCACTCTTTCTGCTTTTTCGCGTTCTCCGTTTATGCGGTTTAACAGAGTGGCGGCAGAGAGGGGAGAAGTTTCGAGCTGTTCGCGGATTTGATTTTCCATCTCTTGAAATTCCCCCAGTTTCATACCCGAATGATGTTTGCTGAGACATACGTCACATAAACCGCAGTTATGCTCGTTTTTCTCGCCAAAATAGCGGAGCAGCATACGGCTGCGGCATTTGTCTTCGGCAGTGGCATACTCTGTCATGGCCTTGATTCGGGTGATATAGCTTTCCTTGCGCTCTTCATAGATGTCACGGGTGATGGCAAGTCGGCCGGCCTCCTGCCGTTCACGGGTATATATAATGTAAGGTGTCTTCTTGCGCGGAATATAGTGCAGTATATGGCGGCGGGTCAGCATCAGGAGAATTTCATAAATGCGTTGGCGGGTCAGTCCCGAGCGGATGGCCAGAGAGTCTTCGTTTATATAGGCATAGTCGGTAAACAAGCCGGTGTAAGAGCGAAGGATGACATTGATTAGCTTCTCTGTTTCGGGGTCGGTCTCGCGGAGTTTGTACAACTCGTCTCTATGTATGGTGAACAGAATGCGGGAAGCATTGTCTTGTTCATCTGTATATTCCAGATATCCGGCACGTGTCAGTATTTTCAAGGCACTGTCTGCTTGTACAGGGAAATGCTTGAAGTTACGGCAGAACTCATCCAGATTGAAGGCAAAGGTACATCCCAAACCGTCTCCCATCGCCATCTGGAAATAGTAGTTCACATCTTCATATACTTTGCGGATGTATTCTTTGTCGGGGAATGTGTCGGTAATCCGTTTGCTGAGTGTTGCTTTATCGCTCTTGGCATAGAGCAGGACGGCATAAGCTTTTTGTCCGTCTCTTCCCGCACGTCCGGCTTCTTGGAAATAGGCCTCGGGTGAATCCGGCAAATCAACATGGATGACGAGACGTACATCCGGCTTGTCAATACCCATTCCGAATGCATTGGTGGCAACCATGACACGGCTTTCGCCCGATAACCAACTTTTCTGCCGTTGGTCTTTGACGTCATTGTTCAGTCCGGCATGATAAAAGGTGGCTGTAATTTCATTGTTAACCAGTAATTCCGCTACTTCCCGGGTACGCTTCCGATTTCGGGTGTATACGATGGCGCTTCCTGACACGCTGTTCAGAATATGCAGCAATTCTTCCTGTTTGCTTTCTGTGTTGCGGACAATGTAAGCCAGATTCTTTCGCTCAAAGCTCATGCGGAAGATGCGGCTGTCTTCTCTAAAACCTAATTTAGTCTGAATATCCTTTACTACTTCGGGGGTAGCTGTGGCGGTAAGTGCCAATACCGGAACAGTAGGAAGTAACTCCCGAATTTCGGAAATCTTTAAATAGGCAGGGCGGAAGTCATATCCCCATTGAGAGATACAATGAGACTCGTCGACTGTAATCATGTTGATTTTCATATTCCGCAGTTTGGCGCGGAATATATCAGTGTCCAGTCGTTCGGGAGAGATATAAAGAAATTTATAGTCACCGAATATGCAGTTCTCTAATGCAACAACAATCTCTTCGCGCGTCATGCCCGAGTAAACTGCCAGTGCTTTAATTCCCCGGTCTCGAAGATTGCGCACCTGATCTTTCATGAGCGCAATGAGAGGAGTAATGACCAGACACAATCCCGGTTGTGCCAATGCCGGTACCTGGAAGGTAATGGATTTACCTCCACCGGTAGGCATCAGCCCCAATGTATCATGTCCTTTTCCGATACTTTCTATGATTTCTTCTTGAATACCGCGGAAGTTATCATAGTTCCAGTATTGTTTTAGAATCTCTTTGTAGGTCACCCTTTTCTATTCCTCACTAGGTTTGATATCTTCAATCTGTAACTGCACCTCTCCGCGCTTATGCGTGTTTTCTTCGATGGTATAACAGATGTCGAACGAGCGCTTGGTCTTGATGTAACGGGCTTGTGAGCTTTGTCCGAAAGCGATTCCGTTCATGACGTTATTTGATTTGTTGTCGACCAGCTCCAGCTTGATATGTTCCTGATCACGGCCTACTACTTTGCTGGTTCCGTAATCATATACATTATGTGTACAGAATACCGGTTTGTGATTATCCGGGCCGAACGGATTGAACTTTTTCAGGTCGGCATGAAATTTCGGGGTAATGTCGCGGAAATCTATTTCGGCATCGATGTCTATCACCGCACTGGTTTGTTCGGGTAAAATATGTTCGGATACATATGTTTCGAAACGGTGGGTGAACTCTTCTACATTTTCTACTTTCATCGAAAGACCTGCCGCATACGTATGACCACCAAAGTTTTCCAGTAAATCACGACAGTTTTCAATAGCCTTATACACATCAAAACCGGAAACGGAACGAGCCGAACCGGTTGCCAGGTTATCCGTGCGTGTCAGTACCACTGCCGGACGGTAATAAATTTCGGTCAGGCGTGAGGCTACAATCCCGATAACTCCTTTGTGCCATGCTTCATTGTAAATGACAATGGTACGACGGTCTGCCAATCCTTCCAGACTGTCCACAATGTGGTTGGCCTCTTCAGTCATGGTTTTGTCAAGGTCTTTTCGGGTCTCGTTGTACTGGTTAATCAGATTGGCTTTCTCCAAAGCAGAAGAGAAGTCTTTTTCTATCAATAGTTCTACAGCCTCTTTACCGTTCTGTATACGACCGGAAGCATTGATGCGCGGACCTATTTTGAACACAATGTCTCCGACAGTGATTTCTTTCTCGGATAATCCGCAAATGTCAATAATTGCTTTAAGTCCTACGCTTGGGTTGGAATTCAACTGTTTCAGCCCATGATAAGTCAGTACACGGTTTTCTCCCATGATGGGGACAATATCAGAGGCTACACTGACTGCAACCAAATCCAAAAGGGGAGTCAGCTGGTTGAACTCGATACCGTTGTTCAAAGCAAAAGCCTGCATAAATTTGAATCCTACACCACACCCTGACAGATGTTCGTAAGGGTAAGTGGCGTCCGGGCGTTTGGCATTCAGAATAGCTACGGCAGGAGGCAGTACATCATCGGGTACATGATGGTCACAGATGATGAAATCAATTCCTTTTTCTTTTGCATATGCAATTTCTTCCACCGCTTTAATGCCACAATCCAATACGATAATTAGTTTTACACCTGTTTCGTATGCATAATCCACCCCTTTCACTGATACTCCATAGCCTTCGTTGTAACGGTCGGGAATATAGTAATCAATGTTCGAATAGAACTGCTGGAGAAACTTGTATACCAATGCTACGGCTGTTGTGCCGTCTACATCATAGTCTCCATAAACCAATATGCGTTCTTTCTTTCCCATAGCTTGGTTTAGGCGTTCTACGGCAATGCTCATATCCTTCATCAGGAAAGGATCGTGTAGTTCGCTAAGCTGTGGGCGAAAGAATCTTTTAGCCTCTGCTGCTGAGGTTATACCTCTTTCTAGCAATAGCTTACAGAGGACGGGATTGATTCCTGTCTCTTTAGCTAATGCTTTAGCTGCTTCTGTCTGTTCTTGGCTTGGAGGTTGGTAATTCCATTTGTGATTCATTTTATATATTGTTTTTTCTTTTTCTTCTCGCATGGGGAGGCTTCGCTTTTATTTGTTTCAGGCAGTCTCCAATTAATCCGTAAAGTTAGGAAAAAACAAATAAAAAAACCGTTAATTCCGTATATATTTTTACGGAATTAACGGTAGTGCTTTAAATACTAGTATATTACAGCATTATTTAATACCTAACTTTTTAGCGATTTCTTTAGGAAGTGCTTTCTTGTTGACAACGATATTCATGGTTTTATAGCGCACGAATGCTTTTGATGCATACCATACACCGTTATATTTGCCGGCTTTGCCCCAAGAGTTCTTTACCATATAGTATTCATTTCCATCCTGGTCTTTGGCGATACCATAAATCTGCATTCCGTGGTCATCGGTAGTTTCCCAGTTGTCATATGCTTCCTGGCGTTCTTCCTGAGTGCACCATTTCTGAGGTTGCGGTTTGCTGTTCAGTTTCTTTTCTTCCGGTTTCATTTTCAGCCAATGTGCCATGTCGGAACCACTTAATTCCTGTACTTTTTCAGCATCGGGCATCACTGCGATACCATCGCGGGTAAATCCTTGTTCGCTGACGTCAGACCCCCATGCAATAGTATAGCCGGTATTGATGGCATTGTCAAATACTTCCATCAGTTCGTCAATTGGTAGGTTGTAAGATTGTCCCCAACGCCAGTTGTCCTGAATTTCAAGAACAAACGGTTCATAGAACGGATGATGGGTGTAAGAAGTCAATGAAATATAATCGTCCGGATTCAGTCCGGTTGATTCGAAGAATGACTGCGGAGTATATTCTTTCCCTTTGTAAGTGAATTTTTCGGGACATTCACCCAAATAAATGTCATGGATGGCAGCAATAGCTTTCTTCCACAGCGGTTTACGGTTTTCGTCTGTTTGGAGCGAACGGTGTTTTCCTTTTGCGATGGCAGCAACAACTGCATCAGATACGGCAGTCAGTTCTGTATGGTTACTTAATGTATCTCCATACATCACACCCGGGCGCATTTCTTCTTCCGGCACCAAACCGAATTTTTTCATACCATATATTACATCATAGAAAGAACCTCCTTGTGAGAAAGATACATCTCCATGAGTGCGCACTGCTGCATCGGCACGGTCAAGATAAGTTTGATGTACGATGTACATTTCGGACAAGTCGTATTCTCCTTTTCCCATACGGAGTAATTCTGATTCCAAAAAGGCCATACTTGAGTAGCACCAGCAAGTTCCTGCACGGTTTTGGTTCTTAATAGAAGTAATAGGAAGTTCCTTTACGGTAGTAAATACAAATCCTTCTTCTTTAGGTTCTTCTTTTGCTTCTTGAGCCGACAGACTCATGCTGAAGAGTCCGGCTGCGGCGAGTAATGTAAATCTTTTCATTCAGTGATAATAGTTTTGTTTGATATTAAATTATTATTCATTCATAATTGCTTCTACCTCTTCGATGGTGATAGGGATGCGTTTTTCTCCGGTAAAACGAGAGCCTTCGGGGGTAATCAGAATATCATCTTCCAGACGTATGCCGCCAAAGTCTTTAAATTTATCAATCGCATCGTAATTCAGGAAGTCGGTATGCATCTTTTCGGCTCTCCACTTGTCAATGAGAGCGGGAATAAAGTAACAGCCCGGTTCGTCTGTGATAACAAAACCTTCTTGCAGACGGCGTCCCATGCGCAAAGAAGCAAGTCCGAATTGTGACGAAGGGCGTACTTCATCGTCATAACCGACATAAATCTGTCCCAGATCTTCCATATCATGTACATCCAGTCCCATCATGTGGCCCAATCCGTGAGGGAGGAATAAGGCATGTGCACCGGCTGTAACGGCTTCGTCTATATTGCCTTTCATCAGTCCCAGGTCTTTCAGTCCTTGTGCCAATACTTTACATACTTCTTGATGTACCGACATGTAAGTGATGCCCGGTCGGGCAATTTCCAATGCTTTGTCGTGGCAGGCCAATACTATATTATATACATCTTTTTGACGTCCTTGGAATTTTCCACCGACAGGAACGGTACGGGTATGGTCGGAACAATAATTGCTCAGTCGTTCTGCACCTGCGTCGGTCAGCATCATGCGTCCTACTTCCAAAATGTGGCTGTGGTCGTGGTTATGCAATGTTTCACCATGCTGAGTCAGGATAGTGGCAAACGAAGTCATGCTTCCATAAGAAGAAGCGATGCCGTCCAATACTCCGGCAATATATTGTTCTTTTACTCCCGGTTTGCATAAACGCATGGCAGCGGTATGCATTTCATAGCCGATATTGCAAGCCAAGTCAATTTCTTCTATTTCACAGGCTTCTTTTACAGAACGTAAAGCAACGACGGCTTTGATCAGTTCCAGTGAAGCATATTTTTTAACGATAGAAGCACGGATACCGGTCAGCTCTTCCAACAGCATCATGTTATCATAACGATAGGGAGGAAGAAAGTGAACTTTTCTGCCTTGTGCAATGGCTTTTCCCACTATTTCTTTCAGTTGTGCAAAAGGAAAACTCTGCTGAACACCTACCTGTGCGGCCAAGTCCTTGACGCTTGGTTGAGGTCCCATCCAGATAATATCGTCCATATCGACATCATTGCCAAAGAAATAGTCTTCTCCTGCTTCAACGTCCATCACTCCTGCATATCCCGGATGAGAATGACCGAAGAAATAGAGGAAAGAACTGTCTTGACGAAATTTATATGTATTATCCGGGTAGTTTGCCGGAGCTTCGTTATTGCCTAGTATAAGGATAAGGCCGTTTTGCACTTTATTTCTCAGTGCTTGCCGACGGTTTTTATAAATAGCAGAATCAAACATGGTTAACTTGATTTTAATTGAATATTAATGAACTGTTTGCAAATGTAACAATTATAATTTTAAATTCATGCGCAGAAGTTTAAAAAATAATCACTGCGGAGTGACTTTGACCTTATTTATCCCTGTATATTTTTTTATTCTTTCTTGTATAAACGGGAATTTCTTAATAACTTGCCGCATGTTTTCAATGAGATTTTTATTAGAACTGTTTCTTTTAACTTCTTAATAACTAACCAAATGAATGGAATGATAAGCCGAAGCCTGATGGGGGTCTTTTGCAGTGCTTGCTTTTCGGTGGTGAATGCACAAGACCGTCCCAATATTGTAGTATTTATTGTGGATGATATGGGGTTGATGGATACTTCTGTTCCTTTTGTAACAGACTATCATGGAAATGCGGTAAAACAACCGTTGAATGAATGGTATCGCACTCCTAATATGGAACGCCTTGCCAAACAGGGTATTCGTTTTTCTACTTTTTATGCTCAGAGCGTGAGCTCCCCTTCAAGAGCTTCTATAATGACAGGGCAGAATGCAGCCCGGCATCGTACTACAAATTGGATTCAGCCGGAGAATAACAACCGTACTCCTTATGGACCGTTGGATTGGAATTGGAAAGGACTGACTCGTAATAATCTCATTTATCCTTATGTATTGGAACAGGCGGGCTATAAGACCATTCATGTCGGTAAAGCGCATTTTGGCTGTATAGGCAGCGAAGGGGCTGATCCTAAGAATTTAGGCTTTGACATTAATATAGCCGGTTCTGCTATCGGCAGTCCGGGCAGTTATTATGGAGAAAATGGTTATGGGGCGATAAAAGGAGCAAAGTCTCGCGCTGTTCCCGGTTTGGAGCAGTATTTTCATACCAACACTTTTTTGAGCGATGCACTGACATTGGAGGCGGATAAAGAAATAGAGAAAGCTGTTGCCGAAAAACGACCTTTTTACTTAAACATGGCTCATTATGCCGTTCATTCTCCTTTCGAGACAGACAAACGGTTTATAGGACATTACACAGACCCGAAGAAGAATCAACAAGCATGTGCCTTTGCCACTTTAATCGAAGGTATGGATAAATCATTGGGAGATTTGATGGATAAATTGGAAGAATTAGGTATTGCTGAGAATACATTGATTATCTTTTTGGGGGATAATGGAGGTGATGCCCCTTTGGGGGGAGCTGCGGATTATGGCTCGTCAGCACCTTTTAAAGGTAAAAAAGGTTCGGAATATGAAGGCGGAGTGAGAGTGCCTTTCATTGTTGCCTGGGCGCATCCTGATGCGGAAAATAAGTTTCAGAAAGCTTTTCCCGTTGCACAAAATGCCATACAGACACAGATGGGGACAGTGATGGATATCTATCCCACCGTATTGTCTGTTGCCGGAGTAAAAGTACCGGAAAATCATATATTGGACGGTTCTACTCTTGAAAGAATGATAGCAGGCAAGAAGGATAAAGCACATCGGGATGACTTCCTGATGCATTTCCCTCACGAACATCGTGGCAGTTATTTTACTTCATACCGCAAAGGCGACTGGAAGCTGATTTATTATTATAACCCGGAACATCCCGATGCTCCTTATTATAAGCTGTTTAATCTGTCAGAAGATCCCTATGAGAAGAATGATGTGGCAAAAGCAGAGCAGAAGAAAGCCAAAGAATTGTTTGGGCTGATGGTGAAAAGATTAGAGATGGAAAAGGCACTCTATCCCATCGACAAGGATAAAAATGAGTTGAGACCTTTTTTTATAGCAAAATAATTTTTGAAGAAAAGATGTTTGAATATTCATCGAAAAAGATAACTTTGTGCCGAACTTTAATGGGAGGCTGTTTGTTCCTTGACTTTGATTATGAAAATAGACGATAAAACAGGATTGGTATTGGAAGGAGGAGGCATGCGTGGGGTATTTACCTGTGGCGTGCTGGATTATTTGATGGATAACGAAATCTGGTTTTCTTACGGAGTAGGAGTATCGGCGGGTGCGTGCAACGGGCTTTCGTATATGTCCCGTCAGCGAGGGCGTGCAAAATTCAGCAATATCGATTTGTTGGATAAGTATCATTATATCGGTATCAAGCATCTGTGGAGCAAACATAGCATCCTTGACCAAGAATTGCTTTACGAGCATTTCCCTAAAGAAATCCTGCCATACGATTATGAAACGTATGCAAAGAATCCGGCACGTTTCGAAATGGTGACCACCAATTGTCATACCGGGCGCGCCTGTTATCTGGAGGAGAAGTACGACCGGAAACGTATTATAGACATAGCTAAGGCATCCAGCAGCTTGCCTTATGTGTGTCCTGTTGCATATGTGGATGGCATACCTATGCTCGATGGCGGAATTATTGATTCTATTCCTGTGATGCGGGCTTTTGAGCAGGGATATGAAAAGAATGTGGTGGTGCTTACCCGTAATCGTGGTTATCGTAAAAAGGGAAGGGATATTAAGATACCTCATTTCATTTATAAAAAATATCCTCGTTTGAGAGTGGTGCTCAGTAAACGTTGCCGCGTTTATAATGAACAATTGGAACTGGTTGAGAAGTTGGAAGATGAAGGCCGGATTATAGTGATACGTCCTCACAGACCCATGGAAGTCGACCGGATTGAAACGGATATAAAAAAGCTGACCGATTTGTATGACGAAGGGTATGCTTGTGCGAAAAAGATATTTGAGGAAAAGCACTTGCTGGAGAAGTGAATTTAGCGGAAAAACTTTTGATGAATATATTCAGGTAGCGTTATGGTTGAGGCAGTCATAACGCTAATTTTATATTATGCATTTTGTTTTCTTCCTGAATTATTGATTATATTTTGGGGTTTATGCTGATATCGGCCGGACTTCCTAATTCGTTTCATAGGATGAGCGTAATTATTTTGATAGGTAAAATCGTAAGAGTGAAGAAAAAAAGCATATATTTGCAATTTTCAACTATAAGTCTTATCGTAGATTATTATACATAAAAAATATACAATGAAAAGAATAATTCCATTCTTGCTATCTGTCTCTCTTCTTTATTCTTGTCATCAGGAGGAAGAAATCAGTCTGCCGACCGATGGGCCGGTTATTAATCTTGCTGAGTTGGGACTGTCTGAAAATGATGTTGTACAGGGACGTATGCGCATTAAACTGAAAGAAGAACCTGCCGGAAATTTAAGCGAGAAGAGTATCGAAGGCGGCATATCCGCACGAATTAAAATGATAGGCCGTTCTGCTTCTGCATTGAAAATAACCCGCATGGAACGTACTTTTCCTCATGCCGGGAAATATGAAGAACGTACACGCCGTGAGGGACTGCATTTGTGGTATGATGTTTGGTATTCGGAGGATGTTTCTGTGGCGCGTGCGACCGGTGAAGTTTCAGTGCTGGAAGGGATAGAAATAGCCGCGCCTGTCGTGAAGGTGAGATCTTTAGGGGCGGACGAACCGGTTTGGCGTGCCGTCGACTTTAATGATACTTTTATTGCCAAGCAGTGGTATCTGGAAAATCCGGGTACGGAGTCGTGGCAACAATTAGGAGCCGATATCCGGGTGGCTGATGCCTGGAAAAAATGCACAGGAGACCCCCGTATCATCGTTGCCGTGATGGACGGAGGTGTTCAGGTAGACCATCCCGATTTGGTAGATAATATATGGGTGAACGAAGGAGAGATACCCGGAAACGGTATTGATGATGACGGGAATGGTTATATAGACGATATAAACGGTTATAATTTTATGTATGATTCCGGTAAACTGACTCCCATGAAACATGCTACGCATGTGGCGGGAATCATAGCGGCGAGTGGAAATAACGGTAAGGGAATTGCCGGAATAGCAGGAGGAAACGGTACGGCGGGAAGTGGCGTAAAACTGATGTCTACCCAAGTGCTGGGGGCTACAAGTTCAAATAATACAGCTGCGGCTATTAAGTATGGTGCCGATAATGGAGCGGTTATCAGTCAGAACAGCTGGGGTTATAATACGACCACTACCAGTGTTTCGTATATTGATCCTGCGGATAAAGCGGCAATTGACTATTTTATCAAGTATGCCGGATGCGACAATGATGGCAATCAATTGCCCGATAGTCCGATGAAAGGCGGTATTGTAATCTTTGCTGCAGGTAATGATAATGTGTCTAATCCCGGTACGGCTTCTCCGGCAGACTATGATGCGGTGGTGTCGGTGGCTGCCATTGCTCCGGACTATACAAAGGCTTCTTATTCCAACTATGGTTCATACATTGATATTTCGGCTCCCGGAGGTAACTTGAATGGTAATGGAATGGTATATAGTACTATTCATAATTCTTCTTACGGGGATATGAGTGGAACTTCTATGGCTTGTCCGATGGTGTCGGGGGTGGCTGCGTTAGTTATTCAGAAATATGGATTGAACGAACGGGGATTTACTCCTGAAAGGTTAAAAGAAATACTCTTCAAGAGTGCTTATGATGTGGATAATTATAATCCGAAATATGCCGGACAACTCGGCTATGGTTGTGTAGACGCTACTGCGGCATTGGGAATTGAAGTAACGGATGAGATGCCGACGCTGACATTGAAAAACAATAAAGTGAGTGATGGAAACTTGCTTTTTTGGGTAAACTATCAGTTGGCCGGTAATGCACGTATCATTATTTATAATAGTACGGGTGGAAAGGTATTCGACTCAAAAAGAGGAGTAATGGCTATGTCTATCACAACAATAGATGTAAGTAAGTTGGCTGCCGGATATTACACGATGGAATATCAATGCAACGGCTGCACGATGAAACAGAACTTTATTAAATATTAATCCGGTAGAAGAATAAACAGTAGAATATGAAGAAAACGATATTTTGTGTAATAGCTCTTGGCATGTCGGTTGCCACAGTTTATGGGCAGGATGAGGTAACTGCTATCAATACGGGTGCTGCCAATTTCCTGACTATCATGCCCGATGCTCGCACCGCTGCATTGGCCGGTGCAGGTGTTTCACTCACCGGAAATGAGAATGCCATCTTTTTGAATGGCGCGACCATTGCAGCGGATAAAAACTGCCGGGGAGGTGCTTCTTACACGTATGCTCCGTGGATGCGCGATTATCAGTCAGGTTATTCGTTGCATACATTGGGAGGTTTTTATAAGATAGACGAAAAGAATGTGATTCTGGCAGGATTTCGTTATTATAATTATCCGAAATTGGGTGTGCTTGAGACCGGAGGAGAGAGTATACGTCCGAAGGAATTGGCTGCCGAGGTGGGTTATGCTCGTGAATTAATCAAGAATCTTTCTGTGTCGGCTACTTTCCGTTATATTTATTCGGATATGGGAAAGGTGGGTAATGACCGGGGAGCAAGTACAGTTGCTTTTGACTTAGGCGCTTTTTATACAAAGGCGATTGCCAGGATGGAAGGGGCGAGTTGGTCTGCCGGATTGCAGGTGAGCAATCTGGGGCCAAAGATTAAATATCCCAAATCCAGCGAGTCTCTGCCGATGATGGCCAAAGTAGGCGGTTCGGTAGACTTGCCGTTTTCACAGATGCACCGTCTGATGATGACGGCCGATTTGGGTTATCGTTTGGCTCCTTCGGATGTGCAGGCTGTGAATGTGAGTGTCGGAGCAGAATATACGTTGGCAGAGCATTTTATGTTTAGAGGCGGTTACCATTATGGAGACAAGGAAAAAGGCGACCATAGCTTTGCCACTGTGGGTGCAGGAATGAACCGTTACGGTGGACATTTGGATTTTGCATGGTTGTTTGCATCGGATGACTGTCCGTTCCGAAATACATTTTGGGCGACTCTTGGATATTCTTTCTGATGATATAAATAAAAGGGAGTGTGTCAAAACATGGATAATGCTGTCGTTTAGTTCGTAGGGGCGAGGTGCACTCGCCCGAAAATAGTTTACTTTGTGTCTTTGGGCAGGCAACCCCTGTCCCTACAGCTGATGATTGGATAGGTCATTTTAGTTTTGTCACACTCTCTTTTATTTATGCCTTGTTGTAATGCCCTGGTTCTAATGATTATCGTTCATTTGCTTCATGCGGCCGATCAACAGGTAATTATTGTCATTTTCTTGGATGGAACTTGCCAGTGTGTTTACCTTCTCCCTAATTTCAGGTAACAGGTTGGTTGTCTTGAGTGCTGTTTCCAGCTCCTCTTTCAACACACCGGGGTCTACGTTGCGAATGTAATACCCGTTCCGGCAACTTGCGAACCAAAAAGCATCTCCTCCTCCCAAAAAGTCATTGTGTATTTTGTACAATCCTCCTTTCAGTGTTTTTTTGTCTACAATAAAATTTCGGTGCTCTCTTGTTTCGCTGCCACCGTGATTGTCTGTTTGCTCCATTTTTCCTACGACAGTCCCAATAAAGCAAGTCGGGTATTCGTATTGCCAGTGAATTGGGATTTTTCCACCAGAGAAATGGATGGTAAAGGTCGGCTGTAGCTTGTTCTGTGCATAATCGTAATGATACAAGGTATCTGCTTTTTCTATATGAAAGTCCAGAAAGGAGAAATCAAAGGCTTCCGTGTTGTTGTTATGGTAAATGTCGTTGCTGTAATCGGGCTCCATCTTTGTTATGGGAGAAAGCTCGGCAAGTCGGTTACCTTCGAAGTCTTGTACCCAAATCATTCTTGGATTGTTTTTCCAAGGCAGCGTGGCTACAGTAATCCGCCCTTTGTCTCCGTCTGCATAGAAGACGGATTTGGGGAGCATCCATTTTTCTGCTTCATCTATCAGGGGAATGTTTTTTTGCAATTCTCCGTTCAGATTGTAAGTGATGAGTTTGGTTGCATTCCATGGCATGAGGTAGATGCGGTCATGCTTTTCATCCAGTTGGAAAGGCCCTACCTGAGTGTATTCTCCGGGACCGTTTCCCACTGAGCCGATGTTACGCAAGAACTTCCCTTTGCGGTCGAATAATTTAAAAGGTATGTTTTGAGAACAGTGGATTAGAATGTAGTTATCCGATACAGTTACGCTACTGTTTCTTACCAGTGCTTCGTCCTTATTGTCCAACTTTACAATATCCAAGTCTTCAATGAAATAACTGAGTGGCAAGTGGATGGAATCTTTAACGGCTGTCCAGTCGCATACCATGAGGGTTGTTCCGTTTGTTTTCACTTCGGCTGCTACAGTGGGCAATTCGTTCCATATCTTTGAATCGTCCGATGCTGTGTTGTCGTTCTCTTTTTGTTTGTTGTTGCAGGCTGTTATAATCAAGGTTGCCAAAACCCAAAAGAAATGTGTTCTCATACTTTGTAGTTTTAAAATTTACCGCAAAGTTAGGTATGAAAGGGATTTGATTGTAAAATCGTGATGGACAACTGAAAAATATTATATTGTTGTGTATTAGCTGTTTATTTGTTTTATGTGATGGACAATTAATACTTTTGCAAGTATTCGTCCAATGAAATTCCTTCATCGGAGGTGATACCGAGTTTTTCTTTCATTCGTAGCTTCTTCTTGCTGACAGAGTTTCGGCTTATACAGTAAATGTTCGACATATCGTGTAGGCTGACATTGATTTTTATCAGGCAACAGAAGTTAATGTCCGCTACACTCAAGGCGGGAAATTCCTGTTTCAGGCGTGTTGTGAAATGGTCATAGTTACTGTCGAGTATGACTCTTATTTCCCGCCATTCATTGTCTGTCAATGATATTTGCCGGTTGTTGTTCTTGTCTTCTTCTGTGTCATTGTCTAAAGAAGGTAGTTTTTTGAATACTTCCATTTTACGAAGCAGCTCTTCGCGTAACATGCCGGCCTTCTCTCTGAGAACACTTAATTCTTCTGCTTGTTTTAGCAGTTTGTTTTCTTGCTTCAGTCGGTCGCTTTCTTGTTGAAGCAGCCTTTTCATTTCTTCTTTTCTTTTGTATTGGAGATAGAACAGGAAGGCACTGACAATCATGGAGAGGATGAATGTAAGTAGCAATATGAGGTTGATATGACGTTGGCGTACAATTTCCAGTGCATTGATTTCTGTTTCCAACTTTAGTTCGTTATACTGGCTGGCACTGGCTTGATGGTTATAGGCTGAATAGATGTTATGAAGGAAAGCAATGGCATTTTCATGTTTGCGGAATGCCTTTTCGGGAGAGCCGATGTACTCGTACAGGTGAGAGAGGCGTAGTGCGGCTTCACTTGCCAAAAATATATTGCTTGATTGGGATACCAGATTATAGTAATAACAGGCGGAGTCTTCCCGGTGCATGAGCTCGTAAACATGAGCTTTGTACATGTTGTGCAAAGGAATGTCGTTTCGCTTCATATATCGACGGGATTGTCGTAGGGCTCGCAGGGCTTCGGAGAACTGTCCTTGTGCTGTGTATAAGTCGGTATATTCTTTAGCAAGGCTATAGACGAATTCGCTGTCTTCGTCTTTCATGGCACAGGCTTTGGCGGAATCCAGCATTTCTTTTGCGACTCCGAATTCTTTTAGTTGGAGTAGTGTCTGAGCTTTTTCCCGATAATAATGTTTGCGGTGCAGATGAGTGGTGTCTATGCCCATTCTTTTGTTGATGTAAGCCAAAGCAGAATCTGTTTTCCCTATTTGTTTAAAGAATTGTGTTTTATATATATAGGTGCGTACAAGCTCCTGGGGGCATTGTTGTCCCCTTGCTCTTTTTTCAATTATTTGAAGCATGGAATCGGCTTTATCGTATGCTTGATTGTATAGGAATAGTCTGTACCTGATGTGGTTTATCTCTTTCAGGTTTATTGTGTCTTTTGTTTTTTCATAATGTTGAGACAGTTGCTCTATCTTCTCTGCAGAATGCCGGATGAACGGTTGGGGTGAGGTGCTGAACTGAATTCGCCAATAGGTATAGACGTCTTCTCCTTCCAACTTTTCAGGTATGATTCTGTTTAAGTAAGTGAGCGTGCTGTCTATTTGTTTATCTGCATAGAATTGTTCAGCTTTTTGCAGCCATAAGTCATTTTCTCGTACAGAACAGGCGGTAAGTAAGAGGAGCAGGGAAAATATTGAGAGAGACTGTAACTTCATGCGGACATTTGATAGGGAATGAAAAGAGGATGTCCCATTTTGATGAAACATCCTCTGTATAAAATTCTGTTTTATTTGATATTATTTGGCAAAGCTCACCGCACGTGTCTCGCGGATAACTGTTATTTTTACCTGTCCCGGATAAGTCATTTCATCTTGAATCTTCTTCGCAATTTCTCCTGACAGGCTTTCAGTCTGCTTATCGTCAATCTTGTCGGCGCCTACGATAACACGTAGTTCACGACCGGCTTGGATAGCATATGTCTTTGTTACTCCCGGATAAGACATGGCCAACTGTTCGAGGTCATTCAATCGTTTGATATAAGCTTCTACTATTTCTCGGCGCGCTCCCGGACGTGCACCTGATATAGCGTCGCACACCTGAACGATAGGAGCCAACAGGCTGGTCATTTCTGTCTCATCGTGGTGAGCACCGATAGCATTGCAGATATCCGGTTTTTCTTTGTACTTCTCTGCAATCTTCATACCTAGCAGTGCGTGCGGCAATTCCGGTTCTTCATCAGGCACTTTACCGATATCATGCAAGAGTCCGGCACGTTTGGCCTTCTTCGGATTCAATCCCAATTCGGAAGCCATCACAGCACAGAGGTTGGCTGTTTCGCGGGCATGTTGCAATAAGTTTTGGCCGTATGAAGAACGATATTTCATCTTACCGATGATGCGAATCAATTCAGGGTGTAAACCATGAATACCCAAGTCGATAGTGGTGCGTTTACCGGTTTCGATGATTTCGTCTTCTACTTGTTTACGCACTTTGGCAACCACTTCTTCGATACGTGCCGGATGAATACGTCCGTCTGTCACCAACTGATGAAGTGCCAGGCGGGCTATTTCGCGGCGAACCGGGTCGAATGCAGAAAGCACGATAGCTTCCGGGGTGTCGTCCACTACGATTTCAACACCTGTTGCTGCTTCCAAGGCACGGATGTTACGTCCTTCACGACCGATGATGCGACCTTTGATTTCATCGGATTCGATATGGAATACGGTGACAGAGTTTTCGATAGCTGTTTCTGTAGCAACTCTCTGAATGGACTGGATAACGATTCGTTTGGCTTCCTTGTTGGCTGTCAACTTGGCATCGTCCATGATATCATTGATGTAAGAAGCAGCTTGTGTTTTGGCTTCCTCCTTCAAAGAGTCCACCAAACGTTCTTTGGCTTCTTCGGCAGACAGACCGGATAGTGCTTCCAGCTTTTCGCGTTCTTGCATCTGTAGTTTATCAAGTTCCTCTTTTTTCTTGTCTACAATAACAATCTGTGCTTCCAGATTCTCTTTGATAGCTTCAGCTTCTGTACGTTTACGTTGTACTTCTTCTTGTTTTTGATTCAGCATCAGTTCGCGCTGTTTCAACTTGTTTTCGGCTTGTTGGATTTTCTGGTTGCGCAATGCAACTTCTTTTTCCAAATCGGCCTTTTTATTTAAGAATTTCTCCTTAACTTCGAGAAGCTTGTTCTTCTTAATTACTTCAGCTTCTGTTTGTGCTTCCTTAATGATGATATCATACTTAGATTTCAGGCCATATCTGAAAAGCATGTATGATAACCCACCACCTACAGCGAAACACACAATTGCTATTATTACTGTTGTTACCATTGTTATTAATTTATATAAATAAAAAACGCACAACCATTCTGCCAAGAACTCTTCTCTTGGCAGTTAAGTTGTGCGTGAATATCTTTAATTTAAAATTTTAAGCTATCCGTTTTTACTAAGATATTGCTCTATCTCTTTTGTTAGCTCTTTTAACTTCTCCTGATAAGGTTCAGTATTATTTTTGTCTTTCATAGAAATGTTTTCAAAAGCTAATTCCAACGCAGCCATTGCCCAATGCCTTGTAGGGCTGAAATCAGGAAAGCGGCTACGGTATTTGTTTAGTTTATTATCAATCTGTTTGGCAGCGTTCCTATATAACAGTTCATCTTCCCGACGAATAGTTAAAGGGTATCTTTCGTTGTCAATCAGCAAATGTATTTTCATCACATCGTCCATCATACTATCGTTTTATTGTTTTAAAATCCTATTGGCCTTTTAATAAAGCGATGCATCTGTCGACTTCACGCACAAGCTTTGACAATCTTTGTTTTGTATCTTTGATATCATTATCGTGGATACTGATTGTCCTCGCCATTTTTAAATTGGTATACATTGCTTCCAATTCTTTACGACTATTTTCTACTTGTTTTATCTCTTCGTCTTTTTCGGCGAGAAGTTGCTTCAACCGGGCATTTTCACGTGTTAATTCGTCGTGTAAATACATAAAATGTCTCAGTCTTGCTTCAAAAGTACTTAATAGCTTTTTGTCTTCTTCAGTCATTTTATACCAAAATTGTACACAAATATATAGGATTGAAAGCAAACAAGAAAATATTTTGAAAGGAATTTATCAATCCCGACCAAAAAAACTTTTTTTAAGTCTTTTGCAACTCCTTTTTTTATGTCTTTCTGTCGGTTTACTTTTTCAGCGTTTTGTATGAAAGGATATGCCAGGTAGTGCCAATAGCTATGGCGAGTAATATTATTTTCAACCAAAGGTAGGGGGCTATTTGGAAAATGCAATAACTGAGTGTTATCCATATCAATGATAAGGAAATGATTTTTGCACGTAGGGGGATAGCGCGGTATTCGCGGAAGTTTTTAATATAAGGTCCCAGTTGTTTTTGTTGGATTAGCCAACGATACAGACGTGGAGAACCGCGAAAATAGAATGCGGCGGATAATAATAAAAAAGGGGTGGTAGGCAGAAGAGGTACAAAGATTCCAATAATGCCTAATACCAGTGATATCGTTCCGGTGACGGTATAGAAAATTTTCATGGATGCAAATATAGACCAAAAAATGAAAAAAATAGGGATAACTGTTCTATATTCTTAGATTTTATAATGTATCTTTGCATCTGCACACCGAGGTGACATTAGGTGTAAGTTCTTTCTAAATATAAACTAAAGTGATGTATACAGTAATTAAGCGAATGGAAGTATCGGCTTCGCACAGCCTGAATCTTTCGTATAGAAGTAAATGCGAGAATTTGCATGGTCACAATTGGATTATTACAGTTTATTGCCGTTCGGAGGTGTTGAATGCAGATGGAATGGTGGTGGATTTTACCCATATCAAAGAGGCTGTGATGGGGCGTTTGGATCATCAAAATCTGAATGAGGTACTTCATTTTAATCCTACAGCCGAAAATATTGCACATTGGATTTGTGAGCAAATACCCTTTTGTTTTAAAGTTGAAGTCCGTGAATCGGAAGGTAATACTGTGATATATGAAAAAGATTAATGAGATTTTCTATAGCTTGCAGGGTGAAGGATATCATACAGGTATTCCTGCTATATTTGTCCGCTTTTCGGGATGTAATATGAAGTGTTCCTTTTGCGATACGTTACATGAAGGCGGGATAATGATGAGCGATGAAGAAATAATATCGGAAGTTGTTAAGTACCCCGCTTCTATGGTTGTTCTTACCGGAGGCGAACCGGGTTTATGGATTGACGAAAGTTTGGTGGATGCTTTACATAATGAAGGAAAATATGTCTGTGTCGAAACTAACGGTACGTGTGTGCTACCAGACAATGTAGACTGGGTAACTTGTTCGCCAAAAGAAGGAGGGGAAGTAAGATTGAACCATATAGATGAGGTGAAGGTTGTCTATGTGGGACAAGATGTATCTGTCTATTTGGACTTGCCTGCTCGGTATTATTTTATACAGCCTTGTTCCTGTTCCAATACCGAGGCAGTAATTGCTTATATTCTGAAGTATCCCAAGTGGCGATTGAGTTTGCAAACTCATAAGTTATTGCAAATCCCCTGATGTCTTTTTCTGCAATAAAAATGCTTTCAAGCAAAAGTTGATATAAAGTTGCTTTCACACGTTTCGCTCTCTGAAACCCTTTATTCATCGGCTTTTTGGGTGAAAAGGATTTTTAAGAGGTGAATTTATTGCTTTCACACGGAAACTCTTATGAACAGTGAGTTTCCGGTATTTGTGAAATGTGAAAGGACATTTTATCAACTTTCGTTCAAAACTCAATTAATGCATTAAATCGGCGAGAAAATTCAGAGAAAAGTGTTTTGGAAAAAAAGACCTTGGTCTTTTCGCAAAACATCTTGTTCTTTTTCAAAAAGAACAAAGTCTTTTTCTAAAAGCCGATGAAGTTTTTGGAGGCTCTTGAGAACTTTAAATATAAAAAGGAAATGGGTATTCGAAAAGGATGAGCTTGTTCATCTCTTCCAAATAAGAAGTGTCTCAGCATTTTTTTTAGAAACTTTTTTGGAAATGCATTAAAAAAGACAGGTGCCAACAATCCGCTGTAATTATTTCACAGATTAAATTGCTTCCTTACTTTGGAAGCACATAAATTGGCTATCTCTTTAGTTTTAACCAGAGAGCTCAATATGAGTTGAAACGGATAAAGAAATCCCTTGTAGCCTAAATCCACATAATCTCCTATTTTTATATTCAATTTATAGTAATCTATTTTATATTTTTTATACTTTTGAATGATTAATATTTCAATTATGAAAAACATTCTGATTAGTACCTTTTTTGTATTATTGTGTCTTTTCACCGAAGGTAGAGCAAACCAAGCCTATTTTAATCATCTAGATGTAAAAGATGGTTTGTCACAAATCAATATTATCTCTATCTATCAAGATGAGACCGGCGCTTTGTGGTTTGGATCATTAGAAGGTATCAATAGGTATAACGGACATTCATTTACGGTCTTCCACCCTTCTCAAAACAATGAAGGGTTGGCACAAAATGAAATAATGGCAATTTGTGGTGACAAAAAAGGAAATATGTATATACAGGCTTCACATGACCTTGTTCATTTCGATATAAAGAAGCAAACATTTCATCGCCTTGCATCTAACAAGGTGTTTAATGTTGATTATCAAAAAGATACTTTATGGGTAGTCACAGCTAAAAAACTTTTATACCGCACGGAAAATGATTCGGTATTTCATTCTTTCGCAGCCTTCAAGGAAGACATAAGCGCTTATGCTCCTTTATGCTTTACAGACCAATACATTTATGTCGGTACTTACAATGGTATAATCCGTATATCACGCTCTACTCCTCTTGCTGCACATGAAAAAATATTACCAAACACCATTATCAAATGTATCTACCAAGATAGCAAGAAAAATATATGGATAGGAACTAGCGATAAAGGATTATATCAACTATGCCAAAAACAGGGGTTGAAAAATTTTATTCATCATCCGGATAATCCTAATTCGCTGTCTAACAACCGAGTGCGTTGTGTTATTGAAGATGACCTAGGCAATCTATGGATTGGTACATTCTATGGTCTAAACAGATACAATCCTATACAAAATACGTGGAGTCATTTTATACATAAAAGCCAAGATTCACAAAGCTTGAGTCATTCTTCTGTTTTTGCATTATATAAAGATACACAAGGAGGAATATGGATAGGCACTTATTATGGGGGTGTAAACTATTTTAATCCTACTAGTGACCATGCCAATTTTTACAGTGCCAACCCTGATGACCCGTCTGCTTTAAGTTTCCCTTTTGTTGGTAGAATGGAAGAAGATGAGAAACATAATCTGTGGGTATGTACAGAAGGAGGAGGATTGCATTATTTCGATCGTCAAACTAAGCAATTTACCTGTTATAGCAACCTAAAACCGAAAACATCACCGACTGGAAAAAATAACATGAAATGCATTTGGTATCAGAAAGAGACAGGAAAGCTGTATATAGGCACTTATACAGAGGGGTTAATCATCTTTAATACAAAAACAAATGACTCCCGAAATATAAAAAAAGAACTAAATAAAAAGAATAGCCTGCCCAATAATTTCGTACTCAACCTCCAACCTTATAAAGATAGATTGATTCTTTCCACCCAATCAGGCTTGGTGGCTATGAACCTGAAAACTGAAGTAATCGAACCGGTATCCGACATCCCAGCTATTCAAAGTATAGTTACCAATCACACTTACGAAACGTTTTATATTGATAAAAATGACAATTTATGGTTGGCGAGTGGTACTGGCGGAGTCAGTAAAGTCAACTTAATTACAGGAAAAATAAAATATTACTATCATAAAGACAATACCGATAACACTATTGGCAGGTTTAAAGTCTTGCATATATTTGAAAATCACAAAGCAGAATTATTTTTCTCTACTTCCGGTTCTGGTCTTTTTAAATATTCTCCTCAAGAAGAAACTTTTAAATGTTATTCTAAGGATAATAACCTGCTATATAGTAATTATTGTTATTATGCTACGGAGAATCAATTACACGAATTAATAGTATTGCATAATCATGGAATTTCCGTTCTAGATACCGAAAATCATAAATTACTTTATACCCACCGCACTCCCCAAACCAGTTATTGCCAAGGATCAAGTATTTACTGCACCTCAGATGGGGAACTATATTTAGGAGGAATTAATGGAATGGTAGCCCTCTCGCCCAATACGCTATCCGTCCACAATAAAGACCACAATCTTTATTTTGACCGACTAATCATTAATAATAAGTCTATAACTCCTGGAGACGAATCTAATATCCTTTCACAAACACTACCATACACTCAGAAAATAACTTTAAAACATAACCAAAATAATCTCGCCATATTATTAGGAAATTCCAATTACTTGCAAAACAAATATAACTACGAATATAAGTTGGAAGGTTTCGGTGATATATGGCTACCATTATATAGTCCAAAGATTATTTACACCAATCTCGCACCAGGGAATTATAAACTAACTGTAAGAGAGCTGACAAACACTCAAATGGTATGCGATGAGATTTCATTGTCTTTCCACATAACTCCGCCATTTTACGCCAACATCTATGCATATTTTATTTATAGCGCTTTGCTGGCATTTATTCTTTTTTCTATTATTCGCTTCAATAATCGTCAGGCTAAACTTAAAGCCTCTGTATTGTTTGAGCGGAAGGAGAAAGAAAAAGTGGAAGAGCTTAATCAACACAAGATGCGTTTCTTTACCAATATTTCTCATGAATTTCGCACTCCACTGACTCTTATCATGGGGCAATCCGAATCATTGCTTCAGCTAAATCTTTTTTCTCCATCTATATACAACCGAATTTTGCGCATTTATAAGAATGCAAGCCACATGAACACCCTTATTTCTGAATTGTTAGACATTCATAAACAAGAGCAAGGGTACCTGAAATTAAGAATAGAACATCATGACATCGTTACATTCACCAAAGAAATATATATGTTTTTCTATGAATATGCGTTGAAAAAGCATATCACCTATAAATTTGAATCATCTGAACCGAGTGGTGAACTTTGGTTCGACTCCAAACAGATGCAAAAGGTTATCCTTAATCTGCTTTCCAATGCTTTTAAATATACACCGGAAGGTGGAAATATCTCTGTTTGTGTACAGGTAGGGATAAAACAGGTTTATATTAAAATAAAAGATAGCGGAACGGGTATTCCGAAAGAATCTATTCAAAAAATATTTGACCGATTTTACCAAATAGATGGTCAAAAGTCACAATTCAGCTTAGGGACAGGTATCGGACTGGCTTTAGCAAAAGCCATTGTGGAACTGCATAAAGGCGAAATTCAAGTAGAAAGCGAAGTAGACAAAGGAAGTTGCTTCATAGTCGCTCTACAGACAGGGAATGCACATTTTACTCCTGAAGACCTTCAAAATGATTCTTCGGTTTCTAGTACCGCTGACTTAGATATCCTGCCAATGCAAGAAGAGATAGAATTACCTGATGACCAAGCACAGTCCGCCAACAAACCTACTATCTTGCTAGTAGAAGACAACGAGGAAATACTGAATATGTTGGTTGATATATTTTCTCCTACTTATGAAGTATATACAGCTTCAAATGGGTTAAAAGGATGGGAGGAGACACAACGCTTACAGCCAGATTTGGTACTGAGTGATATTATGATGCCTGAAATGTCAGGTAAAAAGATGTGCTATAAGATTAAGAATAATGTGAATTTGTCTCACATTCCTGTTGTGTTACTTACTGCTTTGTCTTCTGTGGAGTATGCCATAGAAGGCTATATGTATGGAGCAGATGACTATATCACTAAACCTTTTAATATACAGCTTTTACTATCCCGATGCAATAATCTGATAAATAATCGAAGGTTATTAATGAAGAAATTCAGAAAACAGCAGAGCGAGAATCCGGTAATAGGAAATGCTGTAAGTCACGCAGACAAAGAATTATTGGATAAAGCTATCGAAATTATTAAAAATAACTTTGAAAACCAGGACTTCAACATGAATGTATTGGCGGCTGAATTGGCTATAGGACGCAATAAGCTATATGCACGTATCAGAGAATTGACAGGTATGACTCCCAATGAGTTCGTATTAAAGTTAAAGCTTGATGAAAGTATCGAGCTATTAAATAACCATCCGGAACTAAACATTTCTGAAATTTCAGACCGCTTGGGTTTCTCATCTACTCCTTATTTCACCAAATGTTTTAAAAGTATATATGGAATCGCGCCACTAAACTACAGAAAAAGAGATTAAAAAGTTTGAAGGAAAATAACTATATTGACATGTTACTGCAACGAGGGGGAGAAAAGCTATAAATAATGGCTGGTTCAACCTGTACATCTATCATTCTAAGAGGATGTAATTAATAGATGGAACAACTTGTTTCAGCTATGAAGAAAGTATTTTTCACCATTTCATCGTTTTTACTCTCCTTTTTTTTCTCTTACCTCCATATGTTCTTCACTTTTTGCATTTATATTATAGAAATAATATGTAATTCACATCTTAACATTATTCTCCATAAAATAAGCCATATACAATTGTACCTAGTGAAGATTATGCCCTATTTCCGGTACAATTTTATATGACCGTCCCTCTCAAAATACTCTAATTTTACGTCATAATTACCAATTAAAACCTTTAATAATAAAGTAATTTATGAAAAAAACAATCCAACTCTCGGTTGCATTATTGCTCACATCGAGCATAGCTGCACACGCTGATGTTGCTAACATTGTCAAAGCTGCCGCACCTATTACGGAGCTGTCACAACAAAGCAATATGCAAGTAGCAGGAACAGTATTTGATGGTGAAGGACTTCCCATCATTGGGGCTAACATCATTGTAAAAGGAAACGCAACAATAGGTACCATTACCGATGTTGATGGAAGATTTACCTTAAGCGTACCTAAGAATGCTACACTGGTTATTTCGTATATAGGATATAAAAATCAGGAAGTAAAAGCCAATAAAGAAGTATTAAAAATTACACTTCAAGAAGACTCGGAAACATTGGGTGAGGTAGTAGTAACAGCTCTTGGTATTAAACGTGAAGAAAAAGCATTGGGCTATGCTACCCAAAAAATCAGTGGAGACAAATTATCTACTGTAAAAACTGTAGATGTAGCCACTGGACTGACAGGAAAAATAGCAGGCCTGAATGTAAGGAACAGTACCGAGTTTAATGAAACTCCTACACTGAAACTCCGTGGTGAAGACCCATTGCTGGTTATCGACGGAGTCCCTTATCGCAATATGTCATTACGCGATATTGCTCCAGATGATATTGAATCAATTGACGTACTGAAAGGGGCCACCGCATCAGCCCTTTATGGTGCGCGAGGAGGTTCGGGAGCTGTGATGGTTACTACAAAAAGAGGTAAAGAGGAAGGGCTGAATGTAACCATCAACAGCAGTACTATGTTCAACGCCGGATATCTAAAACTTCCCGAAGTGCAGACAGCATACAGTTCAGGTTCGGGCGGTAAATATAAAACAGGTGACTATGTATGGGGCGACAAACTGGATATAGGCCGTGAGGCAATGCAGTATAATCCTTATACATACGAAAAAGAAATGATGCCTTTGGTTTCAAAAGGAAAAAACAATCTAAAAAATTTCTCCGAATTTAGTTTTGTTACGAATAATAATGTAAGTGTAAGTCAAAAAGGCAAATACGGAAGTTTCAGAACATCACTTACTCATGTGTATAACAAAGGACAATGGCCTAATGAGAAGCTGAATAAAATCACTTATACCGTATCGGGTGATATCAAATATAAAAATTTTACAGCAGAAGGTGGTATTACTTATAACAAACGTTTTTATCCGAATATGGGCGGAACCGGTTATGGAGGTAATGGATATCTGTACAACCTGTTGGTATGGAGTGGAACAGAATTTGACATCCGCGATTACAAGAATTACTGGGTAAAAAAGGATGAACAGTCCAATTGGATGGATAGAAGTTGGTATGACAACCCTTATTATATGGCAAATGAAGTAACCTCTTCATCAAACTACGATGTTATCAATGCATTTCTGAATGCATCATATCAAATAACGCCGTGGCTAAAGTTGGCACTCCGTTCAGGAGCTGATGTATACACTCAGAAAAACGAATGGAAAACTCCGGTTGGTTCAGTAAGCGGATGGGGAAAAAAGAAAGGATATTATCAATTCAAACGGAGCAGTGGTTTCAGTATCAATAATGATGCCCTGTTAATGGCTGAAAAACAGGTTGGTAATTTTAAATTTGATGGTTTTTTGGGAGGAACTATTTATTACTTCCAAAATGATGTACTTAATGCACAAACGTCGGGCGGTTTAATTATCCCGGGCTATTATTCGCTTAATGCCTCTGTCGATCCGGCCGAAACCAGTAAATCATATAATAGCAAACAAGTAAACTCACTCTATGGGAAAGCAGCCCTTTCATGGAAAAGCGCTGTATTCTTGGAGTTTACAGGACGCAACGATTGGTCATCTACACTGCCAAAAGAAACACGTTCCTACTTTTACCCTTCGGTTGCGGGAAGTGTGGTCTTATCTGAATTGCTTCCTATGCCTGAATTTCTCTCTTTTTGGAAAGTAAGGGGGTCATGGACTCAAACCAAAAATGACATGAGCATTTATGCTATTAATGATGTATATAGTCTTTCGACTGATGTATGGGATAATATGACGGCAGCTTATACTCCAAACACTATGAGAAACAGTTTGTTGTCTCCATCGGCATCACGTTCTTACGAATTTGGTACAGCTATTCATGTACTCAATAACCGTTTACGCTTTGATGTGACCTATTATAACAAACTAAAATATAATAACACCCGTTCTGCTAATTTATCTCCAACTTCAGGTTATAACAGTACTCTTATTAATATGGATGAAGAACAAGTGCGTAAAGGCTGGGAAGTAACTATTTCAGGTGACATTATCAAAAATAAAGACTTACAATGGTCTGCCACTTTCAACTGGTCGCGTGACCGTTATTTTTATGGTCAGATAGATCCAGTATATTCTACACAAAAGCCATGGGTGAAAGAAGGTGAACGTTGGGATTGGTTATCAGCATATGATTATCAAAGAGATCCCGCAGGTAACATTATCCATGGAAACGATGGTATGCCCCTTATCAGTGACTATGCCACTGTACAAGGGTATACTGAACCTGATTGGATATGGGGATTTTCTACAACTTTAAACTATAAAAACTTTACAGTCAATATCAGTGTTGACGGACGTGTGGGAGGTATTGCCCATTCTGTTACTGATCAGGCCATGTGGAACTCAGGAGTACATATCGACAGTGATAACCAATGGCGTTATGAAGAAGTTGTGAACGGAAATAAAACTTTCATCGGACAAGGAGTAAAAGTGGTTTCGGGAAGTGCTGATTATGATTCTGACGGTAATATCATACGTGATGACCGTGTATATGCTCCCAATGACAAAGTTGTTTCTTATGAGACATATATGATGAAAATGAACCCTTACATCGGAACTGTAAGGACACAAAACATCTTTGACCAAACCTTTATCAAACTCAGGGACTTGTCCGTCAATTACGCGCTCCCTAAAAAAATATGTGATAAAATAAAAATGAAAGGAGCCAGTGTAGGCCTTGTGGGGCAAAACTTACTAATGTGGACCAAAGAATTCCGCTTTTCCGATCCCGATAAGGCATCTGAGAACTTAAACTCCCCTTCTATTCGTTACGTAGGATTCAATGTTAAACTCGATTTTTAAATAAAAAATAAATATGAAACTGAATAAATACATAGCATGCCTTTTAGCCGGTTCCATCATGGCTTCATGCAATAATTTCGAAGAAATCAATACAAATCCGGATTCAGCGACTAAGGTTACAGCCTCTATCTTGGCAACCGGAGCCATTATGGGTATTATGAAGCAATCTACTGCCAAACCATTTGTGGTACATCAGTTTTATACTAAGCACCTTGGATGGGCAGAGGGATTCGAAGGAGCGCAGTACAATAGTTTCGGTCGTGAAAATTTTAGTGGATATACCGCTCTAAAAGATTACAATCTGATGGTTGAAGTGGCTAATGAGCAAGATAAAAATGCTTATGAAGGACTTGCCTTATTCCTAAAGGCCTATAAGCTCTTCAATTATACATTAAATGTAGGAGACATTCCTTATGAAGGTATATTGGAAGGAGCACAAGGCAACTTGACACCGAAATATAATACCCAAAAGGATGTTTTTAAATTTCTGATTACTGATTTGGACCGTGCTTATGAATTGATGTCTTCCGCTTCTGAATTTAGCGGAGACCCCATTTTTAGTGGTAATACAGAAAAATGGGCAAAGGTTATAACTGCTTTAGAATTAAGGGTACTTATCAACTTGTCTAAAAAGGAAAATGATACGGATTTGGATGTGAAAAGTAAATTTGCAGATGTTGTAGCTCGCAATAATCTGATGACTTCCAATGATGATAATCTGCAACTGGTGTTTTCTGAAAAGGACGGACAATTATACCCATTTAATCACTCACAGAATAAATATACCCAATACCCTATTGTATCCAATACTGTAATCGACATCCTGCAAGCCAATAAGGATTATCGCTTATTTTATTACGCCGCACCTTCGGGAGCCAAATTGAAAGAAGGGCTGGCTGCTAATGACTGGGATGCTTATCCAGGCATCGATCCTTCCCGTCCGGTAGACGAATTGAAACAGGTTCTGAACGAAAAGACACACTGCTCACTAAATGACCGTTATATGTATTACAGCAAGGGAGAGCCATTTATTATCATAGGATATGCAGAGCAGAATTTTATTCTGGCAGAAGCAGCCTTACGCGGATGGATTCCTGATCCCGATAAATATTATAAAAAAGCGATTGAAGGAAGTATGCGTTTTGCGGCGGACAATACCCCGGACAATGCCGATTACCACCATAACCGTATGATTACAGATGAAGTGATTGCTCAAACATTGGCTAATCCCACGATTCAACTTAATGGTAATTTTGATACAAATCTGAAAAAGATAATTGAACAGAAATATGTGGCAGGTTTTATGCAATTGCCTTATCAGACTTATTATGACTATCGTCGTACAGGATATCCTGTACTGCCCATCAATCCGGAAACAAACATGAATCATGATGCACCTACTAAGATGCCGGTACGTTGGTTATATCCTACTACCGAATTTGACTATAACAAAGAAAACGTTGAAGAAGCCATTCAAAGACAGTTTGCAGGTGATGATGATGTAAACGCTATAATGTGGTTATTGCAATAATGAAATTCTTAATTTTTATATTATTTTTCATTTGTGGGTTCAGTCAAAGCAGTTTGGGGAAATCCTCCCCAACTGCCCATTTTAAAGTATTGCAAATGAATATCTGGCAGGAAGGAACCATGGTTAAAGGAGGGTTTGTTGCCATTATTGATGAAATAGTTCGTGCTGATGCCGATATAATTTTTTTCAGTGAAGTGAGAAACTATAATGGTCGGCAGTTTGTGCCACGAGTGTTGGATGCATTGGAAAAGAGAGGCAAACATTACTACGGTAATCGCAAAACAGCATTAGATGTAGCCATCCTTTCAAAATACAAACTATCCGATCAAGTAGAAGTTTATCCTGATGGGGAAGGATCCGGTTCCATCTTAAGAGTTACCATACAAATGGGTAAACAGACTATTGCTGCTTATTCAGCCCATCTTAATTATACGAATTATGCCTGTTATTTACCACGTGGTTATGATGGGTTTACGTGGAAAAAATTAGAAGCTCCTGTTAATTGTGTCGACTCTGTGCTGGTTGCTAATCGAAAATCATGGAGAGACCAATCCATACGCGTTTTTCTCCAAAAAGTCCGTAAAGATATTGAAAAAGGGTATTTGGTCATTTTGGGAGGTGACTTTAACGAACCTTCCCATTTAGATTGGCAGGATGATACGAAAGACAAATGGGACCACAACGGATTGGTGATTGATTGGGATTGCTCTATCTTATTATATGATGGCGGTTTTAAGGATGCTTATCGTGTCCTTTACCCGAATGTAGAGACCCATCCCGGCTTTACATTTCCTTCTGATAATAAAGATGTACCCATATCCAAGCTGGCATGGGCTCCTGAAGCTGACGAACGCGACAGAATAGATTTTATCTATTATTATTATTTGCCAGGCTTCACTCCTGTCAAAGCGTCTATTCTAGGTCCTGACTCATCTATTGTACGAGGGCGACGGATGAAAGAGAATAGCCAGGATTCATTCATTATCCCTCGTTCTGTTTGGCCATCTGACCATAAAGCTTTGGTCGTAGAATTTACTTATGGTAAAGTCGGGTCAACGTAAAAGTATGAGGGTATAATTAAGAAGTTTCCGAAATTTCCATTGTCCATTTCTTGAAACGGGGAAAGTTGAGGCTTTGCATGATATAAAAAAAGTTGTATCAATTTGATACAACTTTTTAGCACGGGAGGAGAGGCTCGAACTCCCGACACCCGGTTTTGGAGACCGGTGCTCTACCAACTGAGCTACTCCCGTGTTTGCGGCTGCAAAGGTAGTGTAATATTTGAAATATACAAATCTATTTATGAAAAATATTTTTTTTTCTATTCGTTCAGTAATCCTAATTCGTTGAACATGACCCGATAAGCTGCAGCTTTTTTTTCCAGGGCCAAAGGATAGGCACGGCTGGAAGAAGGCATTCTGTATAATTTCATATCCTTGTCTCCAAATTCGAAAGGTTCGCTTGTACCTACGGTTGGCTCTTTTACCTCTATTTGTTCGCGGATAATGTCTGTTGCTTTCTGTCCGGTGGTAACAATGGCTTTGCACATCGGAATTTGTTTTAGTAACAGGCTGATATCTGTTTGTTCTATTACTTCCAGAAACTTGTCGGAGGCATTGTCTTGTAAACGGCGGATAGCTGAAGCTGTATCATAAAGTGCGATTCCTTTGTCGTTTAGGAATTCAATGATACGGTCTTTATCAAATACTTTCTTCTCAGGGTTCAGGAAATGCTCTTTGTCCTGAAAGAAAATAAGTCCGACGATACGCCACATATCATTTTGCAGGTTAGGGTAGAAGAAATCCATGCTCCACCGTTTTTTTTGCGGAGGAAAACTGCCAAGCATCAGCAGGACAGCATTAGCCGGCAGAAAGGGTTCTAATGGATGTTCTTCGATATTTAATAGAGAATCCATGAAATCTTTGGAAATTAAGTTTATGAAGCTATATCGAAATATGTACCTTTACCATAGGGGCAAATACTCGGATTCGTCCCTACAGCAAAGCTATAATGGCAAGAGTAGTAAACCGCAATGCGAGTTTATTCTTTTGGCTTCGGCTCTTTTTTAGCCAATAAAACGATATTGTAAACGTATTCGGTCATCCAATTTTCAGAGTATCCCAATGCGTGTTGATACTTACGGATAGCAATACAAGTTTTGTGTACGCTGTCATCTTTCCAGTCTGTTTTGGTCATAATGTCATGGATAGTTTTTTCCGTCATATTACGTAACATCTTCTTCATTACGCTGGGCATACGGAACTTCCATTGCATCAGATTGCCGATAAGCATCATCAAGTCATTGCTGAATCCTTGGAACATAAAAAGATATGTCTTTACATCGTTTACATTCTTACAATTCTTTTTAATGGAATTGTCTATTTCTTTGAAGAAATCATCACTTAGTCCATAAAGTTCTACTAACATTTTTTTACAGCGTGACTTTTCGGCAATTCCTAATTTATTGTTTTGGGTCGGGATTTTAAGTGTACGTTTGAAAACTGCCATGTCAGGCAGAAAATTAATATTGGTAATACCTATATTGCAGGCCATTACAGACTGATAATATACACGAATCAGCGTCATGAAGTCTTCCATTCCACCTACTTTGGTGTTTTCTTCTCCTTCTGCTTGTTTTTTACTGAATAATTTTGAAAATATGCTCATGGCTTTTTAATTTTATGTTCTTGCCGCAAAGATACTTATTTTTTTTAATACTTTACCAACATTCCAAATCTTCCTCAATGTCCTTCATTCTATCTTTCGTGAAAACAGGATTCTTAATTCCGCTACGTTTCTGTATCCGATAATCTTCTAATAGGCGGAAAGCATATTTGCCTAATAGAACGATGGCTATCAGGTTACAAATGGTCATGAATCCCATTGCTATATCTGCCAGGCCCCATGCCAAGTCCAAGCTGGCAAGTGCACCGAACATTACCATGCCGCATACAGAGATGCGGTAAACCGGAATAGCCCAGCGTTGGCGGGTGATATATCGTACATTGGCTTCGCCGTAATAATAGTTTCCCAATATACTACTGTAAGCAAAAAATAGAATTGCTACTGCTACATAAATTGTTCCGATATCACCTATTTCATTATTTAACGCCATCTGTGTCAGTTTAATTCCGTTGGCTTCTCCTGTAGACGCCAGCCCGCTGAAAAGAATGATAAATGCTGTACATGTGCAAATGACCAAGGTATCTGTAAAAACACCTAATGTTTGAATCAATCCTTGTTTTACGGGATGGGTGACATCGGCGGTTGCTGCCACATTGGGTGCAGAACCCATACCGGCTTCGTTGCTGAACAATCCGCGTTTGATGCCTTGCATCAATGCCATGCCTATACCCCCGCCTAATGCCTGTTCCCAACCGAAAGCATTCTCAATAATCAGCTCAATGACTCCCGGCAAATGTTTGACATTCATAATCACGATGAAAAGTGCTAAAAAAATATACCCCAAGGCCATGATGGGTACAATGATGCTGCTGACTTTGGCTATACGCTGAATACCTCCGAAAATAATAATTAATGTAAGTGCAGTCAATATGCATCCCATCAGAGCCGGAGAAATATTGAAAGCTTCCTCGAATGCGGCACAGATAGTGTTGCTCTGCACGGAATTGAAAGCAAACCCGAAGGTGAAAATGAGCAAAAAGGCGAATAGAATTCCCATCCATGGTTGTTTTAATCCTTTTTTCATGTAATAAGCGGGACCACCGACAAAAGAATTATGTCCATGTACCTTATATAGTTGGGCAAGTGTGGATTCGATAAAGGCACTGCTGGCACCAAAAAGTGCAATTACCCACATCCAAAAGACTGCACCCGGACCACCCAATGTAATGGCGGTGGCTACTCCTGCCAGATTGCCTGTTCCCACGCGGCTTGCTATGGAGATGGCAAACGCCTGAAAAGAGGAGATGTGATGTTCGCGACCTTCTGTCTTGCCGGTGGAATCTCCAAGCAGGCGTACCATTTCGCCTATCATGCGGAATTGTACAAATTTCGTTTTGTAAGTGAACCAGAATGCGCAACCTAGCAGCATTATAATTAAGATGTATGTCAAAATAACATCATTTACGTTGCCGATTAATTGGGTTAAAATATCCATTACTTTATATTGTCTTTAGTTTAGGTTTTAATATTGATGTTTTTATTCTTGGTTTAGTCTGAAGTAAAACTTATGTCCGCTAAATACAGGCTCTACTAAGCCAAAACGAATAAAGTCTGCTAATAGTTCGCTTGCAGTCTTCCTGTTTAAGTTACAAATTCGGCAACACTGATTGAGAGATATTTCTCCACGTTCTTTCAGTGTGTCAAGCAGCCGTTGTTCTCTTTCTGTAAACTCAACCAATACGCCTTCCGTTTTTTTTGTATGCTGCCACATTTTCAGATGTACAGGTGTGGCAAGGATATTTTCATCTTTGATACGGATGTATGCCCAAGGATTATTTTTTTCATCCAGTGCATAGACAGGCTTGACTGCCATTTCACCGATAGAAACTTCTAATACGCTTTTTCCTTCGACCAAATAAGTCCGTGTCTCGATTTCTACTTTAGGGCAGCAATACATTGTGGCTGCCGCTTCTATCATATATATTTCTTCTTCTGAACGAATGCCGGCTATTTTGCCGTTGTCTTTGACGCCGACCAACAATCGTCCTCCTTCTGTATTGGCAAAGGCGGACAAGCTTCGGGCTATCTTGCGTGCATCCGATATTTCGAATTTAAAATCTTGATGGCAATGTTCTCCCTCCGAGACCAGTTGCCGGATGTATTGGGTATCTGTTAATGGCTTCATTTCGGTTGCAAAAATAGGAAAAATAATGCTTATGCTCAAAAGGGAGGAGGAAGGATGAAACAAATTATAGGTATTAAATGATAAAAATGAAAGAATTAACTTGGTTATTATCAAGCTTTTTCTTTCATTTGCATAGGAAAAAGAAATTAGCTTTTAAATAATAAAGGATATGAAGAAATTGGGACTTGTCATTGTGCTGTTGTGTCTTTCTATGGCAGTTAGTGCAGGTGGGTTTATGTTCAAGCATCTTGAAGTAAAAGATGGTTTGTCTAGTAATCGGGTAAATGATATATTTAAAGATTCAGAAGGCTTTATGTGGTTTGCTACGGCTTCGGGGCTGAATCGTTATGATGGTTGCCAAATGAAAGTTTATCGCAGCCATAACCTTGACTTGGGACCTTTGCCGGATAATTGTGTTCAAAAGGTACAGGAAGATGGAAAGAAAAGACTGTGGATACGTACCGCTGCCGGTTATACGATTTATGATTCTAAAACAGAAAGTTTTAATCGTGATGTGCATGCTTTGTTGTGGGAAGCCGGTATTGACGGAATCCCTGCTTTGACTTATATTGATAAGAATAAGAACATGTGGTTCTATATTGCTTCTAAAGGCTGCTATCTTTATATTCCTGAATCACAGTTGCTTTATCCGCTTTTGTTTGATGCCGGTCAATTGCCTGAAGGAGAGATAACGGATATTTCAGAGTGTAGTGATGGAGTATTGCTTGTGTATAATACGGGAATGATTGTGTGTCTGAACAGGGATACAAATAAAATAAATTGGGATTTAAAGGATATATCCAAAGAATTGGGAAATAATAAATATGAGACTTTTTCTTTTTTCGTAGATAAAGAGAATGACATTTGGATTTACAGTCCTTCCGGACTTTGGATTTATAATCCGGCAGAGAAGAAGTGGCAAAAGAAGTTAAGAGACCTTATAAATCGGCAATCGCGGAGTGCGGTGTTGTCCGTTGCTCAGGATTTGCAAGGACGTATTTGGATAGGACGGGAACATGACGGGGTAAATATCCTGAATAAGTCTACCGGGGAAATAAAAACATTGATGCATCAACCTGACGATGAACGCAGTCTGCAAGATAATACTGTTTCTGCATTATATGAAGATCCTAATGGAATGATGTGGTTAGGCACATGGAAGAAAGGAATATCTTATTATCATGAAAGTATCTTCAAATTCAGTCTTGATTATGTGGGTGATGTTACTGCTGTTGAAGAAGATAAGAATGGGGATTTGTGGATAGGAATCAACAATGATGGTTTGATACATTGGAAAATAAATACCGGTGAACCTCAATTGTTTGTCCGTGAGGTATCCGATGCCAATTCTTTATCATCGGATGCTGTCTCTTGTTTATTGAGAACCAGAGACGGAAAGCTTTGGATAGGAACGCTGGGAGGAGGATTGGACTGTTATGATAATGGTCGATTTACTCATTATAAGAATATGGTGAAAAATAGTAAATCATTGACTGATAATAATATTGTGGCGTTGGCGGAAGATAAATCCGGTATTGTCTGGATAGGTACATCAGGTGGTGGTCTGCAAAGTCTCAATCCACGTACAGGAGAATTTAATACTTATAATACCACAACGTCTGACCTTGCATTTAATACTGTTTCTTCATTGTATATAACTAGGGATAACTCCTTAATGATAGGGACTTCCCTGGGACTGTCTGTCATGGATTTGTCAACAAAAAAGATTATTTCTTTGACGGGAACTAAATCGGGAAAGACTCGTTTCTCAAACCAGAATATAAATCAGGTGTATGAAGATAGTCGTGGGCTGATATGGATAGCAACTCGTGAGGGATTGAATATTTATAACCCGAAGATAGATGAATTGACGATTCTTGCAGAGAAAAATGGTTTGTCAGACCTGTTGACAGTCGGAATTGTGGAGGATGATAACTCGAATATGTGGATAACTTCTGCCAAAGGATTGACTCATATTATACCGATGCTTGACTCAAAGACCGGTATGTATGATTTTCGTTGTAATATTTATGATGAAAGAGATGGTTTACAGAGTAGCGGTTTTAATCAACGCTCTGTGAAAAAGTTGTCTTCCGGTGAAATCGTAATAGGAGGAGTATATGGAATTAATCGTTTCTTTTCTGATAAGATTAAATACAACGAGGTATTGCCTAACGTGTTTTTTACTCATTTCTTGTTGTTCAATAAAGAAGTTGAAGTAGGAGAAGTATATGGTGATAAAGTCATTTTGGATAAGGCTTTGAATTTTGTAGATCAAGTGGAGTTGGATTATAAGCAGAATATGTTTTGTGTGCAGTTCGCTTCAGATAATTATATTATTCCTGAGAAAGTGGAATATGCCTATAAGTTGGAAGGATTCAGTGATGAATGGATTACGACTAAGACAGGAGAGGCGGTTTATACCAATTTATTTCCCGGTACTTATTTATTGAGGGTAAAAGCAATAAACAGTGATGGATTCAGTGGAAATGAAGAAGCTTCGCTGAAAATAGTTGTTACACCTCCGTTTTGGCTGTCTACATGGGCTTGTATACTGTATGTTATTCTGTTTGTTGGCATTATGTTGTTAATGTGCAGTAAAATGTGCGGTGGCAAACGTAAATCCGGACAATCAGAGGAGCAGTCTGAGATAGGAGAGGATGAATCGGATGAGGAATCGGAAGAATTAGAACAGCCCGGCAGTTATAAACCGGAAGAGAAGGTGACGTCTGAAGAAGAATCCGGTGCCGTTTTACTTGCTCACGATGAATCAATATCTTCCGAAGTTGTGGATGAAGTTGTTTCGAAAGCAGTTGAAGAAGAAGAGGTTGCAGAGATAAAAACGATAGAATCTGTTTTGGAGGAAAAAAAGGAAATTGACACCGTTTCAACCATCAAGACCCAGAGGGCCAGAGTTATCCAACTTATAGAAGATGAAAACAGTGACGAGTATACTACTTATATAGTACCGGAAGATGAGCTGCCGGAGGTGATTATTACTGCAGGAAGTAAGAAGGTTGATGGTATTATCCCTCCTGCTATCAGTGAGATGATAGGAGCGAAGAAAGCTGTAAGCCATAGTGGTAATGATGAATCGGTAGATGAGAAGCTATTGGGAGCCGCGATGAAATATGTAGAAAGTAATATTTCCCGTAGCGATTTATCGGTAGAAGAATTAAGCCGTGAACTGGGAATGAGCCGTGTAAACTTATATAAGAGATTGGTGGCTATGACAGGGAAGACACCGATAGAGTTTATTCGTGTTATTCGTTTGAAGCATGCTGCTAAGTTGTTGCGTGAGACTCGGATGAATATATCGGAAGTTGCTTATCAGGTGGGATTCAATAATCCTAAGTATTTTACTAAATATTTTAAAGAAGAATTTGGTATGCTTCCGTCAGTGTATCAGGAGAAAGAAAAACAAGAACAAGGCGAATGATAAGAACAATTCCATTTGGAAGTTGTTTTATTTGTAATAATCACATTTAAAATAAGAATAGAATGGAACATACAGTCATACATGATGAGAAGGTAAATCGGTTTGAGGTTTTTGAATCGGGACAGATTGCTTATCTGCAATATGAGGAAAAAGACGGGGTGCTGGATATACTCCATACCATGGTTCCTCCACAATTGGAAGGAATGGGAATAGCAGCAGATTTGACAACGGCTGCTGCCAGATATGCCGAAATAAATCAATTGAAGATAAAACCTACTTGTTCATTTGCAAAAACATATTTCATACGTCATTCGCAATACGGGGATTTATTGGTATAAAGACGAAAAAGCAGTGTGTTGGAAATCCAATGTAACTATTACACTGGTTTGTTTTGACACACTGCCTTCTTTGGTATCCGTATTTTAGTCACACTGTTTGTGAGTCATAATCTCCAATACTAATTTATCTGTTTCATTCATGCCTTGTGAGCCGATTTTGGTCAGATTGCGGATACTGCGGTCTACATTATCATCGATAATACCTTCTACGGAACTGACGCATTTATGCTCCATTGCTAAAATAGCGGAAAATACAGCTGTAGATACACCACTGGTCAGTTTGAGGGCACAGCTGGGCTTTGCTCCGTCGCAAATCATTCCCGTGATATTGGCTATCATATTTTGTACGGCAAAAGTAATCTGTTCGTAATTTCCTCCCATTAAGTAGGTTATTCCACAACTGGAACCTGTTGCTGCAACTACACAGCCGCACAAAGCAGATAAACGCCCCAAACTTTGTTTTATATAAATAACTGTCAAATGACTGAGAACGAGTGCACGAATTAATTCTTCTTCAGATTTATGGTTGTCTTCTGCATAAACCACCACAGGCAAAGTAGCAGTAATACCTTGGTTTCCACTGCCGGAGTTACTCATTACAGGAATCATGGCTCCGGCCATACGTGCATCGCACGCTGCAGAAGTATAAGATAGAATATGAGTGAAAGTATTGCTGCCTAATAACTGTTTTTCACTTTTGCTTTCTTTTAATATTTTGCCTAATTGATGTCCGTAATTACCTTGAAAAGAGCGTTCGGCTGCATTTTTGTTCAAACGTTTGGTCTCAAGTATGAAGCGGATTTCTTCGAGAGGGGTAGTCGTGGCAAAGTCATAAACTTTCCGCAAATTAAGTTCTGGTTCATGTTGTTCTTCTTCAGAGGAGCTTGTAGCCTGTTTGTTCAGTATAACATCATTGTTATGAGATACATATATAAAATTAGTATGCCCTCCTGATATAATAGCCGTTGCCTTGTCATTATCGGCTTCACAGATTATCTCAATATATAGCTTTTCGTCTATGTCTTTTTTAAGCCCGATGCAGATTGCTTGTGAATCTATCAGCTTTTTTCCTTCTTCTACAGCTTTGGGGGTGCTGTCTTTTAATACTTCAAGTTGGTATTCGGATTTTCCGATTAAAGCTCCCAAAGCGATGGCAATGGGAAGGCCGATCATACCGGTTCCCGGGATGCCCACTCCCATGGCATTTTTCAATATATTGGCACTTAACAGTGCTTTTATTTTTTCAGGTCTTTTCCCTAATGTTTCAGTTGCTTTGGCTACACAAAGTGCGACAGCTATAGGTTCGGTACATCCGATAGCAGGAACCACTTCGCGGTTAATCAGGGCAATGATTTGCTCTCTTTCTGACTTGGCAATCATAGTTTTAGAATTTTTATGAATAAGAAGGCTGTCCGATTCATTTTATTCAGAATGACAAGATGATGGGACTGCCGGGTCTTTAGAGACAGCCTTCTTATCCGGGGTTTTATTTTTCTTTCTTGTAATTATCTAATCCGGTCTGAAGGAAATCCACGTATTTATCTATATCTTCGTCATATGAATACGATTTATTCAGCGGCTTTCCTTCATTGTCTATTAATACATAGAATGGTTGTGCATTAGCACCAAACTTAGAACGTTGCAGATAACTCCATTTGTCACCTACTGTGCGCAGAGTACGTTCCTTACCGTTTTCCATTACCTTGATATGTTCCGGCAATGGCTCTTTGTTGTCTACATATAATGTAATCAATACATAATCGTCTGTCATCAGTTTGCTTACTTTCGGGTCTGTCCATACAGCAGCTTCCATCTTGCGGCAGTTTACACATCCGTAGCCTGTGAAGTCGAGCATAACCGGTTTTCCATTGCGTTTGGCATATTCCATGCCGGCATCATAATCATCAAATTTGGCATGGACTTCATTGTTATACAAATTGAAATCCTGAGTTGTCATAGGAGGAGCGAACGCGCTGACAGCCTTTAACGGTGCTCCCCACAATCCGGGAACCATATATACGGCGAATGCCAAAGAAATCAATGCCATAAAGAAGCGGGGTACACTTGTGGTATTGTCATCGTCATCATGTGGAAATTTAATCTTGCCTAACAAGTAGAATCCTAACAAACCAAAGATTACAATCCACAAGGCAAGGAATGTTTCACGGTCCAGAATTCTCCATCCATAAGCTAAGTCGGCTACGGATAAAAACTTTAAGGCAAATGCTAATTCAAGGAAACCCAATGTTACTTTTATGACATTCATCCAGCCTCCGGATTTCGGCATTGATTTTAACCAAGACGGGAACATAGCGAACAGTGTGAATGGCAAAGCCAAAGCGATAGCAAAACCCAGCATGCCGATAGCAGGGGCAATGACACTGCCGGTGGTAGAAACTTCTACCAATAAGAAACCTATAATAGGACCTGTGCAAGAGAAAGAAACCAATGACAAGGTAAATGCCATAAGGAAGATACTCAATAAACCGCTTGTTTGTTCTGCTTTGCTATCCACTGCATTACTCCATTTGGAAGGTAATGTCAATTCAAATGCTCCGAAGAATGACGCAGCAAAAATAATCAGCATTAAACAGAACAAGATATTAAATACAGCATTGGTAGATAGAGCATTTAATGCACTTGCACCGAAAATTAAAGTAATAGCTAAACCTAATGCAACATAAATAACTACGATAGATGCACCGTAAGTCCAAGCATCACGGATACCTTTCTTTTTATCTTTGCTGCGTTTCAGGAAGAAACTTACGGTCATTGGAATAATAGGCCATACACACGGAGTGAATAAGGCAAGCAACCCACCGATGAATCCGGCAAAGAAAATATATATCCAAGAACGATCTTGCTGCGAAGTTGTCTCACCATAGCTGTTCAATTCTTTGATAACCGGTGTCCAATAGTCCTGTACAGAGGTTTCGTTATCGGATAAGGCTACAGTAGCAGCACTGTCAATGGCAGTTGTTTCTGCAACAGAATTTTCAGCAGCAGGCTGGTTTACTGTTTCGGCTTTGGTTTCCGATGTTGCAACTGTAGCGGTAGCGGCATTCCCTTTTCCCGAGAAGGAGAACGGTACTTCTGTCGGTGGTAAGCAGTTTTCGTCATTACATGCACCATATTCCAGATAGCCTTCAATTTGATAGGAAGCATCTGTGATTTTAAACTTCTGAACAAAAGTTGCAGTATTCTCGAAGTAACGTAATTTCATTTCGAACACTTTGTCGAAGTTTTCAATTTCTTTTCCCTGTGGAGTGAGCTTTCCCATCAGCTCTGCACCTTGTATTTTTTCCACATTAAAGGTAGCGGAAATAGGACCGCCCGAAGGAAGGTCAGTGGAATAAACATGCCATCCGGCATCAATATTACCGGTAAACACAATCTGTGCTTCTGTGTCGGAAATTGTTTTCAACTCAGTTTTAAACTTGACTGGTTCTTGAATTTGGGCAAATGACGGAAGCCATGCCATGATTATCAAGAGGCAGCTTAATAAAAACTTCTTTTTCATTGTCTGTATTTTACGTTATTAATATTCTGATGATACAAAGAAAGGGATAAAATCTAAAAAAAGAGTCTTTATACCTATATAAATATCGGCAATTGCTGTTTTCGGAAGAAAAATCAAGGGTATATAGTGACTTATTGCTGTTTTTGTAATTCCAGCACTTTATTGCGGTATTGAGAAGGAGTCATTCCCACCACCGATTGGAAAAGGTTGTAGAAAGTGGAAATGGAGTTGAACCCCAAGTCGGCAGAGATTGCTTTTAGCGGGGTGTCGTTTTGGGGATTGGATAATAGGCGGATGGCTTCTTCAATACGGAAACTGTTTACATAGTGAGTAAAGGATTGTTTGGACTGCTCATTGATAATACGAGAAAGATAGGTGCGGTTTGTGCCTAATAAATCGGCTATTTTATCCTTTGTAATACTGTTGTCTTTGTAAATTTTTTCTTCACGCATGGCTCGCTCTAAAGCTCTGAAAAGTTCCAGACTTTTCTCATCGGTGAGTGATGATCCGGCATATTTTTCGGGAGCATTACCGGACTTTCCGTTTTGTTCCAGTTCTCTGATACGTCGGTTCAGTTCTGTTTCTCTTTTGATGGCTTCTTGATTTTGTTTGACGATACTTACATAAAGTTTATTTTTACGTTGGTAGAGGTAGTACAGCAATCCCAATACAATAAAGATAATGATAAGAATAAATGTTTGCTGCTGGATGCGTTGTTCTTTCTGCATCACATCTAGCTTACTCTGTTTTATCATATTCTCTTGTCGCTCGGTGTCATATTTAAATCTCATCTCGCTTAAATCTCTTTCCTTATCTTTATTAAAAAGACTATCATTCTCCAAGCGGAACACCTTATAGTAATTCAGTGCGTTATGGTACTGATGAAGTTGTTCGTAACAGGTAGAAAGAGTTTCATAAAGTGCATTGCGGTGAATTGCATTTGCCCGTGCATACGAAATTGCCAATCCTTGTTTCAGTAACAGGATAGCTTCTTCATAGTTCTTTTCCTTCATTAAAACACGGGCGTATCCCAAATGGGCATATACAATGGAAGAAGTTTGTGCAGCCTGTTTATCTTTCATTGCTTTTTTATAGTATTCGATGGCTTGTACATATTCTCCTGAATCACATAGGATATTTCCGAAAAGATTATAAGTATGTGCCTGATCGTAAAAATCATTTTCCAGCATTAACTTTTCTGCTTCATGAATATATTTTATGGCTTCTTCGTTTTGCTTCATCAAGAAATACAGATAAGCGGTATTGATTGCTCCGGTGTAAATAATATAGGGGTCGTTGAGCCTATGTCCGAGTTCATACGATTCTAACGCATATTTGATGCCGGCTTTATCTTTTTTCAGATAATAGATATTAGCTAAATTAGCTAATAGGATAGCGTATTGCTTTTGATATTTATTTTGTTGTGCCAACGTAATACCCTTATACAGCCATTGAATGGCACGATAATAATCTGTATCGATATTGGCAGCATATAGCCCTAAATTGCCATACACTGAGCATAGAAGAGAATCATTGTGAAGTTTGGTTGCCAACTCCAAAGCCAGATTCAAATTCTTTTTGGCAACCTTCTCCCTGCCACTCATCATTTGTGCTTGTCCTTGAAAGAGATAGGAATATAGATAGAGAGATGGATTTTTACTCTTATCCGCTATATTTTTCATGTATTCAGCATAAGTGATTGTTTTGGAGAACTCTCCTTTATTGAGGTAATATTGACATAGAAATTTTAGTGCATTACTATTTTCAGGTTCCTTTTTGATAACTTCCAGTTGCTTTTCGATAATAAAAGGCTTCTTTTGCGCTTTTGCGCAAAAGGGTGTCCAAAGGAAAAGTACTAAAAGGAGATACGTTATCTTCATGCGTTTTTTCTATTGTAGATGCAAATGTACATGATAATTTTGGGATTTTCATTCTGCATTGTCTCTTTCTTATAATAATTTATGAGGAGAGTAGACTTAAAAAGTGGGATATAAGTGGTCTTAAGAGAAAAAATATAGTGTTTTTTGTTTTTTTTCTCCTAAAAGTATTGCAGTTTTAAAATAAAAGCGTACCTTTGCACCGCTTTCAGGAAGAAAGTACTTCTTAAAGGAGTTTTGGAGAGGTGGCAGAGTGGTCGATTGCGGCGGTCTTGAAAACCGTTGTACCGCGAGGTACCCGGGGTTCGAATCCCTGTCTCTCCGCAAGAAATAGCGTAACAAGTTGTAAAACAACAAGTTACGCTATTTTTCGTTTAAAGTGTGCGCCAGTTTTGCGCCAAAGATTTAATAGATATGTTTAACCGGCATCTTTTATACCGAAATCGCGGATTTTAAAAGATGTAAAAAAATGTGTCCTAAATTTCGTACAGGTAATACTTCATCTATCGTAGGTTATACTTTTCCTACTTTACACAAAGGTACAAGATGGTTCGTGGATTTCTTTGCTTTTGATCCAGCAAAGAATGAGATGCGGCGTAAAAGGTATTATATCAATAGTGCATTATCTGTGGCAGCTAAAAAGAGAAGAGCAGCTGAAATTATAGAGGTTCTGACTAAACAGCTTAGTCAAGGTTGGAATCCATGGATTGTTGTTGATGAAAGCCGCGGATTCGTACCCTTAGAGGATTGTTTAAACAGGTATTTAGACTATGTGGATCGTATGGAACGTAAAAAAAACTCGTCAGAGCTATTCATCCCATATTAAAATATTGCGTGATTACATAGGAACGTTGGTTACTCCTACAAAGTTTGCTTATCAATTTGATGCATCTTTCTGCAATGATTTCTTAGATTGGATATATTTGGATCGTGGTAGTTCTCCAAGAACAAGAAACAACTATAGAGCATGGTTGTTTGGATTGGCGGAATTTATGATTGCCAGAAAATACATAAGTGTGAATCCTGTAGAGCATATCAAAGTTATGCCGGAACATGATAAATTCCGCAAAGACTTGTCGGCTGATATGCTGAAAAAGATGTCTGTATATTTGGCGGAGAATGACAAGTTGTTTTTGCTTGCCTGTATGATGCAATACTATACTTTGATTCGTCCTACAGAACTTAGTTATTTAAAGGTTGGTGATATTTCATTAAGGAATCAGACTGTTTTTGTTTCCAAGGATTTCAGTAAAAACCACAAAGATGCGGAAGTGGGTTTGAATCGTGCGATTATCAAATTGATGATTGACCTGAATATTTTTAACTATCCCTCTGATTTTTATTTGTTCGGGAGAAGTTTAAAACCAAATAAAGAAAGAGGTAATGCAGATCAATTTAATAAGAGATGGCAGAAAATGAGGAAAGTTCTAAAGTGGGACAACTGTTATCAGTTCTATAGTCTGAAAGATTCTGGCATACGGGATTTGGCAAACGCTCAGGGTGTGGTCGTTGCTCGTGACCAAGCAAGACACAGTGATATATCCACAACGAATAAATATATTCAGAAACATGGGGTTCAGAAATCCACCTTGGATTTCGATGGTAATATAGTTTATGATTGAAAAATTATTTTTTTAATATATGAAGTATGTGTTTTTTGGTTGTAGCGGTGTAGCAGAATGATTTATTAATATGTAAAGTATTGAATATCAATAGTTTTAATTCTGATACACGGTGTAGCAAACGGAGTTTTTCGCTACATTTTCATATTATAACTACCGCTCTATCCATCATAGAGCCGATTCTATTCGCGCATTTTCCCATTTTTGTATAAATGCAAGAATGGGCGAACGCGCTCATAGAACGCTGTGGGTCGGTGTTGTTTCTCCGTTTTATTTTAGGGGGGGGCAGCTCGCGCTTGCCCTCATCAATTCACTGACCCTTACAACGATTCTATGATTATTCCACTCTATATTAATTGTATGGCTCGTATAAAATATTTTTTTGAATATATTAGATATGCCTTTTTTAGTTGTAGCGGTGTAGCATGGCTGCTTTACTATAGCTGAAACCATTGATAATCAGCTGAAACTATACGGCTACATCGTGTATCTACAGCCGATTCTCGCTACATTTAATATTAAAACTACTGCCCTCCCTATCATAGTGCCGGTTCTGCTTCTATGCTTTCTGCCCCTCTCGTCTTAAAAGACAAGAGACGCGGAAAGCTCGCAGAACGCAAAGCCAAAGGTGGTGGCTTCTGTTACAATCCCAAGGTCAGATTTCATTTGCCCTTGTCCTTTACACTTCGGCCATCACCTTCCGCTTTGTGGCGATTCTATGATCTGTACCCACCCTTTCATTATCGTGTTCAACCGTTAATACTATATATATTCTATTACATCAGAATGCTGTATTACCTGTGTTACTTCGTAATACAAGTAATATGAATAATAAGGTAAATAAAGGGAAATAATTACTCTGACGCAATGGGATTGGTGGTAAATAATAATTATATATTGTAGTAAAATTATAGTATGTATATTTGCATACGTAAAAAGTTTTTCGTATCTTTGTAGTACCAAAAAGGAAGAAACAATCTTTTAATAATCGACTTAAACGTCTATATATTTTTAATAAGTTCAATCGAGGGTGAGCAATTGCCCTCATAATAAATCAGTTGGAAATGAAACAATACACAGTATATTTCAATGAGCCTGTATGCCATAAGTATCTTGGCGTTAAGTTTAATCAAGAACTCAAAGAGTGGGAACATGATGTTGAATGTGAAGAAGTAAACGATACATTTACATTTGATTCTCTTGCTACTGCAAAGAAACTCATCAAAGCCAATCTTGACAAGTACAAAGGCTCGTGCATCACAAAGACTTGGGCTAACGGAGATTGGGAAAACCTTGGTGAAATAAATATCAAAGGTTCAAATAAAACCTTTGTGGCAAATACCAAACAGAGAGTATCTAACTATTAAATAGCAAATTATATGATTAAGACTATAAAAGCAAAAGCAATAGTAAAAGTCAGTACCGAAATGGGTTATTGGTGCTTGGCTGAAATCCGAGGTCTGAAAGAGGGAACGGTTTTAGAGGGTAGATATAATCCTATAAACAAAGCGTTCGATTTTACTTTCAACGGTCAAGATGCAATGCTATGGATTGGACAGAATGGAGAGTTAATTAGTGAGTAAGACAATACACAATTTTTATAGAGAATAACAAGAGAATATGGAAAAGATATTAAGATTGCAGAGATTGGGAAGAAACTATTGGGGTAATATTGCCTATGAGGATAAGGAGAGTGGAAAAATATACTTTGACATCGAGGACGGTCATTCTGATAATCCGCAGCTTTATACAAGTTCCCCATCCGATGATATTGACGGAGAACCGAACTTTCCAATTACAACAAAATATGAAATCGTTAACCCGGTTACAAAAGAAGAAAAGTTGCAGGAGAAATTTAGGCACGAGTACATGATGCTTTCACGCTTAAAGGAAGACTGTATAGGCTATCTTACGGATGGAGATTGGCGTTATCATCAAGTATCTCGAATTTGGGCAAATGATGAAAGAGAGCATATAGATGAGATGCGCAGATTATGGAATATGTTACCGGTAAAGCCCGACTGGTTGACAATGGAGCAAATCAATGAATATGCAGCACGGATGATTAGTACCTCTCATACTCCGAGTCCTTTTTATACTGCAGAGATCTGACGGACTATAACGAAATCCCCTCCAGCTGGAAATAATAAATTACTTCTCCCAATGGCACAACCCTTCCATTGGGAGATTATTTTTTTAGAAGAATACCTATATTCTTAAAATTATCCATATTTCATAGTAATATCGTCTATAACAACTGCATCACTGTTCCTAATATCTCCGCTGAAAAAAACAGTTGTTTTATAGTCCTATATATTCTGCCCACCCAGTCATTCTGATTCATCCCTTTCTATTTTCCAAATACTTCGCGCTTCGCAGAAGTTTCTATATTTCTATCCTCCTTCCCTAAAACTCTGCAAACAGAATGCAGCTGTTCGGCAAGCCGAATAGGTACACTCTGTTTTACTATTTTATTCTTAAAACTTTGCCCACACCGCAACGGTTAAGCCGGTTCTGCTTTTCAGGTTGCCGCCACTCTTGCCTAAAGTCAAGAAAGGCAGCAGCCTGGCAGAACGAAAGCAAAAGGTGAGGTTCGATTCCGTTTCACTCCATTCTCACTTCACCTTCCGCTTTCTGACGGCTCAACCATTGCGCCCCTCCCTATTTTCTATATTTCCCTTATTTCATGTATTAACTATATTACCATAAAATAAGATATTACTGAGTAATAAACGTAATATAGAACAAAGGGAATAAAAACTATTCAATGCAAGTGGCATTCAAATTTGCATCCAATTTTCCCAACAAAAAACTTCATTTTTTTACTAAAATAAACGTAGGTATATTTGCATACGTGGTAATTATTTTGTATCTTTGTATTACGAATTATATAAAGCTATTATAGAATACATTTATTATTGTTATGGATAAAAAATATATACTTACAGAGGAAGCAAAGGACATTGTTTTATCGGATGGCTTGTCAAAACGTCTCTATAGGATTATGGCTTTCCGGGATTTTGGTAGTGTCAAGGCCGGACAGCTTGGTGGTTTCGTAGAGAACGAAAGTAACCTTTCTCATGAGGGTGAGTGCTTTATTTTTGATGATGCTGTAGTGTGCGAAAATGCAACAGTAGAGAAAAATTCATTGATAATGGATAATGCAATGATTTTAGGCAACGCTAAAATTACTGATTTTGCTTTAGTTGTTGATTATGCTATTGTGACAGATAATTCAGTAGTAAGCGGAAATTGCCAAATTACAAATAATGCTGTTGTGAAGGGAAATGCGCAGGTTTCGGATAATGCGTTAGTTAGTCAAAATTCAATAATTAAAGATAAAGCCCAAATTGAAGATTATGCTGAAATTAGAGATAATTCTATTATTTCTGGAAGTGCAGTGATAAGGGATAATGCCTTGATTATGGATCATGCAGTAGTAGGTCAAAGTTCAGTTGTTGAAGACAATGCTGTTGTGAGTGGCAATGCTGTTGTAATGGGGACTTTAGTATGTGGTAATATGATTTTGTCTAAAGGTTCCTTTGAGTAGACAGGTTCTTACATAATTATATTGGTTGTTGATTGACCGGTGTCTGAATGTATTTTCAGTGCCGGTTTTTTTGCAATAAACTTTATCATATAGATGAAAAGTATATGGTAAAAACATTAAAAAAATAGGAACTATCATCATATAATGATAATCCCTATTTTTTATTACAATTGTTTGATAATACTTATCATAGTGTCTTTACAGCTTAGTATAGCTGCAAGGAAAAATGCTGCTGCCCAGCCTTCTAAGCCTTCCCCCATAGAAGGGAGAATTATGGATATTGCGAATAGAATACTTGCAATACTAATTGCAATTGCTTGAATCCTTGTAATCAGAATTCCGGTGCATTCTTCTAAGAATTTTATTTCTTTTTGAAGACGAGCCAACGTATATTGGCTTTTGCTGATTTGTTGTGTTTTAATCATTTTGTTGCTTGTTTGACGTTTTGATATAAAATGGGCACCGTCCGGTGTCAAACAAGCAAATTTTGAATATAAAAAAATAACTTGAACGGACGATGCCCTTTTATGAATAGTTTATATTTTCTGGGTACAATTCACCCATAAATGGGTTTTATGTGAATGACACTTGCGTGTCTATGTTGCTTGTTTGACGTTGCAAAGATAGTAATACTATTTGAAATGACAAAATAAATTACTGGAAAAATATACACATTAATATTGAAAATGTTCCATATATAAAGTATATAGAATATAAAGTAATAATGAAAATAGAGAGTAAAAGTAATTCAATGCAATTGTCATTCAAATTTGCATCCAATTTTCCCGACAAAAAAACTTCATTTTTATACTAAAATAAACGTAAGTATATTTGCATACGTGGTAATTATTTTGTATCTTTGTATTATCAAAGAAGGAGAAAAACTCCTTAATAAATCAACTTAAACCAATTATATGGTTTAGTTCTGACCCATCCGCGAGAACCGACCAGAGCGTTGGCCCACCGAAGTTGGTTCGCTTACTCGGTTTGACTCCGAGGTAGGCTTCAATTTTTCAATAATCACTTTTAAAAAACTGGTGGCAACAGGTAAAATTCTGCAGGTAAAACAATGAAAAATTCAAACAATATTCAGACCATGAACAACGAAATGATGAATCAAGCCTTAGCCGATTGGAGTAAGGGCGACTACAGTTTGTTAATCGGTGCGGTTTGCACATTCAACGCTGACCCCTTCCTCGTGGAATACGATGAACTTGCCCAAGATGTGGCAGAAGAAGTCTTACAGGACGGTGTGACCTTTAAAATCTTCGAACGCAAAACGTGCATGAAAACTGATTCCGGCCAGCGAGAAGCCTTTATTGATATGTGCGAAAAATTAGAATGCCTTGAAGCGCAGCGCATCGTATGCTTTTACTCGGCCAATCAAGCCGAAATGCTTTTGGTTTGCTTTGCGCAAGACATCGAAGGAGATGAAACGCCCGAAGCATATGAGCAGGTGTACAGCGTAGGATATTCAACCGACGAGTATGATTTTTGCAAATACACCCATTTAACACGCGTCAAAGCGCAAGATTTGTTCGAGCAGCTTTGCGCCGATGTGCACGGCGAAGTGTACACCAGTTTGGCGGATCATTGTTCCGGAGGCGAAATTTGGATATGCGACGATGTGACCGAAGAACGTATTGAAACGTTCTTTGTGAAACCTAAAGAAGATTAGCACCTATGTGCTTACACAATAAAGCGGCTGGAAAAAGTCGTGTTTTCTAATTCAACTTTTTTAATAATTTTTGCTCTGGCCCATTCGGGAGAACCAATCAGAGCGTTGACCCACCGAAGTTGGTTCGCTTACTCGGTTCGACTCCGAGGTGGGCTTCTACGGCATTACAATTTTCTTTTAATTATTTCAAAACCTGGCGGCAACAGGTAAAATTCAGTCATTAAAAAAATGAAACAGCATTTTGTAAATCAACAAACTTTAAAGCAACTGGCCTATGATAATGGCCTTGATTTGGTTCCTACTTGGGAATTAGACGAAAATCTGCAAACTCGTTACGCACTAATAGGTTTTAAGAGTGAAGCGCAAATCAATCATGTGATGTCCCTATGCGATAACTTTGAGCGCGTGGTGATAGTTCGAAAGCCGTTTGATAACTGCTGGCGACTTTCTGATTTTGAAAATGAGATCATCGTTGATGAATCCTTGTATGAAAATGCCGCTGACGGTATTTCATTTTGCTACGACACTTCCTACTTTGAAGATTTGTTGCAGGATGAAATGTATATGGAGGCGGATGGCGTTGATGAACATTCTGTTTGCGAAATCATTGAACGCATTCAGGCGTTGAAGCCCGGCGAAGTGGTGGTGGTTGCAGGTAACGACCATTTCGTTGAGACACTGCAGACTCATGTACTGAACTATCGCGATAGCAATGGATGGCTGTGGGCAGTGGCGTTGCGATAAAAAAATAACTGTGGAAGGATATGGCTGACGAAATAAAGTATATTGGTGAGCAGCTGCGGGCATTAAGGCTGTATCATGGATTGATACAGATGGCGTAGCTTATGCCGAAGTTGATAGTCCTATACCTAACCTTTTTTCGAGGTAGTTGAGCAGTAAACATTCTTTGATTACTTATAATGATTATATTATGAAATTGTATAAAAGTCGAACTTCACAAAAGGTTTTTAGTGTAGAAATCTCTGAAACAGGTTTTGTAACATTAAGAACCCCTGATGGCAGAATTTATAATAATACAGGTTCTGTTATAGGTTCTATGGGAATGGAAAGATTTTTATCTAAATGTTTTGATTATAATGGTACTATAGATGATTATATAAGAGAACAGACTGCACTGAAAGAAAAACAAAAAGCAGCACAATTTGTAGCTGAGATAAAACGTATGGAGGTTCAAGAAAAAGAGTTCGCAGCCATGATTGAATCCCATGAATTAATTCCATATACTCATAAGAACGTGCGAATTTTGATGGAATATCTGACGCGAACTAATTGGGGCTTCTGGGAGTTGCCTAAAATGGAGGTAGGTTACACGGCTTCACAATATGAAACTGAAAATGGTCGGACTTTTGTTAATGTGAAATTTGATAGTGGACTTAAAGTATCAAATGCTCCTACGACATATTTACACAAAGGTTACGTTCCATTGCGATCTTTGGACGAGAACTTGAAACCTTAAAATCCCCACCCAATGGCTGAGAACTATGCCATTGGGTGTTTTTATATGATGTTCAACACTCGCGTTTCTTATATTACTTATAATATTTATATTACTTTGTAATATGTGCTATATCAGGATTCCATTGCTATGCTGAAGTTGTCTGCTTTCAGCAGACAGAAGCTTGTTCTATTTTTATTATCTTATATACTCTGCCCACCCATTAGTACACCGCCCTTTTCCTATATTTCTACTAACTTTACATCGCTGACGCTTTTATTCACTTTCCCTAAAACTCTGCAAACAGAATGCAGCTGTTCGGCAAGCCGAATAGGTACACTCTGTTTTACTATTTTATTCTTAAAACTTTGCCCACACCGCAACGGTTAAGCCGGTTCTGCTTTTCAGGTTGCCGCCACTCTTGCCTAAAGTCAAGAAAGACAGCAGCCTGGCAGAACGAAAGCAAAAGGTGAGGTTCGATTCCGTTTCACTTCATTCTCACTTCACCTTCCGCTTTCTGACGGCTCAACCATTGCGCCCCTCCCTGTTTTCTATATTTCCCTTATTTCATCTATTATCTATATTACCATAAAATAAGATATTACTAAGTAATAAACGTAATATAGAACAAAGGGAATAAAAACTATTCAATGCAAATGACATTCAAATTAGCACCCAATTTTCCCAACAAAAAACTTCATTTTTATACTAAAATAAACGTATGCATATTTGCATACATAAGAATAATTTTGTATCTTTGTAATATCAAAGAGGAAGAAAGAATTCTTCTTGAACTAATTAACGAAGTATTATTTAAAATATAAGCAATATGAAAAAGATTGAGAATAGCTTTTCGGTTTCTGGTTTTGTAGCTAATAACGCTGAAATTCGCAATTTTACAACATCGTCAGTAGCACGTTTCTCGTTGGTTCTTGGCCGACAGGAAAAAGTTGGTGAAGAAACCATTCGTGTTTCTGCATTCATTGGTTGTGAGGCATGGCGCAAGAATGAGAATCTTGAAGATTTTAATCAAATCAGTAAAGGAACTCTGCTGACTGTTGAAGGGTATTTCAAGCCTGAAGAATGGACTGACAAGGATGGTGTCAAACACAACCGTGTAATCATGGTGGCTACTAAGTTCTATCCGGCAGTTGATAAAGAAGATACTTCTACTAAGTAATCCTTCTTGCTATGAAGAGAGTGGCTTTGTAGTATCAAAAAGGAGAAACAAACCCTCAATAATCAATTTAAACATAAATATAAAATATGGAAGTTTTACTAATTGGCATTCCTAAATGGAATATAACAGAGTTAAGTGGCTATGAACCTATAACCACTTTTTGGCAGGACTTCTCTATTGCCGACAAATTGGGCATCAATGATATTGAAGAAACCTATGAGTGTATAAAATCTGAATGGAAAGATGATTTTAAATATTGGACGGAACTTTGTCTTGTCCTCAATCACAAGATATGGCAATGGTATGAGAGAGATAATCAAAAAGCTGTTCTCTATGATAAGTTATGGAGGGAAGCGGATGAAATGACCTCTGAATGGTCGGACGAAAAACAGGAATATTATTTTCAAGTAACAGATTAAAACCACTTATGGGGAAATGTAAAAAGTTTCCCCACTTTAAACCCTTGCAAGATGACTACCCAAAAACAAATACAGAAAGTAATTGAAATTGCCCAAGAAAAGGGTTGGTACGTAAGCGTGGATGACAAAAAAATGTCGAACATTTCATTTGAGTTTCAACGTTTCACTAAGTATGGACAAGATTTTAATTTCTATGCCGAGATGCAGCAAGGGAATATTGAGACCCTTATTGCCGATATAAAAGAGTATTACGAGGATTTTGACCCAGATTATGAAGCCTATCTGTGGATTGGTGAAGACGGACATGGCAAAAAAGGCGCACCCTATCACATCAAGGATATAGTGGCGGATATGGAAGACGCAGAAAAAATGATATATGGTTTATGGGAGGCCTTGTCTTTTGTTGCTTAGCAAAGCCAATTATATGTATAGATATAAAAAAGAGAGGAATAGTTATCTATATCCTCTCTTTTTTTAACATAAGAAATTTACCATAGGGTAACTTTTCCAATAGCACCTAAATCTAAAGAGGCCGTAGCAATACCTAAAGCTCGAAAAATTCGACTCATTGTCGGGAGTGTAATAACGCATTTACCGCTTTCAAGTTTCGATATTTGGGATTTTTTTACTCCAACCTTTTCGCCAAGTTCTTCTTGTGTGAGATTTTGTAGTTGTCTCACTTTCTTTATAGCTTCTCCAACAAAGTAGGCATTTATCTCTTCTTTTAGTTGGGCTTCCATTGCATTGCGTTCGGGAGTTCCCATTTTTCCCCAAACTTCATCCACTAAATCATCAGCCGGTGTGAAATTCATTTTTGCCATATCTGTTATTTTTTATCGTTAAAGTATTCTTTCATTATCGCTTCGGCTTTGGCAATTTCCTTTGAAGGAGTTTTTTGTGTCTTTTTTATTATCCCATGAGTAACTATGACTAAAGCTCCTTCATCATTATCCCAAAAAGATAACAACCGATAGCAAATTCCATTAAACAAAGTACGCAATTCCCATATATCAGTATCATCCAACTTTTTGAATAGTTCTTTATCCATAACTCCACCCTCTACTTTTTTGATATTATAGACTATTTTTTGTTGTGCTTTAAGAGGTTGAATTTTGATAAAGTTTTTAGCATCATCACTTAATACTATTTTTATAGTTCTTTCATTCATAGCCTTTAATTTATACAACAAAGGTATATAAAAGTTTCCATATAAGCAAACTTCTATGCTTTTTTTTTCAATGTTTTTGGTATCATAATTTTGTTTTTTTCTTCGGGCATCTGCGGGTGAATCCAAAAGTATAGGGTATCATTATACCCTCCTTTCATTCTATATTTTCAAAATATATCATATTTACAAGTAATAGAAGTAATACAAGAAAGAAATGAAAAATACCTCGTAAAATTGACCAGATGTTTTGTATTTGATTTTACCGAAAATAAAAAAAATATTGTATGCTCATTTGCATACAATAAATATTTTTCGTATCTTTGTAGTAGCAAAAAGGAAGAAATAAGCCCTCATTTTATTTTCCAATGGTAGGGTTTACTACCATTGGAAGTTTTTATATGATGTTCAATACTCGCGTTTCTTATATTACTTATAATATTCATATTACTTTGTAATATGTTCTATATCAGTCAGAATTCCTTTGCTATGCCGAAGCTGTCTGCTTTCATCGGACAGAATCTCATTCTATTTTTATTATCTTATATTCTCTACCCACCCAATAGTACACCGCCCTTTTCCTATATTTCTACTAACTTTACATCGCTGACGCTTTTATTCACTTTCCCTAAAACTCTGCAAACAGAATGCAGCTGTTCGGCAAGCCGAATAGGTACACTCTGTTTTACTATTTTATTCTTAAAACTTTGCCCACACCACAACGTTTGAGCCGGTTCTGCTTTTCAGGCTGCTGTCCCTCTTGCCTAAAGTCAAGAAAGACGGCAGCCTGGCAGAACGAAAGCAAAAGGTGAGGTTCGATTCCGTTTCACTCCATTCTCACTTCACCATCTGCTTTCTGACGGCCCAACCGTTGTTCCCTCCCTGGTTTCTATTTTTCCCTTATTTCATGTATTAACTATATTATCATTATTATCATTATTATCATAGAATACCATATTACAAAGTAATAGAAGTAATAAAATATAGGGAATAAAAACTTTTTGGAAGCAAACGCCAACCCAATTTGCGCCCAATTTTCCCGACAAAAAACGCCTCTTTTTATATAAAAATAAACGTATGCATATTTGCATACATGAAAATATTTTTGTATCTTTGTAATACCAAAAAGGGAGAAACACTTCCTTATGTAATCAACTAAAACCTTTAAACTTATGGGCAATAAATTTGTTTATATTTTGGACTTTTGTCTTGGCTGTTTAAATATTATTGAACTGACAGATGAAGAACAAATTGAATCTGAACAATATGATGATTTTGAAGATTTTCTCTCAACAATCGAAGATAAATATGGGTTCAAGCTATCAAACTGTCAATGGATGGTTTCAGATGAATTAAAAGTCTATAAATACGCAAATGGAGAGGAGGTTTACGATGCCTAACTGGTGTAATTGTACCTACAAATGTGTGGGTGATTTGAATGAAGTAAAGGCTATATATAAAGTCTTAAAATCGCTTGATAAGCGAAAGACTTCAATAATAGAGAATGACTTTGGTAAAATGTGGCTTGGCAATCTTGTTACCAAACTTGGAGGTGATTGGGAAAAGTATAGATGTCGGGGCGCAATAATAGATTATTCTCTTGATGACGAAGTTCTGACAATAAACCAATATGTTGCGTGGTGTGAACAAGAAGGAGTAAGAAATATAATAGAAGAAAAATTTCCTTCTGTTAAAGTTTACTTCATAGAGGAAGAATCAGGTTGTGGTGTTTTTAGCACTAATGATACCAGTGGCTTATTTTTTCCAGAGAAATATTGGGTTGAAACAGATTGTGAGTCAAACTATTTTGAAACTATGGAAGAGGTTGCAAATTGCATCTCGGAAATAGTTAATCGTGAGATTTCTCCAACGATGAAGGATTTAGAGGAAGCAGTATCTCTATACATGGATGATAATGAAGATTGCTATATTGCTATTCATGAAATTTCGTTTGTGTAATTATTATTGTCAGTATCTATTTATTGGGTACTGACAATAATTCGTTTATTAAATCTTTTGGGACTATTGATGAAATAAGGTTTATGTGCTATATATTCTCATTCATATTGAATAGTAATTTATTCTATATCTAATAATTATCTCTTTTGAAAAAGAGGTAAAATCGTTTTTCTTTAAAACTTTGCCCACCCGGTCATTTTATTCCTCCCTTTTTATTTTCCTAATACTTCGCTTCGCGCATCACTGAAACTTCTATATTTCTATCTATCTTCCCTAAAACTCTGAAAACAGCATGCAGCTGTTCGGCAAGCCGAATAGGTACATGCTGTTTTACTATCTTCTTTCTTAGAACTTTGCCCACACCACAACGTTTGAGCCGGTTCTGCTTTTTAGGCTACTGTCCCTCTTGCCTAAAGTCAAGAAAGACGGCAGCCTCGCAGAACGAAAGCAAAAGGTGAGGTTCGATTCCGTTTCACTCCATACTCACTTCACCTTCCGCTTTCTGACGGCCCAACCGTTGTTCCCTCCCTGTTTTCTATATTCCCCTTATTTCCTGTATTAACTATATTACCATAGAATACTATATTACAAAGTAATAGAAGTAATAAAATAAAGGGAATAAAAATAATTTTAGAAGCAACGTCAACCCAATTTGCACCCAATTATACGGAAAAAACTTTACTTCTATACGAAAATAAACGTATGTATATTTGCATGCGTTGAAATAATTTTGTATATTGTGTAGTACAAAAGAGAGCTATATTAGCTCTTCGATATTTAAATAAACTCATAAGTTATGGTTCAGTATATTGTAAAGGAAAGTATCGAGTATGGTTGTACGGTGTACAATGTTATCAATACTAAGTCAGGAAACAGAGTGAATTATTTTCCTGATGAAAAGTCTGCTATTTCGTTCGCTGAAAGGATGAATTTCTTTAAAAATAAAAAATGATATTCGCCACTTGATAGCTTATTCTTTCTTTGGAAACTAAGAAACATCGTTTCTTTGAAATAACCTCAAACCTTTATATTTATGTCTACTAACATTCACGCAGAGCAAAAACCGCTTATCTATCAAATTGGGAAACATGTAAAGTTGGTTGATGATGCAACTTTTTGCAAATCCATCATTGCCGATGGTAAGGAACTCATTACCGGCAAGGAAAGTGGTGAAATCCGTGTGCCGGAACTCAATGACGAAAAAGTCTACATTACCTTTAAAAAGAATGTGACTGACTTCTCCGACACCTTCTCTGGTTGCTCGGCTTTGAAATCCATCCCGGAGAATCTCTTCGCAAATTGCCCGGCAGTCACATCCTTCCAGGATACCTTCCTGGATTGCTCGGCATTGAAATCAATTCCCGAGAATTTGTTTGCAAATTGCCCGAAGGTAACCAACTTCGGTGGTACCTTCTATCGTTGTGCGTTATTAACTTCCATCCCAGAGAATCTCTTTGCAAATTGCCCGAAAGCAACCGACTTTTCCTTCACCTTCTTTGGTTGTAAGGCATTGACTGTTATTCCGGAAGGATTATTTGCCAACAATCCGAAAGTTACCATCTTCCAGGGTACCTTCTCTTATTGCTCGGCATTGAAATCCATCCCGGAGAACTTGTTTGCTAACTGCCCGAAGGTAACTGAATTTTACTTCACCTTCTCTGGTTGCGATGCTTTGGCTGCCATTCCGGAGAAGCTGTTCGCAAATAACCCAGCAGTAACCAACTTCAGTGGCACCTTCTATGGTTGCTCGGCATTGGAGTCCATTCCGGAGAAGCTGTTCACAAATAACCCAGCAGTAACCTCCTTCGCCAACACCTTCGATGGTTGTAAGGCATTGCAATCAATTCCGACCGGTCTCTTTGACAACAACCGAAAGGTAACCAACTTTAGATATACCTTCCAAGGTTGCACATCCTTGAAATCCATTCCGGAGAAACTCTTCGCAAATAACACGAAGGTAACCAACTTTTCTTATACCTTCAAAAATTGCTCGGCTCTCATTGGTGAATCTCCTTATACAATGATAGATGGCCAAAAGGTGCATCTCTATGAACGAGTCAATTATCCGGAACACTTCACAACTCCGACATCTACATATCATGCATTTGGTAATTGCACCGGTCTGACGGACTACGCTCAAATTCCAACTAATTGGAAAGAATAATACACTTCTCCCAACGGAACTTTCCGTTGGGAGAAGTGCATTAGAAGAATACCTATATATTCTTAGAATTATTCATATTACCGAGTAATATATTCTATATTCTATAAAAACACTCTTTACTGTTCCTATATTCTATAATCTTATATACTCTGTTCACCCGGTCATTCTGATCCAGCCCTTTCTATTTTCCAAGTAATTCGCTTCGCGCATCACTGAAACTTCTATCCATCTTCCCTAAAACCCTATTTTACTATCTTTTTTCTTAAAACTTTACCCACACCACAACGTTTGAGCCGGTTCTGCTTTTCAGGCTGCTGTCCCTCTTGCCTAAAGTCAAGACAGACGGCAGCCAGGCAGAACGAAAGCAAAAGGTGAGGTTCGATTCCGTTTCACTCCATACTCACTTCACCATCTGCTTTCTGACGGCCCAACCGTTGTTCCCTCCCTGGTTTCTATATTTCCCTTATTTCCTGTATTAACTATATTACAAAGTAATAAAAGTAATAAAATAAAGGGAATAAAAGACTTTTGGAAGCATACGCCAATCCAAATTGCGCCCAATTTTCCCCGGGAAAAAACACCTCTTTTATATGAAAATAAACGTATGTATATTTGCATACATGGAAATAATTTTGTATATTTGTATTACCAAAGAGGGAGAAATACTCTCTTAGTTTTAACCCTTTAATCCCTTTTTGTTATGAGTAATTTCGTCAGTCAGATTTCAAAATGTGATGCAGATTTTGTAAAATCATTTGTTAATTTCGTTAATGGAAAAATGTCTTCTAAAAACAATACAGGCAAAGACTGGCTAAAGCTCATCGTTATTTGCAGCAGGAAATGTTTGAAGTTTTCTTCTGTTTTATGAAGGAACTGGCTTATAATTATAAAAATGGTAGATATGATGCTCGTAATGAAATGGCTGCTCGCTTTTCAGCAGAAGCCTATCAACGCCTCATTGAATGTGATTTTGTTTTTGATCCTAATTTTCCGAACCATTAAATGATAGAATTATGGATAAATATGATTTTCCCGAATACGGCAGAGAATGTGAGTTGATAACCCCTTGGCGAGGCTACCACCGAGGAACTATCGTAGCCCTCTCTGAACATGGCTTTGTGGTTCAGTTCAGCAGTGGTGCAAAAATAGATGTTTATAAAGACGAAATAATTTTGGATTGATATGTGCAGACTTATGACAACGCAGTTGGAGGAAGCCTTGAAAGGCTTTCCTTTCTATTCCCAGGACGGCAAGGGAAAGGATGCTATTTGCCGTGCCATCTTTGCACTCGGAGGAGTGCGGTGGTTCATTCTTGAAGGTGAAAAAGAAGGCAACGATACGGTCTTGTTTGGAATAGTTGTTGGCTTGATAGAAGATGAATACGGTTATTTTTCTCTCAATGAACTCTCAGATATTCAGGTTGATTTGAGTAGATTTGGTGGAGAAGGCTTTTTGAAAGTAAGGCAGCAGCCTAACTTTACTCCTGTTCCTTTGAAACGATTGCAAGATAATCGCTTACAAGAGTTGCTTTCAAAGTTTGAGTAAATAAAAAAAGAATGCTTGTACAAAAATACACGCATTCTTTTTTCTCTATATGACCTATACGGAAAAGTCAAACAAGTTTTCATTTCCATCAAAAGGAATACATTCAGCCCATGTCTGATGGTGAGGAACCAAAGTCATAAATGGATATTTAGGGTTGTTGCGATCACATTTCTCAAATATGCCATATTGCCATTTCGAGTGCCGGGATTTTCGAACTAAAACTTCTTCAAACTTTTGCAATTTGTCAACTGCAAATTGCTGAAGAAATATTTTCTTAAAAAATTTCTTGCAGTCTACTATATCATAGCCTTTTTCTATATAATTCTCAATGTCACCGAATGTTCCTTCGAAGATGTTGTAACATGTGCATTCTTTATATAAATGCCAATACTCATTTCCGGAAAACTTTGTTCCGTCTTTCCAATGATACCCTAAATCATCGCATTTTTTTAGAAATAGTTTCGCTTCATACAAGCTTCTGCAGGAAGCTACTAATTTAGGATTTCTCTCATTCATGTTTTATTCTGGTTTTCATTGGTACCAAATCCAGGGTTGGAAACATACTCTGTGCTTTCAATATCAATTCTACTCGTTTAATTTCAGTATCAATGACACTTTCAAGTTTTGTACATTCATCTAAGTCTTCCTGTGACTTGCTTTCTTTGTACCTTTTCTGAACTGTTCTCATTGATACAACTGCATCGTAAAACTCTCGTGGATTCATACCTTATACTTACTAAAACATTATATACTTCCTATATGGTTTTGTTATTTCTAATACGGGATTTCATATTTAGTTGGAAATCTGATATTATTGTTTATGCTCATTGTGATATATTATTGGTTTTCTTATTTTTCTGAAAAGTATTCTACAATCTCTGATCCCAGTTGCGTAAATAAATCATCTATTTCATTTGCGATGGAACTCTTTATTTCTAAAGCAAAACTGTGAATGATGGCCATGGAACGGAGTAGATAACCTTCATTGACGCTTAATGCCATAGTCGAAAACGCTTTAAACGTTTCGCCAACCTGTGGGTAATCAGTTCCGCCTATATATCTATCAATTTTTAATAATCGTTCATCTTCGGAATTTTTTAATGCTGAGATATAAACCAAATAGTTCAAACTTGGATTTCCATTTTTTTCCTTGAAGTTGGAAAAAGGATATTTTTTATTTAGTTCACCGAGTTCTTGAACTATATTTCTTAATTTTTGAGTAAGCAACTCATATTCTATTTCCTTGGCAGCTTCGATAGGTGAGAGTTCTTTTGGTTCTTTCATATATTAGGGCAATTAGATATTTAATGATTGGGGCTAAATATTGTTTTCTTTAGGGTCTCCTATCTTTTAAGAGCTTGTTTATTTTCTCGCAAAAGGATTGAGCTTCTGCTTCAGTTCGGAATACATGACCGGCTTTTAATCGTATTTCATCAGTTCCGGGGTTATCCCACCATTCATCTGCTATAACACCAAACCCTGTTATGTAATCGCAAAAATAAATGGTAAAGTAGGTCTCATGTCGTTTCGGACGATAATGGGTGATCTTCTTAGATAAGCGGAGTGTTTTAGGTTCCAGCGTAGTGTAACATAAATCTTCATTGCCAACGTAGGGAATACATTGCCGATAGAATGTCTCATCGTTCATTTTGAAGGGGTAGTAGTCATTTTCTACATAACGCTCAAAATAATTAAGATTCCACTTCTCATCTTTATGATTGCGAACCAAAACCGGTTCATTGAATGTAAAGTTCATAGGGTATTCGTGTTTTGTGTGGTGTGGGTTCGGTGTATTTACTCTCTTACCGGCTTGAATATTATTGTTATTTTGATTTCCTTCGGTTCTTCTTTCCATGAAGGTATATTCTCTTCTCCTATAGATTCTCTCAACTCATCACTATCTATAGGGAAGAAGTTAGTGTCTATTGGGAACCATTTAGGGATGAATTTACCTCGTATGGGCATGTGCAGATAGATAAAAGAACTGCCATTTTCGTTTGTGGCAACGTATGCCGTTGATCGGCCGGAGAGTTGTTCGGATTGGGGATTCATGTTAATCATTGTATTTGAAAACTATTGAAAACTTGGTATTCTTGCGGACTTATTCGGATAGTGCTTCTTCAATGATCATTTTTACAATTTCATAGTTATTGGTTTGCCAGTCTAAATCAATGTCGTGGATAGACGAATCGTAGTGGTTCGCTGAAACGTAGGAGTGGATGTATTCTACAAATGAATCTTCATCTATACCATATTCCATTGGAAAATCTTGTATCTCAGATATTTTATCAATCTCTTGAATAAGATACCTACATTCTTTGTGAGCGATAAAATCGTCAACAATACCATCATACAAATTGGTTTGACGGATATAGGCTTGGCCGACTTCGATTTTACAGCCACAAAGCATACATCTGTATTCCTTTTGGGCTTTCGAGGTTACTTCTTTAAGTGTCGTGATCATATCATTTCTATGTATTTATGTTCCCTTTAATCGTTAATTTCACAATCTTCATAAGATACCACATTGTATGGAACTTCTTTGTCGTACAACATAAATGGATTTTCGCAGGAGCAGGCATTTGCTCCAAAACCAATTTCATATTGTAGGTATTCAAGAGCATCTTCATACGTTCCTATTCCATCAGGAACGTTGATTTCTAAAATGAGTTGTATTTTCATTGATTCTTAGGTTGATAGGATTAGAAACAATGGATTTAGATATATTCAAATTCTCCATCGAGCAGGAGAACAGGTTGGCTTACGCCCATCACCCATTCACCAAGTTTATTGTCTTCACCCGATGGGGGAGGGAGAATGTCAAGAATACAGCCTTTAATGATATTATCAAACTCTGGAGAGAAAGCTGTACAGCATAAAACTTTCAGCTTTGTAGGCTTTTTCTGTTGTATGCCTAGGCAGCAGGGTGCCTTTTTGTAGAATTTGTTCTGAATGGAGATGGTTCCTATTTGGTATGATTTCCCTTCTATACCGCAGTGCTTGCATCTGTATATGTCATACAGCTTTTTTCCGTATTTTCGGGTTACAATATTTTGCTTTTCCCATTCGTGATGACCTGTTTCAAAACTTTGTTTTATCATATTGTTTTCTTGTAAATTTCAAAATCATATACCCACACCCAGGGATTTGATTCCCATGTGCCTTTCCCGAATACTTGCTCAGTGAGGAAGGAATAGGCTTCACGAGGAGAGTCGAAAACAGGGAATTGATTGGGTATTTCATAGCTATTGTAGAAACCGAAAGACTTACTTATTTTGTTTGATTCTATTTTCCTAATACCTTCGGCCATACAGTCTTCCTCTGATATGTCTTGTAGTTTTTCTATTCGGATATTGGTAATTTGAAGTTTGGATAGCAAATACTCAAAGTCGGAGAGAATATACTGCTTGTTATTCCAACCCTTTAGCTCGTGAGCTTCAATGGCAGATAAGCCACATCCCTTTGATTCAGACAAGTATAAGAAATCGTGAGGCTTATATCCCAAGTCTTTGTAACTTTGGACTATAGCTAAAACTTCTCCTATCTCGTAACGTGGGCAGGGAGCTATCACTTCTTCGTCTTCGTCATACAGAGTCGCATCTACTGCTTTGCCTTCCATATTCTTATATACATAGAAACCGCGTACTTCTATTCCTTTGTAAAAAGAAGGACAGGTGATAATTCTTCTCTCTTGGGTTTTCCGGCCTTCAAGTACTGCTTTGGTCAGGCCGTACTTATCATTGAACGAAATTCTTTTCATAGTTATCTGGAAATAATTGAGGATGTGATGAAATAAACGGTCAGGAGGAATAATGTTCCAATGATAAGACCGATTACAAGAGTATTCCAAAGCAAATCTTTCATGTTTTATTCCCTTATTTTTTCCTTGATGAGAATTTCTGCATCAAGGGCTTCACAGACGTTTACCAAGGTGTTTAAGGAAGGACTGGTCTTGCAGTTCTCCATATTGCATAGGTTTGAATAGGATATGCCACAAACTTGTGAAAGATTGCGTAGGGTAAATCCCCTACGCTTCCGGATCATGCTAAGGTCTTTGGTTATTTTATAGGCTATTTTATGCGTTTTCTTATTCATAGGTTTTATGTGGAACTACATAATCTGAGTTTTTTGCTTGCGAAACACGGCTATCAAGTCTTGTTTCAATGATTTTTTTGAAAATCAGACATGGCATCGAAATAGATGCAAGGATGGATAGGGTAAATACACTGATATTCCATGTGCTACTTTTTTCAAATCCGAAGCTCATGCTCACGAGGAAGGAAAGCAGCATCCATGAACCAATGAATAATGGATAACTTTTTGTTTGCCATATATTCATCAGCTTGTCGTAGAATTTAGTGATAGCTGCCAGTATTCCGGACCAACCGAATGCGGAAATGCCTACCAAAAGAAGGGCCATAGGTATAGACCGCATGCAAAATGCCAACAAAGAGAATGCAGACAATATGCTTGTTGATAGAATCAGCCCAGGAAGGGCCAATAAAAGCTTATTTATTGTGTTGTGTTTCATATCGTATTTTGTTGATGTTAGTCCGGAGTTTTTTCGAGGAAAAACTTGATCATGCTTTTATCATGTTTCATTTCCACCAATTTTCTGAAGCATCGCTTCGTGAGTTCTACGTCACAGGCTGAATCATGTAGGTTCAGGTCGTTGGTTCCGACTCCAAGGAATGCTGCCAGTTCGATAAGATCTGGACGTTTGAAGACTTCTGGATTCTTCTTATCGGGCAGACGGCACAAGTCTATTGTGGCTATCATTGTGCAGTAAGTGGCGCATTCAGAAAGATTGCTGAGAAGATAGCGATGAAGATGGCAGGATAGCGTGTATGAAGCATGTTCGACAAAAGATAAATCGAATGCTACATTGTGACCTACGACCAAATCACAGCCTTTTAGGTCTTGATTGAATATGTATAGGGCGGTTTGAAGAGAAGTGGTTCCTAACTCATTCAAGCGTTGGGGAGTTAGGTTATTTACAAGGATAGCCTTGCTTTCCACCCTGTAAGGATTGGATGGATATTTGAAATAGAAGTTCTTTCTGCTCAGCACTTCCCATGTTCCGACCTCTACAACTTGCCAAGAGAGTTGCAAAAGAGAATTATAGTCAGCTTTGAAACCGGTAGTTTCAGTATCAAAGATCAGAACTACAGCATTGTTACCGGAATACGCTTCTTGCCATCCGGCATAAACAGGCAATTCTACATTTTCCAGTGCGTCAGAGGGGAGTGGTAGACCTTCATCGCGTTTCTCTTCGTAATCTTTGTTTTTTGCTACAATCTCTTTGATTTTTTGCTGACGTTCTTTCATAGCAAGTCTATATTGTTTCTTTTCAGCGGATAAAATAGCTTTTGCTCCTGTTATATCGGGGTGTACTTCGCTTTCAGAATAATATACTGCTTTGGCATTATGGAAGCAATTAGTCCATCGTTCCTTGCCTTCTGCGTCTTCATTCAAGACGTACCCGGTTTTGGCCCATTGTAGTTGTGTCAGTTCCATCGTTGATTTTTATTTAAAGGTTTAGGAAAAAGGGTTGTTTTTCTCCCTTTGATTGTTCTTTGGTTTGTATGGTTGTTTTAATATTGCAAAAATACAAATAAAATATCATGTTAGCAAATTTAATAACATGAAAATCAGATATTTATCAAAAAAAAGAAGGCCATTCTTGGCTTTTGCCTGAAACGGTCTTCTTCTTACTATCAATGATGATTTACTAAAAGAATACTTAGTCTAATGGGTTGAACTGGATGTTGTTTTTCTTATTTTCTGAGGGTAATACACGTCAACATCGTACATCTTTAAGATCCGGTAGATATTACTCTTGCCTCTATACCCAGTCTTCGTCATAATGTCTTTGATACTATACCCGGAACTATACATATTGATAACCAACATATAGCGTTTAAGTTTCTCCTCACTCTTGCTTTGTGAATAATCAGCTTCAAGATTGTCTATGCTCTTTTTCTTCTGAAGAAACATTTTACAAACAAGCAGTAGAACATCCTTTGTGTGAGTTTCTGGAAATAGTATATCCTGTGTATCGAGTTTGTCAGCCAATGATACAATTCTGATGTCTTGCGTAAAGCAATACTTCAGAAAAAATATCATATCGTGGTAATTGACAAAGGTGTTCGAAAAGGAATATATGATTGCTGTGTCACCTTCCTGAAGGATGTCGATAAACTCCGTCCATTTTTCTCTCCTGTTGTCAATATCAGATTCGATAAAAACAGGACAATTCATTTTTTTTAAAGAATCAATAATTACTTCTTTTTCCTCATTTTGTTGGGCTATATTCCCGTATGCGATATGTTTCATGATTGTGTTTTTATCTGCTGCAAAATTAACATTTAAAGTTCATTTAAACAAATAGATGTGTAATATTATATTTTGTTGGTTCTATTTATGATAATACTAAAACCAAAAACCCAAAAAAATAGGGAAAAATATCAATTGAATAAGGGATTATGGTTATCTTTGACGCACAGTTTTACATAATCCTAATCTTATATGAAGAAAATTAAATTGTTTTTGAAGATTCGAAAATGCAAAGGGGGCATTGCTTCGTTTGCAATTCTGGTGCTGCCCGGACTCGTGGGTTGTGGCAAATCGGGTGAGTATTCCTTCGATAAGCCGGAGGATGCCATTGAGTGCTATCAATCCTTTCATTCAAAACTCAAAGAACTGAAAAGCTCAAACACGAGTGATTTTGGCAATATGCTGAAAAAGTGGAGAGAGGTAAACGATACGGTAAAGAAATTCCTTGCAAAGGATTCTGTCTTGGTGAAAGACATGGTTGTGGCCGGAAAGTACATAGCCATGAAGGATTCTGTAAAAAATCAAATGATACGGTTGACAGAAACCTGGCGTTACAATTATAATGACGTTATGCAGATTAAAGAGCAGACTTCTCCTTTTATAGACGATGAGACTCTGCTCGCTGCCGTTCGTGAATATGAACCTTTTTTCAGTTCCTTGAATACCGTACAGGTAAAGCCTTCCAACAAGAACAAAGTTCTGAAGCAATATCGGGACTTTCTGCATGAAGCAAAGATTCAGGGTTTTTCCAATAAAGACGATTTGCTGAAATTTATTCGGCATGAAGACTATTGCTTTAGAAGCTTTCTTTTACATCTTCACGAAATGGGTAACGATTCTCTTTCTGATATTACCTATATGACAGAAGATGTTTGCGCTAAGATTTTCTTGGCAGCATCCGTGCGAAAGATTAAAGCCCGTGACGCAATTGCAATTATGTCTATGAGAACAGCAAGAAGATTGTTGCAGAACTCTTTACGCTGTATCGACAATATAAATCATTTGCCGATGCAGAACTCTTTGCAGAGGAATGCTTATCTGTGGATGATTATCCAACCTTATATCAGTATTGATAATCTCACGATAGCTTCCTTGACAGAAGCGGAAAAAAGCAATCTCCGCGAAATATCTTCTCAGTTGTCAAAGTCCAAAAACTTCGCAAAGGCTTTTGATATAGAATTGCAATCGCTTAACTATTTGCTTCCTCAACAGTTCTTGAAATTGTATATTTTATCGTTTTAAATTTTTAGCATTATGTTACACAAAGAAATTAGAAAGTTCATGGCATTAGCTCCGCTTACATGGCCGACATTGATCGAGAAGGGGCAAATGGAAACAGACATTGCAGAAGATTCTGCGGTATTGTTCTTTGACCTCAATGAAGCATTCCCGGTAGGATATGTAATGGATGTGCTGGAGGATAACTGGGATCTGAAACTATTGTATCATGCGACCTTGGAAAAGATTCATCATGTTTGTTATTTTTCCAATCCGCGTGATGGGCATTTGATGTACAAGATCAATTTCCATACGAACAAAAATGAATATGTAGAAACTATTATTGTTACGTTATTTGATAGTATGGAACTTTGGGAAGAAGATTTGGAAACAGACATAAAAGCGCATCAGGAAGAGTTTGAAATTATTGCAGGAGTGGAAAGAAAGGATTTGTTGTCTATTTTTTGTAAGCTAAATTATGATGGATAATATTCTTGAAAATATTGCAATTATTATCAACTCGAACAGCAAACGATATGAAGCCCGGATTCCTAAAAATTTGCGCGAATATTGTGAAATAATCAATGGCCGAATCATTAAGGTGAGCAACCGGGTTCTTCGTATCGAATGTATTTTTGAAAAGAGAAAGAATAAGGTTTGGTATATCTTCGAAAGAGATATAGAAAAAGTAATTTGCAAGATTGCAAGACGCGACAAAGGCTTCTCCAAGAGGGTAGAAGATGGTTCTCTCTCGGTTTACGATGTAGAGTGTATTATCAGACGTTGTACATTTAAAATTTTAAATTTGAAGATGACCTATTCAGACTCAGCACCGATTTTATGAATTTAATATTACTCATATTACTAAGAATTAGAAAAGCGTGTGCATTGAAGTTTTTTATTCCCTCTTTTAATATTGTATTACTTGTATGGGAAAAATCCATCTTACATAGAATGGTTCAACTTTTAAGTTCTCTCCTGGTAGATGTGAAGTCCCTTTTATGGGTTATATTTAGACCTGTTTCGAGGTTGTATGTGACTTGCATATATTCATGAGAGGTTAGAAAATTATTCATTCCTAATTAATTTCATTGACTATGGTTCTAAGCAATATTTTTTTGTTGATTCTGCTTGCAGCTCTTGTCGTAATCCCAAGGAAGTTATATGGCAAGCCCAAATCTCGTCATTTTTCTGTTCGGATGATGTATTCGGAAAAAGCCCGGCTTTTTGTAGCTTCCCTCTTGGGTGTCTCAATTTGTGTGTTTCACATGATCTATTACTCCATTTATCCATTGGAAAAAGGATTGCTCGTATCTTCTCTGTATGTATTCTTTTGTTTCATGTCAAAGAAAAATATGAAGTTCTTGATGTTTCTTGCTAAATCCGAATATCCAATCCTGCTACTGTCACCTTTGGCGATTGTCTTAGCTTTTATCCCTCATTTTTTCTCTTGTGCTGCAACCCTTGCCTTTATCGTAATCTTTGCCTGTTTCTTTCCATTCAAAACAAAAGAATGGAAACCTAATGAGCATTTGAATGCGCTTAATAAAGGTTTGATAGACGAAGCAATAAGCGAAGTTTTGGATGAAGACGAAGAACAAAAATTTAAAAAAGGGAACAAAAATAAACTCATTCAAGAAACAAACTAATTATGGAAACAATAACACCAACTTCGATAGATTCCACGATAACATGGATTGCTATGGGTAAAGATTTGATTAAATGCTTGAAGTCAAAAGGCAATCATCGTCTTTCGCGCTATGATGCTTTCTTGTGGATAATCGAAAATATTCAGAAAGGACAGCTCGCTTATGAAAAGTCAGGACACATGAACGCAAGGCCGGAATACAGGGTACATTCTTTGGAGCGACTTGCACAGGAATGGAATTGGTCGAAACCAACTGTCAGAGACTTCCTTCACGAACTCGTAAGTCTGTCAGCCATCACACTGCACAAAGAAGGAAACATCCTCATCTTTTCAGTTGGTAAAACTTCATGCGCAAACCTCGTACTATAGTTATGACTCCCTTATTTTCAGCTATGCAGCCAACTCATTCGATCGGTAGCGCAGCCCACCCAAGGCGAAGAGCTTGCTCCCCATCTGGAGTGATAGCAGAGCGGTCGCAAAAGGAGGTTTTCCAAACCGCTAAGCCTAATTAGCGGTTTTTACAAAACCGCGATTAGGCTACCACTCTAAAGAGTTCCTTCGTGGAGCAAGCTCTGGTAGAATCAAAGGGAATTAGAAAATATAAATGATATGGCAGGAAGAAAACAAGTGATGGATATGAGATCCACAACCTCCGGCATCAGCCAAATGGAAAGCAATGAGCAGCAAAGAAATTGGTCGGACGAACAATGGAAGAACAAGGCCAAAGACAGCTTGGCCAACTATGATCCAACCCGGGCTTCACTCAACTTTGAAGTAACCAAAGGTGGGGTGGTGCAGCCTATTGATAAGTCCAAAAGTATTGCCCAAAAGATGGCAGAAAATTTGGCAGCACGAGGTATCAAGGACCCGAATGCAAATCCCAAAGCCGTTATGCAAAGACGAACTGTTGCGCAGTTCATTTTTGGTGGAAACCGCGAACGAATGCACGAACTGGCCTTTGGAGACCAAAGGGTGGATTTGACCAAAGGCGCAGATAATTCCGGAATTACTCGGCATAAGGATATTGAAGAATGGGCAAAGGATGTTTATGAATTTATGTCAAAAAAGTATGGTGAGGATAACATCATTGGCTTCTATGTACACTTGGATGAAATGAATCCACATATCCATTGTACCTTGGTCCCGGTGGATGCAGAAAAGAATCGAATTTCATGGAGGAATGTATTTGGTCAGAATATGAAAGAGGAATCTTTCAACATGACTAAACTTCATTCTGAACTGGAAAGAGAGGTCAATAGAAAATGGGGGTTGGAACGAGGTAGCAACATGGCCGAGACTAAAGCTCGACACAGATCGACTGAAGAATACAAGCGTGACTTGGTAAGAGAAGTCACCAATCTTCAACAGACAAGACAGGATTTGATAAAGCAAATCCATCGGAATGAAATCAAGTTGAAAGGACTTTCAACCATGATTGAAAACCTTCAGAATAGGAAAGAAGACATCCAAAAGCAGATTGATTTGATTGCCAAACAGTTCGGTCAAGAAGGTATTAACAATGAGGAATTGGGTAATAAAATGGCAGCTTTAAGAGAGGAAATGAAGAGGGTTGATGAAAAATTGGCCGAAAGGCGTCAAATGTTGGAGAATACTAAGAAAGTCCTGCTTGAAGCCAATGAAAAATTGGAGGAGATGAAGAGGGAATACACGAATCTTGAAAAAGATGTGGTAAAATCAGAAGAGAGTAAAATGGCTGATATTCAGAGAAATATGGTGGGGCAGTTTAACGGTATGATGCTTTCTGCAATGCGCCCTATATTGCCAACTTTAACGCCTGAACAACGTGAAATATTGGAGGATAGTGATTTTGCCTTGCTTTTTGAAAAAAGTGCGGAGATTTTAAATTGTGCTGTAATGTTGGCAAGAGGATATATACAATTAGCTACTGATTATGCAGTGTCTTGCGGTGGTGGAGGGGGAGGTCCAACTTCTGGATGGGGACGTGATAAAGATGATGATGATGATAGGTGGTGGAGGAAGTGTTTGGCTCACGCTACTGCAATGGTACGCCCTGCAAAAAGGAAGCGCAGTCGTGGTAGATAATATGATATTACTTAGTAATACTTATTATTTTATTCCCTTGTTTTTATTGTATTGAATCAAGAAATGTAATATCAGTAATACCTTATTTATAATATATATGGTATTGCTGATATTGCTTATATATTGGCAGTAATTTGATATAAATCGACTTTGGGATAATTGATTTTTCAGGGAGTAAATTATGCGTAATTAAAGATAGGGCATAAGTGTATTTAAGATATGGGATAGAAAGAATTTTGAGGCGTAAGAATCAAGTAGGGGGAGGAACTTCAAATCCCAAAAATGATTGTGTTACATTTTCATAGTCTTTGGCAGGAGGAATAATTACACGGTCTGCTTACTGGCATTTAATTCATATTGAAGACTATAATAGATGATGGTATTAGGAATAATGGTTTATATATTTTTACATATAAGAATCCATTATTTATTTCTATAACTTATTCAGAATTGCATCATCCTTAAAAATATAGACAGAAATATTTATCCTTTGTGTTAGCTTTCTATTATATTATTTCTTGTTAAATTTGTATGGAAGTTTTACTTATCTGCGTTGAATCAAAAATTATAATTATAATATGACAGAAAGAAAACAAGTAATGGATATGAGATCCACAACCTCCGGCATCAGCCAAATGGAAAGCAATGAGCAGCAAAGAAATTGGTCGGACGAACAATGGAAGAACAAGGCCAAAGACAGCTTGGCCAACTATGATCCAACCCGGGCTTCACTCAACTTTGAAGTAACCAAAGGTGGGGTGGTGCAGCCTATTGATAAGTCCAAAAGTATTGCCCAAAAGATGGCAGAAAATTTGGCAGCACGAGGTATCAAGGACCCGAATGCAAATCCCAAAGCCGTTATGCAAAGACGAACTGTTGCGCAGTTCATTTTTGGTGGAAACCGCGAACGAATGCACGAACTGGCCTTTGGAGACCAAAGGGTGGATTTGACCAAAGGCGCAGATAATTCCGGAATTACTCGGCATAAGGATATTGAAGAATGGGCAAAGGATGTTTATGAATTTATGTCAAAAAAGTATGGTGAGGATAACATCATTGGCTTCTATGTACACTTGGATGAAATGAATCCACATATCCATTGTACCTTGGTCCCGGTGGATGCAGAAAAGAATCGAATTTCATGGACTTCTGTTTTCGGTAAGAATATGAAAGAGGAATCTTTCAACATGAATAAACTTCATACTGAACTGGAAAGAGAGGTCAACAGAAAGTGGGGATTGAAACGTGGAAATAACACGATCGAGACAAAAGCCAGGCATCGGTCATTGTATGAATACAAACTTTATTTAGTCAGAGAAGTTACACATCTTCTGCTGAAGAAGGATAAATTGGATAGAGAAATTCATGAAATGGAAGCAAGGATAAATGAGCTTGAAAGTAGATTTGAGAACTTGCTTGACATTGAGAAGTAGAAGAAATTCAAACATAAAATCATGGTAACAGTAGAAGAAATTCAGGAAGCAATAAAGAACCGCAAACCCATATTTTATCCCAATAACAGGATTTCCTACGATGCGTACAAATTTCTTCGCAAAGTAACAAAAGCTGGCAGGGATATATTGTTGTCGGAATTTCCACATTTCGACCCCCAAAAGAGGCATTCGCTATTCATCGTTTTTACTTGCCCTTTGTGCGGAAAAGAGTTTGAAATTAGTTTCTCTAAAGCGAAGTTCATTTCTTTTATTAAAACTGATTTCAATTATCAAGATTTGTGCGAAACAAAATATCCACAACATACCGCCGGATGTGCAGAGTTTGAGAACTATATTAAAATGTACAAGCCCAAAGGAATTTCATTTTCTAAGTTCTATATGTGTCAGGAGTGTTGCGACTCTCTACAAGATGAGGAAGAACAGGTGTTTGAAGAGTTTTATAATGATCCTCTCTTTTGGGTAAATACGCATTCTCCCGAGCAGTGTAGTTGGCAGTGGGATAAAATTGTCAACTTGTACGCATATCCGGAAGACTTCAGCAATAGGCCTGAAGGATGGAAATATTGTGGTGTGAAATATAAAGAAAGGTATAGTAATTTCAAGGTGGCTACCATGTATGAATCAAATTATCAAAATTGGAAAAACGTCCAAGATAGAACCATTATTCATAAAAAGGATTCAACTGCCCAGGAGATCATACAACAAATCATTGAGAACAAATCTTTTGAGAAGAAAAGAACACAAGGTTTTAGTAGAACACTTGAATTGGCTAAAAAACTCCTTGATGGCATTATCAATGATGTAGAACTAAAAAGCCTGTTAGATTACGTTGCTATAGAAAGTGCCTATATATTAAAAATTTCACGAAAACAGCTTTTCCCAACAAAGGTATTTAATTTCGGAAAATACAAAGGATATAATATACATGAAGTAATAGATGCTGATAGAGATTATATTACATGGGCTTTGACTAATTTGGATAATTTCATGCTTGATGAAGAAGCCATGAAACACTATCGAGGTGAAGCATGGGAAATGTCAAGCGAAAAAAGTGATAGTCATGAAGCATTGGAAACTGTTGATACACAAAAACATAATTCAAAAGTGGAAGAAGTTGATGATTGTCCTTTTTAAAGGATTCTGATTTTACTTTATTCAGTATCTAACTTTGTGGAAGTTTTTGAACGAATAACAATAAAACGAATACGATGCGGAATTTACAAACACATTCACGGCTTCTTCATAGATTTCGTAAATGTGTATGTAACGCTATACATGGACTATAACGATTCAAGTAAAGATATAGACTGCTCAATAGTCTTGCAAGTTACACCTTTCCCGGCCTTGTAATCTTCCCTTGCCTTGGCAATCTTCTCTCTGAACTCTTCACTGATTGTGTAATCTTCCTTGTGAACCGGAACAAGCATATAGGACTTTTTGATACCTCTGTGAATAATAATATCCTCACCAGCATCAACCTTATCCAAAATCAAAGCCTGCTTTTCCCTAAATTCTCTTGTTGTGTAGTTGAATGTTGCCATAAATCTATTGTTTTTAGGTTCGGTGCAAAGATAGTGAACTACCGCTAAATCTTTAGTTTAACGGTAGTTCACCTCATACATTGCATTCCGATTCTATACGATTCAAGAAGTCATCCAATGATTCACCCTTTCCCATTTTGAAAGTCCGTCCGGCCTTGATATCCTCAATTCCTCTCTGGATTGCCATTAACTCCTCTCGGGAAGGAAAGTCCTCTTCCGTAGCCGCATACACAACGATAGGAGCAGCATTCCGGCGAGAAACAAAAATAGTTTCCTTTTCCGCCATTTCGAAGTATTTCTTCTGATTGGCACGAAATTCACGTGTTGTAACTATCTGCATAACAATCTATATATTTGGTTTACAGCGCAAATATGTCCTTGCACTTCTTGAACAGGTTTGGGCTTGACTTTTTCCATTTGGAGATTACCTTATCCGACCTTTTTGAAACTATTATGGTGTATGTCATAAAGCTTCAAAATAAGCGTCAATATCCTCATGGCTTCTAAGTGTGGTACAATTTCCAGCCTTGATTTCTGCCATTGCCTCTTCTATCCTCGCTTGCAGCTCCGGGGTAAGTATGAGGTCTTCCCTGCCTACTTTGACAAGTACGTAAATCTCGTTCTTTCTGCGAATAAGAACCGGGTCTCCGTTGCTCGCTCTGGTAAATGAAGCCGCAAGATTATTGCGGTATTCTCTAACTGATAATGCTTTCATAATCACAACTTTTAATTTTGCTGCAAAGATAATTCTTTTTCAGCACAATAGTAAATTTACGTACACATTTGTGTACACGCACGAAAAACTCTTCAAAAACCGCGCACCCCCTCCGAGGGGGCTGTCCGCCATCGCATGGGCAAAACGGTCTATCTTTATGAGGTTCACACCATACCAGCGGCACTTGTATTTAAGCAGGATGCGTCCCCTACGGATTGTGCAAGATGGTGGTTGCGCTGAACGGACAAAGTCAGGTGTCGAAATGATTTCAAAGCTCATCGAGAAGGTCTTCTATGGTTCTACTTGGAAGTTCACCTTCTTCAATCAGCTTCACCTGTTGCAATCCCTTGCAAATGCGCGTGGTCAAACTGTCCTCTTCGGATATGGTATTGTCAGTTTTGTATCGCTTCAAGTCTTCACTACAAGATTTGATGAAATTTTCAAAGCTGCTCATATCAACTTTCTTCAAGTTTTTGTCTGCACGAGCTTCTGCAATAGCCTCCTTTGTTTCCTCGTTCGGCTCTGTGTATCTCTCTTCTCTGTATATTATTTCAACATCATCTCCGTCTTTTACATCTGGGTTTGTTGCTGCTGGAGGTATTTTATCTTCACTTCCGGAGATAATCTCGATTTTATCTTCTTTTATTATATCCCAGTCTCTTAACGCCTGTTCGGGTGATTGACCGCAGCCAATTGCATATTTGATTTCGGTTGTTAAGCCGTACATTGCTGCAATTTGCAAAGCTTCTTCTCTTGTTAATTCACTCATCTCGTTATTTATTTATTGGGGTGTAAAGGTATATAATAAAGGGAATAGAACAATATAGAGAAGATTCTTTTAAAGGATTTACTACTGTAAAGCCAGAGAAAAGAAGCCTTTTTTGAACGACTTCTAATCTCTGACCATTGAAAAGGTTTATGAAAATGAAGTGAGTGTCGTTCTATTTTCTTTAATATAACAGAGGAATTTCAAATGATTTTACAACAATTTCAGCCTTTTTGTCGAGAATGAACCAGTATTCCGAACGGTAGGGGGAACCTTTGGGTGATTTTGTTTCAAAGGTGATTTTTACTTTCCATCCATTGAATGGTTTTTGTACATTCTCATGTTTTTTATTGAGGTTATCAATTTCTCCGTATGCACAGAGAAGTCGAAGCGTATTCATTGCATCCACCTGACGATTTACCTTTTCACTCATCTCAGCATCAAATTCATCCATATCTTGGAAATAGTCAGTTTCTTCGAAAAATTGATTGGTGTATTTCAACAAACGCTTGGAAAGTTCGTCTTTTTCCTTTGGTGTGATGAAATTCAATCCATAAAACATCTCAGGCTTACTGATTTTCGTGATCTTGATAGAATCAGAAGTAAGGCTGTATAAAGCTTTTTCTGCAACTTTTGTAGCGCGTTTGTCCGGACTTTCACTGCAGCTGAAAAAAAGAATCAGACTGCAGCAAAAGACCGAAACAAGAGAAATTACCATGTATTTCATTCCGAACTTGATCATTAGTGAGTTGTGAGTAGAATAATAGTAGTTCTATTGGCTTCAGCAGGAGCGTATGTGCTGATACCACCTAAATTCGCACCTCTCATGTTATCCATAGAAACCCCATATTCTTTCAATTTCTTGGCTATGTAGTTTCCACGTTTGGCTGCAAGCTTTTTATTGTAAGCAGCCTTACCGGTATAACTGTCTGCTGCAGCAGAAATATGCACAATCAAATTCTGTTCTTTGGCGATATTTGCAATTTCTTTCAAGTTAGAAAGTTGGGTCTTATCAACCAGGTTTGCAGTGTTGATTTTGAAATAGAAGTGGATGGGTACTCCTACAGCAATGATGGTCTGATTATTATCGGCTATTGAATCTTGCATGGATTCATTGCTAAGTCTTTCACGAAGCGCATTCAGACCGCTATAGTTATTACTTCCATCAGAAACAATGGTTGTATTCAACCCATTACCATTGTTGGCTTGGTCTTGATAAGCATAGTGATCCAACAAGTAATTATTTTGGTTGATATATGGTTCTGCATCAATGATTCTTTTCCAACCGCGTTTACCAAGTGTGTAGGAAATGCCAACTGATACATTCAACATATTATCACCAATCTTTCCAGATGTTCCTACACAGTCAAAGTGACGCATGGTTGAAATACCGCTAACTTCACCGATAAGGTGCAGTCTGTCAAAAAGCCTATATCGTAATTCAACGCCGTAATTCAGCGCAAAGGGCTTATTATCTGTTGATGTTCCGTCTGCTTGTAAATAACCGGGAGTAGCAGAACTGTTATTGATAAAGCCAAAACCAATAAAGGGAATTACATCGAATTTGGAGATACCATACTCATTAGGTTGGAGGTTTGAGGTAAGGTTAATCATCAAATCTGCATGGATATGATAATATTTCATCTTATCCAAGTTGGCATTTTTGAATTTGAGACCTTGATAACCTAATCTCGTGCCGACTGCCGGAGTAAACCATTTGCCGAAGCCAATATTTAAAGTGGGCATAATTCTGTCGAACAGATCTCCACAGCCAACCGGTTTACCGACAAAGGCAGAAGCTCCACCTTTTACTTCAAGAAACCAATTACTTGCCCAACCTCCTGTTGAAACTACATCATTCAGATAGGTCGGTTTCAATGGGGCTGTCAGGCGTTTCATTTCTTTGTCATCATCAATATGACATTCTTTGTAACAGGCTTCAGCTCTCATTGCTGTCATTGAGCATAACAGCAAGGATGCTAATAAAAAATTTCTTTTCATTATTATCTTCTTATTTTGTGATGATTTGTTTGTCTTGACATAACTGTTACGCTTTGTTCTTCGTGAACCTTTGATGAAGATTCTGATTTGCATACTGTTCCGGATTCCGGAATTTCTCTGCCCATCGTTTGCGAATCTCGTTTTCTCTGGTCAAGATGTTGAACTCCGCTGCGGTTTGACGTAAATTGTTTTTTTGTTTGACACTCAACCACTCGTGAGAGTTTTGCAGCTTCTCCGAGCGTGAGGCAATCAACTTTTGAAGCGATTCCATATTTCTGAAGTTCTTTATCGGTTATACCTAAATTCAGTAGTTTCTCCTTATATTTAATATCAATCCTTATGTCAGACAACTTACTATAACTTCCATGTCCTAACGTGCTGATCAAGACAACATGACCACCCTTACTTTCTACATAATCTCTCAGGTCTCTAAGTTCAGCACCCGAAGTAATGAAATCATCCAAAAGTATATAATCAGTACCTTGGTTGATATTACCTTCGTAACGCATCCTTTTACAAATCCGAGATATATCTGATGCTCCTGTATGAGAAACATTGGTTATTCCGACTACATTATGTTCGACTTGCATTCCTGCTGCTTCAAACATAGCTGCGTATGCTGCAGGGATCATATTGATACCATCACCTTTCATGCGATGATTGTATATAATGTGAGCATTGGGGTATGTTTGCACAATATGATAAACCTTTTCATCCTTAACCATGTCATTCACAAGACTAAGTGCTGCTTCAAAATCTCCTTTTTTTGCAGCTTCAAAAGCAGGGTGCTTTCTTGCAGCAGTAGTACTGGTATGATTTATGATGGCAGGAAAATCCTCTGGCCAGGAATTCCCTTGTGGCATAGAGTCTTTTTGATGTAAAATATAGAGAGCTGTATTGTAGTCTACTTGTACAGGGGTATTGCCAAAGTACATATAAGCAATATTATCTTCAGCAAAAGTAAATAAAACTTCTGAATTAGAACCAAATTTACTATCTTCGAAATCGCTGATGCTCAGTTTCCTGAGCATTTTCCTCTATTTTTTCGCTTGTGTTGATATTTTCTTCCTCTTTTTCTTCCTGCTTTGGTTTGTCTATAATTTTATTTTCGTTAGCGATAAACAATGCAGAATCCTTCTTATTTTGTTCCCTTATATCTGAAAAATCAGCATTTACGCCATCTCGTTTCAATCGGTTGTCGATAGATTCCACACGTGTTGAAATATAGTTGGCAGAACGCTTTACATCAAACAGTGTTGTTTTGATGTATGAAGGATCTTGTTTGAGATTGGAGAGCCATGATTTCAGATACCTTGCGCTATCATCTTTCAAATTCTTTTCCATGCCGTATCTCGTAGAGAGTAGGGCAGCTGTCAATTCTGCTACCAATTCTTCACGAGCATAGGAGGGAGAACCGAAATGATCTCCAGAGGCAAAACGGTTTAATCTGTTTTGCGCTCCGGAAGCATGGCTCATTTCATGGAACAGTGTTCCGTAAAAAGCTTCACCATTTTTGAATTGTTCTTTCAACGGAACTACAATCGTATCTTTGTTGGAGTCGTAGTAAGCTCTATCCTGTTGGGTAGGCTTAATGGGACAAACATATAGATCGTTCTTAATCATTGTATCAACGGCAGGAATTTCCATAGTTTCCTTTTCGTTGTTGTGTTGGACCTCTTCGTATTCTTGGTTGAACTTGGCATATAACTCGGGTCGTGCTTCTTTGATATTCGTCTGGTCTATGTTGAAAACATTGTAGACTTGAAGCTTTGGATATACACTATAATTCAATTTTTCGTCATCCGGGAGATTTTTGTAGTCATCATACTTAATCTTATCATGGGTCTCTTTATGGACTACCGTAAAGGAAGTAAACATGACCGGTGTGCTTTTTTCTCCTTTGGTAACTGTAACGAAAGGGAGTTTGTTGCCTTCCTTGTCAACAAGTGGCTTTCTATTATCATCAAAGTTAAGACTGGAAATTCTCTCAAACGTGGCAAAACGGTTGGAGTTCCAACCTTTGTTTTCCTGTTGAAACATGAGAATCAGCGCATTCATACCGTTATATTCCCGGCCTGATAGATTTTTGGGCCATTGAAGTGCGTTTTTCGTAAACCAAGGCTTTTGCCAGTTAGATGACACACTTTCAATCTTTTTAATCATCAAATCGGCAAATACATCCAATGCTCTATCTTCAGCAGATGGGCCGTTGTTTTTATACTGATACTTAGCCATTTCTTTGTTTTATTTTTGTTGTTCGGTTTTTTGATATTCTGAGATTTCCTTGACG